>Ga0075425_100003049_pt1 | contig 16925 bp, 12 predicted proteins | sample SoiMethybrSBSTD4_FD_75300 | JGI IMG/M metagenome (GOLD analysis project Ga0075425, IMG submission 75300) | Bulk soil microbial communities from a Populus tree surrounding site in Tennessee, USA - Soil MetaG P. TD hybrid SBSTD4 | ecosystem: Environmental > Terrestrial > Soil > Tree plantation... | reverse complement strand
CGACGCCAGCATCCTCCGCAGGTCGGGAATGTGAGACGCAATACCAGCCATCTGCGGATACCGACTTCTGTAATCTACATCACCAAATTGCTCGCGGATGTCCATAGCCGCCGAGATCAGTCGTTGAAGCCCAAGGATCTGTAACGGCTCCAGACTGGTGCCCGACACCTGTAGAGTCGCAATCGATTCTTCCGGATCGGTGATGTCGCCAAGCCCGAAAGCCCCGCCAGTCGCAAGATATCCGGCGCACTCGGTCGTGCGATCGAGTTGTCTGTTTATCAGTTCACGATCGAAGGACGGCGACAATTCGAACGCTCGCTTCCGTCCGAGGGGTGTTTGGACGTGCCGAGCGAGAAGGGTGATCAACCCTTCGTAATCGAGAGTTTTGAAAGTGCGATCATCCATGATGCGTTTTTGTCGTTATGCCAAAAAGGAAATCTTACGCTCTGGGTTTCGAGAGGGTCAACGGAAGAGGATTGGGACGGGAGACGGGGAGAACGGGAGATTGGGTGAGATCCACGGCCAGCCCCTCTTCTCCTCAGCTCCCGTCTCCTTGTCGCACCGTCTCCCGATCTTCCTGTCTCCCACTCCATCCTCTAATCGTTGTGAGTTAGACACCTTTTCCATATAATGCGCGCTTTCCGACAACGAAATGAAAGAACCTCGAGGCAATCTTGAAGTACGGCCCGTCCGTTCGGCGGCAGATCGCCGTCAGTTTCTGGAGCTTCCGTATCGACTCTATCGCGACGATCCCCATTGGGTGGCGCCGCTTCGGATGGCTCAGAAGGACATTCTGAATACTCGCCGCCATCCCTTTTATCAAACGTCTGATGTAGAAATGTTCCTGGCATGCCGCGGGAAGACGGTCGTGGGTCGAATAATGTCGATCCTAAACCGAGCCCACAACGAATTTCACAACGAACGCGCAGGGTTCTTCGGTTTCTTTGAGGTAACCAACGACAGCGAGGCGGCTGCGGCCCTTCTGGATGCCGCAAGAGATTGGCTTCGGTCGCACGGCGCGGAGTGCATTCGAGGACCGGTGAATCCTTCGACAAATTATGAATGTGCTTTGTTGGTTGAAGGGTTCGATTTTGATCCGATGGTAATGATGACTTACAACCCTCCGTACTATGCGGCGCTTCTGGAAGCGTATGGTATGGAGAAGGCCATGGATCTTTATGCTTACGATATCGGGGTTGATTATTTCAATCACTCTAACAAGCTACAGCGGGTTGCCGAACGATTGCGAACAAAGACAAACATCACGGTCCGGACTGTGAACATGAAGGACTTCAAGAACGAGGTTGGGATCATAAGACAGGTTTACAACGACGCCTGGAGTAAGAATTGGGGATTTGTCCCTATGACCGAGCAGGAATTCGATCATCTCGCAAAGGATCTCAAACAGATCGTAGATCCTAGAGTCGTGTTGATCGCGGAACAGATAATCGAAGGAAAAAAACCCAGGCCGGTGGGATTTCTGTTGGCGGTTCCGGATTTGAACCGGGCGTTGAAGCGAATAAACGGCAGGCTGTTGCCGCTCGGGCTCTTAAAACTGCTCTGGCATTCACGCGGTATCAAGTCGATTCGGGTCATAACAATGGGTGGCATCCTTGAGTTTCAAAATTTAGGTCTTGGGTCGATATTTTTGGACGAGATTTATCGAAGGGGTCCTGGAGCGGGTTTCCCCGATGGCGAAATGAGTTGGATACTCGAGAACAATGTGATGATGAATCGCGCGGCCGAGCTGATCGGGGGCCGCCGCACCAAGACGTATCGCATCTATGAGATGAAGGCGTGAACTATGCAAGAGGACGAATAGCTCCAATAGGTCCTATAATGTGTCCCAGAACTTAAGAGTGCTTGTGGTCCTATTGATCACCGGAGGTCTGACACATGCGAAGACTCGTCGCGGTAATCATTTTGCTGGTCTTAGTCCTTTGCGGCTACTACATTTACACTCACGGGTGGAAAAAGCCGGAGAGCTTTCGCTCCATCTTTTCAACTTCCGGTGATCAGGACACTACGAGAAAAGTGAAGACCGCATTCAGTCTTTCAAAGCGACTCGCGCCGTTTGAAATCAACGTCGCAACCAGCGACGGTACAGCGACCCTGACCGGTCAAGTCCCTTCAGAAGACATCAAATCGCTGGCCGGTGAGATCGCACGCGACACAGCCGGTGTCAAAGATGTTAAGAATGATATTGGCGTTGACCCTGCGGCCAAGCCTTCCAGCGAAAGTGTTCACGTTGAAGATCTGGAAATCCGAGCCTCGATTCTCGAGGCCATGGAGCGGAGCAAAGAGCTCAGCGGAAAGAATGTGGACGTCAAAGTAGAGAATCGAATGGTATCGTTGACCGGTACAGTCGAAACGCCTGCGCAAAAGAACGGCACCGAACAGATTGCCAGAGCGGTAGACGGTGTTGCAGGCGTGACTAACAATCTCGCCGTCAGCAACCCGGAGGCTGCGACCGAACCGCCGGCTACTAGTCCGCCGCCGACTGATACAAATGGTGATCTGGCCAAGAGAGTCGAATTCGAGCTTTATCGAACGAATGCATTCAATACATCGACGATGCAGATTCGAGCCAGCGATGGAACCGTCACGCTCGGGGGCACAGTCAGATCTCGAGCCGAACAGCTGTTAGCGGAACGAGTCGCACAAGGCGTCACCGGTGTAAAAAAGATCGCAAATGATTTGAAGATCGCGGCGACGAAATAGAGGAAGAAGGTTTAGGGTTTCTCTCAAATCGACCGTAAAGTGCGGTAGTCCTATTCCCAAACCCAGAACCAGAAACCCTAAACACGAAACAGTCTTTCTGGCCTCGAACGATCGATTGATGTAATATCGCAATTCTACGATTTATTTGTTCAAGCTTCTGGGTCGGGAGATCACCCCATCCGCGGCGTCCAATCAGGCCAAAAGTTGGAACGATCTGAGAACATTTCAAAGTGGCAACGCGTTGAGCTAACCGCCACCCGCATTTTTCAAAGAGTTAGGCTCCCCGCCAACCAAAAGTATTTTGTACTGACGATTACTATCGCCGTCGCCTGCGGTCTGGTCGCCGTCACCTACCACGCACTGATCAAGCTCATATCAGCAAACATGATCGAGCGGGCGCTCGCGATTCAGGGACCGAGCCGCGTCGCCTGGATCCTGATCATCCCCACTGTTGGAGGGCTCGCAGCCGGGCTTCTCATCCATTTCTTCGCGCCTGACGCTCGAGGCAGCGGCATCCCACAGGTCAAGATCGCTTACTCGATGAACTACGGGCGCGTTCCGATGCGGACCGCCGCCGCCAAGGCTGTCATCTCGGCGCTTTGTGTCGGATCTGGAGCGAGCCTTGGCCGCGAAGGCCCAACGGTTCAGATCTGCGCCGCTCTATCTCACGCAATGGCGCGAATGTTCTCGATCCCGCGTCGCAAGCAGATGAACCAGCTGCCGGTCGGAGCCGCAGCCGCAATCGCCGCCGCATTCAATACTCCGATCGCCGCGGTGACGTTTGCTCTGGAAGAGATCATCGGCGACCTGAACCAAAAGCTTGCCGCGTCGATCGTAATCGCGGCGGTCATAGCGGCAACCGTCGAACGCGCGCTGCTTGGAAAAAACCCGCTGTTCACTGGAGCTAATATCTACGCCCTGAACGCCGCGAAGGAGCTGCTGGCTTATGCCGCGCTTGGCATAGCTGCAGGAGTTGTCGGCGTTGTGTTCTCGAAGCTAATACTCTGGCTGCGTTTTGCGTTTCGAGATCGAGTGCATGTCCCGGCTTGGGCAAAACCTGCGATCGGCGGGACGATCATCGGTGCGATCGGTCTTTGGCAGCCGCATGCGTTTGGCATCGGCTATGACTTCCTGGGCAATGTGCTGCGCGGCGAAGATCAGTTAGTTCTGAAGGCGGTAGTCGCGCTGATGATCGCAAAGATTTTGGCCTCGTCGTTTAGCTATGGATCAGGGATGTCCGGTGGCGTACTGGGCCCGTCTCTTTTTGTCGGTGCGATGTTGGGAGTCACGTTCTGGCACATTCTGATCCAAATTGAACCGGGAGCCACGATAGCGCGCGGGGGATTTGCGCTTGTGGGGATGGGTGCGGTGTTTGCGGCAGTGATTCGAGTGCCAATTACCTCGATTCTTTTGATCTTTGAGATGACTTATAACTACGAGATCATCCTGCCGCTGATGATTGCCAACGCGATTGCGTACGCGGTAGCCGCACGGCTGACTCCGCTTTCGATATACGAAGCGTTTCTGTTTCAGGACGGAATTCACCTGGGTAATGCGCCGGACACCGACGTTTTGTCGAGGGTGACCGCGGCGTCGGTCATGACTCAGGATGTAGTGACGCTACCGAACGACGTTACGGTCGCAGAGGCGCTGGATATTGTGGGACGTCTCGAGTTCAACGGATATCCGGTGTTGCGCGACAGCGCTATGGTAGGACTGATTACAACCGGTGATCTGAGACGGCTCGAAGCCGAAGGGCGCAACAACGACCTGATCGAATCGGTGATGATTAAGAAGGTCGTTCACTCGCATCCGGATCAGACGCTCGACACAGTTGTGTTGAAGCTCGCACAGCGAGAGCTGTCACAACTGCCGGTCGTTTCCCGGCACGACGACACTCGATTGTTGGGAATCATTACGCTGCGTGATGTGGCGAGAGCGCAGGCGAAGCTTGCATCGATGCAGTACGCGCTCGGTCCCGATGATACGATCCGACCCGCCAACGCTTAAGAGATTGGGGTATTCAATGCAACTGGCGAGAAGGGGCGCGAAATCGGTTTCGTCGAGTCTAAATCAACTTTGTCCCACAGAGACCACAATAAACAAAGTCATCAGACGCGGCCTGAGCTCCGCACGAATAGCACAATCTCTTCTTGTTTGTAGCAGCATTCTCGGGTCCGACACGCTGTGACGCATTCTGATGCCGCCGTTCCGTGGCTTGCAGATCGTTTCGATAGGCTCGGTAGTCAATATCACTGCCTCGCGAGAGAGCTAGCAAGCCTGCTCTCGCCTCTTCGTCGGCAAACCTCGCCTCGAGTTTTTCTCTCGCCGACTTGAGAATCGAATCCCAGGCAAGATCCTTCCAATAGCTAAGCTGTTCTCTGGCGAAACTCGTACTCTCCGGAAATCGATTGATGAGCCTCTGACACATTGCGTTCACCAAGTTGTCGAGCTGTCTGGGCGGAGATACATCGTTGATCATTCCCCACAACAAAGCTTTGTTGGCCGATATTGCTTCGCCGGTCAGAAACAGCTCTCGAGCACGGCGCTCACCGATAAACATAGGCAACCAGTGCGCGCCCGCTATCGCGGCGAGACCAACCTGTGTCTCTACCTGAACGAACTTTGCGTGGTCGACCGCGACTGCGAGGTCGCATGCGAGGTTCCACTCGTTTCCTCCGCCGGCTACTATTCCATTTATCCGCGCGATCGAAGGCTTGTCGAGCTGTCGCAATGATGTGTGCGCTTCAATTAGAGCATCAAGCCATTCGCGAATTGCATTGGGATCACTGGTTGACCCGCTGAGTTGCAGAATATCGCCTCCGACCGAGAAGGCGCGGTCACCGGCTCCGGTCAACACCAGCACCGCAACAGTCTCGTCCTGAGCCGCGTCTCTAAACGCGCGGGCCATCTCGCGAAGCGTGTGTTCGGTGTAAGAGTTGTAATCTGCGGGTCGATTAATTGTAACCCTGGCTACCCAATCCTTCTTTTCATAGATGATGTCAGTGAACGACATCCCTGCTTTTTCATCGAGAGACGAAGGCTGTTCCTCAGTCTGGGTTTCGTTTTCGAGAGTTTGAAGAGCATCGGCAAGTGGCGTGTCAGCGATCGGGTCCATTGGGTGATTGTCGTTCGCACCACCGTCGCCAGCCTCCTCGGCGAGCAGCGCGGAAAGGGCGGCGACGAGTCGCGCGCGGCATTGCTCAGGGCTCGAAGCGGTTACCTGAATCGAAGGCAGGTCAAGGACGCTTCCGCGGTAAGTGAGTCCGTCGTGCAGCAGCTCAATCCGCGCTCGCTCGAGAAAAAACTCGATTATCATCCCGAACCTCAACGAAAAATGAATGGAAATGAGAGAGCAACAAACCGGGAGGCTGAACGGTTGAGGCGGTCAGCATAACATTGGTGACTCATTTCTTAAATAGACTATCGAAGGCAGCCCGCGGATCCGGCGCGGATGTTTTTGACGCCGTTGCGGTCAGCTTATTTGGGATGAAGAAGTCACAGAAGTTAGCCTTCTCACGGTCGGTCACCCATTCTGCTTGTGGCTCGCGGCACTTGTTATGCGCGTGAGGATCGTAGTTTGTACAGTTCAGGCAGCAGTGGATGTCTGAATGGCAGTTGGGACACTCATCAGTTCTGGAGACGTAGCCCTCGATCTTTACTTCGGCTCGGCAGTGATAGCAAATCATGGTGTTAATAGAATAGCAGAATCGATTTAAACGGTTTCGGGTTCAGAGTTTCTAGTTTCTGGTTAGGGATTCCAGGTCACATAAGATCGAGCTGTCTAACAAAAACCAGAAACCAGAAACCGAAAACCCAGAAACTCCGGAACCCGAAACTCTGAAGCCTTTCACCTGATAATTGCGCGGGCACGGTCCTGTTTTTCTGAAGCTTTCTTCCAGATACCAATCAGCATTTTCTCTGCTACCAATCGATTTCCGCTGGCGGCCGCCGAAGTTTTGAGATCCGTATACATCATCAGCGCGTCGGAGACTGTCGGTGAGTCGGATTCGGCGATCGTTCCGTCGCTCGATCTCCCGAACTTGAGCGTCCAAATTGTTCGCGCCCACGTGTAATCGGTCAGAGCTCCGGCGATCAAGGAGATTACCTTGGCTTCGGCAGGGTTGTCGGTCGAGCTGTATCGGGCAATCACCCGCTCGGCCGCGCGGCGCAGCTCAACAAGCTGTCTCCCGTACTCTGTGTAATCTACGCCAGGCCTCAAGCTCGCGGACATAGTTTGAAAGATCCCCAGAACGGCATCGGTGTCTCTTGCAAAATCGGCTCTCACGGTGCCGCCTGGAGATTCGGGACGGCTGACAGGAACTGGCCCGCCTCCGAATGACAGAGAGGCGATAGTGTCGAGCGCGATTGTGGACTCGAGATTGTCAGCCCTTAGTCGCACGCTGTATGCGGTTAAATCGAGAACCTCACCGGTGATGCGGTCCCCGTTTTTTGTAATGATGACGACAGTCGATCCAATGATCCGCGGTTTTGTTGCCGGCGCTGTCGAGGGCTGATTCGTTGCGGACCGCGGACGGTTGACCGTCTTTTTCTTTTTCTGTGGTTGAGCGTTTGCGGTTGCGCAAAGAGCGAGTGCGATAAAGGCAACAAATGTTCTCATAGCAAACCCTTCTGATTCTTTCTTCGTCAGTAGTTCCGGTTCAGAGTTTCTGGTTTTAGCGTCTAGGTTGGGGATTAGTCGGTTGTAATTCTATGAGCTCCGTCCAGGAGAACCAGAAACTTTAAACCAGAAACGAGAAACTCTAGACTCGAACTCTGAACTCTACTTATGAGATTGTGGTTGCGAGCGCTGCATTATCTTCGGCTTCACGGTTCGTATCATACACACCAATCGATGCCGATTCACCTCGCGGCATATTTGTGCGCACGCTTTGGAGGGCTTCTTCTGCAGCGCGTTCGACTTCCCGGGTAATCCGCGTTTCTATGCCCTCGAGCACTTCCATATTCCTTTTGTGCGACGCATCTTCAGGATCGATCGTCTCGCCGGTTGCAAGATCGACCGCGCCTTCGATCAGATACCTCTCAAAAAGGCCGATTGGATCACGCCTGCCCCAGTGAGAAAAGAGATCAGCATCAAAGGTTGTCCGAGCCTCGCGTTCGTCGTGAGTTGCGTGGCCGCCCATTCTGAACGTGTCCGCGACCAGGATTATGGGTCCTCGACCTTCCCGGCAGGCTTCGGCTGCAAGCTTGGTGGCCGCATAGGCGTCCAATACGTTGTTGCCGTCAAACTTGCTGCCGTCGACTCCGTACGCGGCCGGCCATTCTGAGAAGGATCCGCGATGATGCTGATCGAGTCTGGTTCCCAGGGCCACCTTGTTGTCCTGAATAATCACGATGATCGGAAGCCGCTGTACGGCGGCGAGGTTCATGCTTTCGTGGAAGACCCCGTTCTTTGTCGAACCATCGCCGATCCAGGTGAGAGCAATACGAGGTTGCTCGTTCAGTTTGAAACTAAGGGCAACGCCGACGGTAACGGCCATTATGTCGCCCACGTGACTGATTGGCGCGATCACCCCGCGACTGAAATCGCCGATGTGAAGATCTCTGCCGTGAGTCGGTGAATCAGCAGTTCCGAGATAGCCGCGAAACATATCAGCGAGCGGCATGCCCATCTCGTGACACCCGCCGGCGTTTCGGATCATCGGCGCGACGTAATCGAAGGGAATTCCGTCTTCAGAGTTGGCGCGATTGAGCGCGTGAACTGGCCCGATCGTCGAAGCTTCTTCGCCGGTTCCCAGCCAGGCCTTCGATATCACGCCTTGCTTGACCCAACGTTTGAGTGCGATATCGTGGAGCCGATTGCGGAGAAGGCCTTCATACAGACCCAACAGTTGCGAGAGTGCCAGTCGACTGACTATTTCGGATCGAGTTTTATCGTTTGCGATGGTTCGAGCAAAATCCGCGGTAACCTGAGGGTCAGGTCTCCAATCGACGTACTCAGGCGGATCGAAGGCCGGATATCGAATCATGAGGTTTAGGGTTCCGGGTTCAGAGTTCCGAGTTCAGAGTTTCTGGTTTTTGGTTTCAGGTTTCAGGTTTAAGGTTTCGGGTTCTCTCGACAAAGCTCATCGAAACGCAACCTACAAACCCCTAACCTTAAACCCTAAAACCAGAAACCAGAAACTCTGAACCCGGAACTCTGAACCCCTAACTTACTCTCCCTGCTTTCCTAATTGAGATTTCGCGTCTGCCATTGCGATTTCGACCTCATCGCCGACTTCTGCTCCGAGCGCTTCGGCGGCCCTCGGCGAAACGCTGATTGCCAACCCGGTATTCTCGTGCGGACCGTAATCGACGGCGCGCACAACAACCGAAGCCCCGCTCTTCGGATTCGTGACTAGCAATTTCTTGTTCGCCCACCATCGCTTTACTTCCTCGGGGGTCATATGCTCGACGTGGTAATTCCACCGCATAGCGCAATAGAAGCTCGACGGGTTCAGGCTGCGGACTCTCTCATAAACTCCGTGGTTCCCGGTTGGAAGCGCCAGCTTGTCGTCTTGTTTAATCCCCCTGTCTCGAGGCCCCCCAAATACTCCCAGCTTACCGTTGGTGAGTGGCAATTGAGGTTCACGATCAGTTGTTGGCTGCTGGGGCGTGGACGGTTCAGCAGCCGCTTGGCTCTTGGTAGATGTCTCGCTCTTGGCTGTCTTGCTCGCGTCGGCTGACGCCTTTGGGTTGGTTTCTTTTGTGGCTTTCTTCTTGGAGCTTGCTTTTGTAGTCGTTTTTTTCTTCGTGCCCGCTTTCTGTTCTTTCATCGACTCTCCTTGTGACTCCTATTCTGTTCTTTCAAGCTTATAAGCATTGATTATACATTGTCATGTGGCGAGTCGGCCCGTAGCACGAAAGGAACGCGGCTCTAGGCGTTAGCGTTTGACCACGACTTCGCCCCCTTTCATCACAAAAGAAACGTGTTCGAGCAAAGCGACGTCGGTCGTCGGATCTCCGGTGACCGCAATGATGTCGGCGAAACGGCCCGCTTCGATTGAGCCGACTCGGTCCGACCACCCGAGGAGATCGGCAGCATTAACCGTAGCCGCCTGAATCGACTGCATCGGGGTGAGACCAAGCTTGACCATAACAGCGAACTCTCGTCCGTTTAGACCGTGAGGATAAACCGCGGCGTCGGTTCCGAACGCCACTTTCACGCCGGCCTTGAATGCACGCCCAATGTTCTTCTGAGCAGCCGGCATTACAACGCGAGCTTTCTCGACCATAAACATCGGCACGCGTAACCGCTCGTAGTTCTCCAAAAACCACGAGCCCAGATAAAGCGTTGGAACCAGATAAACACCTTTCTCCTTCATCAGTCGGATCGCCTCGTCGTCGATGAATGAGCCGTGTTCAATCGAGTCTACGCCAGCCAGCACGGCCTGTTTTATGCCAGAGGCTCCATGCGCGTGCGCGGCGACTTTGCGTCCAAGCCGGTGGGCTTCGGTGACCACCGCTCGTATTTCCTCATCGCTGAATTGAAGAGCTTCCGGTGAGTCACCCTTCGACAACACGCCTCCGCTCGCGCAAACCTTGATGCAGTCGGCTCCGTACTTCGCGATGTCGCGAGTCTTTTGCATGAGCGCCGGAACACCGTCGGCCACACCGTCTGCCTTGTGATTGTATTCGGGAGCCAGAAGACTCTCGTCGCAGTGACCGCCGGTAACGCCAATCGGCGGGCCTGAAGCATCGATGCGCGGACCGCGTATATCGCCGGCGTTGATCGCATCACGCAATGCGATGTCAGAATAGCCGCTCGCTCCGACGTTCCTCACCGTCGTGAAACCGGCCAGCAAGGTAACTCTCGCATTCTTTGCTCCGTACAAAGCCTGTCTAGGAACCGAGACTCCCAGCCCTTCATATCCGTTGTGACCGGGTTCGCTCGTGAGATGCGTGTGACAATCGATCAATCCGGGCAGGACCGTCATATTTGAAAGATCGATTACTTTCGCGCCCGGTGGAGTTGCTATCGATGAGCTCGCGCCGACCTGTATTATGCGGTCGTTCTCGATCAGGATAGCCTGATCAGTCAGCACGCGACCCGACCGAACATCCACCAACTTGCCGGCTTTGATCACGACTATTTCTTTTTGGGGGGATTGAGCGATCAGCAGACCTGGGATCAAAAGAAAAGCGAGAAGAATTCCTAACGCCTTCTTCATTTATTTCTCCGTTCGAGCCGCGATTTCGTAAGCTCAGGATTGCGGCTGATGTAGTAGTGATATCTTTGTGAGCGCGGAATTCTAACACAAACGGATTGTTCGAAATAAAGCAGGGAAGGGGGAACGAATAAAAGTGAGACTGCAGTTTTCCTAATCCCACCAACGCAGAGAGTGTGTGAAAATCATTCTCCAAATCGCCCAACCGGAAGAAAGCGTGAAAAAATCCTCTCCCCCAGCGGGGGTGGCATATTTGTAGGTGCGTGTGTTGCTGCAGTCGCACGCCAGCGGGGTGCATTATTCTTCTGCATTAAGAGAACCCTGCAGCCTTGAAACAAATGGTCCGATTGGAGAGGAGGGATATAGCACCCCGCTGGGGTGCGGTCCCCGCGAGTCCCTCTCTACAAATATGCCACCCCGCTGGGGTGCGGACGATTTTTTCACACCTTCGGCAGGGTGGGGGGATTGCACGCGAGTGTCCGAGAAGGTCAACGGGCTTTGTTTAAGTCATCCGGGTTGTATCGACTCGTCTGTATTCGGAGGACAAGGAATAACCGACGCCGACCATGCTTTCGATACGCAGACCGAATGGCTGAAAGGTTCGTCGAAGTCGATGTATGTGGACGCGCAGGCTGAGCGAGTTGAATGGAACTTCGCCCCACGCCGCTCGCCAGATCTCTTCTGAATGCACAACCCGATCGACGTTTCGCGCGAGGCGGGAAAAGATCAAGAACTCTTTTAGTGGAAGCGAGATTCGCTTTCCGCCACAGGACACATAGTAGTTTTCGTACTCAACACGAAGATAGCCATCGTCGTAGAGGTCCCCGTGAATCTCGTGAGTCGAACGATGGCTCGGCAACGCTAGTTTTGCTTGTAGTGCCACCTGTCTTGTCCGTTTATCCCTGCTGCGGGCTTGAAGAAAATTAAGGCGCTCACATCTTTCGGGGGAAGGGCGTGAGCGCCTTCGAAGTTGTCGGGCTAGAAGTTGACTCGCAACGCAAACTGAACCTGTCGGTTTGTACCCAATCCAACAGTCCGCTCAACTGTACGATTCACTACACCGAATGCACTGCCGGCTAATGCGGCGGTGAACGGTTGCCCCGGCTGCAGAGTCAACGCAGTTCCGGTAGCAAACGTACTCGGTAGCTGGGCCGGTGGGTTCGCAAAGTTGGTTATGTTGAAAATATTGAACACCTCGGCGCGGAATTCGACGTTTACAGATTCGGCAATCGCAAACTTCTTTGCAAGAATCATATCCTGCTGCACGAATCGTGGTCCGTGGAGCTGATTCCTAACGAGGTTGCCGAAGGTTCCCGGCTTCGGAATCGCGAAAGCCGCCGGATTGAGAATGGCGCGATCCTTGTCAAGGAACGGGTTAACGCCGGGGATCAGATCCGGACGACGCACGTTTCGCGAGTTCCCGCCTCCTGGTGTGTTGATCACCGCCGTTCGTCCGGCACCCGGTCCGCCGTAGAAAATGCCCGCGGCGTCGACATAAAGAATGTCCGGACGTGTGATTTGGACTGGAATCGGAAGACCGCTGCGCACATTCATGATCGTGCCAACGTCCCAGCCGCCCAGGAAAGCTCTTGCGACTCCAGAGAGTCCTCGTCCCCAGGGCAAGCTGTAAACCGCGCTCAGATTGAACGTGTGACGCACGTCGAAGTTATTGTAACCATCGTCATAGTCGAAATCGGCGGTCTTTCGAGCTATGTTGCCCGCTGTCAACGCTTCGTTTGACCCGGCTGTGTTTCCGTAGCTGCGGCCAAACGTGTACTGGGAATTCAGCGTCAACCCGTTGCTGAAACGTCGAGCGAGCGATCCCTGAAACGCGTTGTAGTTGTCGTGACCACCGCTCCGTTTGTAGTCGATCTCCGCATAAGGGTTCAACACAGTCGGATTCGCACCTGTGTTCTCAGTCACAATCGAGAACTCGCGGATGATGATCGCCGCGTTGGCCGGATTTACGTTTGTGCGAACCTGAGTGATCTGGTTAGCAACGCTGCGCAGGAAGAGATTGCGACCCTGACTTCCGACATAGGCCAGCGTCAGAACCATGTTGTATGGCAATTCCTGCTGCATTGAAGTTGAATACGAAAAGATTCGCTCGGGTACGCTGTAGTTCGCGCGATCGTAGGCGCGAGGCTGATAAGAACGGTTATTCGGGTTCGCATTGAAGTTTGCAATGATTGTAGCAATGTTCGCCGGGAAGGCATTTGCAACGTTGCTTAGCGTCGAGCTGATCCTGTCTGATTCGATCGGCTGAATCTGATCTTCGGTTTGGCCCGGACCGTAGTTGATACCAAACCCGCCTCGGATCACCGTCTTTCCGCCGCCGAAGAACCCGCCGGAATTAGGTCTCGGTGCCCAAGTTAACGCCACCCGCGGTCCAAAATTCGTTTTTATCGAATCATAGATCGTGGTATCAGAGGGCAGGATGACCCCGCGATCGATGTCAAACACGACCTGGCGATTCTTATCCTCGCGAAGCGGTGAGTAATATTCGTAACGCAACCCGTAATTGAGAGTCAGGTTGGACCGGATCTTCCACTCGTCCTGGACAAATCCGATGTAGTACTCCTGCTTGGCGAAACGGTTTCCGGTCGCGCCGTTGTTGAACGGGCTCGGCGCGCTGACGTCGCCGTTGTATTGAACCGTCGCGGCCGTATTCGTCAAAAAGCTTGCCAGGTTGGCGTAAGAATAAGTCGTACCGCCGAGCCGGTCGGTATAGATTCTTACAAAACGAACCTCACCGCCAAATTTCAACGAGTGAGATCCCTTGAGCCAACCAAAGTGGTCGATCAAACCGATCGTGTACGGAGTGTAGGGAGCACCGCGCCCGTTGGTGGCCGAGTTGAGCCTGAACAATCCACCTGGGATCGACAGACCCGCTGAGTTGCCCTGTCCCGGAATGTTTGCGAGGGCTACGCTGCCCGACAGATTGATCGTCACTGCTGACAGGTCGATGCCGCCTATAGTAGGTGCGCTGCCGGCGACTCGTGTATATGCCGAGTTGTAACCGACCTTGAACTCATTGATCTTTGTTTGACCGATGCTGGTCTGCCAAGCGAGCACTCCGTTCGCCGGCACATACTTGTAAATTGCGCGAGCGCCGGAAACGTTTTGTGGCTGATCGTTGTCGCCCTGGTCGCGGAAAAATCGGAAGTAGAACGAGTTCGCATCGTTGGCGTGATAATCGATGCGCAGCGCTCCCGAGTTTTCGTTTACCGGGTTGCTCGCCTGGAGCTGCCCGATATCGAAGTCGGGACTCGTCAACGGGTTTGTGACGATCCGAGTTGCATTTGGACTGAGGAACCCACTTTCGCAAAGCGTACGCACGGCTCCCGAAGCCGAAGCACAGCGCGAGAGCTTTGGTACGCCTTCAACGATATTGATTCCAGAGCGAAGACGATAGCCCTCGTAGCTTCCGAAGAAGAACAGCTTGTTCCTGATGATGGGTCCGCCGATGCTTGCGCCGAATTGATTCAGCCTCAGCGGTGATTTGAAGTCTCGATCGAACCAGTTGCGAGCATCGAGTTTTTCATTCCGCAGATATTCGAACAGAGATCCGTGGAAGTGATTCCCACCGGACTTTGTAACAACGCTTACCTGGCCGCCGGTGCCGGTTCCGAACTCCGCCGGATAGCTGTTGGAGTCGACGCGAAACTCCTGCACGTTTTCGAGCGACGCCTGCAGTCTGAATGGCGATGCTATTTCGCCGTTCAGGTTACCCGGGGAGGAGTCGATGATTGCGGAGCCCTCTACGCCGTCATAGCGGATCGCGTTTTGTTCGACAGCCCTGCCGCTAAAACGAATGTCGCCGAATGTTCCGGAGCCGCTGTTCAATGAACCGGGCGCCTGCAGATACAGTTGAGAGAGCTGACGTCCGTTCAGCGGCAACGCCTGAACCTCACGCGTATTGACATTCGCTCCCATGCTTGCGTTGCTGGTTTCGAGTGTCGCGTCTTCTGATGCGACAACTGTGACGGTTTCACTGGTGCCTGAAGGTTTAACCTCAAGATCTGTGTTCAGCGTGGCGCCGACGAGTAACTCAAGGCCGGTGACCTCAGAGTCGGCGAAGCCCTGTAGGCTGGCGCGCACGGTGTAGACCGAGGGCTTAAGACTGCCGATTGAATATGAACCCTGATCGTTAGTTGTTGATGTTCTAGTTTCGCCGGTGCGTTGGTTCTTCACGGTCACGGTTGCACCTGAGACGACGGCCCTGCTCTGATCGCGGACTATCCCCGTTATTCGCCCTTGATCAGTTTGACCGAAGATTGTGGCGGGGAGAGTAAGTTGTGCTAGAAAAGCAATGGCCAGAATGCGAGATACCAAGCGGTGAAACCGCCTCGTGTCTTGCTTAGTCATTAATGCCTCCTTTTGAGTCTTTGGGGATAGAACCTGAGAGTTCAGTCTCATCAGTTATTCGTCTTTTGAGCCTGAGATCACTTGCTGCCGCGTTTGCGATAGGAACCGTTGCGGCAAAGTCAGGAACGGAACGCGGAGTCTAGCAAGTCAGGTTTAAGGCATAATGAATTCGCCGTTAAAACTTTGTGAAGTTCCGTGCGTTTCTTTCGCACAACTGAGTTTGACCGACTTAATTTCCGTAACAACTAACGCGCGAGGACTAAACGATTTGGAACGATGGCAACCGCTCGTCGAATGCGTTGCCAACAACGAAAACAAGTTAATTCGCAAGGCCGCGAGGTTGAGGCGAACCGAGTGAAAAACTTGAATCGTAGCGCATCGATTGGATCAAAAATCCGAGAAGAGCTTCTTCCAATGGATCGGGGCTGCTGACCTGTGCCCTGACCGATTCCATTATCGAAATGTATTCGAGAACCTCGACCACTTCCTCATCGCTTAACAGATCAAGTTTGTGCTTAAGAAGTTGACGATTGATCATTTGATTCCTTTCACACAGAAAGATTGCGAGATTACGAGACTTTTTCCAGCAGCGCGCTCGCATTGCCGCCGGCAACGAGCTCGATTCGTACCTTGGGGTGTTGCTGACGAAGCAGCCTTACCATCCGGCCGGTGTTGTTCGACGTTCGACCATCCACAGCGGTCAGAGCGATGAACATCCGTCTGTCGGGCAAATAGAAGCTTGGAGTGAAACTATCGACGAAGTTGCCCTCATCGTCCCATTCAACAGCGAAGGTTCGCGGCTTATATCTCCAGCGGATGTTGCGAGCGTCAAGCGACCGCGCAAAATCAGCTTCGGTCGAATCAGTGAACTCGATGACATCCGATGGTTTGCGTTGTGAACGCCTGGTGAGTCGACGAAGCTCTTGATCCGGATCAAACAACGGTTCGAGTTCGTCTTCCGGAGGCTCGTCAGTGCCAATCTCGATGAAATCCGGGGGATCGCTCTCGACGTTGCTCAGAAAGAGTTGGGGACGTGTTGTCAGTTCTGTAGTGCGGTAATCAGCAGTCATTGTTTCCTCCCTTATTCCTGCGGACGACGGTGTGATATCGAACGGCGTCTGAGGAGGTTTGGCGTTTTTGATAGCCCTGGATGCTGTAATGCCTGTTACGTTTTGGAGCTGAGTTTGGCATGACAGCCGGATGACTGACGGGAAACGCATCGAACGACGCAAAGTTGGGGGTTCTCGAAATTCCATGCTCAACCGGCGCGAGTTGGCAATCGGCCGTTTTTCATCTGTCCGCGTAGCTCATCAAGCCGTCGACGCAATTGAATGTACTTGTTCACCGCGCATTCGACGGCGAGTTTCTTATCGTTGTGAGGGAAGCGGGCCGAGCAGATGCCTTGAAAGATTACGTTTTTGTATTCGCGAATCGCGAGCTTGGCGACCTCGGCCTGGGCTTCCATTTGCCGCTCGAGCGCGACCTCCAGGTCAACTACGTTTTCGCGATTCGACTTCGCCTCGGTACTCATGGCACGTAGCCTCGTCACAACCAGTTTCGCAGCATAGACAGAATATAAGCCGCTAGTTAGATCGTTGTGGCTGTGCCCTTAAGTTTGTGTGAATTGTGGAAAGAGGGGTCAGGGAGGGATGAGGGATGAGGGCGGAG
>Ga0075425_100003048_pt1 | contig 16929 bp, 18 predicted proteins | sample SoiMethybrSBSTD4_FD_75300 | JGI IMG/M metagenome (GOLD analysis project Ga0075425, IMG submission 75300) | Bulk soil microbial communities from a Populus tree surrounding site in Tennessee, USA - Soil MetaG P. TD hybrid SBSTD4 | ecosystem: Environmental > Terrestrial > Soil > Tree plantation... | reverse complement strand
TCGCGTTGGGGCAGTCGCGCCGCGATCGAGGCGAGCGTCGTCGCCATCGTTGGATCGAGCCGGCGCGGTCTCGTCCCGGTACAGAACGTCTCGAGCGTCCACGACGCACCGGCGATCACCCCGCGGCCGAGCAGCCGGGGAGCCGGCGCACCGGCAGACGCGAGCAGCGTCAGCGCGTCCGCAGCTGCGGCGGGATCGCCCGGCCAGCCCGCCCCCGCGGCGCGGAGGATCGCACGCTCTCCCGATGCCGTGCGCACTTCGGTTACGAGTCCACCGGCCGTCGAGGCGCGGAACGCGCCGACGCGTCCGGAGACTCCGGCGTCGCGTGCGACGACGTCGACGGCACGTTCGGTAGTTCCCGGCCGTAGCTCGACGATCGCTCCACTGTAAAGCGACCCGGCGAGCCGCGCGCGCGCGCCGGGTCGATGGACCGCGGGTGGCAACGCGTGGACGAGGGCGCCGCGCCGGCGCAGTTTCGACAGCGCGCGGCTACGGGCGATCGCTTCGCGTACCGCGGCGCTGCGCGTGCGCGAGCGCGACGGGCGTGCGCCCCACAACGAGACGCTCGGATCAGTTGGGGGCGTCCACGTGGCGTCCGCGACGACAAGCGAAGCGTGTTCTGACGGTGGCGAAAGGAGGAACGCGAGTCGTTCGAACGATGTAACCGGCGGGGGAGCGGCTATGGATGTCCTCGCCCATCGGACACGCCGGGCGAGCGGTGTGCGTTCCCGTTGCCGTTCGAGTGTCCATTCGAGGGGCCGTTGCCGTTGCCCGAGACACGCCCGTTTCCCGAGGTATGTGCGTCGGGAAGCGCGGCGTCCACCGTGGCGGGACCGGATTCCGGCTCGAGAACGACGGGCTCCTCTTCGAACGCACGGAGGTCGATCGTGACCTCACGGAGATCGACGACCGCCGGTGCTTCCTCGACGGCCGGCGCCTCGGCCGATCTCGTGTCCGAGCGCAACCCGATCAGGATCGCGGGGAGGGTGCGTGCCATGATGACGAGGTCACGCCACAACGACCACCGCTCGATGTATCGGTTGTCGAAGCGGACGCGCTCCTCGATCGAGGTGTCGCCGTTGAGACCATGAACCTGCGACCACCCCGTCATTCCGACCGGGACGCGGTGACGCGCTTGGTAGCCGCGAACCTCGGCGCTGAACAGCTCGGCGAAGTAGGGACGCTCCGGTCGCGGGCCGACGATGCTCATATCGCCGCGCAACACGTTGAACAGCTGCGGCAACTCGTCGAGATGCGACTGACGGAGCACGCGTCCGATCGACGTGAGCCGCCCATCCCGGGCGACGTTCCACGTCGTGTCCGAGTCGTCGTTCACGCGCATCGAGCGGAACTTGAGGATCTCGATCGGCCTGCCGCCCTCGCCGATGCGCCGCTGACGGAACAGGATCGGCCCGGGGCTGGTGATGCGCACCGCAAGCGCCAGAACTCCGAGCACAGGGCTCGCGATCGTGATCGCAACGCCTGACAACAGGACGTCTACGGCACGCTTGACCGGCCAGGCAGCCGAGCGGTGCGCGCCGCGGCGCAACCTCGCGAGCGGGATCCCCGCCAGCTCTTCGGGGCCATGCTCGGTTTGCACGCCGAGCTCGAAGAAACGGGGAACCGCGTAGATCTCCGTTTGCATGGCGTCGCAGTCACGCAGCGCTTGTGCGAGCGACGCATCATCGGTGTTCGGGAATGCGACGAGAACGGTCTGAGCGCCGTGAAGGGCGATGAGGTCGGAGAGGTCTTCGACCCCGCCGAGCACCGGCAGCGGAAGATCGCGCTCGGCCTCCACGCTGTCCACGAAGCCGACCGGAACAAGACCGTGCTCCTTCCGCAAGCGCATCGCGTCGGCGAGGGCGACGCCGACACCACCCGCGCCGAGGATGATCGTGCGTTCGCACCCGATGCCACGCGCGCGGCCGGCGCGTACGAGTGCGTACGTGATCGCGCGGGCGACGCAGACGAAGCCGATGCCGATGAGCGCGATGCGCACCAATTCGGCTGTGTCCGTCGAGCGAACGAAGAGCGCAACCGCGATGGTTGCGACGGCCACACGCCCGGCGATCGAGGCGATGTCCTCGCCGAGGCTTAGCGTTATCCGGGTCGGGCGAGTCCGCGCAGATGCGAGCAGAACCGTGGCGACTGCGCCGAAGACGATCGCGGCAGCGTTCGGCCCGCGACTGAGAGTGACTGCTCCGAGGAGTGCTGCGAGATCGAGGAGGGGAACTATCGCGATGAGCGGTAGATCAGTCGATAGCAACGGCCGGTCCGATCTGATGGTCCTGACCATCCCCCGCCCCCGCCCCTGCTTCCCCGGTCCCTATCGCTTTGCGTACTGACAACGGCACGGAGGGTATCGTCCTGGGTGGTTTAGGAACCATCGTTCCGGAGATGAAGTTCGCTACGTTTTTCGCCCTACGGGGGAAGGACCTAAGGGGGACTTTCTACGAACGGATCGGCGTGACCGAGCCCGCCCCCGCCCCTACCGGTGATGAGTCGCGCACTCTGAGTGCGAGGGCGACCGCTTCGAGGCTCGAGTGGACCCCCAGCTTCGTGAGGACATTCTGGATGTGCGTGCGCACCGTGTTGGTCGACAGGAAAAGCTTCTCGGCGATCGCCGAGCGGTCGAGACCGTCGGCCAGGCATTCGAGAACGTTGCGCTCCCGGGCGGTCAAACGTGAAAGGACTTGCTCGTCCTCACTCGCTTCTCGGCGGGCCGTCAGGAGCTCGCGGAAGACTCCCGTGAGGATCGCGGGCGGGATCCAGCTCTCGCCGCGCGAGGCTCCGCGCATCGCCGCAAGGAGATCTTCTGTCGGCGCGTCTTTGGTGACCCATCCCATGGCGCCTGCTACGACCGCATCGCGCACACGAACCGCATCGCTCAAACAGCTCACCACGACGACCTTCAGGTCGTCGTCGGCGCCCACGAGGCGCGCGGTCAGGTCGATCCCATCGTCGCCGCCCTCGAGCTCGACATCCATCAGAACGAGGTCAGGGCGAAGCTCCGCGGTCGCCGTGACCGCTTCACGTGCGTCCGCGGCCGTCCCCACGACCGTGAGGTCGGGCTCGGCCTCGATGCGCGTTGCGATGGCCTCGGCGAAGACGCGGTGGTCGTCGACGATAAGAACCCGGATCGGGTCCACGAAGCCTAGATTGCCCCGCAATTCGCCCCCCCGCGACCTGCGAAAGAATCAACCGGGCTACGGAAGGCGAAGGATTGGCTCCCCTGCAGGAGGCGGACCAAGCATCCGTAGATTCGGTCAGGCTCCACTCAGCACCGCCCCATCTCTCCCCCTCCCAAACCGGGACTTTTGTATCCGGCGGTTCGGGATAAACGCAATTTTACTACCTTTGGTCACTCGTGGTAGTCTCGTCGTGCATTTTACGTATTTCGGGGCGGATGTGAAAAGGGGACGGGGGCAGCACCGTGGCCGCGCGTAGCAGAAACGTGCAGCCGGACGGGCTCGAGGGGAAGCCGGCCGGCCACGTTCAGGAGTTTTTCCACGACCTTCGGCAGCCGGTCGCGGCGATCAGCGCTCTGGTGGCCGCCGCGGAAACCATCGACGGCATCCCCGATGAGGTCTTTCATCGCCTCGAGCAGATCCGGGAGGAATCCCGCCGGATCTCAGCCCTGATCCGCCAGGCGCAGTCCGAGTCGCTCGAGCCCGAGCCGCTCGATGCCGGCGCCCTCACCATCCGCCTGGGCGAGTCGTTCGAAGCGACCACGGGTAGCTCGATCCAGATCGTGTCGGACGCCGACGCCACCGTCGTCGCCGACGCAACCGCGCTCACGCGCGCGCTCGGCAACCTGATCGAGAACGCGCTGAGGGCGGCGGGGGACGGGGGCCATGTGCTCGTCACCGTGCACAAGCGCGAGGAGTGGGTGCGCTTCGACGTCCACGACTCGGGGCCGGGGTTCGGCGCGGGGCCGCGCGGCGAGTCTGGGCTCGGTCTCAAGGTGGTTGCGTGGTTCGCCGCAACGCACGACGGCATGCTCACCGTCGAGCGCAGTCACCTCGGCGGGACCTTGGTCCGTCTCAGCTTGCCGGCGCCACAACGTCGGACGAAAGGTCAACTGCGTACGTGAGGATCCATGTCTGCGACGATCACCGCCTCTTCGCCGAGGCACTGTCGGTCGTGCTCCGCGCTCGCGGTCACGACGTCGGCCAGCCGAGCGTGACGCCGTCCGACGCCGTCGCGATCTGCGAGCGTGAGGCGATCGATGTGTGCGTGATGGATCTCGGTTTCCCGGGCGGTGATGGGGTCGACGGCATCGGGCGCATCCGCGAGGTGTCGCCCCAAACCCACGTGGTCGTTCTGACCGGCAGCCTCGACCTTTCGCTTATCGAATCGGCGCTCGCGGCCGGTGCAACGACGTGCGTCTCCAAGTCCGAGCGTGTCGGCCGCATCGTCGACACGATCGAGATCGCACCGACCATCGCGCGCACCTCTTCGATGAGGGACGTGCCGTGGGTCCGACCGCGGACCGCCGAGTACTCCCGAGACGAACGCCTGATCCGCTTCCTCACCCCCCGCGAACGCGAAGTGCTCGAACGGATGGTCGCCGGTCAGGCGACGTCGACGATCGCGCGCGAGATGGGTGTCGCCTACAGCACCGCTCGCACGCACATCCAGAGTGTCCTTACGAAACTGTGTGTGCACTCCAAGCTTGAGGCGGTGACGTTCGCAGCCCGGCACGGCGTGAGGTACTCGGGCCCCGGTGGCGAACAGCGCTTCGGCTCGGGCGGCGGCGGCCGCGGCTAGTCCCCGGCCCTCACGCTAGCCACCGGCCCCAACGCGCGCGGCCTCGACCATCCGCTCGAGTCCTTCCTCCGGCGAAACGGTCGGCAGGTATCCGAACCCCTCACGCGCGCGGGCCGTGTCCGCCGAAGTGTGGCGCACGTCGCCCCGCCCGGACGACTTCCGGGTGATCCGCACCGGTCCGGCGAGCCGCTCCACGATCGCGATCGCCTCGTTCAAAGAGGTCCGGGACCCGCCGCCGATGTTCGCGACGCCGGTCCAGCCCGCCGTCGCGCACGCGCGGAACGCGGCGGTCACGTCGGAGACGAAGGTGAAATCCCGCGTCTGCTCGCCGTCGCCATAAACCTCGAACGCCTCGTCGCGGAGTGCGGCTTCGACCAGCCGCGCGAACGCCATGTCCGGCCGTTGCCGGGGACCGTAGACGGTGAACAGCCGCAGGCTCGCGACCGGCAGCCCGCCCTTCGCGTACGCGCCGAGCAGGTGTTCCGCGGCGAGTTTCGTCACGCCGTACGGCGAAACCGGATCGGGGATCGCGGTCTCACGCGTCGGCAACGACTCGGCGTCTCCGTAAACCGACGAGCTGGACGCGTACACGACGCGCGCGCCGGACGTGGCGCACGCTTCGGCGAGCCGCTGAGTCGCCAGGATGTTGTGCTCGACGTAGCCGGCGAAGTCGGCGCCCCACGACGCACGCACGCCGGGTTGGGCGGCGAGGTGGTAAACGACCTCAACGTCGCGGATCAGTGCGGCGATGTCGGCGGTCCGCAGATCGGTTTCCACGAACCGGGCGCCGCCGTCACGCGTCACGGCCGCGAGGTTCGCTTCTTTCCGCGCGCGGTCGTAGTAGCCGGTGAAGCAGTCGACCGCCAGGACTTCGTCGCCGGAGGCCGTCAGGTGCTCGCACAGATGCGAGCCGACGAACCCCGCTGCGCCGGTGACGAGCGCGCGCACCTACTTGTGAGCCTCTTCCTTGGCCTTCTGCGCCTCGGCGACGACCTTCTCCTGAACGTTCGACGGGGCTTCCTCGTAGTGCGAGAACGTCGATCGGAAGGTGGCGCGGCCGCCGGTTTTGGAGCGGAGATCGATCGAGTAGCGGAGGATCTCGCCCTGCGGGACCTTGGCCTTGATATGTGTCCACCCCCGGCCGACCGGCTCGGAGCCTTCGATCCGCGCTCGCTTCGACGACAGGTCACCCATGATGTCGCCGACCGAGTCGTCGGGCACCATCACGTCGAGATCCATGATCGGCTCGAGCAGCACGACCCCGGCTTCGCGCGCCGCGTCGCGGAACGCCAAACCGCCGGCGAGCTGGAACGCGATGTCGGATGAGTCGACCGTATGGAACTTGCCGTCGAACAGCTTGGCCTTCACGTCTACGACCGGATAGCCGGCGATCACGCCCTCATCGAGCGTCTTTCGGACGCCCTTCTCGACCGAGGGGATGAAGTTATTGGGGATGGCCCCGCCGACGATCGCGTCCTGGAACTCGAAGCCCTTTCCGCGGGGAAGCGGCGACAGCTCGAGCGAGCAGACCGCGTACTGGCCTCGGCCGCCGGATTGCTTCACGTGCCGGCCCTGCGCGCTGGCCGTCCTCTTCACCGTCTCGCGGTAGGCGACCTTCGGGACGGCCGTCGAGACTTCCACATGGTGGCGCGCCAGTCGCTGGACGATCACGTCCAGGTGCGCTTCGCCCATGCCCTTGATGAGCGTCTGATGCGTCTCGGGGTTGCGCTCGTAGTGGAAGGTGGGGTCTTCCTCGGCGAGCTTGTGCAGGGCGGTCGACAGCTTGTCTTCGTCGCCTTTGGTCTTCGGCGCGATCGCCAGCGCGAGGAGCGGCTCCGGGAAGTCGATGCCGGAGAGCTGTACCGGCGTCGCGCGCACGCCGAGCGTGTCGCCGGTCAGCGTGTGCGACAGTTTCGCGACCGCGGCGATGTCGCCCGCCGGGACGTCGGATACGGTCTCTTGGGTCTTGCCACGCATCGTGAAAACTTGGCCGATGCGTTCGTCGGAGTTCTGCGTCGCATTGAAGACCGTCTGATCCGGACGGAACGTCCCCGAGTAGACGCGGAAGAACGAGAGCTTGCCGACGTAAGGGTCCGACAGGGTCTTGTAAACGAGCGCGGCGAGCGGGCCGTTCGGATCCGGCGCCAACTCGATCTCTTCTTCGCCGCGTTTCGCTGTGGCGGCGCTGCGGTCGGCGGGGGAAGGGAACTCGTCGACGATGAATTCGCTCAGCAGGTCGATACCGATTCCTTTCGTCGCGCTGCCGCTCAGCACTGGGACCGTGGTGCCGGCGGCCACTGCTTTGGCGAGCGTGGCCGCGATCTCCTTCGGCTCGATCGTCCCGCCTTCGAGGTATCGCTCCATGAGCGCGTCGTCGGCCTCGACGACAGACTCGACGAGCTTCTCGTGCAACGCGGCTTCCTGCGCAGCGAGCGCCTCGGGTATGTCGCCTTCGGTACGTCCGTTGGGTCCGTAGGTGTACGCGCGGTCGGAGAGCAGCTCCGCGATGCCTCCGAAATCGTGTTCCTCTCCGATCGGCAGGTGCAGCGGTGCGATCTTCGTGCCGAACACGGCGGTGAGCTCGTCCATCGTGCGCTGGAACGACGCGCGCTCCCGGTCCAGCTTGTTGATGAAGATCGCGCGCGGAAGGTTGAGCGACTCGGCGATGTCCCACGCGACGCGCGCTTGCACCTCGACGCCCTCGACCGCGGAGATGACGATGATGGCCGCGTCCGCGGCGCGCATCCCGGCTTCCGCGTCGCCGACGAAATCGGCGTATCCCGGCGCGTCGAGCAGGTTGATCTTGTGGTCCTTCCATTCGAACGGCGCGAGGGCGAGGGAGATCGAGATCCCTTTGGAGACTTCGTCTGGATCGAAGTCGGTCACGGTGTTGCCGTCTTCCACGCGGCCCATGCGGTTGATCGCGCCGGCGTTGAACAAAAGGGCTTCAGCGAGCGAGGTCTTGCCCGCCCCGCCGTGTCCGACAAGCACCACGTTCCTGATCTGATGCGTCGCAAACGTCTTCACGCGCGAGGACCTCCGTCGACTCGGGTACGCCCGGATATGCTACCCGCGCGATGCTCTCGAACGCCCGGCAAGCCGTGGGTAGAGCGGTCCGGCCGATCGCCGATGGGATGGTCGCGCTGGGCCTCACCGCGAACACCATCACGATGCTCGGCCTGGCCGGCACGATCACGGCGGCGGTGTTCGTCGCGCTCGGCCGCTTCGGCATCGGCGCGGCGTTCTTCGTGCCGTCGGCATTCCTCGATCTGTTCGACGGACTGATCGCGCGCAAGCTCGGCACGGCGAGCCGCTGGGGCGCGTTCATCGATTCGCTGTCCGACCGCGCCGGGGAAGGGGCGTTGCTGATCGCGTTCTCGTATCGCTTCCGCGATGTCAATCCACGCATCTCCGTCGTCGCGCTCGCCGCGTTGGTGCTGTCGTTCCTCGTGTCGTACACGAAAGCTCGCGCGGAGAGTCTCGGCTACCGCTGCGAAGGCGGCTTCGCAGAACGGCCCGAGCGAGCGATCCTCTACGGGGCCGCATTGCTCATCGTCGGCGCCGCGGAGCCGATGATGTGGGCGCTCTCCACCGTGGCCGCGTGGACGACCGTGCAACGGATCGCGATGGTGCGCGCCCAACCGCGATCGCAGCCCGCCGTCCCGCCGCCGTGACGCGACCGTCCCTCCCATGAGTTCATCCCGACGCCGGGGTGGTCCGCTGACGCGCGCGAAACTCGCGTTGATCGGCATGGGCTACCTCGCGGGGTGGCGTCTGAGCCGACTCGCGCCCGAAGGGATCATCCGTCGCGTGTTCGACGCGCTGTCGAGACGGTCGTGGCGGAAGAACGAGAGACGACGCGCGATCGTGCGAGCCAACCTGGAACCGGTGGTCGGCGACGGCGCGCACCTCGACGACGCCGTGCGCGACGCGTTCCTGTCCTACGGCCGCTACTGGGTCGAGACCTTCCGCATGGAAGACCTGACCAGTGACGAGCTCGCTGCGCGATTCACGATCGAGGGGCGCGAGGTGCTGGCCGACACGCACGCCGCCGGCCGCGGGGGCGTGCTCGCGACGCCGCACCTCGGGAACTGGGACGCCGGCGGCCGCTGGGTAGCCGAGCGCTGGCCGCTCACGGTCGTCGTCGAAGTTCTGAAACCGCGGATGCTCTTCGATCGGTTCGTCGATCACCGGCGCTCGTTGGGGATGACGATCATCCCGTTGGTGAAGGGCGCCGACGCGACGGGGCAGTGCATGACGAAGATCCGCGAGGGCGAGTTCGTCGCGCTTGTGTCCGATCGCGACCTGTCGGGCAGCGGCGTGCCCGTGCGCATGTTCGGCCGCGAAACGAAGCTGCCGCCGGGCCCGGCGGTGCTGTCGCTCCGCGCCGGCGTGCCGATGATCCCGGCGTGCATATTCATGACGCCGGAGGGATGGCACGCCTGGGTGATGGAACCGATCGACGGTGGCGTCTCGGGCGAGACGCCCGAGAACGTCGCCGTCCTCACCCAACGACTCGCAGAGGCGTACGAGAAGATGATCCTGCGCGATCCCGCGCAGTGGCACGTCTTCTCCCGCATGTGGATCGATGCCGCGGCGCCGGACGCTACGGCGACCGACGCCGGGCCGGAGCCGGCCTGAGCGCACCGTGAAGGTCTTGATCGTTTCGCCGTACTCGTGGACGACGCCGGGCGGCGTGGGAGCGCACGTCGGGCATCTCGCGCAGGCGTTGCGCACGCGCGGACACGAGGTGCGCGTCCTCGCCCCGGCCGAGGGCGATGTCGAGCCCGGTGTCGTCTCGGTCGGGCGCTCGATCCCCGTTCCCTACAACGGGTCGGTCGCGCGGCTGGCGTTCGGCCCTCGGGTCGCCGGTCGCATCCGCGTGGCGCTGCGCCGTTACCGTCCCGACGTCGTGCACGTGCACGAGCCGTTCGCGCCGAGCGTCGGCCTGCTGACGCTCCTCAACACGCGACTGCCCATCGTCGCGACGTTCCACGCGTCGATCTCGGAGTCGCGCGCGTATCGCGTAGCCGCGCCCGCTCTGCGGCCGTTGTACCGGCGGCTCGCCGCGAAGATCGCGGTGTCGAAGGCCGCGTGCTTCACGATCGAGTCGCTGTTCGGCGACGGTATCCGCATCGTCCCGAACGGTGTCGAATGGTCGCGGTTCGCTTCGCTGCCGCCACCGTCGGGGTCGACCATCCTCTTCTTGGGGCGGATGGAGAAACGCAAGGGCGCGGCGATCGCCGTCGATGCATTCGCGCGCCTCGCACCGGCGCTGCCCGGCGCGGAGCTCGTCCTGGCGGGGGAGGGCCCGGAGCGACGGGCGGTCGAGGACGCGGTGCCCGCGGAGCTCCGCGAGCGCGTCACGTTCGCGGGACGGATCGAGCCGCTGGACCTTCCCGGCACGTTCGGCCACGCGACGGTGGTGTGCGCACCGTCGCTCGGCGGCGAAAGCTTCGGCATCGTGCTCCTCGAAGCGATGTCGGCCGGCCGGCCCGTCGTCGCGTCGGCGATCCCCGGATACGCCGCGGTGGTGCGCGACGGGATCGACGGGCTCCTCGCGCCGCCGGGCGACGCGGGCGCGCTGGCGTCGGCGCTCGAACGCCTCTTGCGCGACCCGGCCGCTGCGCGCGCGATGGGCGCCGCCGGGCGAGCGCGCGCGAAAGCGTTCGACTGGCCGCTCGTCGCAGCCGAGGTCGAAGAGGTCTACCGCGCTGCCGTCGCCGCCGGACGTCCGTCGCGATCGGCGCGTCGCGCCGCGCGCCGGAAAGGCCTTTGACGGTTCCCAAGCGCGAACCTACGATGCTGAAGCGATGATCGTGCTGTGGATCGTCCTGGGGGTTGTGGCGCTCCTGCTTCTGTGGGGCGTCGTCACGTACAACCGCCTCGTCCGCAACCGCAACCAGATCGACAACGCGTGGTCGCAGATCGACGTGCAGCTCCGCCGCCGCTACGACCTGATCCCGAACCTCGTCAACACGGTCAAGGGATACGCGGCACACGAGAAAGGCATCTTCGAGAACGTCGCCGCCGCCCGCTCCGCCGGCATCGCGGCGAAGAGCGTTCCCGAGCAGGCGCAAGCCGAGAACCAGATCACCCAGGCCCTGCGTCAGCTGTTCGCGGTCGTCGAGAACTACCCCGACCTCAAGGCGAACCAGAACTTCCTCGCGTTGCAGGAGGAGTTGACGGGAACGGAAGGCAAGATCGCGTTCGCGCGGCAGTTCTACAACGACCAGGTGCTCGGCTACAACAACCTGATCCAGCAGTTCCCCTCGAGCATCGTCGCCGGCATGGGTTCCTTCACGAAGCGCGACTTCTTCCAGATCGAAGAGGCCGCCGCGGGACCGGTGCAGGTCCAGTTCTGACGGGTCCCATCCGCGCGGCAACACCGAAGGATCGCTCCGCAGTCATCCGCGTCTTGACCGACGCGTTCGCGGCAGATGCGATCGTGCGGTTCGTGCTCCCCGACGACGCGACGTATCCAGATCTGGCTGCCCTGTTCTTCGGTCACTACTTCGACGTCCGGATCGAAGGCGGCGAGGTGTTCGTCCACGGGGACGCCGATGGGGTGTCGCTTTGGAACCCGCCGGGAGGGAACCGGCACGGCGCGGCGTTCGTTGGCGAACACTGGCGGTCAAAGGTCGTGCCGTCGCTGCCCGCGAATGAGCTCGCTCGGCACGAAGCCTTCACCGAGGTGCTCGACGCGATGACGCCGCGCGAAGACCACTGGTACCTGGGTCTGCTCGGCACGGCGCCCGCGAACCAGCGCACGGGCGTCGCGACCGCGCTGTTGACGCCGATGCTGGCTCGGGCGGATCAGGAACGAACGCCGGTCTTCCTCGAGACGGGCATGCCGCGGAACGTCGCGTTCTACGAGCGCTTCGGGTTCGGTGTGGTGGCCGAGGAAGTCGTCCCGGCCGGGCCACGCGTCTGGGGCATGGTCCGGCCGCCGGCGTAACGCTGCGTTCAGCGCCCGTGCGTCGCCGCCGATACCTGTTCCATGGCGGATTGTCGGTCCTGCGGCGCGCGGCTGTTCGAGAACTCGACCTTCTGCGCTCGTTGTCTGACGCCGATCGAAACCGACGAGTCCGAGGTCCGGCAGGGACTCGTCGACGTCGCCGCGGCCGGCGGACGCTGGGTGGACCGCGCGCCGGCGCCCGCGCAATGGAGCGCCGATCCGCGCCACACCGCGCCGCTCCCGCCGAAAGAGCATTCGCGGTGGAAGGCGTCGCCGGCGTCGTTCTCCGGGCCGGTCAAGATGATCCTGACCCTGGCGATCGCGCTCGGCATCCCTTTCGCCTTCTATGTGGTCGCCGGCCCGCTCGCCATCGGCGCCATCGCCATATGGTCCATCATCGTCACGCCGCGCGTCGTGCGTGACCTGTGGCGCCGAACGCGCGTGCGCTGACGCGAGCCGGGGCGTTCCCGGCACGGTAACGTTAGGCCGCCCATGTGGGATCTCTATCGGAAGAACACGCGCCGGTCGTGGCTACTCGTCCTGGGCTTCGTGCTCGTCGTTCTGGGATTGGGGTGGTTCTTCTCCTACCTATTCAACGGCGGCGTGATCGGCGTGGTCATCGCCGCGATCTTCGCGACGTTCATGACGTGGCTGTCGTACCGCAACGGCGACAAGGTCGTGCTCGCCGTCAGCCACGCGAAGGAAGTGACGCACGAGCAGGAGCCTCGCCTGCACAACATCGTCGAGGGCCTCGCGATCGCCGCGGGATTGCCGAAGCCGCGTATCTACGTGATCTCCGATCCCGCTCCGAACGCCTTCGCGACGGGACGCGATCCGCAGCACTCGTCGGTCGCGGTGACGCGCGGGCTGCTCGACAAGATGAACCGTGTGGAGCTGGAGGGCGTCATCGGTCACGAGCTGTCGCACGTGAAGAACCGCGACACGCTCGTGATGGCGATCGCGGCGACGCTGCTCGGGATCGTCGTTCTCGTCAGTGACTGGTCGTTGCGCGCGATGTTCTGGGGCGTGGGCGGACGGCGCCGCAGCAGCAGCAGTGGCGGCGATGGCGCGGCGGCGTTGTTCTTCTTGCTCGGCCTCGTGCTCGCGGTCTTGATGCCGATCATCGCGGCGGTGATGCAGGCGACGATCAGCCGCTCGCGCGAGTCGCTCGCCGATGTGACCGGCGTGCAACTGACGCGCTACCCGCCGGGCCTTATCTCCGCGCTCGAGAAACTCCGCGACGATCAAACCGTCGTGCATTCGGCGTCGCGCGCGACCGCGGCGCTCTGGATCGAGTCGCCTCTGCAACGTGGACGAGGCTTCATGGGGTGGCTGAACAAGCTGTTCGACACACACCCGCCCCTCGACGAGCGGATCCGGGTCCTCAAAGAGCTGTAAACGGGCGCGGGCCGCTCGGACCCGCGTGTAAGATGATCTCCACGACCGAAACCGCTGCTCACACGCGTGTTTCGGGCCTCGGGAACCGACGGGAGGAAGGGGCCGACGTGGCGGAGGAACGCGGAACCGTCCGCGTGAAGCGCGGGCTCGCCGAGATGCTCAAGGGCGGCGTGATCATGGACGTCACGACCGCCGACCAAGCGAAGATCGCCGAAGACGCCGGCGCGTGCGCGGTGATGGCGCTCGAGCGCGTCCCGGCCGACATCCGCCGGGAAGGCGGCGTCGCGCGGATGGCCGACCTCGCCAAGGTCGAGGAGATCATGCGCTCGGTCACGGTCCCGGTCATGGCCAAGTGCCGCATCGGTCACTTCACCGAAGCGCAGATCCTCCAAGCGGTCGGCGTCGACTACGTGGACGAAAGTGAAGTGCTCACGCCGGCCGACGAGGCGAACCACGTCGACAAGTGGGGCTTCACCGTTCCGTTCGTGTGCGGCGCGACGAATCTGGGCGAGGCGCTGCGCCGTATCGGAGAGGGCGCCGCGATGATCCGCTCGAAGGGTGAGGCCGGCACCGGCAACATCGTCGAGGCGGTCCGGCATCTCAGGTCGATCACCGGCGAGATCCGCCGCCTGAACGGGATGCCGCCGGAAGAACTCATGGCCGCTGCGAAGGAGCACCGCGCGCCGTACGACCTCGTCCGCGAAACCGCGGAGGCCGGGCGGCTGCCGGTCGTTCTTTTCTGCGCCGGCGGCGTCGCGACGCCTGCGGACGCGGCCTTGGTCATGCAGCTCGGCGCCGAGGGCGTGTTCGTCGGCTCGGGCATCTTCAAAAGCGACGACCCGGCGGTGCGCGCGAAAGCGATCGTCGAGGCGACGACGTACTTCAACGATCCCGACGTGCTCGCGAAGGTGACGCGCGGTCTCGGCGAGCCGATGCGCGGTCTCGACGTTCGTACGATGCCCGCCGAGGAGCGACTCGCCGAGCGGGGCTGGTAACCGCGTGCGCATCGGGGTCCTCGCGCTCCAGGGGGATTTCGAGGCGCACGAGAAAGTACTCACTGCGGCAGGCGCAACCGCGGTTCAGGTTCGCACCGCGGACGATCTGGTCTCCGTCGACGGATTGGTGATCCCGGGCGGCGAGTCGACCACGATCGTGAAGCTCGCGAACACCTACGACGTCGCGGAGCCGCTCCGCAAGCGCGCCGAACAAGGGATGCCGATCTTGGGTACGTGCGCGGGGATGATCGTGTGTGCGCGCCGGATCGTCGAAGGCGACCAGCCGCTCGCGCCGGTCGTCGACATCTCGGTGCACCGCAACGCGTACGGGCGGCAGGTGGATTCGTTCGAGACGGACCTCGACGTGAGCGGGATCGGTTCCATGCGGGCGGTGTTCATCCGCGCGCCGTGGATCGAAGAGGTCGGTCCCGGCGTCGACGTTTTGGCCACCCACGACGGGCGGCCGGTAGTGGTCCGCCAAGGCCCGGCGATGCTCGCATCGTTCCATCCCGAGCTCACGGGCGATGCTCGCCTGCACAGGCTCGCGTTCGGCCTGGGCGCGTAGCGCGGCTGCTTCCTCCGGGTTGCCGCCGGGCACAGCCCGGCTCGAAGATGGTGGTCTCCAACCGGAAGAGGCGCCGTGGGCGGTCATTCGCACTGGAAAGGCATCAAGGAGAAGAAGGGCAAGATCGACGCGAAGCGCGGCAAGGTCTTCGCGAAGCTCCTGCGTGCCATCGAGATCACCGCCCGGCAAGGCGGCGCGAATCCCGATAACAACCCGACCCTCGCCGACGCGATCCAGCGCGCGAAGGACTCTCGCGTTCCGCGCGACACGATCGAGCGCGCCGTCTCGCGCGGAGGCGGCGACACCGGCGGCGCGAACTTCCAGACCGTGTTCTACGAAGGCTACGCGTCGGGCGGCGTGGCGGTGCTCGCCGAAACGCTGACCGACAACCGGAACCGCACGTCGCAGGACCTTCGCTCGATCTTCACCAAGTACGGCGGCGCGATGGGGGAGCCGAACAGCGTGAAGTGGATGTTCGACAAGCGCGGCGTGATCCTGGTGGACAAGGCCGGGGCCGATGAGAACCGTTTGATGGAGCTGGCGCTCGACGCGGGGGCCGACGACGTCCGCGACGTCGGTGGGGAGTGGGAGATCGTCTCGGACCCCGCGTCCTTCGAGGCGATCCGGAGCGCCCTGGAGGGCGCGACCCTCGAGCCCTCTTCGGCCGAGGTCACTATGGTTCCGCAGAACACGGTCGCCGTGGACGAATCGAACGCGAAGTCGGTACTCCGGCTTGTCGAAGCGCTCGAGGACCACGATGACGTCCAGGCCGTGTACGCGAACTTCGACATCCCCGAAAGCGTCCTCGCCGAGGTGAGCTGACCGCTCCCGGCGTCCTTGAACACGTCGTTGAGGCCGGTTAGCCTGGCCGTACGTATGTTCGGGAGAGTCTGAGATGCGGGTGCTGGGGGTCGATCCCGGGCTGACCCGCGCGGGGTACGGCGTCGTCGAAGACATCAAAGGTCGGCTGCGCGCGATCGCGCACGGCACACTCCGGGCCCAGGGCGACACGGTCGCCTCCCAACTCGCGACGCTGCGGTCGCGGCTGGCCGCCGTGGTCCGCGAGCACGAACCGCAGGCCGTCGCGGTCGAGCGTCTCTTCGTCACTCGGAACCAACGCACGGCGATCCGGGTAGGCCAGGCGTCGGGCATCGCGCTACTCGTCGCAGCCGAGGCCGGTCTCGAGGTCGTCGAGTACGGACCGCTGCAGGTGAAGCAAGCGGTCGTGGGGACGGGGAGCGCCACGAAGGACCAAGTGGGGTTCATGGTGGGACGGCTGTTGGGGCTCGCAGAGAAGCCCGACACCGCCGACGCCGCCGACGCGCTGGCGCTCGCGATCTGCCATCTGCACTCCTGGAAGATCACCGCACGAGCGAACGCGGGAGCGGCGCGATGATCGGAGCGGTCAGCGGCGTCCTCGTCGAGACGTATCCCGACGGCGTGCTCGTCGACGTCAACGGCGTCGGCTACCGCGTGCACGCGCCGGCGTCGGTGCTCACACGCCTGCCCGGCGCAGGGGAGCGCGTCCGGTTGCACACACACCTGCACGTTCGCGAGGACGCGCTCACGTTGTTCGGGTTCACCACCGCAGAGGAGCGCGATCTGTTCGAGGTGTTGATCGGCGTGAACGGTATCGGTCCGAAAGGCGCGCTCGCCGTGCTATCGGTCTACGCACCCGACGCGTTGCGCCGCGCGATCATCGGCGAGGACGTCGACGCGCTCACACTCATCCCCGGCGTCGGCAAGAAGACGGCGTCGCGGATGATCCTGGAGCTCAAGGAGAATCTCGGCGCCACCGACGCCGACGTCGCGCCGCTCGCCGGCTCGCCGGCGGTGCGGCAAGCGCTGACCGAGGTGCGCGAAGCGCTGCTCCAGCTCGGCTACTCGACGACGGAAGCGCGCGAGGCCATCGAGCACGTCTCCGCGGAAGCCGCGGCTGCCAACGGGAACGGCGCCGGCACGCCGCAAGCACTCCTGAAGAAAGCCCTGAAAGCATTGGGCGCGCGATGAGCGAGATCCTCGATCGTGAATCGATCCCCGAAGAGCGGGACTTCGAAGTCTCGCTGCGGCCCCGACGGCTCCAGGAGTTCGTCGGCCAGCGGCAGGTGAAAGAACAGATCGGCTTGATCCTCGACGCGGCGCGCGGGCGATCGCGACCGCCCGATCACTTGCTCTTCAGTGGGCCGCCGGGTCTCGGCAAGACGTCGCTCGCGCACATCGTCCGCGAGGAGCTCGGCGTCGGC
>Ga0075425_100003046_pt1 | contig 16936 bp, 13 predicted proteins | sample SoiMethybrSBSTD4_FD_75300 | JGI IMG/M metagenome (GOLD analysis project Ga0075425, IMG submission 75300) | Bulk soil microbial communities from a Populus tree surrounding site in Tennessee, USA - Soil MetaG P. TD hybrid SBSTD4 | ecosystem: Environmental > Terrestrial > Soil > Tree plantation... | reverse complement strand
GGGGAGACGCCTGCAATCGAGCAAGGGTGGTGCCTGCGTCGGAGCAGCAGATCGCGAAAATCTCCGTGGAAAATTGCGAATCGTCGCCCGTGCCCTTACGGCGACAGTAACCCCGCACCGGTATACGTAAGAGCGTCAGTCGATGCGGTACTTGGCGAGGTAATAACTGAGCGCGCGCTGGCTGATGCCCATCAGCTCAGCCGCATCTTTCTTCACACCGCCGGACTGTTCGAGTGCGCGACGAATCGTTTCGCGCTCCACCCATTCGAGATTGGAGTGCAGCCGCAGCGATGGCAGTCCCGGCGGCGGGGCGGAGGTCGCACCGAGCAGCGATATCGCCGAGCGCGTGATGAAGGGGCCGGTCGCCAGGACAACCGCTCGCTCGATCGTGTTCTCCAGTTCGCGCACGTTCCCCGGCCAGTCGTACTTCAGCAGCGCATCGCGCACTTCGTCGTCCATGTTCTCGATGGTCTTGCCGGTGCGCTGTCGATGTTTGTCGACGAAATGATCGATCAGCACCGCGATGTCCTCGCGCCGGTCGCGCAGCGGCGGAATCTGGATCGGAATCACGTTCAGGCGGTAGTAGAGGTCTTCCTGAAACTTCGCGTCCGAGACCATCTGCTTCAGGTCGCGATTGGTTGCGGCGATGACGCGCACATCCACTCGCTGCGTGCGCTCCGCGCCCAGCGGCTCGAATTCGCGCTCCTGCAGGACCCTCAGCAGCTTCGCCTGAATGGCCGTTGCCATCGTCCCGATCTCGTCCAGGAAGATGGAGCCGCCGTCCGCCAGTGCAAATTTTCCGCGCTTGGTGATCGTCGCGCCTGTGAACGCGCCGCGCACATGACCGAAGAGCTCGGATTCGAGCAGCGTTTCCGGAATCGCGGCGCAGTTCACTTTGATGAGCGGCATGTCGCGCTGCGCGCTGCGGTGATGAATGGCGCGCGCCACCATCTCCTTGCCGGTCCCAGTCTCACCCATGATGAGCACAGTGCTCTTGGTCTGTGCGACGAGCTCCGCGCGTTGAATGACTTCCTGCATCGCGCGGCTGCGCCCGACGATGCCGTACTGGTTGAATTCGGCGCTGCGCTCGCTGATCAGGTACTGACGCTGCGAGCGAAGCCGTTGATGCTCGAGCGCATGGTTCACCAGCGCGATCAGTTCCTCGACCTCGAACGGCTTCTGCAGGTAATCGAGCGCGCCGAGCTTCATCGCCTCGATGGCGCTTTCAACGGTCGCGTGTGCCGTCATCATCAGGACCTGCGGACGCTCGGACGGCGGCATCGTCTGCGCCATCTCGCGAATGAGCTCCAGGCCGGTCATGCCCGGCATCAGGTTGTCGACCACCAGCAGGTCGAAGGGCTTTTCGAGCAGCTGCTTCTGCGCGCCGCGCGCGGACGTGGTTTCGACGACCTCGTGACCTTCGTCTCGAAGCGCGCGCCCCAGCCGCTTGAGGATCTTCTCCTCGTCGTCGGCCAGCAGGATGGAGCCGCGGATTGCGGTCACGCGTGTACCTCTTTCTCGAGCTCGCTCGTCACGAGCGGCGGTTTGATGGGCAAGTCGATGCGGATTTCGGTGCCGACGCCGAGCTCGCTGCCGACGGCGATGGTCCCGCCCATTCCCTCGACGATGTTCTTGGCAATGGGCAGTCCGAGGCCGGTGCCTGCGCGCCGCGTCGTGAAGTACGGATCGAAGATGTGCGCCATGTCCTCGGACGAAATGCCGATGCCTCGATCCCTGATGGAGACCGTCACCCGACCGTCGCCTGTGCCGCGTGTCTGCACGACGACACTGGCGCGACTGTCCTGCACGTGCGCTGACTGCACGGCGTGGCGTGCGTTGGCGAGGATGTTGATGAACGCGGCGCGAAGCCGTTCGGCGTCGGTGACGATGCGCGGCAGCAACGGGTCGAGGTCGAGCGCGACCTGGCCGTCGAAGTCGCCTGCCCACGCTGCGGCGGCAGACGACAGGCAGATGTCGTTCAGGCTCGACTCCGCGTACTCGAACTTAATTGGCTTGGCGAAGTCGAGCACCTCGGTGACGATGCGGTTGAGCCGCGTGGTTTCATCGGCGATGTCCTGGACCGCCTCGCGGCGTTCCTCGGGCGTGAGATCGGTGCGGCGCAGCGTGCTGAGCGTCGCCTTGATGATCATCAGCGGATTGCGGATTTCGTGGGCAATCACGGTCGAGAGCCGGCCGAGCGACGAGAGGCGCTCGCGCTGCGCCGCCTCGGCCTGGAAGCGCGCGACGGACTCGGTCAGGGTGTTGAACGTGGCGGCGAGCAGCCGCGCATCCTCGTCGTCCCATGGACCGCTCTGCAGCGACACCTTGCGCGTCAGGTCACCGGTGCTTGCGACGTCGCGCATGGCGGACGTAATCACCGACAGCGGGCGCGTGACGCTGCGTGCGACTACGTAGCTGACGATTGTCGCCAGCAGCAGCGTGAAAATCAGTGCTCCCTCGAGGCCCGTGCGGATGGTGTTGAGGAAGCGCAGACGCTCGGTGCGCGATCGCAGCGTCAGCACGACGGGACCGTTGGCGGATTTCGAATCGAGCGGCCGCGCGAGCGCCAGGAAATCCTCGTCGCCAATGCGGACCGTTTCGATATTGCGCGAGCCGGTCACGTTCGCCAGCAGGCGACGGGAGTCGGGCGGCAGTGTCGACGCGAGGATGCGATCGCCGGCGCCGAACGCGATTTCGCTCGCGGTCAGACGCTTGATCTGCTCGGCGAACCTGTCGTCGAGAAAGAATCCAACCGTCAGCCGGCCGAGGACGTCCGGGTCTGGATCGCGTTCGAGCAGAATGGGGACGCTCACCACCTGCACGACGCCGCGCGAGTGCGTCATGAAGGTCGAGATTTCGTCGAGCGACGCGGTGTCCTTCAGTGCGGCCGGAACCGTCAGCTGGCTCGCGCCGTCGCCCGACAGCCCGAGCAGCTCGCCATGGCGCCCGGTCAGCAGGAGCACATCGCCCTTAACCTGGTTGCGGTACTCGTCGGCGAGCGGCTGCACCGTCGGCGGGTCGCCGGTTTCAACGGCGGCTTTCAGCTTCGGCAGGTCGGCGACGAGCCGCGCCAGACGCGTGAACGTATCTGTGAGAGCGATGCGGTTCTGATCGACGAGAATGCCGGCCTCGCTGAGCCCGCGCCGCAACTCCGCTTCCGCCTCCCTCGTGGCGCGCGCGTTGACGAAATAGAACGCGAAGCCGAGCGACAGCATTGCCAGCAGCGTGCAGGCGATGAAGATCCGGTTCGTCAGCGAGGAAGTTGGGAGCATCACAGGGTCGCCGAGTAAACTCCCGCCAAGGGGCAAAGGTCGCGCCACCGCGGCGGTTCAATTCCCACTTATTTCTTTTCGGATGATGCCGTGGGTTTATACGTCTTGCGTAAGTTTCTACGAGAAACAGACGTATTACGGAAATTCGAGGTTCAGCACAATCAGCAGCGTCCCCGGCTCGAGGCGCGTCAGGTCCGCCGACGGGTACGGCGAAATCAGCGTCCACACCTCGGTCGGGTGAGCGGCCGCGCCCCGCGGACCCCGTGCCACAATCGCACGTTTCGACCCATAGAGTCGCGCCAGCCGTGACCGATCGTAGCCGCCCGTCTGACCGAACGCATCCGCGGCGATGACGGCAGTGGGTGTCCACGATCCGGGTGGATGCAGCAGCGATGGCTCGCTCGCCAGCCGGGCGATCAGCACGTCCATGGCGAGCGGCGAGACGTACGCGTGATACGCCGCGGCGCGCGGGCCTGACGGCGCAAACAGCGGCACATATTGCGGTGCATCCTGCCAGCCGGCTGTGGGCGGTGGCACGGCGCCGGCGACTACCGCGCTCAGCCACAACACCGCCGCGGCGGCCGCCATCGATCTCAACTCTCAGACCCTCCGAGTTATACTTGCGCGCTGACTATGGCGTATATCATCACCGAACCCTGCATCGGCACGAAGGACACCGCGTGTGTCGATGTCTGCCCGGTCGATTGCATCCACCCCCGTAAGGACGAAGCCGAGTTCGAAGCGGCAACCCAGTTGTTCATCCATCCGGACGAGTGCATCGACTGCGGCGCCTGCGTTCCGGCATGTCCTGTGGAGGCAATTTTCGCGCTCGACGAGACGCCGGAAAAGTGGAAGAACTTCATCGAAGTCAACGCGCAGCATTTTCAGAAGTAGGTTGACCAGTCGAAAGGCCGACAGGTTCCTACCAGGGAGGTCCCGCACTCATGATGCGTTGGTCACTCCGCTTCGTGCTCTGCGCCACCGCCATCGCCGCGGCCACACTCGTCCTGCGGGCAGACGACCGGATTGCGGTCGGCGACGCCCAGCTCCAGTTTCAGCTCGGCAACCTGCTGTCGGAGGAAACCCGCTTCCGTGAAGCGTTGGATGCGTTCGATAAGGCGATCCAAACCGACGATCGCGATCTGCAGCTGCGCGCCCGGGCCGGCAAGGTAAAGACCGCGCTGCGCATCGCCGAGTTTGACCTCGCGCAGAAAGAGGGCGAGGTGCTGCGCGCCTCGGCGCCTTCCGATCCCGAGATGCTGTCGCTCTATGCGGACTCGCTCTGGGCCAGCGGGCTCTTCGACGAAGCCGACGACGTATACCGCCAGGCGCTCGGCATCAACAAGGAATCGTCGCGCGCGCGCTTCGGCCTTGCGCGCTCGCTCGCCACGCGCAGCAAGCTCGAGGAAGCGCTGACAGAAGCGGAGGCGGCGGCGGCCATGGCGCCCCGCGACGGCGAGATCCACGCCGAGATCGGCGAAATCTACCAGCGGCTCCATCGCTTCGATGAAGCGGCGAACGCCTACAACAACTTCATCAACCTGCTCCCGAACAAGGACCGCAGCGACAAGGCGTCGTGGACGCGCTCGCAGGTGAAGTTCCTGAAGGCATTCGAAGGCAGGAAGCCGGTCGAAATCGACGAGGAAGACCTTCAGACGCCACACACGATGCCGTTCAGACTCGTGGACGACAAGATCGTCGTGCAGGCGAAGGTGAACGGCGGCCGAAATCAGGACTTCATTCTGGATACCGGGTCCGAGGAGACCGTCATCTCGCGCGAGACGGCGCAGCGCGCCAGCATCAGTCCTATCACCTACACCTTGAGCGCGGGCGTTGGCGAAGTCGGCCTGCGCGGGCTGCAGCTGTCGCGCATCAACCGGCTGGATCTTGGCGACCTGCAGGTGAGAAACCTGCCGGTGCTCATCAAGAACCCGGCCCTGCGCGGCATTCCGAAGCGCGAAGGCGAAAGCTTCTCACCGCTGTCGTTCGGCATGTCGATGCTGATCGATTACCAGCACCGGATGCTGACCATGGCTCGCAAACTACCGGCGCCAGAGGGCAACTCCCTCCACTTGCCAATGCGCATCCACCGTCTCGCGATGGTGCGCGGCATGCTGAACTCCACGCGTCCGACGTATTTCGTCGTCGACACCGGCGGGGAGGTCATCTCGATCAGCGCCGCCACCGCCGGCCACTTCGACCGCAGCGAATACCGCAAGATTCCGCTGAAGGTCTACGGCACCTCAGGCTGGGATCGCGACGCGTTCCTGCTGCCGGGCATGAGCCTGAATTTCGACGAGATCGAATACAAGAACATGCCGCTTGTCGTGCTCAACCTGCGTGCGCCGAGCGTCCTCCTTGGCTTCCAGCTTGGCGGCATCGTGGGGCACAACTTCCTCAGCCACTACAAAGTCGCGCTCGATATGGATCGCAGTGAACTGCGGCTACAGAAGTTCTGACGGCTGTGCGACGTGACGAAGGTGCGATAGTGCGAGGTGCGTCCGAACGTGCGAACCGTGCGATGGTTCGTTGCACTTTCAGTCCCTCGCACCGTCGGACGCACTTTCGCACCGCCGCACATTCGCACCATCGCACTTCCTCCTATCCCTTCTCAATCATGTAGATTTCGCGCCGCCCGGTATCCACGAGGTCGTGGTACCCCTTCATCGCCTCCTGGAACTCGGGCATCTGCATCGCCTTGCGAGCCAGCTCGGCGTGCTGCTCCATGGTCTCCACTTCGGTCTCGGCGACGACCGTCCAGTAGCGCTCCGCGCTGACGTCCGTCATCAGGCGCATCGAGCCCATCCCAATCTTCTGACCAGCCTTTGCAAGCGCGGCGAACTTCTCGACCATCTGCCGGGCCTTCCCGGGTTTGCAGTACATGATGTCTCGAACCAGGTACATGGCGTCTCCTCCTCGTGCGTCGCTAACGTTGAATGATGGCTACCCCGTTGGCGCCCTTGTTCAATACGCTCACCGCGACCTGCTGCAGATTGCCGTCCTCATCAACTGAAAATTGCGTGAGGTGAGTCTGCGCGCCGCTGTCGAGCACGGCGAGCATACGCCCAGATGAGGCGATATCCGAAGGACCACCTGCAGTTGTCGCAACAACGTCCAAGTCCAGTACGACTTGAGTGCCGGTTACCACGTAGCGCGAGACGCTGTGGCTTGGCGTGTTGCTCGAAAAGAGGAACTGACCAACGAGCGTCACCCAGCACGGCGCGTGCTGTGTTCCGGAGCCGGTCAGCGCAACTGTCTGGCCGTTCTTGACGAGCGCGACTTCGTCGGAATGCGCGATCGTGACGTACCCGTTTTCGCCGCGCGTCGCTAAACCAAGCGGCGTGTCGCTTCCCGCGGGCAGCGGGACGCTCTCCGTGATTCCCGACACCGCCCCCGCGCGAAGAGCCACGGTCTCGACGATGTTGCTCTTCTCCGAGATCAGCAGCCGATCTGCGACGACACCGACCTGGGCGGACGAACCATCACCAACGATGAGCGCCGCCGAGCCGTCCGCGACGACCTCCACCTCGGTCCCATGGATGCGGTGCGATTCGACTGACGTTGTCCCGAGCACGTACAAATGATCTTTGTCGAATGCGACACTGACGGGAGCTGAAAGTGTCGAGATCACCTGTCGGAGTTGCAGACCCGTTGACACGATATCGAAGACGGAAACCGACTGCGATCCGAAGTTGACGACAGCAACCAGTTGCTCGGAAGCGCCGATGCCACCAGCGTTGCCGGACACACCGCCCAGGCCGTTGGTGGCGGCGGTTTGAACGAGCGCGCCCGTCGCGTCGTAGACGAGCAGCTGGTTGCCGGCCGCATTGTTGGAGCTCGTCACGACGAGCGTCCTCGGCTCCTGCGCGGAAGTTGCGGTTGCGGCAGCCAATAGGAACAGACCAAGAACAGCAAATCTCTTCATCGCGAGTCTCCTGATTACGTGAATGCTCCGCACACGACAGTGCGGACACGCGATCGGAATCGCGGGCGACGGCGAATTTATTCCCTACGATCGCGTAAGACGCTGTGTGACGGACGCGGCCAGTGCCTGTGCGACGCCGAGCACGTCGCCTTCGGGGAGGTCGGAAACGACGAACACCGCGTGTGTCCCGGCATCGAAGGAGGCAACGCGGTAAGCGGTGTTGTTCGCGACGAGGGCGGGGGCGGAGCCCGCACCGGTTGAACCACTCGTCACCAGCAGAGAGACGATGTGGTCTTCGTAGCGGAAGACGACGTGACCGAAGCGGCGATCGTCGAAGACGCACGAATGGCGATCGAGCACGGCCATCGCGCCACCCGGTAGACCGATGGGAGCATCGACTGTGGTCAGCGAGGCAAACGCGGGATCGTAACGCCTGGCTGCCTCTTCGAGCGGAATTGGCCGCTCGCGCAGGTTGAACTTGATGGCGCAGTTCTGATGATCGCCTGCCGCGTTGGCTGCAAGCGTCGCCAGGCGCGAGCGTTTCACCGCATCACGCGCGAAAATACCGCCTCCGACCAGCGCGACCAGCGCAGCCGCGGCAGCCCACCACGATTCCAGCCACGCGCGCCGCGTCATCTGCGCAGCGGCCGCTGCCGGACGCAGGTTCGCCGCAAGTTGCGCAGCAAAGTCGGGTCGCGGCGCGAGATCCCGAGACGAAGCCACCGCGGACTGAAGCTGGCCGCGAAGCGTACGGCGCGCCGCAAATTCGTCGCGACACCCCGGACAGGTTTCCAGGTGCTTGACGATCTCGTGCGTCGTCTCGACGAGGAGCTGATCGCTCAGGAACGGATCGGCGAGCTCGCGCGTTTCACGGCACGTCACGGTCACCTGACCTCCCCGGCGGCGGCCGAACCGGTGCCGCGCGCCGTCAGCGCGACGCGCAGCAGCTCGCGGCCGCGGTGCAGCCGCGACATGACCGTCCCAATCGGGATGTCGAGCGCGGCGGCGATCTCCTTGTAGGTCATCTCCTGCACGTCGCAGAGGAGAATGGCCTCCTGGTACTGCGCTGGAATCGACTCGAGGGCCGCCAGCAGGTCCTCGTCCGTCAACACCTCCGGGATGGGTGGGACGAAAGGAATCGTGTTGGCCACACGCTCTTCGATGCCGACGTCAACCGGGGCCCGGCCCCGCGCACGGCGGCGATTGGCGCGAACGTGCTGCAGGATGGTGATGAGCCAGGCGCGGCAGTTCGTCCCAGGCGTGTAGCGGTGGAATGACTGCAGCGCCTGCGTGAGCGTCTCCTGCACGAGATCCTCGGCCTCGGCGCGATTGCGCTCCAGCCACATTGCCAGGCGAAACAGGCGATCGACGTGCGGCATCGCCTCGCCTTCGAATGTCTGCCAGGTCGCCTGATCAGGCACTTTGCCCCACGCCTTATTCATACCGTGGCGCGGTGATTCTATTCCCAGCCTGATTCCCGCCGGCGATCCTGGGAAATAATTTCGCCGTTCGCCGACATGTAATGCCGAAGGAGACGCCCATGTCCAACGCGTATGACGTCATTGTCCTGGGCGCACGCTGCGCCGGCTCGCCCACGGCGATGCTGCTGGCCCGCAAGGGTTACCGTGTGCTGGTCGTCGACCGGGCGACATTTCCCAGCGACACGATTTCCACGCACATTGCGCAGCCGCGCGCTGTTGCCGCACTCGCCCGCTGGGGTTTGCTCGATCGCCTCCGCGCGACCGGATGTCCACCCATGCACACCTACACGTTCGACTTCGGGCCGGTCCGGATCTCGGGGTCGCCAGGTACCCCCGACTCGCCGGTCGCCTATTGTCCGCGGCGCACCGTACTGGACAAGCTCCTCGTTGACGCCGCCGTCGAAGCCGGAGCCGAGGTGCGTGAGCGATTCACCGTCGAAGACATTCTGTTTGAAGGTGACGCGGTGGTGGGCATCAGCGGACGTTCGAGCGGTGGCGCCACCGTGACGGAGCGCGCTCGCATCGTCGTTGGAGCAGATGGCCGGTACTCGCGGCTCGCGGAAGCCGTGAAGCCGCCCCAGTACAACGAGAAGCCGTTGCTGCTTTCCGCGTACTACACATACTGGAGCAATCTGCCGGTCGACGGTCACATGGACAACTACATCCGTCCGCTGCGCGGCTTTGCGGTTGCCCCGACGCATGATGGCCTCACGGTTACAGTCGGCGGGTGGCCGTTCAGCGAGTTCGAGGCCAATAAGAAGGATGTCGAAGGAAATTTTCTCGCGCTGTTCGATCTGGTGCCGTCGTTTGCCGAGCGCATTCGCGCGGCGAAACGGGAGACCCCGATCTTCGGCGCGGTGACTCCGAATATTTTCCGCAAGCCGTACGGACCCGGGTGGGCGCTGGTCGGCGATGCCGGATATATCCGCGATCCGATTACCGCGCAAGGTATCAGCGACGCGTTTCGGGATGCCGAGCGTTGTGCAGCGGCAGTCGACGAAGTGCTGACCGGGAAGCGCCTCTTCGACGATGCGATGGGCGCGTATCAGCGCGATCGGGACGAGTATGTTGGTCAGATCTATGAATTCACCTGCATGCTGGCGACGCTCGAGCCGCCGCCTCCGCAGATGCAGCAGCTCATCGGCGCCATTCAGGGGAATCAAGAGGCAATGGATGCGTTCGCGCAAATGAATGCCGGCACTATTTCGCCGAGTGCGTTCGGCGCCGCTGTCGCGGCAGCGATGGCGCACTGATCGCGTCACGACGAGGGCGGCCGTCTTGATATCGTTCTAAGACGGCGCATGGATCGCACACGGCTCAGGCACGAGATTGCACAACTCGCCGCGCTCATCGGCATCGCGTTAAGCGTTTTCTTCCTCACGCGCATGTTCGCGACCTACACGCGCACGGTGCGCGTTCGCGATGCAGCGGAGTGGTACAACCGTGGGCAGGCGGCTCTGACGCGCGGCGACGCGCTCGCGGCGACCGAGGACTTCCGCCGCGCCACGGCCAGGAATCGCAGCGACCGTCGCTATACGCTGGCGCTGGCGCGGGCGCTCGAAACGAGCGGCAACCTGGATGCCGCCGAGCGCGCACTCCTTGCACTGCGTGAGTTTGCGCCCGAGGATGCGGACATCAACTTCGAGCTGGCGCAGACTGCCGGAGCGCGCGGCGACGTGCCGGACGCGGTGCGCTACTACCGCAACGCGCTCTACGCTCCTGCGGCCGCCGCCGATGCGGATTTGCGCCGACACGTTCGCTTGCAGCTCGTCGCATTCCTGCTTGCGCATGGCGACCGAACCCGAGCGCAATCCGAGCTGCTCGCAGCCGCCGCTGACGCTGCGCCCGATGCGGACTCCGCGGTTGCGCTCGGCGATCTCTTTTCCGAAGCCGGGGATTTCGGGCGTGCCGAAGAGCAGTACGTCCGCGCGGTCCGCCTGGCTCCACAAAGCGAGATCGCACGCCTGATTCCTGTCAACGACCCGCTCGCCAGGCGGATTCCCAACGTCGAACGCGAGCGGAGACTCGGCGCCGATTTGCAGGTCGTGCAGCACCGGCTTGCGGGCTGCGCGACGACCGGTCGCGCGGCCGATGCTGTGCGCTCGGCGGCAGAGCAGATCGCGAGGTTCACGTCGGAGACCGCGCTCCGCAGCGATCCCGACACCCTCAACGACGGACTCGCGCTGATCTACGAAGGGGAGCACACGGCGCTGGAAGCGTGCGGCAACGGAACGCCCATCGATCGTGCGCTGCTTGTCATCGGACGCCTGCACGGCGCGGCCGTTCCATGAAGCTGTCGGCGACCGCACAGCAGCTGCTTCAGCGCGAACATCGTGTCTTCATCGCGCTGACGATCGTCGTCGGCGTGATCGCGGGACTCAGCGCGGTGTTGTTTACCCTCGCCATCGAACAGACCAATCGGCTGCTGTTCGGCCTATCGCCGTCAGCCGTACGCCTGTTTCTGGTGCCGACCGTCGCCAGCATCGGAACCGGAATCCTGCTCAGCAAAGTGTTCCCGGACGTGCGCGGCAGCGGCGTTCCACAGACCGAAGCGGCATATCACCTTGCCGACGGGTTCATCCGCACCCGCGTGCCGTTCGGGAAATTTCTGATGGGCGTCCTCTGCATCGGTTCAGGCCATTCGATGGGCAGGGAAGGACCGTCCGTCCAGATCGGCGCCGGCCTGGCGTCGACGATCGGCCGCTGGGTGCGGCTGCCGCCGGGCCGCGTACGGGACCTGGTCCCGGTCGGTGCCGCAGGTGCGCTCGCGGCGGCCTTCAACACGCCCGTCGCCGCAGTGTTGTTTGCGCTCGAGGAGATCATCGGCGACCTCAACGCGCCGCTGCTCGGTTCGACGGTCGTTGCGTCAGTGGCATCCGTGATTGTCGAACGATCGATTCTCGGTAACGAGCCGCTGTTCCGCGTGCCGCCCTACCGTCTCGTGCACCCCGCCGAGCTGTTCGCCTACGCGGTGCTCGGCGTCGTCGGCGGCGTCGTTTCGCTCGCATTCTGTAAAGGCCTGTTGGCGCTGCGAGGCCTGTTCCTGCGGCTGCCGGCGGCGACGCGCGTCATTCAGCCAGCCATCGGCGGTGTCGTGATCGGAGCCCTGCTGATTTATTTTCCCGCGATCATGGGCGTGGGCTACGAGTACGTCGACGAGGCGCTCAACGGCGAGCTGCTGTTGCGCGGCATGGTACTGCTGTGCGCGCTGAAACTCGCCGCGACGATCGTGTCGTATTCGTCAGGAAACGCCGGCGGCATCTTCGCGCCGAGCCTGTACATCGGCGCGATGGCCGGCGGTGCGATCGGCGTTGTCGTTCATACGTACGCCCCGTTTCCAACCGCGGATCCGGGGGCTTATGCGCTGGTTGGCATGGGGACGCTCTTTGCCGGGATCATCCGCGCCCCGATGACGTCGGTGTTCATGGTTTTCGAGATAACACAGGATTACCAGATTTTGGTGCCGCTGATGGTCGCCAACATGCTTAGCCTCGCCATCTCGCGGCACTTCCAGCCCGTGCCGGTGTATCACGCGCTGCTCGCTCAAGATGGCATCGACCTGAAACCGGCGCATAAAGCCGAAGGGCCGGCGCAGGCCGGCCCTTCATCAACTAGCAAGTACGAAGTACCAACTACCAGCTAAAAGTCATACCCAATCCACAGCGCGAATCGTGGCTTGCGGAATTGCGAGCTGCCGCCTTCGGATGCGAAGAGTACGTCCTCCCAATCCCGATTCAGGAGCGTGCGCCACGACCAGTCGAAGTGGACGGGGAAGCCGAGCATGAAGGTCTCGAGGCCGAGACCGTACGACGCGCGCGAATCGACGAGCCGCAGCCCGCTGACCGGTACGGGCTTGCCAAGAACGGGCAAACCGGTTCGCTCGTCGAAGGTAATCGGACACTCGATTGAGGTGCCGCGCTTCAACCACGTGAACGATCCGACGCGTGTGGTTTCGAATGTTCCGCTCTGCGCACCCTGCAGTGTCAGCGAGCCGAGATTCGTGTTGCATGCCCCCGACGATGACGACTGGCCGCTGAAGTAGGAGCCGCCCATGCCGGCGAAGAAAACGCCGCGCACGCCGCCGAGCACGCCGAGCGGCGTCAGCATCGCTTCGATAAATGGAAAGCGCAGCTCGACGTTGGCAAACGCGGTGTGCGAGCCGATGAACTGCAGATAGTCGTAGCCGCGCAGCTCGGAGTTGCCCCCGAAGTAGATGAAGTCGGGGACGTCGCCCCAGCTGCGGAACCCGCGCAGCCGCATCGCCAGCAGCCCCGTGCTGCCGATACGCGTGTACTTGCGGATGTCGCCATCCAGCGTCTGACGCGAGCTCAGGCCGCCGAACGACGGCGACATTTCGTACGACAACCGCATGGTGCGGCCGGAAAGCGGACCGAACTCCCGGAAGATCGTCGTTTCCTCCACGAAGCTTGCACCGAGCGGCAGGAACGTGGCGTTCTGGAAGAGATTCCGCCCGAACACCGCCTGCTGATAGTCGTTCGAGTTCTGCTGCAGCGTCGGATCGTTGAACGACTGCCTGTACTGCAGCACGCCGCCACTCAACTCGATGCGGCGGTAGCGGTTGAACGGGTAGATCCCGAACACCGATCCGCCCTGAATCGTGCTCGTCGCCTGCGCCAGATCGCGATCGATGATCCCGCTGTAGATCGGATCGTAGAAGACGTTCTGCAGCTGCCCGTAGAAGAACAGCGTCTGTGAGTACGCCTGCACCGCGTAGTTGAAGCGGCGCGACAGGTTGATGTATGAGAACGACAGCGTGCGGTATTGCGAAATCGACTGCGCGTACAGGTTGAACTGCTTGTCGCCGAGGACGTCGCTGAAGGTCACCGCGGAGCCGCCGAACACATTGCCACCACTGGTGACGCCCACGTTCACCGGCGGCCGGCCGTCGAGAAACAGCTTCTCGAACGTTCCCTTCTTCCGCTTGTTGGCGGCGATCAGCGTGTGGGTGAGCGGCGCCTGGAAGTCGATGATTGGTCCGGGCGCTCCGAAGTCGGACGTGGACGCCGTAATGATCGGATCGCGCCGTTCGAGCGTGTGCAGCTCGTAGTCACCCTTGTAGTAGCTGACGAACGCAATCTGCGAGCGGTTGTCGCCCTGATGCAGAACGATGGGCGATACGTTGCCGCCAACGGCGTCGGTGTACTGACGCAGTTCGCCATTCTTCAGGTTGAGCGTCCAGACGTTGAAGATGTTGCCGTTGCGCGCGACGTCGGGATCGATCGGCTGATTCGGATCGGTGGCCGTCGACGAGAACACCAGGGTGTCGCTGTCAAGGAACTGGGCCGCCGCATCGTCATGTGTGCCGAACGTAATCTGGGTCTTCGTCCCGGTCGTCGTATCGATCCTGAACAGCTTTTCGTTCCCGCTGACGCGAGCGAGATACACGATGGATTTGCCATCAGGAGCCCAGGTGGGACCGGAATCCGCGAAGGTGTCCTTCGTGATGTTGGTGATCTGCTTCGTGTCGAGGTCGAGAACGAACAGGTCGCCGACGGCGCCCTGCAGGCCCGCGAAGACCACTTTCTTGCCGTCGGGGGAGAAATCCGGCGACTCCGGATCGTCGACCGTGTTGATGGCGATCTTCTCTTCGACCTTGCGCGTCAGGACGTTCTGGATGACGAGCGTGCGCGTCTTCTCTCGGCGGACGAAATAGGCGATGCGGTCGCCGTTCGGCGCCCACGACATCCAGGGGACGCGGTTGAAACGTCCGCCGGGCGGCGCGATGTATTCCCACCCCTTGTCCTGATCGAATCCGTTCGTCAGGTTGCGAATGACCGCGCCGTCCTTCGCGGAGACGAGAATGATGTCGAGCTCCCCATCCTTGCGATTGCCGCTGGCGACGGCGATGAGATCGCCCGAGGGTGACGGTTCCGCGGATACCGCCTGACTGAATGCGGTTTTCTCGGCGTTCGGCGCGAGATTGCGTCCGTAGTCCGCGGGACGCTCCTTGTCGCGGAACGGCTTGAAGCGCTCCTTCAGGTACTTGTCGAACTGCTGATCGAACTCGTCGCCCTTGATCTTGAACGCTTCTTCGTAGGCGTCATCGCCGCCGCCGATGACCGACTTGCGCAGCGCGAAGAGGAACTGCCGCACGCCTTCCTTGCCCCAGCGCGATTCCATGAACTCGTAGCAGGCGTGACCGAGGTTGTAAATCAGGCGCGGATTGTTGAAGCCACCGTAGCCTTCCATCTCGCTCATCTTCGGCACGATGTCGGCGACTGCCGCATCGCGCACCGTCATGATGTCGAGGGGATCCCAGTAGCCTGCCTCGTAGTCGGCGCCGCCTTCGTTCAACCAGAGCGGCAGATTGCGACGGATGAGCGACGTCGGAATGATGTCGAACTGGAAGATGTGCGTCAGTTCATGCGTCATCGTGCGGTAGAGGAGATCGGGCGGCTCGTCGAGCGGCAGCAGCATCCGATCGCGTTCGGGTTCGGCAAATGCCGCGACACCTTCGACCGCTGCACCGGGGATGACGTTCTCCTGCTGAAATTCGCTGCTCGTCTTGAAGATGATGAGCGGCACCTTGAAGGCGAGGTCGTGCTTGAGGTCGGAGCTGACGTGCTGATACGCGCTCTCCGCGTAGCTGGCAACGCGTTCGAGATGCTGTTCTTCCTCGGGGTAGTAGTAAATCTCGAAGTGATCGGTGGTGTAGATATTCCACCGGAAGTTCGTATATCGAATCTGGTTCTTACCGAAGTAGGGAACCATCGGCGTCTGCGCGGCCGCCTCGAGCGGCGCGAAGACGATGGCGGCGGCCACGATTGCCAGCGCTGCCCTCATTGAGATTCTCCTCGCATGACTAGGCACGAGCACGAGTGGGCATGTTATCGCAAAGAGCGACGCGAATGGTCGCACGCGAGCAAGCCGTGTACCGACGAGGTCAGTCGAAAAATGACGGAGAATCGTGCGTGACCGGACCCGGGTTACGACGTTTGTCCACTCAGGGCGGCGTACACTGAAACAGGAATAAAACAGGCCCGCCGCGGGTTACGTCTACGGGCCCACGATCCGATGTTCGGCCGACCATCACAAGCCCCGTCGGATGCGGAAGACCTTTCCGCCGAGGCGCTGCAGTTTCTCGAGCCGCTGTTCGCGACGGCGATGCGGCTGACGCGGAACCGCGCCGACGCGGAGGATCTCGTACAGGATACGTACGTGAAGGCGTTTCGCCACGCCGGCCAGTTCAAACGCGGGACGAACCTGCGTGCGTGGCTGTATACCATTCTCCACAACACGTGGAGGAATCGCCTGCGCGACGCGAGTCGCGATGCAGTCGAGGTGGACAGCGATCAGGTAGATTTGGCCGCGGCCGGGCCAGGGCCAGGCGAGCCCGTCGAAACGCCGGAACGCATCCTGATGCGGAGCACGCTCGATGCGGACCTGCAGGCGGCGCTCGACGATCTGCCCGACGCGTTCCGGCAGGCTGTCTGGCTGCGCGACGTCGAGGAATTCACGTATGCCGAGATCGCCGAGATGTTGAATGTGCCGATAGGAACCGTGATGTCGCGCATTTCACGAGGACGCCGCATGCTGTTCGAGAAGCTGTCCGCGCCGGTCACACCCGCCATGCCGGTTCCCGCGGCAGGAGGCGGGCGGTGAAACCGAACTGTCGCCGCATCTGCGACATGCTCACCCAGTATGCCGACGGCACGCTGCCCGACGTGCAGCGCGCCGAAGTGCAGCGTCATCTCGATGCGTGCCCGCCGTGCCGCGTCATCGCCGGCAAAGAGTGCGGTGCGCGTCAGTTGCTGCGCACATGCGCGGACCGGCTGCGTGGCGCCGAGCCGCTTCCGCCGGATCTACGCGCGCGATGTCAGGCCGCGTCCCACGGCACCCGGGGCGCATACCTCTGGTCGAGACCATCGCTGCGCTTCGCTATCGCCGCACTGCTCATCCTGCTTGTCGGCGCTCTCGTTTCCATCGTCACCCGCCATTCCGACGCCCTCCTTGCTGCACAGCTAACGGCCGATCACGTCAAGTGTTTCGGACTGTTCCGTCCCGAGGACGGAAAGAAGATGGATGCGGCGGCGGCGCAGCAGATGCTGCATGATCGCTTCGGGATCGACATGCACGTCCCGCCGTCATCCGGCGGGGAAGTGGACCTGCTGAACGCGCGCACCTGCCTGTATGCCGACGGCCGCATTCCACACCTGATGTACGAAGCGAACGGTCACGATATTTCGTTGTTCGTGCTCGAAGGAGAGACGCGCGCCCCTGCCGAGCTGGACGCTTTC
>Ga0075425_100003044_pt1 | contig 16938 bp, 12 predicted proteins | sample SoiMethybrSBSTD4_FD_75300 | JGI IMG/M metagenome (GOLD analysis project Ga0075425, IMG submission 75300) | Bulk soil microbial communities from a Populus tree surrounding site in Tennessee, USA - Soil MetaG P. TD hybrid SBSTD4 | ecosystem: Environmental > Terrestrial > Soil > Tree plantation... | reverse complement strand
GGTGGCTCTCCTTGTTGATGACGCGGTAGTACTGCTGCGCCTTCTCCTCGCTGGGCACGCGCCCGAGCTCCAGGGTCTCCGCGAAGAGGCGGATGAGGGCGAGCGGTGTCTTCAGCTCGTGGCTGACGTTGGCCACGAAGTCGCTCTTGAGGCGGGCCAGATGCACCTCGCGGCGCACGTTGCTGAAGACGAGGTAGAGCCCGGCCGCGAGCATGAGGTCGATGAAGGCGATGGTGGCCAGGGTGCCCATTTCCCACAGGCGCGTGTCCTTCTGTATGGACCGGTCGCGATAGCGCAGGGCCAGCTTGAGCCCGCGGAAGGAGGGGCTGGCCATGGCCCGGTAGACCTCGAACTTGTCGTCCGGCGTGGGCACGGTCTCATAGAGCACCCTGTCTGTGGGGTCGGTCACCCGCACGACGAGCCCCTGGTCCTTGGGGAAGTCGCGTTCGAAGTAGCGCGGGAGCAGCCGCCGCTCGACGAACTGCGGCGAGTAGCGGTAGCGCAGGATGCCGGAGACGGTGCCGTGGGTGTCCACCCAGGGCACCGTGTCCTCCCACATGCTCTGGGGAGGAGCGTCCATCGCCGAGAGCACCTCGCGCGGCGTCTCCCCCGGCTTGGCGACCGGTTTCGGTGGCTGGAGACGGCCCGGCGACGACCCTTCGACGCGAAGGGTCTTGAACATGTCCCACTCCAGCCCGGCGTCCTTGAGCGCGGGGACGATCACCTGCGGCCGCCCGTCCAGGAGCCGCTCCGAGCCCACCGCGCGCGCCGCTTCCAGCGCCTGCTCCTGCGCCCGCTCGGCCAGGTCCTTCTCGACGTAGTAGAGCGTGCGCTCCGCCTGCTTGTACGAAAGCGCCTGCCGTCCCTTGGCCAGCTCGGGAACGAAGTCGATCGACACGTAGGACAGGGCCAGGGACGGGAGCAGGACGGCGCCCACGAAGATCGAGATGATCCGGCCCTTGCCGTCCTCCGGGGCCGAGACCTCGCGCTTCGGATCCGTCACGGTTCAGGAGGGTACCACCCGCGTGCGAGGCCATCCGTCCACAAATCGCAACGCCAAGTGAAACGTTGTGAGCCGAGGTCAGAGCCGGTAGCGGACGACCAGCGCCTCGGCGATGGCACGTGCACCGAGGACGATCTGGGCCAGGACGAGCAGGCGGCCGGCCACGCGGGGCGCGGGACCCGCGGCCTCCAGCCGGGCGGCGCCGGCTCCGGCGGAGAGGGCCACCGCCGCGGTGAGGCCGTAGACGTAGCGCACCTCCAGGGGCGACACGATCGCGGGCAGGGCGAGGGCCAGGCCGGCCAGCCAGTAGGCGGCGAGGTCGCGCCGATACCGCTGGTCCCAGGCGGGACGTGGCCGCCCCAGCCAGGCCAGGACGATCGCGGGGAGGCCCCACTGCTCGACAGCGGTGAGGCCCTGCAGCCGCAGCGCATCCCACGCGGAGCGGGACGCCCCGCGTCCCTGTCCGCCGCCTTCGAGCAGCCGCGGGGCCTGCTGCCAGATGAGACCGGCGAAATGCGCGTAGTAGGCGGCGGCGAGGACCAGGCCCAGCACCGCCGCCCACCGGCGCGTGCGGTCGAGGTCGCGCCCGCGCCGGTCCACGATCGTGAGCGCGCACACGAGGGCCACGACGAACACGAAGCTCGAGAAATGCGCGAGGGCGGCCAGGGCGAGGAGCGCCGCCCCCACGGGCCAGCGCCCGGGAGCGCGCCCCGCCCACCAGCAGAAGAAGAGGACGGTCGCGGACTGGCCGAACGCGTTGGACAGGTTCCCGTACGAATAGGCGACGTCGAAGATGCCGGGCAGGAACTGCAGGAGCACCGCGGCCACCGCGGCCGCGTAGGGGCCGGCGGCGGAGAGGGCGAGGAGGAAGACGGCCGCGGTGGCGGCAAGGCCGGCGGCGGCGGCGCCCGCGCGCACCAGCGTCACCGTGTCCACTCCCGCGCGCGCGAGGGGCGCGAGCGCGGCGTAGAACGACACGCCGTACGGGATGCGGAAGGGACGCGCGTGCTGCGTGACGCTCACGGGGAAGAGATCCCCCGCGGCGACCGCGGCCAGCTTGTTGGCGTGGAACCCCACGTCGCTCACGACCATGATCGGCGAGGTGCCGGCGATCACCTGTACCAGCCAGCCCGCGAGGAGCGCGATCAGGGCCGCGGGCGCGGCGGCGCGCTGGCGCAGGGCGACGGCGCGTGCGAAGGCGAAGGCGAGGGCCGACCCCGCGCACAGGAGCGCGCACAGGCGCGGGGCGTAGGGCGAGTGCACGAGGCCCGAGGGCCACAGGGCGGCGGTGGCGAAGGCAAGCGTGACCAGCGCGGTCAGCGCGGCCCACTCGCTGCGCAGGCCGGCAAAACGCGCGACCGCGAAGGCCAGCAGCGCGGGCAGGACCAGCTCGAGCAGGATCGCCGGCGGCGGCCAGGAGTCCCGCTCGGCGGGGTCGATGGCGACGCGCCCGAGAAGGGCGCCGAGCAGGCGGCCGTCGCCGGCCCGGAACGGCTCGCTCCACAGCTCGATCTCGCGGCCGCGCCGGCCGGTGGCGGCGAGCGGAAAGGAGGCGGCGCGCACGCCGGACTCGAACCGTCCCACGATCAAGCCGTCGGCGACCACGGTGACCGGTCCTCGCGCGTCGCGGATCTCGACGATCAGGTTCGCGCCGCCCGTGCGAGGGAGGTCGCGGAACGTGAAGGCCGCGCGCGCCGTGGTCCAACGCTGCGGCCCGATACCGGGCGGCAGCTCGCGGCGATGGAGGCCTCGGCCGAAGGCTTCCTCGCTGCCGCGCGCCACGTCGGCCGCCGGAAGCGGCCCGCGGCGCGTCAGAAGCGTGGCGGCCATCGTGGACAGGGCAACGACGGCCACGGCGGCCGCCATGTCCTTCCAGGACGGGACCATGGGCGTGGAGTCTACAGGCACCACGCGCTGATCGCGTCCTGACTTAAATAAAGGTATGATGACGTCAATCGGATGAATGTCATTTCATCTGACATACCCAAGGAGGCTCCCTGATGGCTGATCCCAAGAAGCCGGCTGACGCGAATCGTGATCCCTTGTCCGGCGCGCCGGGCGCACATCCCGTCGGCGTCGGTGCCGGTGCCGCCACCGCTGGAGCCACGGGGGCGGCCGTGGGTGGCGTCGTCGGCGGCCCCGTTGGCGCCGTCGTCGGCGCCGCCGTGGGTGCCGTTGCGGGCGGCCTGGCCGGCAAGGGCGCCGCGGAAGCGGTGAACCCCACCGTCGAGGACGAGTACTGGCGCAAGAACTACTCGTCGCGTCCGTACGCCGGTTCCGGTTCCTACGACGAATACCAGCCCGCCTATCAATACGGGTGGGAGTCGTTCAGCCGCTATCGCGGCCGCAAGTTCGACGACGTCGAGTCCGACCTCCGCCGCGACTGGGAGAAGGGCAAGACGAACACGAAGCTCGGATGGGACAAGGCACGAGGTGCCGCGCGTGACGCCTGGGATCGCGTCGAGCGCGCCATGCCGGGCGACTTCGACAAGGACGGGCGCTAGCTCGTTCCCGGGCGGGCCTTCGGGCCCGCCCACCCTCTCGTCCCCGCCTCCTCCACTCCCCCGCCGCCTTTTGTGATGAAATCGGTTCCCCGATGCGTGCCGTCACCGTCATCCCTGGCCGCGCTCACAGCCTGACCGTCCGCGACGACGTCCCCGAGCCTTCGGGCGACGAGGGGCAGGCGCTCGTCCGCATCCTGGAGACGGGAGTCTGCGGGACGGACGTCGACATCGAGGCGGCCCAGTTCGGCGACGCGCCGCCCGGCAGCCCCTACCTGATCCTCGGCCACGAGAACCTGGGCGTCGTCGAGAAGGCTCCCGCGGGCGACGCGCTCCGCCGCGGCGACCTCGTGGTGGCGACGGTGAGGCGGCCCTGCCCGGAACGCTGCCGCGCCTGCGTGGAGGGCCAGCAGGACATGTGCCTCAGCGGGCACTACCTCGAGCGCGGGATCAAGGGCCTGCACGGCTTCATGTCCGACCTCTACGCGGAGTCGCCCCACTACCTCGTGCGCGTGCCCCCTTCGATGCGCCCCATCGCGGTGCTGGTCGAGCCGCTGAGCTTCATCGAGAAGGGCATCGAGCAGGCCCTGCGCTTCCAGCAGCGCCTGGTCTACGAGCCGGGCCACGCGCTGGTGCTGGGCGCGGGGCCGATCGGCCTCCTGGCCGGCCTCGTCCTCACCCTCCGCGGCTTGCGGGTCACCCTGGCCTCGCGCGGCGCGCCCGACCGTCCGGGGGCGCGGCTCGCGGAGGACGCGGGCATGCGCTACGTGAGCACGGACGCGACGCCGGTCGACGGGATCCCGGCGCTCGTGGGACCCATCGACCTCCTCTTCGAGTCCACGGGCGCGGCCTCCATGGTCATGCCCGCCATCGGCGTCCTCGGCCTCAACGGCGTGTGCATCCTCGGCAGCGTCACCGCAGGCCACAAGAACATGGAGGTCGACGTCGCCGCCTTCAATCAGTCGATGGTCCTGGGCAACCGGGTGGTGGTGGGGACGGTGAACGCCGGCATCCGCCACTTCGAGGCGGCGGCGCGCGACCTCGCCACCGCGCAGGTGCGCTTCCCGGGCTGGCTGGAGCGGATGATCACGCGCCGCCTGTCCCCGCAGGACGCGCGCCAGGCCTTCGAGCGCGGGCCGTCGGATATCAAGTCCATCCTGCGGTTCGACTGAGCCCGCGGCCATGACTTCCCCCGACGACGAGAGCCACAAGGTCATCGCCACCAACCGCAAGGCTTTCTTCAACTACGAGATCTTCGAGAAGGCCGAGGCCGGCATCGTCCTCGTGGGCTCGGAGGTGAAGTCGATCCGCGAAGGCGGCCTCAACTTCCGCGACTCCTTCGTGGACTTTCGCGGGGGCGAGCTCTGGCTGGTGGGCTGCCGCATCGGGCCCTACAGCCACGGCAACATCCAGAACCACTCGGAAGGACGCGACCGCAAGCTCCTGCTCCATCGCCGCGAGATCGGCAAGCTCGGAGGCAAGGCGACGGAGAAGGGCTACACGATCGTGCCGCTCCAGGCCTACTTCAAGAACGGGAAGGTCAAGGTCGAGATCGGGCTGGCCCGCGGCAAGAAGTCGCACGACAAGCGCGAGTCGATCAAGCGCAAGGACATCGAGCGCGACACCCGCCAGGCCGTGCGCGAGCGGCGCTGATCGCGGCTAGCGCGCGCGGCGCGCGGTGACGAGATCGGCGGCGAGGCGGATGGCGGCGAGGAGGCTGCCCTCGTCGGCGACACCCTTCTCCACGATGTCGAAGCCGGTGCCGTGGTCCACGGACGTGCGCACGAAGGGCAGGCCGATGGTGACGTTGACGGCGTTCCCGAACGCGGCCAGCTTCACCGGGATCAGGCCCTGGTCGTGGTACTGGGCGAGCACGGCGTCGAACTCGCCTTTCGAGGCCCGCGCGAACAGGCTGTCCGCGGGGAACGGCCCGCTGACGTCCAGGCCCTCCTTCCGCAGGCGCGCGACCGCGGGCGCGATCACCTCGATCTCCTCCCGCCCGAACATCCCGCCCTCGCCCGCGTGCGGGTTGAGGCCGCACACGGCGATCCGCCGTGACGTGGCGCCCAGCCCGGGGAGCTCGCGATGCAGGAGGCGCGCCACGCGCTCGACCTCCGCGGAGGTGATGGCGTCCGGCACGCTGCGCAGCGAGCGATGGATGGTCACGAGCACGACTCGCAGCGAACCGCCCACGAACAGCATCGCGACGTCGGACACGCCGGCGACGTCTGCGAGCATCTCCGTGTGGCCGGGCCAGCGGTGGCCGGCCGCGGCCAGCGACTCCTTGTTGAGGGGCGCGGTGACGATGGCGTCGACTTCTCCGGCCAGGGCGTGACGGGCGGCCGTGAGCACGCTGTCCGCGGCGGCGTGGCCGCCCGCGGATGACGTCACTCCCAGCGGTATCGGGCCTTTCGGTGGCACGTCCACGATGCGGGCGTCGAGGCTCTCGAGGGGCCGCAGCCCGAAGCGCGCCGCCCGCTCGCTCAGGACGGACGCGGGGCCGTACACGATCATCTCCGCGGCGGGACGGTCCGCCCGCGCGAGGGCCTTCAGCACGACCTCGGGTCCGATCCCGGCCGGGTCCCCCACCGTCACCGCCAGCCGCATCGCCATCCGCGTAGGCTACCAGACCGCCCCCTCGGGAAACGTGCTAGCGTTCATTCACGGGGAACGCCTATAAGATGAGCGCCAGCATGATCAACACGCTGCGGGGCATCAGCGTGCTCCTCGTCGAGGACGACGAGGACTCGCAGGACACGATGCGGCTCATGTTGGAGATGGAAGGTGCGTCCGTGGCCTGCGCCAAGTCCGCGGCCGAGGGCCTGCGTGCCTTCTTCGCGCGCCGTCCCGACGTCCTCGTATGCGATCTCGGCCTGCCCGGCGCCGACGGCTACGCCTTCATCCGCCAGATCCGCGAGCTGCCGATGGAGCTGGGCGGCGCCACCGGCGCCGTCGCGGTGACGGCGTACGCGGCCGAGATGCCGACGAAGGTGCTGCACGCCGGCTTCCAGGCCCACCTCCCCAAGCCGGTCGAGCCCGCCCAGCTCGTCCAGGCCGTGGCCGCGCTCGCGTTCAAGGAACGGCAGTAACTCCTAGCGCGCCTCTTCCGCGCGGAAGCGGATCCAGGCCTCCCGCGCGCGGAGCCGCACCGGCACCACGCTCGCGCGGCCCAGGTCCTCTCCCGCCGCCATCGGAAGCACGAGCACCGACGTGGCTCCCGCGCCGAGCGGCACGATGCGACGGCCCCAGCGCAGCTCGTCGCCCGCCTGGCCGGACGCGCGCCGCACGTCGACGCGCACCGAGGCCGCGGGCGGACCGTCGATGAGGAACGCGCCTTCGGGGCCGCCGAGGCGGAATCCGCCGTCTTCGGGCTCGCTCCGATCCACGGCCGTCGCGTACACCAGCGGACCGCCCACGCGGTAGAGCTCGGCGATGGCGCGCAGCGGATAGGGATAGTCGTCGCGGAGGTGGCGCGGCACGAGCGCCTCCGGCACCACGAGGGCGTGGTCGAGGCGGGCCCGCCCCGCTTCTCCCATCGCGGTGAGGCCGAGCTGGCGCACGCCACCGGGCAGCAGCAGCGGGAAGACCGCGCTGGGCTGCGCGTCGGTGAGGACGGCCTCTCCCAGCGAGAGCTCGCCCGCGTACAAGGAGGCGGCCAGCCGGAAGGGACCCGGCTCGGCCGACGACGCGCGCAGCTCCACGTGATAGGCGCCGGGCGGCAGGCCGGTGCGGCGCGAGTTGCGCTGTTCGCCGGCGGCGAGGATCCAGGGTCCGCGCTGTAGCTCGAGGGGCATGGCGAGCGAGCGCAGGCTCGGCGGTCCCATGGGCCCGCTCCATTGGCCCGGTTCCCAACGATCGACGACGTCCTCCGTGGCCAGCCGCCGGTCGACGAGGGGCCGGTCGCGCAGCGTCCCCGCCACCAGCACGTACCCGGCCAGGCCCACGGCGAGCCCCGCCGACCGGAAGCGCCAGGCCAGCGCGAACGCGGCCACGAGGGTCAGGGTCAGGACGAGCGTCGCCGCGTCGCGATCGAAGAACGACGGCAGGAACGCGTCGAGGTCCACGGCGGGGGCGAGGTTGCGCAGGAGCAGGCTCTCCCCGTCGCCGCGGTTGTGCAGGATCCGCGGCGCCTGGGCGGCCAGCCCGACGAGGACGAACCCGCAGGCCCCGAGCACGACCGCCATGCCCTTGCGCGCGCGGACGGCGGGCGCGGCGGCGAGCGCGAGCGCGGGCAAGGCCGGGATCACGTAGCGGGCCGGAGGCGCCGATCCGCCCCACCAGCCGACGTAGGCGGCGCCGGCCGCGATGGGAACGGAGGCGAGGGCCAGCACCCGGATCGTGTCGCCCAGGCGCATCCGGAAGAGCATCACGATTCCGGGCAGGGCCAGCAGCCACACCGGTCCGATCGCGAAGAGCCCGAACTGGCGATCGAAGAAGAGGGCGAGGACGTTGCGGGGCAGACGCTGCAGGTCGAGGTCCGCGGGCCCGATGGCGGCGAAGAGCGAGGCGCTCCCGTAGAGCGCGTGGAAGTACCAGAGAGTCCCCGCCACCAGGGCCGCGAACAGGAGGGCGGCGGCCGCACGCACGCGCCCGGCGCAGGGTCGCATCAGCGTGAAGAGGAGGCCGAGCGCGCCCAGGGGGACGAACTTGGAGTGCAGCCAGCCCAGCGCCCCCGCGACCAGGGCCGCGCCCAGCGCGCGGCCCCAGCCCGTCCGCCCCCGCCCCGTCCACAGGAAGAAGGCCGTGGCGGCCAGGGCCGGCGTCTCCGGGTAGAGGGTCACCGCGTAGATCGGCACGGGCGGCGTCAGCGCGAACAGGGCCCAGGTGACGAGGGCGGTGCGCTCGTCCAGAGCGTCGCGCACCACGCGATACACGAACACGCCCGCCACCGCGGCCAGGGCCGAGAGGAGGAGCTGCGCTCCGCGATGGCCGAAGGCGGCGTAGCCGGGCAGGATCAGGAAGGCGAGGCCCGGCGAGTGGATCGAGTACAGGCGGCCGGGCGGGCTGTTCTCGGAGATGTGGCCGGAGAGCGTGCCCGCGTAGAAGCGCGCGTATTCGGCGCCCGCGAACTCGTCCGTGAGATCGAGATCACGGTCGCTCCAGAGGCTCTGTGCCATCGTGAGGTAGTGCGGCTCGTCGCCTTGCGGACCGGCCGGACCGGGGATCCGCGTGGCGAGGGCGGCATACAGGGTGAACGCGGCCACGAACAGCACCCGGCCACGCACGCGGCCGGGACGGGCGTCCGCCATCCTTCGCGCCAGCGCCAGCGCCACCGAGGCCCCGGCCACGAACGACAGGACCGGCCCTTGCAGGGCCAGGAGAGGGAGCACATGGCCGGTGTAGACGGGCACGAGGGGCGCGCCGGCCAGAGCGAGGCCGATCAGCGGGGTGCGCCAGCGGCGCGGCGATCGCTGCATGGCGAGGGCGGCCAGGGCCCCCGCCGCCAGCGACAGGAGGATGCGGAGTGGGCCGGGGGCCGCGGACATTCCGCGCCACGCCCCCTCGTCGTAGGGCACGACGTGGAAGCGCGTGTCCCAGAGAGCGAGGGCCAGGGCCACGGCCAGGGCCACGCCCGCGGTGACCGCACGGTCGCGGGCGATCTCGGCCGAGCCGGACCTTCGAGGGACCATCGTCACGTTGCCGGCGCCAGTATCGCAAAACGGGGGGCGCGGACCGCTATCATCGATGTGAGGGAGTGACCATGGCGAACATCCTCAAGCTGCCCGACGTCTGGCGTCTCATCCGCGAGCTGGACCTCGAGTCCCTCCGCCGTGACGCCGAGGGACGCTTCCGGCTCGTCGTGCTCTCGGACTCCCCGGACGACGCGGACACGGTCGCCTCCCTCCTGAGCGGCGGCCCCGCCCACCCCTGGATCGAGACGCGCGCGCCGTCGGAGCTCGCCGCCGATGCCGACGACCGCGTCACCCTGACCGCTGTCCTCGCCGTGACCGACGAGCCTGCCCTGACCCCGGCCGCCGACAACACGATCCAGCGTCTCGCGCGCGCGGGCGTGCCCGTGGTCACCCTGGTTCACGGCTCCGAGCGGCCGGTGGACGCCGTCGCGCGCGCGGGCGAGACGGCGCGCGCCGTGGTGCCCGCGCTGGACGAGGCGGCGGTCGGCCCCCTGGCCGCCGCCCTCGTGCGGGCCGTGCCCGCCGGCATGCGCCTGGCTCTCGCCCGCCAGCTCCCGCCCGTGCGGGACGCCGTGTTCGACCTTCTCATCGAGGAGACGGCGAAGGCGAACGCGACCTACGCCTTCACGACGGCGATGGCGGAGGCGGTTCCCGTCCTCGACATCCCCCTCAACCTCGCCGACATCCTGATCCTCACGAAGAACCAGCTCCTCATGGGCTACAAGATCGCGCTCGGCGCGGGCAAGAGCGGGCGCGCGCGGGACGTCATCGGCGAGGTCGTCGGCGTGGTCGGCGGGGGGTTCCTCTTCCGGCAGGCCGCGCGCTCGCTGATCGGGCTGATCCCCATGGCGGGGCTCATCCCCAAGGTGGCCATCGCCTACACGGGCACCTGGGCCATCGGGCGCGCGGTCGTGGTCTGGGCCACCCAGGGCCGCCGGGTCTCCCACGCCACCCTGCGCCGGCTCTCGCGCGAAGCGGCCGGGCGCGGACGCACGTTCGCGCGCGGCCTGATCGGCGCGCGCGGCGGCCGCTCAGCGTCCGCGCAGTAGGCCGGCCGCCTCCGGATCGAGCAGGAAGGTGGAGCGGCGCGCCTGCCGCGCCACCATCCCCACCGGTAGCCGCGAGGACGGGTCTTCGATCGCCTCGCGAATGATCTCCGCCTTCGCCCGGCCGAGGGCAACCACGACGACGAGCGCGGCGCCCGTGACCACGGGGAGGGTCAGGGTGAGCCGGCGCGGCGGGGGCTTGGGCGAGTCCTCGACCACGGCCACCGCGCGATCGCGCACCGCGAGCACGGGATGGCCTGCGAAGAGGGAGCACACGTGGCCGTCGGGCCCCACTCCGAGGAGCACGAGGTCCAGGCGCGGCGGGGATCCCGCGACCTGGCCGAGCTCCTTGTCGTAGTCCGCGGCCGCCTTCGCGAGGTCCCGCTCCTCCGCCTTCAGGCGATGGACGGAAGCGGCGGGAACGCCGGCCGGGGTGAACCACAGCGACTGCGCCACCGCGTAGTTCGAATCCGGGTGGTCCGGCGGCACCGCGCGTTCGTCGCCCCAGAAGAAGTCGACCTTGGACCAGTCCAGGGGGAGGCGGGCGAGGCGCGGGAAGAACGACGTGGCGACCGACCCGCCGGGAAGCGCAACCGTGAAACGGCCGCGTGCGGCGAGGGCGTGACGAGCGTCCTCTTCGAACCGGGCGGCGAGGCTCTCGGCCAGGGATTCCGCCTTGTCAACGACCGTTTCCAGGGGCATAGTACCGGCTCCGCCGGGAGACGGTACTACATCCCTTCCTCAACGGAGCCATCATGCCCACACCTGACATCGATACGCTCTCCGTCAACACCATCCGGACGCTATCGATGGACGCCGTGCAGCAGGCGAACTCCGGACACCCGGGCACGCCGATGGCGATGGCGCCCGTGGCGTACGCCCTCTGGCAGCGGCACCTGCGCTTCGACCCCGCCGACCCCATCTGGCCCAACCGCGACCGGTTCGTGCTGTCGATGGGCCACGCGTCGATGCTGCTCTACTCGATGCTGCACCTCGCGGGCGTGAAGGCGGTGAACCCCAAGTACGAGACGCTCGGCGACCTGGCCGTGCCCCTCGAGGACATCAAGCGGTTCCGCCAGCTCGACAGCAAGTGCGCCGGCCATCCCGAATACCGCTGGACGTCCGGCGTCGAGACCACGACCGGGCCCCTGGGGCAGGGCGTGGCCACGAGCGTCGGCATGGCCATGGCCGGGAAGTGGATGGCCGCGCAGTTCAACCGTCCCGGCTTCGAGATGTTCGACTACGACGTCTACGCCCTGGGCGGCGACGGCTGCATGATGGAGGGCGTCTCCGGGGAGGCGGCGTCGCTGGCCGGCCACCTCAAGCTCGACAACCTCGTCTGGATCTACGACAACAACCGCATCACGATCGAGGGCGACACCAAGCTCGCGTTCAGCGAAGACGTGGCCACCCGCTTCATCTCCTACGGGTGGAACGTGACGCGCGTGGGCGACGCGAACGACCTGGCCATGCTCGACCGCGCCTTCGACACCGCGAAGAAGAACGGCGGGCGGCCGACCCTCATCATCGTGGACAGCCACATCGGCTACGGGTCTCCCGCCAAGCAGGACAGCCATTCCGCGCACGGCGAGCCCCTGGGGGTCGAGGAGTGCAAGGCCACCAAGCGCTTCTACGGCTGGCCGGAGAACGAGACGTTCCTCGTGCCCGATGAGGTGCGCAAGAACTTCGCGAGCGGCATCGGCGCGCGCGGGGCCAAGCTCCGCGGCGAGTGGATGCAGAAGTTCGAGGCCTACAAGGCGAAGTATCCGAAGGAAGCGGACATGCTCTTCCGGATGCAGCACCGGCAGCTTCCGGACGGCTGGGACAAGGACATCCCGACCTTCCCCGCCGACGAGAAGGGCGTGGCCGGACGCGAGTCGTCCTCGAAGGTCCTGAACGCCGTGGCCAAGAACGTCCCCTGGCTCATCGGCGGCTCCGCGGACCTCACCCCGTCCACCAAGACCCGGATCAGCGCGGAGGGCGCGGGCGACTTCGAGGCCGACAACTACGCCGGCCGCAACCTGCACTTCGGCATCCGCGAGCACGCGATGGGCTCGATCCTGAACGGCCTTTCGCTCTCGAAGGTGAGGCCCTACGGGTCCGGCTTCCTGATCTTCAGCGACTACGGCCGCGCGCCCATCCGCCTGGCCGCGATCATGGAGATCCCGGTCATCTACGTCTTCACCCACGACTCCATCGGAGTGGGCGAAGACGGTCCCACCCACCAGCCCATCGAGCAGATCCTCTCCCTGCGCGCCATCCCGGGCCTGATCGTCCTGCGGCCGGGCGACGCCAACGAGGTGGCCGAGTCCTGGCGCGTGATCATGCAGCTCAAACACGAGCCCGTGTGCCTCATCCTGAGCCGCCAGAACTGCCCCACTCTCGACCGGTCGAAGTACGCTTCGGCGGCGGGCACGGCCAAGGGTGCCTACGTCCTGGCCGACGCCCCGGGCGGCCGCCCGGAGGTCCTCCTCATGGCCACGGGCAGCGAGATCTCACTGGCCGTGGCCGCCCACGAGCAGCTCGTGAAAGACGGAATCAAGAGCCGCGTGGTGAGCATGCCCTCCTGGGAATTGTTTGAACACCAACCAAAGGAGTATAAAGACTCCGTCCTGCCCCCCTCCGTGACGGCGCGCGTGTCCGTCGAGCAGGCTTCGACCCTGGGCTGGGAGCGCTACGTGGGCCTGACGGGCAAGAAGATCGGCATGCGGACGTTCGGCGCCTCCGCCCCCCTCAAGGAGCTGCAGAAGAAGTTCGGCTTCCACCCCGAGAACGTGGTCGCGGCGGCGCGCGAGCAGCTCGGCAAGAACTGAGCGGGAAGACAGAGCGATGAAGGTGGCCGTCGGGTCCGACCACGCCGGCTTCACGTTGAAGCAGGAGGTGGCGGCGTCCCTCCGCAAGGAGGGCTACGACGTGGTCGACGTGGGCACCGACTCCACGGCGGCGGTGGACTACCCCGACTACGCGGAGAAGGTCGCCCTGGCCGTGAAGGACGGCCGCGCGGAACGGGCGGTGCTCATCTGCGGCAGCGGCGTCGGGGCCTGCGTGGCCGCCAACAAGGTCCCCGGCATCCGCGCCGCCATCTGCCACGACGTCTACTCCGCCCATCAGGGCGTCGAGCACGACGACATGAACGTCCTCGTCCTGGGCGGGCGCATCATCGGGCCCGCCCTCGCCCACGAGCTGGTGGAAGCCTTCGTGAAGGCGCGCTACACGGCGGAAGAGCGCCACGCGCGGCGCCTGGCCAAGGTCAAGGCCATAGAGGCCCGGTACAGCAAATAGCAATCCGCGGGCTCCCGCGGGGCCCGCCAGAAGGAGACGTGATGGGTAGCTCGAGCGTGCGTCCGTCGGCGGTGCAGAACCCGCTGGCCTCCCTGCAGAACTACGGACAGTCGGTATGGCTCGACTTCATCCGCGCCAGCCTCATCACGGGCGGCGAGCTCCAGCGCATCCTCGACCAGGACGGGCTGGGCGGAGTCACCTCCAACCCCGCCATCTTCGCCAAGGCCATCGACGGCAGCGACGACTACAAGACCTCCATCGAGGAGATCTCCAAGGACCCCTCCATCGGCGCCAAGCGGGTCTACGAGCTGCTCGCGATCAAGGACATCCAGGGCGCGGCGGACATCCTGCGGCCGGTGTACGACCGCACCAGGGCCCAGGACGGTTACGTGAGCCTGGAAGTGGCCCCGGACCTCGCGAACAACACGCAAGGGACGCTCGACGAAGCGCGCCGCCTCTGGAAAGAGGTGAACCGCCCCAACGTCATGATCAAGGTCCCGGCCACGCCCGAGGGCGTGCCCGCCATCCGCACGCTCCTCAGCGAGGGCATCAACGTCAACGTCACCCTCCTCTTCTCGAAGGAAGCCTACGAAGGGGTCGCCCACGCCTTCGTGGACGCCATCGAGATGCGCGTGAACAAGGGCCTGCCCGTGGACAAGGTGGCCAGCGTGGCCAGTTTCTTCGTGAGCCGCATCGACAGCGCGGTGGACGCGCTGCTCGAGGAGAAGATGAAGACGGCCACGGGGCCGGACAAGGCGCGCATGTTGCGCCTGCTGGGCAAGGTCGCCATCGCCAACGCGAAGGTCGCCTACCAGTCCTACAAGAAGATCTTCTCCGGGCCGCGCTGGGAGCCCCTGGCCAAGAAGAGCGCGCAGACACAGCGCGTCCTCTGGGCCAGCACCGGCACCAAGAACCCCAGCTACCGCGACACCGTCTACGTCGAGGAGCTGATCGGGCCCCTGACCGTCAACACCGTCCCTCCGGACACGTTCAACGCCTTCCGCGACCACGGCAAGCTGCGGCCGAGCCTGGAAGAGGACGTGACGAGCGCGATGGACGTCCTCGACGACCTCGAGAAGTCGGGGATCTCCCTCAAGAAGGTCACGGACGACCTCCTCGCGGACGGCCTGGCCAAGTTCGTGGAGCCGTTCACCAAGCTGCTGAAGGCGGTCGAGCGCCGCTGCCGCGACGCCAACAAGGCCCGCATCAACGAGCAGACCTTCTCCTTGCCGGCGGCGCTGGACGCCGAGGTCAAGGCGACGCTGAAGACGTGGGACAAGGACGGCGGCACGCGCCGGCTCTGGGCCGGCGACCCCTCGCTCTGGACGGGCACGGACGAGGCGAGCTGGATCGGCTGGATCGGCATCGTCGAGCAGCAGCTCGACGACCTCTCCCCGTTGAAGAACCTCCAGGCCGAGGTCAAGAAGGAGGGCTTCACCCACGTGCTTCTCCTCGGCATGGGCGGCTCCAGCCTCTGCCCCGAGGTGTGGCGGGAGACCTTCGGCCGCGTGGCCGGCGGCCCGGAGCTGTTCGTGCTCGACTCCACCGATCCCGCCCAGGTGAAGGCCATCGAGGACAAGATCGACCTCGACAAGACGCTGTTCATCGTGTCGAGCAAGTCCGGCTCGACCCTCGAGCCCAACATCTTCAAGGCCTACTTCTTCGAGAAGGTGAAGCAGAAGCGGGGCGACCAGGCGGGCAGCCGCTTCGTGGCCGTCACCGATCCCGGCTCCAACCTGGAGAAGGAAGCGCGCGGCGACAAGTTCCGCCACATCTTCCCGGGTGTGAAGTCGATCGGCGGCCGCTACTCGGCGCTGAGCAACTTCGGGATGGTGCCGGCGGCGGCCATGGGCCTGGACGTCGAGCGTCTGCTCGACGAGGCCGAGCGCATGGTTCACGCCTGCGCTCCCGGCGTGCCCGCGGAAGAGAACCCCGGCCTCGTGCTGGGCGCGATCCTGGGCCTGGCCCACAACCAGAAGATCGACAAGGTCACGATCGCCGCCTCCCCCGGCATCCACGACCTGGGCGCCTGGCTGGAGCAGCTCCTGGCCGAGTCCACGGGCAAGGAGGGCAAGGGCATCGTCCCCGTCGATCGCGAGCGCCTCGGCCCGCCCGACGCGTACGGGGACGACCGCGTCTTCGCCTATCTGCGCCTCGAAGACGGCGTGGACGCGGCGCAGGACGCCGCCATCGCCGCCCTGGAGAAGGCGGGCAAGCCCGTCGTGCGCATCCGCGTGGCCAGCAAATACGACCTGGCCGAGGAGTTCGTGCGCTGGGAGATCGCCACCGCCATCGCGGGCGCGGTCATGGGCATCAACCCCTTCAACCAGCCGGACGTCGAGGCCAGCAAGCTGGCCACGCGCGCGCTGACCTCCGAATACGAGAAGACGGGCAAGCTCCCCGCGGAGTCGCCCTTCTTCGACGGCGAGGGCGTGAAGCTGTTCGCGGACCCCAAGAACACGGAGGCGCTGAAGGCGGCGGTGAAGGCTCCGTCCCTGGGCGCGTACGTGAAGGCCCACCTCGACCGCTTGGGCAAGGGCGACTACCTGGGCCTCCTCGCCTACGTGCACATGAACTCCTCGAACGAGGAGACACTGCAGGCGCCGCGCCATCGCGTACGCGACGCGAAGAAGGTCGCGACCTGCCTCGGCTTCGGACCTCGCTTCCTCCATTCGACCGGACAGGCCTACAAGGGCGGTCCCAACAGCGGCGTGTTCCTGCAGGTGACCTGCGACGACGCCAAGGACCTCCCCGTGCCCGGATCGAAGTACACGTTCGGCATCGTCAAGGCCGCCCAGGCCCGCGGCGACTTCCAGGTCCTCGCCGAGCGCAATCGACGGGCGCTGCGCATTCATATCGGAGCGGACGTTCCCGCCGGACTTCGCTCGCTTGCGTCCGCCATCGAGAAGGCGCTCAGCTAATGGACGCGAGACCGATCGCCGCCACAGAAGCTCGCGGCGGATTCACTTCGCCGCGAGCGGCAGGGGGGGTAGGCGAAGCCGCAGGGGGGTGCGTTCTCGATGGATACCCCCCTGAATTGCCTAATAAACTTTCCTCGCGCGGACAGCGAAGCGCGACGGTCTAGGGAGACAGTCACATGCAATTCGGAATGATCGGTCTCGGGCGTATGGGTGCCAACATGGTGCGGCGCCTGACCAAGGGCGGGCACAAGTGCGTCGTGTACGACCGCGCCGCCGCCACCGTGGACGGACTGGCCAAGGAAGGCATGACGGGCGCCTCCTCGCTGGCCGACCTCGTCAAGAAGATGGAGAAGCCGCGCACGATCTGCCTCATGGTGCCGGCCGCGTTCGTGGACGGCAGCATCGACGAGCTGGCTCCCCTGCTCGAGTCCGGCGACACCATCATCGACGGCGGGAACTCCCACTATCACGACGACATCGCGCGGGGGAAGCGCCTGAAGCCGAAGGGCATCCACTACATCGACATGGGCACCAGCGGCGGCATCTGGGGCC
>Ga0075425_100003041_pt1 | contig 16945 bp, 10 predicted proteins | sample SoiMethybrSBSTD4_FD_75300 | JGI IMG/M metagenome (GOLD analysis project Ga0075425, IMG submission 75300) | Bulk soil microbial communities from a Populus tree surrounding site in Tennessee, USA - Soil MetaG P. TD hybrid SBSTD4 | ecosystem: Environmental > Terrestrial > Soil > Tree plantation... | reverse complement strand
GCTCACCGTACGCGTGCTAGCGGCCAATCTCTACGACCGTTCCGAACGGGGGTTTGCGCCTGGGTTTTCGCGGCACGACCCAGAGGACATCGATGGCTTTGGCATCGCGGGAACGGGGAAGCATGCCCTCGAGATCGGTGAGGTAGACGACCGAAAAGCGCTCGACCTTACGGCGCGCCTCGTCGATGAGAAGGCCGAGCGCTGGGATGAAGCTCGTGCCTCCTCGACCGCGAATGGACACTTGTTGCGTCAAGAGTTCTGCGGGCGTCATGAGCTGGTCCGAGGTCACCTCGGAATCGGCCTGCATGAGCCGGACTTCTTCGAGTCCCTCGGCCGTGGCGGCCGCCGCGATCGCGCCGAGGAAGCGCGCGAGGGTCGGCTCGTCGATCGAACCCGAAGTGTCGACGATGGCCACGAGCTGGCCGGCGAGAACGACCTTGCGCCCGGGCATCGTGACGACATCGGGCCACTCTCCGGTGTACTGCGCTACCGCGCTCGTTCTTCGCGACGGGCGAAGCCAGGATCGCTCGGTTCGCGTGAGAAGCGACACCGAGCGTTGAAGCACCACGGTCCAATTCGGCGGCGGCTCGATGGTGGCGCGAATCATTTCGTCGATCCACGCGGGGATGTCGCCCCAGGTCTTGCCCCCCGAAGCGCGCTCCTCTTGCAAGGCGGTGGAGAGGCGCATTTTCCAAGCGAGAGCGCGTGCCTGCTCGTCGACCTTCCAGGGGGTTGCGGCGTCCGCGGCCGGGCCGGGCCATGGGCCCTCTGGCGACGCAGCGGCTCCGGCGGGGGACTCCGGGGGCGGCTCTTCGGTAGCCGGCACGTCCGAGAGATCGCACCAGTCATCGCCGGGCGCCGCCCCTTCGGGCAAGAGCATGAAAATGTCTTCCGCGCTCGACCCGGGCATGAGCTCATGCGGCGGGGGCGGCAGACCGAGCGGTAGACCTGCGCCGGTGACCAGCGGATCGATCGCAAGATCGTGCGCGAGGTTCCATCGTCGCGGGTCGCGCTCGCCTCGGCGAACGAACCCTCCGAGCGCGGCGTGAAGAGCGATGTGCGCGACCCTTGCGCACAGCGCCGGGAAAGGGGTCCGTAGCGCCACGAGCGGGTTCACCGCGAGCCGGTCGTCGGCAAAGAGGCGAAAGGCACGAACGTCCCCCCTCGTCTCGACGGTGAGCGCGCGCGACAAGACGCCGAAGAACGGCTTTTCCTTGAGCAGCCACACGCGAGCTGCCGCGATCTTGTCGAGCGCTCCGCGCGAGGCGGCCGCCGGATCGGCGAGGAGATCAACTTTCTCGGGCATAGCGACTGAGCCGCAAGACATGGGCCAGCGTCTGCGCGCCGCTCGTTCGCAGCACCGACTCGAACGCCGCCACGGCAGGAGACGCCTGGCCTTGCGAGAGCGCCGCATCGACCGCCCACACGGCCACCTCCTTGGAAACGCCACCGAGCGCGATCACCACTTTCGCCGCCAGCTCGCCGTCCTCCTTCGAGCGCGACGCGAGGCGCGCGAGGCAGCTCGCACCGAGGAAGTAGATGAGCTCCGGATCGCGCGGCACCGGCGCGTCACCGCGAGCGACGGCTTCGAGCGTGGGCGCATCGAGAGCCCGCACGGCGAAAGCGGCGAACTCGGCCCCGGCGCGGTCGCCGACGCTGCCCGCGGCGAGCGCGGGCCAAAGCCTGGTGCCCGTCGCTGCGATCGCATCGGACAGCATGTGCCACGCGCGCGGGGTCGGGTAAGCCGGTGTGGCGTCGCTCGGCGGCGTTTCGCAGAGTCGATCGGGTCTCGCCCGGATGAACGCGAGCACCAGCGGATGAACCGCCGCACCCGTCGCCCATGCGAGCCACGCGTCGGCGTTCGGCTCGAGCGCGACGTGCACCATCCGGTTCGCCAGCGCCGTCGCCATCGGACGAACGAGCGCGCGGTCCTCGACCCGGTTGCCCGCCGCCACGACCCGAGAGGCCGGGGGGAGCTCGTAGTCGCCGAGCCGCCGATCGAGAATGAGCGAGTAAAACGCTTTTTGCACGTCGGGAACGGCGCTGTTCAGCTCGTCGACGAACAAGAGAAATGGGGTCGAACGAAGAATGGCGCCCGGCGGACAGAACTCGGTCGCGAATCGCCCCGGCGAGAGCTCGCGGATGCGCGGCACACCGATGAGATCCTCGGGCGCGATCTGCGTGCCGAGGAGCACGACGCAAGGCAGCCCGAGCTCTTCGCCTGCCGCGCGCACGAGCGCACTTTTTCCGATACCGGGCGGCCCCCACACGAACGCCGTTCGATCCGGCGGGAGGGTCTTCAGAAGGTCGAGGAGCTCGGGCGGCGAAAGGGCCAGCATGCATCTAGGCCCAATGTAGCTCAGTCCCGGTCACTTGGCGGCGGGGGAGCCGACACCTGCGCCCCGCGCCGCAGGTCGAGCCCACCCGCGTAGGCGTAGCTCGCATAGGGGCTGAAGCCGTAGACGACGACGCCGACCGGTTTGTCGGCCGTGAGGGAGTGGAGATGATCGTTCTGTCTTAGCACTGCGCGCCCGACCGACATGCCGCTCGCGCCCACCGCAATGTCGAGCGGGACGTTCTGGCCATCGACCGACACCGATGCGCCGGTCGGGCCGACGATCGATGCGAAATTCGCGTCGTAGCTCGGCGACGCGGCGAACGAGTAGCTCGTCCGAAACTGCGAGCTCGGCGCGACGGTCACCTGGCTCGGCCCTCCGATGGAGAGCTCGTCCGGCGCATTCGGTCGGCCGGCGATGAACTGGGTGACAGCGAACGGGACCGTGGACGAGATGCGTACGTCGACCTTCACGTTGGCAATTTCGACGACCTCACCCTTCGCGAGCGTCACGCCCGTCTGCATCGTTGGCTCGAACGTGACGGCCGTTCCGTCGCTGATCGACTGAATGCGGATCGTGTGCGCGAGTCGTGCGCCCGTCGGCCCAGGCCCAGACAGAACGGGGACGACGTAGTCCTTGCCGAGCGCCTCGAGGGGCACCACCGTGTCCTCGACGTGGCCGCAGTAGCTAGGATCGGGAGGGATACTCGCGCAGCCGACGCCGCTCAGCACCTGGAGCTTGCCGGCCGCCGAGATCACGGAGCCGGAAAGCGTCTCGTCCTGCGACATGCCCGGCGTGAACAGCTCGAGGACCTGACCCGCGTTCATCGGAAACTTCGCCGCCTGGCCCGGCGCGAGGTGGGGCGATGCGGGCCACGCGAGCACCGACTGGCCTGGGCGTAGATCGAGCTCGACCGTGGTCGCCTGCGTGGCGGTGATGGCGATGGAGTCGCCCATGTTCAGCTTGCTCGGGTTCCAAGGCGGCGACGGATCCTGGTGCAGCGCGTGAAAACCGGTCACGACGTAGTTTCCCGAAAGCGCGTGGCCCGGGATGAGCAGCGAAGCATCCGCCGAGTACGAGTAGCAGTTGTTTCGCCCCGCCGGAATCGCCGGGCACCCGTTTGAAGCGGCGATGGTTCCTTCGAGCGGACTGAACTGGTAGGCGACGATCGGCTGGTTCGACACGATGTGGTAGGCGCCGTTCAGCTTGTTCACGCTCTCGGTCATACCGACCGGCTGGTAAGGCGTCCGCCAGTCGGACCCCTTGAGCTCGGGGACCCAAGGAAGCACGACGGCCCGGACCTCCCTCGGCTGGAGCGGCGGGATCATCGGTGGCTGGGGTCCCGTGATCGTGATGTCGGCCCTATCGGTAGCCGACGTGTTGCCGATCAAGACTCCGAAATGAAAGCTGTCGGGCGCCATCGTGCCGCTGTCGGGGCCCCAGACGCTGTTCGCGGTGACCGTGGGCCAGAAATCGCAACCCACGTTGCTCGTGCCGAGCGTCGTGGGAGAGCACACGCCGCGACACCCGTCCGGTTCGCAAGACATGCCGAGCCCGTCGCACGCGAACGTCGAGATACCGGTACCGCTCGAATTGCACACGGCAGCCATGCCGGACATGGCGCTGCAGACGCCCGTGTTCGGAACGCACGTGACGCAACCGATGCCGTCCTTGCAACCGCTCGTGCACAATAGAACGTGAACGAACGTGCCCTGGCCGTCGCAGACTTTGGCCACGTTGCCATCGCAGATGATTTGACCGAACGCACAAGCCCGGGCGTCGGCGCCCGCGTCCTGCAAGCCGCCGCCGTCGAAACCGCCGCCGGTTCCCAAATCGAAAGCGGCTCGATCGGCAGTGCAGGCGCCCGCGATCGAGATCACGACCAAGGAATGAAGAAGAGGATAGGTTCTCTCAAGCATGGCGGTACACCGGCCCCCCAGGCCGACTCCGCTGGGCGATTCGCGTTGGATCCTGCCACGTTTGTCGGCTCGTGGCGAGTGAGCAGTCGGGGTCGCACTTGACCTCGGGGCGCGAGGAGTACACTGGATCCTAGCCATGCTCGATCCGGCTTCCATCGAACGGCTTGCCGAGTTTCCCGAGCAAAATGACCCGCTGCTCAACTTGGCCCTGGCGGAAGAGGGGAGCGGCGGCGTGCTTTTGGCTCTGGCCCGCTGCGAGGCGCTCGGAGCCGAAGCGCTCGACGTGATCGCGTCGAGGGTGGCAAGCGAAGGAGATTCGCTCACGGTGAGCGACGAGGCGGGGACGTCGCCCGCCGCAGGCTTGCTCGACAAGCACCTCATCGGGCATCCGAACGCTCCGCGATCGGTGCGCGACGAGGTGCTCGGTCGCCACCCGCATGATCCGTTTTTCGTCCTCTCGGCTGCGGCCCACCCCGACGCGACTGCGCTGGCGCTCGAGGCGGCGGCGAGCTGGCCCAGCGCCTCGCCGCTTCACGATCGGAGCTGGCTCCTGCTCCTCTCGGTTAGGGCGCGCGACGCGGGTCTCTTGCGAAGCTGGGCCGAACGGAGCGAGGTCTTGCGCGAAGCGGCAGCGCTGCTCGCGTGGGACCAGGACCTTTTGGAGCGGCTGTCGAACGACCGGTCACGGCGCGTGCGCCGAGCGCTCGCTTCGAACGCCCAAGCCGGCGCTCTTCGCGAGCGCCTCGGTCGATCCGATTCTGCCGTCGAAGTGCGCGCTCGCGCCAGCAAGGCGCCTCCAGATTGGACCGGCGAGCCGGGCGCGCGTTTTGCCGCCGTCCTCAAGGCGATGCAAGACGGCGGCGTGCTCGCAACCGACGTCCGTCGTGCTCTGCTCGGCGCCGGCGCGGCCCTCGACGAAGAGGGAGCATTTCTCGCCGCGCGGCATCTGTCAAAAGACGAGCTTTGCACGCTGATCTCGCAGACGACCCTCCATCAGCCCGATTCGGTCGCTCCGCCCGCCGCAGGCGTCGGCCTGGGTCTCGGCTTGAGGTACACGGCCAGCGCCGACGCGCCGGGAGGCGACGACGGGCTTTTGACCAGCGAGATCGTCCACCTCATCACCAAGCGCCCGAGTTCCGAGACTAGGCTCACCGGCAAAGCGCGTGTCGCGCACTGGATTTCGGATTGCCTCGGTCGGTCGCATGCGGTCGACTCCACCGACCTCGCGAGCCTCCTCGGTCCGGGTACCTTGGCGAGCGACAGGATGGTCCTCAGGCGGTGGGCGTCCGCCGGACGCGCTTCCCTCGCGTCGGTTTGCACGCTCGATCTCGGTTCGATCCCGGCCGCGGTGGTCGAGCTGTGCTGGCGGGACCCGAAGGTTTCGGACGATGCCGCCGTGGCTCTCTGCGCGCGGGTCTCGCCGAGCGCGCGGCTCGAGCGGGAGCTGCCCGAGGACGAGCTCGACCTTTCGCCGCTCGGGCGGCCCCTTCCGGTGCTCGAGCGAGCCGTTCTGGCCGCCGTTGCGCGAGCACCGGTTTCGCCGCGGGCCGCGCTCGCTGCCATCGCGCTCGAGCCGCGTCGGTGCCGTTACGTGCTGTCGGCGATGCCGACTTGGAAGGGCACGCTCACCGGAGCTCGCCTCGCTCGGGTGCTGCGGTCGCACGCGGGAGCCCTTTCGGCTGCCCAGCGGTTGCCCGCGGGCGCGTCCCCGGCAGGTGGAGCGCGGCCGGCGAGCGTGGCCCGCTGGACCGATCGCAGGCTCATCGAGGCCGAAATGGCCGTCGCCATTGCCATCGGCGATCTCACGGCCGGCGAGCTCGTGCGGCGTCTTCAGTCGGGCGCGATCAAGCTGCAGGAGGGGGTGATGCTCGCGGCGGGCGTCGAAGCGCGCATCGCGATCGACGGTGCCGCGACGTTCGCGCCGCTCCTCGACTACGCAACCTCGCGACGGACGACGGACGACGCCGCCCTTGCGCTCTGGATGTTGCTCGAGGAGCTCGAGCGCGTGCGCGCGCCGTCGCTCATCGCTTCGGCGATCGACGGGCTCTCGGTGTCGGGGTCGGTGGTCGCCCCCGCCGTGTGCGAAGCGCTCGCGACGCTCGAGCGGCGATCGCCGGGTCGACTCGAAAACGTCCACGCACAGTCGCCGCGGGGCCGCGCGACCGTCGCGAGCGCGATTGCGCGCGCCTACCGCGCGTTCGGCGGAATGAGGGACGAGGGGTAGACTATCGAACCTTGCCCAGCAGGTGATTGAGCTCGGCGCCGACGAGCAAGGAGATCGAAAAGAGATAAAGTGCGATGAGCGTGACCCCTATGATCGAAAGGCCAGCCTGGTACGCGCTGGCGACTCCGACCTTGGAAAGATAAAAAACATAGCCGTATCCAAGCATCACCTGGAGCCCGACGGCGACGAGGGCGCCCGGAAGTATCGGCGCTCGTTTGCGCGCTCGCCGCGGAATGCCGATGAAGTAAAGTCCCGCGACGAGGCCAACCGCCGTCAGCACGCCCAGCGCCACCCGAACCGCCGAGTCGACGACCCCCGCATCCGTCGAATAGCCAGCAAAAGACACCGCCCCGTGCAAAAACCCCAGAATCCGATGGAGGCCCCCGGCGAGGAGGGCAATGATGGCCGAGCCGACCGATAGAGCGAGACAGGCTGCGAGCGAAATGATGCGCTTCATCCACCACGATCGCGAGGCCCCCGCCTTCACCTCGAGCAGATCGAAAACCGAGTGGATGCCGCCCGAAGCGAGCCAGAAGAACACGATCGCCGCTGGAGCGCCGACCGCACCTCCCTTCCAGGCAGCCACGTGGCTCAGCTGCTTGGCCACCAGATGTCGGGTCTCTGGCGGAAGTGAATCGAGCATCGCGGTGACGTCGGCACTGCTGACCGCGACCTTGGCGATGACGAGCCCGGCCACCGCCGCCAGCGGAATCAAAGACAGAAAGAGCCAAAACGCCATCTCGGCCGCCATCCCCGTCGTGCGCGAGTCGATGATCTCCCGCACGAATTCTCTCATGAAAAAGAGAACACCACGCGAGGGGGTGCGGCGCGCAGGGTCACGGGGGGATGGGTTCATGACGAGCGACTGGTCCGAACGACCGGGGTGAGCGACGGGGTGAGCGAGCGACACATGGATACCGTGAACTTTAGACCATGGGGAATCGAACCGGGCTACAAGGACGCGCTCGGCGAGTGGCAGACGTCCCCACGCGCGTCGCTCGCCCTCGTGAGAGACTCGATGTCCGGACGCCCTGCGCCGCCCGGGCCCTCCTACCGTGACGTGTGGGTGATTGAGCGAGGCGAGACGCGCGTGATCGCCGAGCCGTCAGACCTTCGCCTCGAAGATGGCACGGTGGAGTCGTCGGGCCGCTACCTGCGGCGCGACTTGCCACTCGGCTACCACGAACTCGAGGGTCTCGAAACGGGCGAACGGATTCGGATCGTCGTGACACCCGGGCAATGCTGGCTTCCGGACGATCTGTCCACCTGGGGCTGGGCCGTTCAGCTCTATGCCCTCTGGTCGAAAAAGAGCTGGGGAATGGGCGATCTCGCCGATCTTCGCGCGCTCGCGCGCTGGTCGTCGAAGCGCCTTCGCGCGGGGATGCTCCTCGTGAACCCGCTCCACGCCCCGCTTCCGACGTTGCCTCAGCAGCCGAGCCCGTATTACCCGAGTAGCCGCCTCTACCGAAATCCGCTTTACCTTCGCATCGAAGAAATTCCGGGCGCTCGAGAGCTCGGAGCCGAGCTCGGCCCGCTCGCCGCCGCTGGAAGGGCTTTATCGGGTGCTCCCCGCGTCGACCGCGACGCGATCTTCGCCCTCAAGTCGAGGGCGCTCGAAAAGCTGTTCCTGCGGTTTCGCGGTTCGCCTTCGTTCGATGCCTACTCGGCTCGAGAGTCGCCGCTGCTCGATCTGTACGCAACGTTCTCGGCGCTGGCCGAAGCGTACGGCAACGATCCGCGAAGATGGCCGCGCGGGTTTTCCGGTCCGGACCGGCACGAGGTCAGTCGGTTTCGCCGCGCGCACGCGAGACGTGTGCGGTTTCATGCGTGGCTGCAATGGCTTCTCGACGAGCAGCTCCGGCGGGCGGGGCGCGAGATTGCGCTCGTCGGCGATCTGGCCGTGGGCGCCGACCCGGGAGGCGCCGATGCCTGGATCTGGCAGGATCTGTACGCTCCGGGGATGGACGTCGGCGCGCCGCCCGACGAGTTCAACACCCGCGGCCAGAACTGGGGTCTCAAGCCGCTCGATCCGGGGCGGCTCAAGCTCGTCGGTTACGAGCCGTTCGTTCGAATCGTGCGTTCGGCGATGCGCCACATGGGAGGCATCCGGCTCGACCATGTGATGGGGCTCTTTCGCCTGTTCTGGATCCCTCAGGGGGACAGGCCTAAAAATGGGGTCTACGTGCGCTATCCCGCGCTCGATCTCCTCGGCATCGTGGCGCTCGAGAGCGTGCGTGCCAAGGCGATCGTCGTCGGCGAGGACCTCGGCACCGTCGAGGACGAGGTGCGGAGCGAGCTCGCTTTTCGCAAGATGCTTTCGTACCGCGTGCTGTGGTTCGAGAAACCGCCGCCGAGCAAGTACCCGAAGTACGCCCTCGCGACGGTGACGACCCACGATCTGCCGACGATTGCGGGGCTCTGGTCGGGCTCCGACTTGCGGCTGCAGCGCGCTCTCAAGCTCGCGCCGAACGAGAAGGGGACCAAGGCGATGCGCCGCTCGCTCGCGAAGATGACGCGCTCGGGCCCACGCTCCAACATCGACAAAGTCGTGCTGAGGACGCACGAGGCTCTGGCGCGCGCTCCGTCGGTTCTCCTGGCGGCGACGCTCGACGACGCCCTCGCCGTCGAGGATCGCCCGAACATGCCCGGGACCATCGACCAATATCCGTGTTGGTGCCTACCGCTGCCGCAAAGCCTCGAACGTATCGTCGCCGACCGGCGCCTCCCCCGCATCGCAAAAGCGCTGACCCGCCGAACGAAACGTTAAACAGCGGCGATGAGCAGCGCCACCGGGAAACGTTGGAAGAGCAGCGAGAGCTCGACCCGACCCTGCCACTCCTCGCCGGTGAAGACGTTCTGGAACGTGCCCTCGGGCAGATCGAGAGTCGTATCGCGCCAATCGCGCGCCAGTTTCATCACCAGACGAGGCACGACCGTCACCGCTTTTTGCCCGCGCGCGAATGCCAAGACGTGCTCGGCGCGGACGCCTTGCGCGACGAGCGGCTCGTAGCTCGCGTCGGTTCCGAAGAGCGACGGGTGACGACGACGAGCGTCGAGTGCGCGCGCGACCACGCAAAGCTTCGGAAGCCCCTCGTCTGCGCGGCGCAAGATCTCTTCCGGTGACAGACCGGGTAACTCCGCGAGCAGCTGGCGCCGAAGGTCGAAGCTCACGGGATGCCGGTTGTCCGGATCGACGAGCGAAAGGTCCCAGAGCTCGGTGCCCTGGTAGATGTCGGGCACCCCGGGCGCGGTGAGCGCCACCAGCTTCTGCGAGAGGGCGTTGGTGCGCCCAGGTTCGACCAGAAGCGAGGCGAACGCGGTGACCTCTGCCATCAACTCCTCGTCGCCAAGCGTCGCCTTGACGAAATTGGCGACCGACTTTTCGTACTGCGCATCCGGACGTACCCAGGCGGTCTTACCCTTGGCTTCCCTGCAGGCCTTCAGCATGTAGCGAGCGGCCCTCTCGGGATCGATCGGGTATGCGCCGACGACGGTCTGCCAGAAGAGATATTCGGTGTTCGGCTCGGGGGCGGCGGGAGATTGCTTGTGGCGCTCGGCGAGCTTCGAGAAGCGCGTGACGGCGCCCGCCCAGAGCGACGGGATCTCCGACAAGAGCGCGAGCCGGGCCCGCACGTCCTCGCTGCGCTTGGTGTCGTGCGTCGACGTCGAGAGCATCGCGGTGCCCGGGCGCCGCCGCGCGAGGATCGCCTCGTGGAACTGTTCGGACGTCGTGCCGAAACGGCTGGGGTCCCCCCCCACTTCATTCAGCGCGAGAAGTCGGTAGTAGCAGTAAAAGGCGGTGTCTTCGATGCCCTTGGCCATCACCGGCACGGTGAGCTGCTGGAACTGCAGGACGAGCTCGTCCTGTGGAGCTCCACGCCGGCGCAGGAGGAGAATTTCCTTCAAGAACGATTTGAGATCGTCGTCGATGTCGGGCCGGCGAATGTCGAGTTTCTTGAACGCCCCCTCGACGGCCCGGCGATCCTGCTCGGACAGCTCGGCCCGAGCGTTGGGCGGGTCGAGCCGAGCGTACGTGCGATAGACGGGAAAGCAGGCGATGATCTCGTCCATCAGCTCGCGAAGCTGCTCGCGGGTGACGTCGCGAAAGCGCCAGTCACCGGAACAGCTCTGTGCGAGAAGGTCGGTCAGCCGGCCGACCTCGCTGCCGAACTTGTCTTTCAGAATGTAGAGCTTCTTTTCGTAGGCGATGTCTTGGAACGTCGACGTGTTTTTCGTGAACTTCGCATAAAGCTCCGTCATCGGCCGCTCACCCGCCGGATCCACGAACAAGCCCCCGAGGAGGTTCAAAAACTCGTAGCCGGTCGTGCCGGCGATCGGCCAATTTCGAGGAAGCTCCTCGCCGGGCTCGAGCACCTTCTCGACGACGATCCACGCGCCGGGCGCTCTCGCGTGGAGCCGCTCGAGGTAGCCCTCGGGATCGCGGAGGCCGTCCACGTGGTCGATGCGGACGCCGTCGAGCGTTCCGTCGGCGAGCCATTCGAGCACGAGCGCATGGGACGCTTCGAACACCGCTTCGTCCTCCTGGCGCAGCGCCGCGAGCTTGCTGATGTCGAAAAAGCAACGATAGTTGAGCTCGTCGGCGGCGAGACGCCAGTGCGCGAGACGGTAGTGCTGCTGCTCGAGAAGCTCATCCAACCGCGCGGGGTCACGGCTCACGTCGCCGAGCAGCACGTCGAGCTTCTCGGTGTAACGCGCATCGCCCTCGGTCACGCCGACCTGCGAAAGGAGCCTCTTCAGCGACGGGGGCGAAAGCGGCAGAACGTAATCGTAGTAACGCACCACGATCGCGCTCCCCTCACGCACCACTTTCACGTCGCCGGTTCGAAGGGCCTTGCCGTACGGCGCGCCGAGGACCGGCGTGAGGATCCGGGCGGGCGTGCTCGGGTCGCCCCAGTAGATGTCGAAATAGCGAGCGTAACGGCTCGACATGCCATGCTTGAGAACGTCCCACCACCAGACATTTTGCGAGCCGCTGATCGCCATGTGGTTGGGCACGATGTCGAGCACCTGCCCGAGACCATGCTCTTCGAGCCGTTCGGACATTCTTTGATGCGCTTCGCGTCCGCCGAGCTCGGCGTTCACCGCCCCATGATCGACGATGTCGTAGCCGTGCGTGCTTCCTTTCGTCGCCTGCAAATACGGCGATGCGTAAAAATGACTGACGCCGAGCTCGGCGAGGTACGCCGCGATTTGCGCGGCGCGATCGAAGCCAAAACCAGGGTGCAGCTGCACCCGGTATGTGGCTCGAACGGCACGGCTCTTCGTGGATTTTTTCATCTTCTATCCCCGCCCGACAGCCGTCAGACCATAATCGGAAGTAGAACGCCGCGCCATCGGTGTGCTGGCGATCTGGCGACTTTAGGACTCGCCCGAGCTGTCGTCGCCGGACTCTTCGCGCGAGGCGTTCGGGTGCTGCGGGGATGAGGTTTGCGCATCCGAGCGATCCGGCGCAGGGAGTGGATCGCCACCATCGGTTTCGCGCTCGTAGATGCGCAAGATGGCCAAAAAGAGCGACATGAGGACCGGACCGACCACGATGCCCGCCAAGCCGAATACTTGAATGCCGCCGAGCGCGGCGACGAGCATCATCAGCGGTTGCGCTTTGCCGCGCTGCCCGACGAGCCACGGCCGAACGACGTATTCACCGACCCCCACGACGAGCAAAAGCCCCCAAGCTCCCTCGAGTGCAGCCAGCGCAAACTGCCCGGTCGTAACGTAGTGCAGGGTCACCGGCACCCAGATGATCGCGGTCCCGACGACGGGAAGAAAGGACCCGACGGCAGTCAGCAGCCCCCAGAGGACCGCGTGGGGAAGCCCGCCCATCACGTAGCCGATCGTGGCGAGCACACCTTGAATGAGCGCCGTCGCCATCGTTCCGACGAGAGCCGAGCGCCCGACGTCGCGGAACTCGAGGACGAGCGCGCGCGTGTGGCGCGGATCGAGGGGCAACACGCGCTCGAGTCGCACCGGGATCGACGGCCACTCGATGAGAACGTAGTACATGGTGATGCAGCCGATGACGAGCCCGACCACCGCGGTCTTCGTCGTCTCGACGAGAAGCCCCGCGGCCTGACCGATGTAGCTCGTGGCACGTCCGACCTCGGCTTGGATGCGCTGCGAGAGCTCGGCCTCGTCGAGACCGAGACGGTGCGCGAGGGCCATGCCGCGCTCGGCGATGACGCCGGAGAGCGACCCGGTCGCGATCTTTTCTTGCAAGGCTCCCATGACGCTGATCAGCTCACGCGTCAGCACGTAAACGGCGGCAGCCCCTCCGAGCACGCAGAGAAATCCGGTGGTCAACGTCACCAGGAGCGCCGCCCACCGCCGGCGCCCCCCGAGGCGGAGGCAAACCTTCCGGAACAGCGGTTGGGTCGTGAAGGCCATGAGAGCGCCGAACACGATGCCAATCCAAACTGGCTCGGCAAGCCTCGCCACCGCCACGAAAGAAAGAACGAGCAGCACGCCGAGCGCTGTCCGCCGGCGCGCGACGGTCTTCGGGGCGACCGGATTGTCCGGCAGCTGCGGCAGCTCACTGTCTTGCCTCCCCGACAGCCGCCGTGAGCGGCGAGTCCGGGGCAAGGGACGGCGCAGGTCCGGTGTCACGCAGACCCCGTCGTTCCCGGCCGTAAGTCGGAAAGCCGCATCCACGGGCTCGGACTGCAATGGGCATTCCTCGCAGGACGTTCCCGATATGCACACTCTGTCCACACTCGAAGTCGAGTGCTACGCGCGAAGGATGGCGCCGAGCTCGGCCTTGGCCTTGGCGACGACGGCGGCGTGACGCTCGTCGACCTCCAGGTCGGTGAGGGTGCGCGCTTCGCTCGGCGCCGTGGCGGCGCGTGGATCACGGTACACCACGTGAAAAGCGAGCGAACGATGCTCGGCTGGGACCGACGCCCCTCGAAAAACATCGAAGACTTCGACCGATTCGCACAGCTCGCCGGCCGCTTCTCGGATGACCCGTTCGACTTCGCCGGCGGAGACATCTTCATGAACGACCAGCGAGATGTCGCGCGTCGCGGCGGGTAGGCGTGGGATCGGCGCAAAACGCGCGCTCTTTCGCCCGACCTTGCCGAGCTCGTCGAGGTCGAGCTCGACGACGACGGCCCCCGCAACGTCGAGGTCCCATGCGCGAAGGACGTCGGGATGGAGCGGCCCGAACTGCCCCACCGTCCGCGACTCGACGAGCAAGTCGGTGGCTCCGCGAGGGTGGAGGTGCGACGCGCGCTGCTCTTTCCGGGCGGCGACTTGCGCTTCGCGACCGGTGATTCGTTCGACGACTTCGACCGCGACCCCTTTCGCATCGTAGACATCGAAGGGCTCGGGTTTGGCGAGATGACTTCGCCTCGAGCCGGCGAGCACCGCCGCAAAGCTCGACCGCTCGCGCGGCAAACCCGAGGGGTCGACCCCCTGCTCGAACGTGACGCCCGCGGTAAACAGGCGCGCCTCGGTTTCGCCCCTTCGCCACGCTTTTTTCACCGCCTCGAGAAGCCCCGGCAAGAGCGACGTGCGCATCACGCTGCGTTCGTCGCTGAGCGGGTTCTCGAGCTTGATCGGCGACTCGGGCGCGCGCACCGACTCGAGTTCCCCGGGAGAGACGAACCCGTACGTGACGGCCTCGGAAAGACCGAGCGCGACGGCCACCTCGCGCAGCGCGTGCTCGAGGACACCCGTCTCGCGCGGCGGCTGCGGACGAATGGGCGGCAGCACGGTTGGAATCGCGTCGAGGCCTCGCACCCGCGCGACCTCCTCGATGAGATCGACCTCGCGCGAAACGTCGGGGCGAAACGTCGGCACCTTCACCGACACCTTGCCGTCGGCGGGCCCCGCCTCCACGCGAAAGCCGAGCCGGGTCAAGATCGAGGTCGCCTCGGCAAACGGAACCTCGACCCCGAGCAGCGCGTCGAGCCGCGCCGAACGTAGCTCGACGGTGCGCTCGGCCGGCGGACTTTCGAATTGGTGGATGGCGCCGGGAATCGCGCCGCCGCCCGCCAGATCGACCACGAGCGACGCGGCGTGCGCGAGGACGTCGGGCGTGTCGCCTCGATCGACGCCCCGCTCGAAACGGTGGCTCGATTCGGTGTGCAGCCCGTGTCGGCGCGAGGAGCGCCGGACGCCGCGCGGAGCGAAGTAGGCGCACTCGATGAGCACGCGGCGCGTCTCCTGGCCGATCTCGCTCCCCGCTCCCCCCATGACGCCCGCGAGCGCCACCGCCCCTTCTGCATCGCAGATGACGAGATCGTCGCCGTCGAGCACGCGCGTCACGCCGTCGAGCGTCACGAGCTTCTCGCCTGCGCGCGCACGCCGAACGACGATTGAATGGCCGCGCAGGCGATCGAGATCGAAGGCGTGAATCGGGTGACCGAACTCGAACAGGACGAGGTTCGTGATGTCGACGACGTTGGAGATCGGCCGAACGCCGAGGCTCGACAGCCGGTAACGCAGCCACGGAGGGGATGGTGCGATCTTGACGTCGACGACGACGGCTGCACCATAGTGCGGGCACCGGTCGAAATCTTCGACGGTGACCTTTGCGTAAGCATCAACCGTCCCCTGGAGGATACGCGTCGGCGCCTCTGGCTCGGGAAAGGCGAATGGCAAACCCGAGACAGCCGCCAGATCGCGGGCAATGCCGACGTGCCCGAGCGCGTCGGGGCGGTTGGGAGTCACGCCGATTTCGAAAATGGTGTCGCTCGCCGCCGGGACTGCGCGCAGAAACGGCGTGCCCGGCTGGGCTGTGCCCTCGGGCAGCACCAAGATCCCGTCGTCGACTCCGCTGCCGGGCGCCAGAAGCCCCATTTCCCCCTCGGAACAGAGCATTCCCTCGCTCTTCACGCCTGCGATTTCTCGCGCTCCGATGGTGAGCCCGCGCGCTGCGAGGTGCGTTCCAAGGGGCGCCAGAACGACGAGCCCCCCCGACCCTGGGACGTTCGAAGCTCCGCAAACGAGCCTTTGTTCATGACCGCCGCCCCGATCGACGGTGACGAGCTTGAGGCCGGAGCGGCTTGGGTGCTGCTCGACTTGGCGCACGGCCGCGACGACGAGCGGCTCGAGTCCGGCGCCGTACGCGTGCATCCCCTCCACCTCGAGACCGGCGTGGGTCAAACGGTTCGCGATTTCGGCCGGCGCGGCCTCGAGCCGCGGAATGAGCGCACGCAGCCAACGATAAGAGGCCTTCATCCGAGCGGACCGCTTCTACCACGGCCTCCCCGCCTTCGCACCCCAGCTCTACTCTGCCGGTCTCTCTCTGCCTGATCGATCATCGAAGTATCGCTACGGCCACTCAAACTGACCGGACAGGCGCTAGTGGATTCAGAAAGCGGCCTGGCACTGCCTTGCGGCACCTCAGGCAGGTGGCGTGACGCCGCCGGCCTCGCCGGGTCGTTCCCTGGCCAAAACAGCTGCAATTGCAGATCGTGATCTGCTGGTGCCAAAGACTGGCAGAGTAGTGCGAGGAAAGGATTGCCTCCGCCAGCCTGACGAAGAGTGCTAGACGGTGAAGACGTGACCCTCAAGATCGTTCAAGCCGGCGACCCCGTGCTCCGAGCTCGGGCGCGCGAACTGTCCCCGAGCGAGATCCAGAGCAGGGCGATCCAGGATTTGATCGACCAGATGCGCGAGACGATGCGCGAGGCGCCCGGTGTCGGTCTCGCCGCGCCTCAAATCGGCGAGTCGTTGCAGCTCGCGGTCATCGAAGACCGGGACGATTATCAGGAGAACGTGGCCGACGAGCGGCTCGCGCTTCTCGAACGCGAGCCGGTGGCGTTTCACGTCATCATCAACCCGCGCATCGAGCGACGGCAAACGGATCCGCCGGCGCGCTTTTTCGAGGGGTGCCTCAGCTTGTCGGGCGTGGTGGGGGTCGTGCCGCGAGCCCTCGACGTGCATGTCGACGCACTCGACGAACATGGCCGGCCAATCAGCATCGACGCGCACGGCTGGTACGCGCGCATCCTGCAGCACGAGATCGATCACCTCCACGGAACGCTCTGCATCGACCGGATGTACCCGCGCACGCTGATGACGCAGGACGCCTATGCGCAGTTTTGGGGAAACCAACCGATCGAGGCCATCTGGCAGGCGCTCGACCCGGAGCGACCGTTGCCGTAGGCGGATCGATGAAGAAGCGCCGCGAGTGGTAGCGCGCGACGCGGCCGGCCTCGCCGGGTCCTTATCTGGCCAAAACGGCCACGGTTGCTGATCGAGATCTGCTGCTGCCAAGGACCGACAGCGTATTGCTAGGGGTGCTTCTTCGCCCCGGCGTCGCCCTTGCCGCTGGCTCCCGCGCCGCCGTCCTTGATGGCCTCGGGCTTCTGAAACTTCGACTCGGCGGCCACCGCCCAATCGGACACGAACGTGCTCACGATGAACACGGTGGGACTCCCTTCTTTCTCCGCGTAGCGCCCCTTGCCCGTGATCTCCTTGCCGACGTTGAGCTTGTTGAC
>Ga0075425_100003040_pt1 | contig 16946 bp, 10 predicted proteins | sample SoiMethybrSBSTD4_FD_75300 | JGI IMG/M metagenome (GOLD analysis project Ga0075425, IMG submission 75300) | Bulk soil microbial communities from a Populus tree surrounding site in Tennessee, USA - Soil MetaG P. TD hybrid SBSTD4 | ecosystem: Environmental > Terrestrial > Soil > Tree plantation... | reverse complement strand
GGATCTGGATGCGGCCACCGGCGTCGGCCAGGTGGCAGGTGACGCAGCGGTCGGAGGCGCGGCGGCCGTCGTGGCACTTCAGGCAGAGCGACATCGACGGCAGCTGGTCGCGGGTTGCGAGATCGATGCGGGAGAGGTCGCCGTGGCAGGCGGCACAGTCGAGGCCGCGCTCCTTGTGGGCGCGGTGATCGAACTTGAGGTTGGGGCGCGGGATGATGGAGCGCGCGACCGGGGCGCCGGGCCGGAAGCCGGGGTGGCAGGCGGTGCAGCGGGCGGCGGGGGTGGCGGCCTTCTCGGGGGCGCTGCGGTCGATGGCGTGGCAGGGAGTGCAGCGATCTTCGCCCGGAATCAAGAGGTCCAGCGAGGAGCGCGAGGTGAGCGCGTCCGGGTGGCAATCGGCGCACGGTGTGCTCTTGTGCAGCGCGTGCGAGAAGCGGAGCGGCAGCGACTGCTCCGGGTAGATGACCGGCGATAGCGGTGTGGCCGGTTGCGGATCGGCCAGCGCGACCGGCAGCGCGCCGGCGAGGAGGAGGAGCGGGAGGAGTCGGGTCTTCATAGCTCGGGCCGGAAGGCGAGATCGACCAGCGCGAAGAGCGCGAGGGCGGCGGTGTGCGCCGGGCTCGTGGTCTCCTCGGCGATGAGGCTGAGCGCGATCTCGTCGTGCAGGATGTGGGTGCCGCCGGCCTGGACGCCGAGCGTCCAGCCGTCCACGCCGTCCGGCAGATCGGAGCGGACGTCGATGAAGCTGAGACGCGAGGCGGCGATCCATTTCGGGTGCAGGCGCCAGCGGGCGCTGGCGTTGCCGCCGGTGCGGCGGCCGCCGTAGCCGCCCTCGGCGAGGAGGTCGAGCCGAAGCGCGCGATCCGGTGCGACCACGAGGCGTCCGCCAGCGGCGCCGCCATACGCGAGCCGTCCGGTCGTCACGTCGGCGCCGGGGGCCGCGCGGCCGCTGTCCTCGGTGCGGAAGCGGCGCAGGAACGAGCGCGCGTACGTGCTCCAGGGCGCGTCGCGCTGGGCGTGGTCCCAGGTGAGGCGGCCCTCGACGACCGGCTGGATCGAGAAGGCGTTGAAGATCGAGTCGCCGTCGAAGGTGGGGAAGGTCCAGGCGAGCTCCGGCTCGATGGCGTCGCCCTGCCAGCGGACGCGGGCGCCGGCCAGCGCCTCGTCGATCACGGAGTGGAGCAGGCTGTAGCGGGCGGCGGCGTGCGCCTCGAGCTGGCCGCGGCCGCGCGCGAAGTCGTGGGGCGCGCGCGCCTCGAGCGCGATGCGCTCCTGGTTGGTGCCCCAGTCGGGCGCCTGGCCCTGTTCGTCCGGATAGAGGCCGAGGTCGCGGTTGTCGAGGCGGTCGGCGGCGCCGATGAGGCCTGTGGTCGGCGAGATGGCGCGCCGGTAGGACAGGCGCGCGTTCAGCCGGCGCAGGCCGAAGAGCTCCAGCGCGCCGCCGAAGGTCGGCATGAGCTCGTCGCGCTGCGGGCAGACCTCGACGTCGCTCCTGAACGGATTCGTGTCGGTGCGAAAGCCGAGATCGATCGGCTGCCAGCTGCCGGTGCCGGCGGTGGCGCCCTCGACGTACTCCTGGCACTCGGCGCCGGAGGTGCCGTCCGGCTCGAAGGTGCCGGAGCCGACCGGCGACGACTCGCGCACCACCAGCCCGCCGAACGCCTCGGCGGCGATGCCGAGCCGGCTCTCGACGCGTGCGGTGAGCCCGTCCATCGCGAACCAGTCGAGCGCGTCGACCGCGATCTGGCGGCCGAGGTGGAGGTCGAGCATGCCGTCCGCCAGGTCGTCGATGGCGACGTAGGCGTAGAGGACGTCGAGCTGCAGGCTCTGGTTCTCGAGCTCCGGGATGGTGTCTATTGCGGACAGCGTGCGGCCGCCGACATCGATGTCGCCGGTGACCCAGTCGCCGAAGTCGTGATCGAGGCGGAGGTAGGTCTGGAGCGAGATGCGCGGGCCGCCGACCCGGTCGGGCGTGGAGTCGTAGAGCCGCCAGATGCGGCTGGGACGGCCGATGTCCCAGATGGACAGGGCGAGGGTCTGGGTGAAGGTCCGCGAGGTGAGCAGCAGGCTGCCGCCGACGAAGCGAATCGAGCGCAGCTCCTCCGCCTGGCCGTAGGTGCGGGTGCGGATCTCGAACTCGTAGGCGCGCGCGAGGCGCGGCGCGAGGGCGGCCACCGCGAGGGCGGCGAGGACTGTCCGCCGCCGCCGAGCGCAGCACATCGAGTCGAAGGTAGACCTTGCCGACTTCCGGTCAAGAAACTGGCATAGTCCGCGGCCATGCGCTGGCTCGTGGTCCTCGCGGTGCTGCTCGGCTGCGCCGGCCGCGCTCGATCGCCGGAGTCGCCGGCGGCCGCGGCCAACCGCTTCGAGCGAGTGCATCGCCTGATCGATCTCTACGACACGGCGCGCTTTGCGAAGAGCGCAGAGGCGCGCGCCGCGCTGGGCCGCGAGCTCGGCATCCAGGTCGGGACCGGACCGGCCGCGACCGACCGCGTGATCGCCGCGCTCGAGGTCGAGGTGGACAAGGTGCTGGCGGCCGACCGCCTGCACGCCGGAGCCCAGGCGGCAAGAACGCTGCTCGAGTGGGACGGCAAGCCGCCGGCTGCGCGGGCCGAGGTGCTGCAGCGGATGCGCGAGGTGAAGGCGATCGCGCGAGGGAAGGGACCGATGGCGCCCAACGCCCGCCTGCGCCTGGCCGGCTACTGCTGGCGCGCGCTCGACGACGCCACCCGCGCTCCCTGGCGCCAGCGCCCCTTCGCCATCTGCCACTGCCTCTACGCCCTCTACGACAGCGATCCCGACCCCTACTTCGACCGCGACCCCGACCGCCGCCCTCCCCTGCCCGCGTGGCGCGATCTCGTCGCCTCGACCCGGGCGCTTCTGTCCACGGCACCGGCGCAAGCGAGCGGCGCGCTGGCCGACGCGCTCGGCGCGGTCGAGAAGCACTCCGGCGAGATGCCGGTCGAGCCGGTGTCGGAGGTGATGGTGGCGGCCGACGCGCCGCTGTACGACTGGTCACCGGTCGCCGACGCGACCACATCGATCGATGTGCTGCGCGAGCGGATCCAGGGAGACGGCCGGGGTCAGGTCGCGCTCCGCCTCGACCCCGCCGGCAAGGACATCGCTGCGCTGGCGGAGGCGGCGCGCAAGGCGGGCGCAAGAGAGATCCAGCTGCTCGTCGCGCACAGGCAGAGGATCGATGCGCCGTCGGGCGATTACTGGTACGGCAAGTCGGACCAGGTGACACGCGCCGCCGTCGTCCCGGTCTCGCTGGAGCCGCTCGGCGAAACGACGGCGACCGGTCCGTCGAGTCGGTACGCGGTCGATTTTTCCGGCGGCATCGGGCTGACGCTCGTGATCGGCGCCACCAGCTGGCGGCTCGTCGGCAACGGCGGCGAGGTGGTCAGCATCGGGATCAGCAGCGCCGGCGACCCGCGCGGGCAGCTCGATGCAGCGCTGCGCCGGGTGCGATCCGCCTTCCCCGACCATCAGACGCTGGCGCTGAACGTGCAGCCGGGGACCGCGAACAGCCAGGTGATCGCGGCGGCGTCTGCCGCGGCATGGCGGAACGGGGCGCCGTTCTTCCACCTCGGCCTGACGAACAAGATGCCGGCGAGCGCCGGCCACCGGCTGGCGGAGCGAGTCAAGGTGCGGGCCAGGGCCTGGGTGACCGTGGTGCCGGAAACCCTGGAGGCGCGCAGGCCCGCCTTGCGCGCCTGCTACCAGGATGCGCTCGACAAGGCGCCGAGGCTGGAAGGAAAGGTGCGGCTCGAGCCGAAGAGCGGCGCAGCGGCGGTGGTCGGCACCGCCGACAAGAAGCTCGCTGCCTGCGCGATCGCCGCGCTCGGCAAGGCGGTCATCGCGAGCGGCGCGGCCAGCGCCGACGTGACGTTCACCGCGCCTATCGAGTTGCACTGACGAGGTCGATCTCGAGCGCGGCGTCGGCGCCGAAAGGGGCCAGACCGACGAGGCCGGTCGCGGGCGGCTCGACGTCGCAGTCGAGCACGGTCTTGCCGTCGAGCACGGCGGTGAGCGCGCCGTCGTGCGCGTCCACGGTCAGCTGGTGGGCCGGCGGCACCAGATCGCCGCCCGCGATCGACTCGGCGGCGCAGCTTCCGAGCGGGCTCGGGTCGCCGCCCTCCACGCGCACCAGCCGCGCCGGGTGTCCGGGCTCGAGGGCGACGAACGCCTGATCATCCGGGCCGCGAAACCAGAGCAGCACCGCCGCCCCGCCCTCGTCCGCCGCCACGCTCGCCTCGACGGTGACGTCGGCGAAGACCGGTCCGGCCACGACCGCCCACTCGCGCGGCGCCTCTCCCTCGCCGCTCGACTCGATGCGGTAGTGGGCGGGCCGGTCGCCGGAGGCCGGCACCACCCGCGCGCGCGCCGGATCACGCGGCACCAGCGGCGCCGACGACTCGTCGCTGGCGAAGGTGACCGACAGCCCGGCGCTCAGCGCGCCGAGCAGATCGGGACGGAAGATGCGGGCACCGGCCGGCTCGCCGCTCTCGTCGGTGCCGCCGATCAGGAGGACGCTGCCGTCGGCCAGCCGGATCGCCGCGTGCCCGGCGCGCGGCCCCGCGACACCCGGCAAGAGATCCAGCTCCGCGCGCGCCGGCGCGTAGAGGCCCGGCGCCTCATCGCCGCCGATCGCCAGCACCAGCCCGCCCTCGAGCGGGGTCAGCGTCGCCCCCGCGCGCGCCGGTCCGACCTCGACGTCCGTCGCCCCCGCGCCCGGCGCGATCACCGAGCCGGCGTCGCTCGCCGCCGAGCCCTCCGGCGCGAAGGCCGCGAGCACAGCCCCCGACGCGAGCGCCGCGCCGGCAGACCCTGCTGCCGCCACCAGCTCGCCGCTCGCGCCGCCCGCCGGATCGATCCGCTCCGCGTCGACGACCGGCGCGCCCGCCTCGTCGACGCCGCCGACCAGGAGCACGCGGCCGCCCTCGTCCGGCAGCGCGATCCCGCCGATTCGCACGCGCGCGAGCGGCGGCCCGTCGGCCAGATCGCCCGAGTCCACCGACAGGATGGCGGTGGTCGCCAGCGCGCTGCCGGACGCGCAGGCGCGCCCGTCGAGCCGCGCACAGCCGCCGGCCAGGAGAACGCGATCGCCGTCGAGCGCGATCGCCGCGTGATGGGCGCGCGCCTGGCGCAGGAAGCGAGCGCCGTCGAAGTCGCGCGCCTCCGGGTCGAACACCTGGTAGGCGCTGGCCCCGCCGCCGGCGACCACCACCCTGCCATCTTCCAGCGCCGTCATGCTCGCGCCGGCGAGGCCGCTCTCGAGATCGACTCCATAGAGCGGCGACCCGAGGCCAGAAAACTGGCCAGCGGCCGGATCGTAGATCTCCACCTCGCCGACCGCTGCGCCGTCCTCGTCGTCGCCGCCCGCGACCAGCACCAGCTCGCCGGTCCGCGCGACCAGCGGATTCACCCGATCGACCGCCGGCGGTCCGGTCGGACAGGAGCCGCGCGGCGGCGCCATGAAGATCGGGATGGCCGCGCCCTCGGCGACCTCGGTCAGATCGAACTCGGCGCTGCGCCCGACCGCGCGAACCGCGCCGCCGAAGCCGAGCACCTCGACCTCGAGCGCGCGCGTCCCGGCCGGAAATCCGGCCAGGCTGAACTCTCCATCCTCCACGCCGATCGACGCGACGTTGGCCTCGCTGGCCGGAAAGTCGCCGAGCGCCCGGACCAGGAGAGTGCGGGCATCGTCGGGCGCCCCGCAGGTCGGGTCGGCCGGCGGCGCCACCCGCTCGAGCCGGACGGCGCGCTCCTCGGTGCCACCGCAGCCGAGCGCCGCCGCCAGCGCGGCGAGCCGGATCGCCCGTCCGGGGCCCTGCATACCCTCATGGTACACTCGGGCCGATCCATGGCCGAGCTGCCGGGTCCTTTCGGCAAGTACTACCTCTGCGAAAGGCTCGCCAGCGGAGGGATGGCCGAGATCTACCTGGCCAAGCTGGTCGGGCCGGGCGGGTTCGAGAAGCAGCTCTGCATCAAGCAGATCAGCGCCGAGCTCGGCCGCGAGCGCGCCTTCGTCGACCTCTTCGTCGCCGAGGCAAAGACCCTGGTCTCGCTCAGCCACGGCAACATCGTCCCGGTCTACGAGCTCGGCGTGGTCGACGACACCTACTTCATCGCGATGGAGTACGTGGACGGGCCGACCCTGTCCGAGCTCCTGCGCACGCTCGACAAGCGCGGGCAGGTGCTCGAGCCGCCGATGGCGGCATACGTCGCCGGCGAATTGCTCAAGGGGCTCGACTACGCGCACCGCAAGTCGGATGGGGTCATCCACCGCGACCTCTCGCCGCGCAACGTGCTGGTCTCGCGCGAGGGCGAGGTGAAGCTGGTCGACTTCGGCCTCGCGGTCGCCGCCGGCTCGGCGATGCGCGGGCGCGCCGGCCGCCCGGCCGGCTCCTACCCGTACATGTCGCCGGAGCAGGTCAGGCAGGAGGCGCTCGACGTCAGGAGCGACCTGTTCTCCGCCGGCGTGCTGCTCTGGGAGATGCTGACCGGCCACTACCTGTTCGCGCGCGACGACGAGGAGGCCACGCTCGCCGCCGTGCTCGAGGGAGAGATCCCGGCGCCGTCCGCGGTGCGCGCCGGCGTGCCGGCCGAGCTCGATCGCATCTGCCTCTTGCTGCTCGCCCGCGACCGCGAGCAGCGCTGGGGCTCGGCCGGCGAGGTGGTCGCCGCGCTGACCCGCTTCGCCTACTCGCTCGAGCCGCCGGTGACCGCCGGCGCGCTCGCCACACTGGTCGCCCGCACCTGCCCGCCGGTCAAGCGCGATCGCCCGGCGTCGGAGGTGGACCTCAGCGAGCCGGGCAGCGTCGATCTACTCCTGCGGACCCGACCGATGGCCCTGCGCGACCGGCCGGCGACCGTGCGGACCATCGCCGCCCAGGAGGAGTTCCAGGAGGCGCTCAGCCGCGCGACGCCGATGATGCCGATCGCCGCGCTCGAGCAGGCGATCGCCGAGCCCGAGGCGCCGCCACCAGCGGAGGTCCGCTCGAGCCCGCCGCCGCGCCGCCGCCGCGCCCTGGTCGTCGGTGTGGTCGCGCTCGCCGCCGCCGGCGCCGCCGCCCTCGCCTTCGCCGCCCGCGGCGGCGATCGCCGCAGCGCTGCCGCCCCGATCGACGCCGCGCCGCGCGTCGCCGCCGCCGCGCCCGCCGCCGCCGACGCCGCACCGCCGCCGCCCGACGCCGCGCCACCGCCGGCGCGGCCCGATGCTGGCCCGCACGGGAAGTCGGTCAAGCCGCCGCCGCCGCACGGCTCCGGCTCGCTCACGGTCGGCGCCAACCCGTGGGCCGATGTCCTGGTCGACGGCAAGAAGATCGGAGAAGCCCCCGGCACCTTCTCCATCCCGGCCGGCCCGCATACGGTCGAGCTCCGCAACCGCGATCAGTCGCGTCGCTTCCAGATCGATCTCCCGGCCGGAGGCACGAAGGACCTCGGGCTGGTCGACTTCACTGCCCCTTGACAACACCTCAACAACCGCCGAAGTCACACGGGTCGCCGACCACGACCGGCTGAACCTCGTCGTCGGCGCCGAGCAAGAACCCGGCGGTCACCGCCAGCGCCGCGCCGCCGATGCCGGCCCAGAGCCACGGGCTGCGCCACCAGCGGCGCCGCTCGCCGCCGCCGACCGCCGCACCGGGAGCCGGCTCGCGGCTCACCAGCCGCGCGTCGCCGAGCAGCGTGGCCGGAAAGCGTCCGGGCGCCGCACGCGCCGCTCGCCACAGCTCGACCGCGGCGCGCGAGAGGTCGCTCGCCCGCTGGTAGCCGATCTCCACCACCTTGCCGCAGCGCGCCGGCACGCCGCCGCGGCAGATCTGGCCGACCAGCGCACGCGCCCCGCGCCGCCACACGGTGCCGACCAGGAGGAGCGCGTCGAGCTCGCCGTACGCCAGGACCGCGCCGGCGGTCAGCGCGGCGGCACGCTCCTCGCGTCCGAGCTTGAAGCCGGCGGTGCCGGCCGCGACCGCGGTCGCCGCCGGATCGGCGTCGAGCTCGATGCGCAAGAGCGGCGCACCGGGCGCGAAGGCCACCACCTCGGCGCGCGCCGTCCGCCCGGCCACGCGCGCCACCACGACGTGGAGCCCGAGGTCCGCCTGCACCGTCACCGGCGCCGCGCCTGCCAGGCGGCCGTCGAGCTCGATGGCGGCGCCGGCCGGCTCGGAAGTGACCCGCAGATCCGCGCTGCCCCGCCGCTCGCCGCGCGCCGCGGCGTACCGCTCGACCACCGCCGGCTTGAACTCGGCGTCCGTGACCTCGCGATCCGGATCGAGCGCGGCCGCCAGCCGGAAGTCGTCGGCCGGGTCGCGGCCCAGCGCCAGCTTCACCGCGCCCATCCGCACCGACAGGTCGGCGTAGAGCTCACGGCCGCCGTCGAGATCGAGGAGCGCGGCCGCCTCGGCGCGCGCCTCGCCCAGCCGCGACAGCGCGGTGGTCGGCCGCGCCGCCAGGTAGGCGCGCCATCCCTCGCCGGCGAGCTCCTCGGCGCGCGCGAAGCGGTCGAGCCGCTCCTTCGGCACCGCGCCGGCTGCCAGCGAGGCCGCCGCGTGCGCGAACGGCCGCGAGTCCGCCGTCCAGCCGTCCGCCTGCGCGGCGCGCGCCAGCGCGGCGTCGACCTGGTCGCGCGTGGCCGGCGCCCCCTCCGGCGCGTAGACCACCAGGCCGACCGCGGGCGACTGCGCCGCCGCCGCCCGCGGCGCGAGCACCAGCGGCAGCGCCACCACGACCAGCCGCGCGAACCCGGTCCGAATGCGGCCATCATACTAGCGCTGTGTTATCGTCGCGCGCGCATGTCCTTCCCGTGGCTCTCGTCCAGCAAGCGACCGCGCCGCCGCCGCTCGAGTGACGCCGAGCACCGCCTCGCGATGTACAAGGGCGAGCTGGTCGAGCGCGCTGGCCTGTTCTACCGGCTCGGCTATCCGCCGAGCCGCGCCATCGCGCGGCTCAAGGCCAACGTCGCCTGGGATTTCGAGCTCGGCACCAAAGGTCGTCCGGCTGGCCTCACCGACAAGGACATCGCCGAGATCGTCAAGGCGACCTACCTCCGCCGTCCGACGCGGTAGCGGACACACATGTCGTCTGCCGCGACCGCGGTTCGCTCGATTTGACGGAGCTGACCGCCGCAGCGCACACTTCTCGTCGTGACCGCGTCAGGTCCGCAGCGGTTCGGCAAGTACCTGCTCCTCCACCAGGTCGCGCTCGGCGGCATGGCGGAGATCTTTCTCGCCGTCGAGAAGGGCGACCACGGCGGCCACCGCTTCGTGACCATCAAGCGGATCCGGCAGGACTTCGACCGCGACGATGATTTCGTGCAGTTTTTCCTGACCGAGGGTCGGGTCTCGCTCAAGTGCGCGCACCCCAACCTGCCGCAGGCCTACGAGCTCGGCCAGGTGGACGGCTGCCACTTCCTGGCGCTCGAGTACATCCACGGCCACACGCTGCTCGACGTGGTGCGCGAGGCCGCGCTCGGGCGCCGCCACCTGGCGGTCTCCAGCATCGTCCACATCGCCGTCGGCCTGGCCGCCGCGCTCGAGCACGCCCACGGGCTGCGCGACGTCGACGGCCGCCCGCTCAAGGTCGTGCACCGCGACGTCACCCCGCAGAACGTCATGCTGTCGGTCGCCGGGGCGGTCAAGCTCATCGATTTCGGCATCGTCCGCTCCTCGATGCAGACCCACCAGACCGAGAGCGGCGTGGTCAAGGGCAAGTTCTCGTACATGGCGCCGGAGACCCTCGACACCTCGCGCCGCTTCGACCACCGCGCCGACCTCTTCGCGCTCGGCGTCGTCCTGCACGAGGCGCTGACCGGCCGCTCGCTGTTCCGCGGCCACGACGATCAGGACACGGTGGAGCGGGTGCGCTCGATGCGGATCCCGGAGCTCACCAGGCTGCGCTCCGACATCCCGGCGCCGATCGCGGCCGTCATCATGCACGCGCTCGAGCGCGATCCGGACCTCCGGTTCCAGACCGCCACCGAGATGCTGCACGCCCTCGAGCGCGCCGCCGAGATGGGCCACGTCCACCACTCGATGACTCGCCTGCGCGACGAGGTCCTCGATCGCTGCGGCGTCCCGCTCCTGCCCGCGCTGCCGGCCGAGGTGCGCGCGCTGCTCGGCAATGCGGTCGCGCGCGCGGAGACCCACGAGGAGCCGGCGGACATGGACGGCCCGGAGCCGCCGAGCGATCAGCCGACCGCGCCGCTGCAAGACGACGACGGCCAGCTGTCGCAGGATCCCAAGCTCGACTACTTCCTGCGCCAGGCGGGCGGCACGCGCGGCAAGCGGCAGAGCACGACGGTGTCGGACGCCGAGCTGTCCGAGCTGCTCGCCGCGCTCGAGCGCTGATCAGCCGGGCGAGTAGAGCCGCTCGAAGTAGTCCTCGACCATGCGATCGGAGGAGAACCGCCAGCTCGCCATCGCGACGCTGTGCTCCATCATCGCGATCCAGGCCTCGCGATCGCCCTGGTACCGGGGCAGGACCTCGTCGCCGAGCACGCGGTACAGGCTGTCGCGGTCGCGCGCGTCGATCGCGTCGATCTCTGCCGCGGTCAGGTTCACCGTACCGTTGGCGCTGTCGCCGATCACCCATCCGGTCTCGCCGTGCCGGCAGCCCTCGGGCCACCAGCCGTCGAGCACGCTCAGGTTGAGGACGCCGTTCATCGCCGCCTTCATTCCGGAGGTGCCGGAGGCCTCCTTCGGCCGCCGCGGGTTGTTGAGCCAGACGTCGCAGCCTCGCGTCAACAGCGCGCCGAGCTCGATGTCGTAGTTCTCGAGGTAGGCGATCTGCCCGGGGAAGCGACGCGCCGCCTCGTGGATGCGCGCGACCACTGCCTTGCCGTCGGTGTCGGCCGGGTGCGCCTTGCCTGCGAACACCAGCTGGAGGCCGCGCTCGAGCAGCGCGCTCAGCCGCGCCTCGTCGGTGAGCACCAGATCGGCACGCTTGTAGGTGGCGGCGCGCCGCGCGAAGCCGACCAGCAGCCGGTCGGCCGACATCTGCGCGCCGGTCCGCTCGGCGATGACGGCGATGAGCTCGCGCTTCATCTGCTGGTGGGCGCGCCAGAGATCGGCGCGCCGCCGCTCCGGCGACTTGTCGGCCACCACCGCGGCGCGAACCCGCGGATCCTGCCAGGTGCCGACGTGCACGCCGTTGGTGACCGCGATGATGGGCGCCGCGGCCTCCACCTCGCGCCACATGGAGCGCGCGGTCTCGCCGTGCAGCTGGGCGACCGCGTTGGCCCGCCGCGACAGGCGCAGCCCGGCGACCGTCATGTTGAACGGAGAGCCGCCGATCGCAGTCAGCTCGTCGGTCGAGCAGCCGAGGTCGGCGCTCATCCGGGTGAGCAGATCGATGGCGTGCGCCTCGTTCCCGGCCAGGACCGGCGTGTGGGTGGTGAAGACCACCCGCTCGCGCACCCAGGCGAGCGCGTCGGCGAGCGAGTGTCCGCCGGCTCGCCTCTCGCGCAGGAGCTCGAGGCCGGCGAACACCGCGTGCCCCTCGTTGAAGTGGTAGACGTCCGGCTCGACGCCGAGCGCGCGCAGGAGCCGCACGCCGCCGACCCCGAGCAGGAGCTCCTGGGCGATCCGGTCCTCGTGGCCGCCGCCGTACAGCCGCCGGGTGATCCAGCGATCGGCCTCCGCCGCCGGCTCGATGAAATACAGGGTCGAGCGCACGTGCCGGCGCAGGCGGTATGCGCGGCAGGCGACCTCGCGCCCGGCCACGGTCACCGCGAACTGGACCTCGAGCGGCTCGAGGGCGTCGCGCGCGGTGCGGACGTAGCGGTCCTCGACCTGTCCGTCGGGGCGCACGTGCTGCCGGCAGTAGCCCTCGTCCCAGAACAGGCCGATGCCGGTGACCGGAAGGCGGAGATCGCCCGCCGACTTCATCACGTCGCCGGCGAGGATGCCGAGTCCGCCGGAGTACACGGGGAGCTCGGCGGCGACGCCGAACTCCATGCAGTAGTAGGCGACCTTGGGTCGCTCAGATTGGTCCATACAGCTGAGGCAGATTGCCCATCGGCCTCCTAGCGATCAAGTGACAACAGGAGTAGCCCCCTGTGCGTATCGGCCAAGAGGACGAGATCCCGATCGGAATCGTAGTCAACTCCGAGCGCACCTTCGTAAAAGTTCTTCCCGTACCCCGGTTCAGGTCCGGGCCATGTGTCGAAATGCGCGGTCTCGATCGGTGCGGTCGGATCGGAGACGTCGAGCACGCGAAAGCCGTCCTGGTAGTAGGTGACGAGCGCCTGCTCGCCGAGCGCCATGATGTTGTGGATCGAGACTTCCGGCCGCGTCTGGTAGGAGCCGATCTCCTCGAACGCGGTCGCGCTATCGGGATCGACGTCGATGACGCGCAGGTGGGCGTCGTAGTCCTCGTCGCCGTGCAGCGAGATCCGGCGGCCGCCGGCGGTGGTGACCCAGTTCGAGTGGCTGGTCCGCCGGTCGTAGGCGTCGAACACCCCGATCTGGGTCGGGCTGGCCGGATCGATCGAGGTGTCCACGACCACCAGGCCCCGGTTCCAGTAGTCGAGGTAAGCGATGCCGTCCTCCACGTACAGGTCGTGCACGAAGCCGCCGGCGGTATCGAGATCCGGCAGCCAGTAGCCACCGAGCTCGACCGGCGCCGCCGGATCGGCCACGTCGTAGATCTCGATGCCGCCGAACACGGTGAAGTAGACGCGGGTGCCCTCGACGAAGATGGAGTGCACGTTGACCGTCGGGTCCGGCGCATCCGGCGGCGGATCGGGGAAGGTCACCACCTCGGCCGGCGCCTCGGGCGCGGTCACGTCGATGACCACCACGCCGCGCACGTTGGAGGCGGCCAGCGCGAAGATCGATCCGTCCTCGCGCTCGGCGAGCTTGACGTCGTTGTAGTACTCCCCGACTTCTGGATAACGGGCGGCCAGGTGGCCGAGCTCGCGCGGCGCGGCCGGATCCGCCAGATCGACCACGTGCAGGCCGTCGGATCCGCGGATCACGTACGCCCGCTCGCCCAGGTGGTGGACGTTGTAGGTGACGTCCTCGTCGGTCCACGGCGCGTCGGCCGGCCCCTTGAACTCCGACACCAGCGAGACGCCTTCGGCCTCGGGCTCGTCGAGCGGCTCGACCTTGTGGGCGACGAAGGTCGCGGTGCCGCACTCGCCCTGCGCGTTGCACCGCACGTAGTTGCCGGCGAGCGTGCCGTCCTCGCGCGCCACGCAGGCGTCGAAGGTGCGGGTGGCGACCAGGTTGCCGCTGTCGTCGGTCTCGACGTGCCGGACGAACAGATCGGTCGACGTGAGCCGGACGTCCTCGGTGTCGCGGCCGAACAGCAGGCCCTGCAGGTCGCCGCCCTCGGATAGATCGATGCGGACCGCGCCCGGCGCCTTGCCGTAGTCGTCGAAGTCGAGGTCGAGGTGCCAGATACCGCAGGTGTCGACCGAGTCGAGCGGGATCGCGTCGGAGCAGACGGCGCGGTCGAGATCCTCCGGGTCGTGGAACATCCCGGGCGCCGAGGGATCGTCCCCGCCGTCGTCGTGGGCACCGGGGCACCGGCCCTCGCCCGGGGTTGCGTCCGGTCCCGATCCGGCGTCGTCATCGGAGCCGCAGGCGGCGGCGGCGGTCAGGAGCGCAAGTGACCAGGCAACGAGGGGGCGCACGCACAGGAGCATACCTGTGGCACCGGCAGGTCGACGGGAGCCCCCCTCACATTGCCTCTCTGTGCCCGGGGTTCCATCGGCCGTGCTTTTCCTTGGTAGCTGCCTTGCCGCTGGGTACCATGATGATGTGGGCAGAGCTGTGCGCCACTCGAGCGACGATGGTGCGGAGCTGTTCGCGGACGCCGTGTCCGGCGCCCGACCGCTCGAGAATCGCGAGCGAGCCCGCCCACCTGACACGGCCGCAAACCCGCGGGGGCCGTCGGCTCCGGCGCAGCCGGCCTTCACGCTGAGCGAGGATGGCGCGAGCGGACGCGCCGCCGACGTGAGCCGGAAGACCGCGCGCGAGCTGGCCGCCGGCGGATTTCCTCCGCGGGCGACGCTCGACCTGCACCGGATGTCAGTGGAGGTAGCACGCGAGCGGGTCGTGTCGTTCGTCACCGATGCGCGAACCGCCGGTCATCGTTCGGTTCTGATCGTCACTGGGATGGCAGAGCGCTCGCCAACGGGTGCCCGTCTGCGCGATCATGTCCCTGGCTGGCTGACTGGCCCGCTGGGAGGTTCGGTCCTCGCGTTCGCGCCCGCCCGTGGAGAGCACGGCGGCGCCGGCGCGCTCTACGTCCTCCTCCGGCAACCCACCGTGCGGCAAGAATGATGCGATCCCTCGCACTCGTCGTGGCCGTGACCCTCGCCTGGCCGACCGCGGCCGAGGCGGGTCGGTCGCACCAGAGCCGGCGAGCCCGCGCCGTGAAGACCGGCGCGCGCCGCGTGGTGCCGCCGGTGAGGCGCGAGCGCACTGCATCCAGTGCCCCCGGACCCGAGGCCAACCTGCGCGAGGCGCTCGACGCGATCTGGACCGGTCGCATCCTCCGGCGCGGCGTGACCGCGGTCTACGTGGTGGACGCGCGCACCGGCGAGGACATCTACGCGGTGCACGCCGACGACAAGATCAACCCGGCGTCCAACGTGAAGCTGGTGTCGACCGCAACGGTGCTCGATCTGCTCGGCCCGTCCTGGCGCTACGCGACGCGGCTGTTCGGACCGGCGCTCGACAAGGCCGGAGTCGCGCGAGGCAACCTCTACCTGCGCGGCAACGCCGACCCGACCTTCTCCACCTCGAACCTCGAGGAGCTCGCCAAGGCCGCGGCGGCCACCGGGCTCAAGCGCCTCGAGGGGGACGTCATCCTGAGCGACCACATGCTGCGCGACACGCTCACCTCGCCGCGCGTCGCGGTGACCGTGACGGCCGGCAAGCCGAACCAGCCGCCGACCGTGACGATCGATCCGAACATCCCCTACGTGCAGCTGCACGTCGATGCCAGGACCATCGCGAAGAAGCGCGCCCACCTGTCGGTCGTCGCCGAGCTCCTGCCGACCGCCAGCGAGGCGGCCGCCACTCCGCCGCCTGCAGCGCCGGGCGCGGCACCTGCAGCACCGCCACCGCCGCCGAGCCCGGCCGCCGGCGACGCCTACGACGGCGCGCGCCTGCTCATCAAGGTGAGCGGGACGATCCGCCAGGGCAAGGCCTACACCTATCACGAGAGCGTCAGGCTGCGCTCGACCTTCACCGGCTACCTGCTGCGCGCCGCGCTGGTCGCCGCCGGCGTCGAGGTGACCGGCCGCGTGCGGCTCGCCGAGTTCGACGCCTACACCGCGGAGGCTGCGGCCGCCGGCTGGCTGCCGGTCGAGCTGGCACACCACTATTCGAAGTCGGTCGAGGAGCTGGTGCAGCGGGTCAACAAGCGCAGCACCAACTGGCTGGCCGATCGCCTCCTCATGACCGCCGGCGCCGAGTTCGACGGCGGCGGGCTGCCGAGCATGAAGAAGGGCGTCGAGGCGATGCACCGCTGGCTGGAGAAGAGCGGCGTCAAGTCCGACGACGTGGTGCTCGACACCGGCTCGGGGCTGTCGCACAAGACGCAGATCACCGCGCGCCACCTGGTCACGGTGCTGCGCGCCGCGGCCGGATTCACCACCAAGGTCACCCAGGCCAAGAGCCTGCTCGACCCAGGCATCTATCTCCGGTCGCTGGCGGTCGGCGGCGTGGACGGGACGCTGCGCGGTCGGTTCAGGAGCGACGGCCTTCGCGGCCAGGTGGTGGCCAAGACCGGCACGCTGCGCGACAGTGTTGCATTGAGCGGGTTCGTCTCCAACGACGAGGACGTGCTCTGCTTCGCCATCGTGACCAACGGCAACAGCTGGGGCGCGCGCGGCCGCATTCGCCGCGAGCACGAGCAGATGGTGACCGCGATGAAGCGCTACCTGGTGGTGCGGTCCGAGCGGCGCAAGGCGCTGGCGGCGGCCGACGCGCGGCGCGAGGCGGCGCGGGCCGCGGCCGTGACCGCGGAGACCTCGAGCGCGGCCGCCGTGAACGACGCCATCGAGGTGATGTCGGCGCAGCCGGTTCGCCCCGACCGGGTTCCGGAAGCGCTGTAGCCCGGGCTACTCCTCGTCGCCGCGCTCGGCGGCCAGCCTCGACAGGATGCTGGCGTCCTCGAGCGTGGTGGTGTCCCCCTTGCTGTCGGAGCCGGACGCGACGTCGCGCAGGAGGCGCCGCATGATCTTGCCGGAGCGGGTCTTCGGCAGCGCGTCGGCGAACCGGATCTCCTGTGGCCGGGCCAGGGCGCCGATCTGCTGCACCACGTGCTCGCGCAGCTCGTGAGCCAGCGCCGGGTCGGGCGCGACGCCCTTCTTCGGGGTCACGAAGGCGACGATCGCCTGCCCCTTGAGCGCGTCCGGCTTGGCGACCACCGCCGCCTCGGAGACCTTCTCGTGCGACACCAGCGCGCTCTCGACCTCCATCGTGGACAGGCGGTGGCCGGCGACGTTGATGACGTCGTCGACCCGGCCCATCACCCAGAAGTAGCCGTCCTCGTCGCGACGAGCGCCGTCGCCGGCGAAGTACACGCCGGCGATCTCGCCGAAGTAGGTCTTCTTGAAGCGGTCGTGATCGCCCCAGATGGTGCGCAGCATCGAGGGCCACGGGCGGCGGATCACCAGGTAGCCGCCCTCGTTCGGACGGCAGCTCTCGCCCTTCTTGTTGACCACGTCGGCGGCGATCCCGGGGAGCGGTCTGGTGCAGGAGCCCGGCTTGGTCGGCGTGGCGCCGGGCAAGGGCGAGATCATGATCGCGCCGGTCTCGGTCTGCCACCAGGTGTCGACGACCGGGCAGCGGCCGCCGCCGATGGTCTCGTGGTACCAGACCCAGGCCTCGGGGTTGATCGGCTCACCGACGGTGCCGAGCAGCCGCAGGCTCGACAGATCGCAGCGCGCGGGATACTCGTCCCCCCAGCGGTGGAAGGTGCGG
>Ga0075425_100003039_pt1 | contig 16953 bp, 17 predicted proteins | sample SoiMethybrSBSTD4_FD_75300 | JGI IMG/M metagenome (GOLD analysis project Ga0075425, IMG submission 75300) | Bulk soil microbial communities from a Populus tree surrounding site in Tennessee, USA - Soil MetaG P. TD hybrid SBSTD4 | ecosystem: Environmental > Terrestrial > Soil > Tree plantation... | reverse complement strand
ATAACGAGCCCCTTAGCTTGAGGTCGGTACCCCTCAACAAGCTCGAGGACCCGGATAGAGTCCTCCGAGAAATCCAATTGTCCGCCAACGACTGTTGCCTCGACTTGCCGCAATCCATTGAGCAGCGCCACTTCGAACTTGCGGTTCAAGTTCGCAGCAACAGATTGATCTGTATCCAAATACACACTTAGGGTTGAACTGCCCGACTTGGCCTTACGTTCGATGAGCTCTCTAAAATTCCGTTTCGTTATCACTCCGGTCTCCTTTTTACAACTCAAACGCGCTCCGTACTTGTTTAGGTTGACTTCGCTGAGCGCTCACCCGAGATTCTCCGATCAAGCTTTGATCTCTGTGTTCTCATTGTGTCCTTTGTGTCACCTATGGACCGTGGATATTCATTCTCACGGCCGACGGTCCACGGCGGCGGATCACTGGCAGGAAAAGAGTCCGCCAGTATCCGGTCAATCATCTCTTCTGAAAGTGCCCTACTGTTCGAAAGATTTATCATTACGTACCTCCATTCATTCACTCACTCTAGGTCGCCTTCACCACGAGCAAGAAAAAGATCAGTACAGGTTAACTAGGGCAAGTCGGATGCCGGTTCTAAGTTTGACTGTTTCGTAGAAAGGGGCGCCGTCGCGGGTTGGTAATGCTAATAAATTGCCAATCGGTGAAAGAAAAGTTGCACCTATCGGCTCAACAACAGGACTCCTTGTTTGACTGGGCGCAAACACGCCAACGATTGCGTGAATTTATGACCGGCATACAGTTTGCACCTTTACCTCGAATAACGATCGAAAGTAATTGGGCGATGAGAGTAATGATGATGGACCGATGGGTGGAGCGTACTATGCGCAAGAATGAAAGAACATTTCCAGAACGGATTCTCTTACCGACGGACCTCTCGTCGGATACGACTGAGGGACTCGAGTATGCAGTCGCTCTAGCGCGGTCCTATAGAGCGAAGCTTTTTCTATGTCATTGTCTGGCGCCTCGTGCCGGATTTGGCGCTTCAGAAGAGCTGAGCGCCTTTTAGCAGAATTGATCGCGAAGCAGGCTGATGTTGACGTAGCTACAGCCATAACATGCGAAGGCCTCATGGTCGAGGGGGAAACAGCGACGACAATTACGCGTCTCGCCGCAGAACTGCGGATTGACTTAATAGTGATGCACTCTCGCAGAGCTCCGCGGTCAGCGACGCTGCTGAACTCTACCGCCGAAGCGGTAAGTCGTACGGCGCCGTGCCCTGTATTGATTACTCACGCAGAGATGCGAGATCGCGCACTGGTATCAGCAGGAGGGATCAATTTCAGACGCATACTGGTGGCATACGATTTCTCAGGTGATTCGGAGTTGGCGCTTACTCATGGAATTTCGCTCGCGCAAGAGTTTCAATCAGAGCTTCATCTTATGCACGTTTTGGCTCCGAACCCGCAGACGGGCCCGTCTGAGCTCGGAATGGTTACGGAGAATACCGAGAATGCATTTCAAATCGCGGCGACGCGTCTTACTAATGCAGTTCCCGCTGAAACTCACCTCTGGAGCGAGGTCAAGCAAGTAGTGAGTCAAGGATTGCCTTATCGTGAGGTCCTCGCGTACGCAAGAGAAAACAATATCGATTTGATCTGTGTTGGCGCGAGCGGAGCGGGTTTTGGACTGTGGGCGCTATTCGGGTCAAACGCAGATCGAATTTTGCGCCAGGCTCAGTGTTCGGTGTTGATCGCCCGGCCACTAAGGCCGGTCGCCCCCGGAGCGGCGGTGGCTGAGACCTGTAGGGCGGCTAGTTGAGTAGCGAATAACCAGATCGAAAGAGAAGACATGATAGAGCAGCTTTCCAGTTTTGTGACAAATGCCTCATATAAAGATATGTCTGCAGAGGCTCTGCGACAGATCAAAGTAAGAGTCTTGGATTCGTTGGCTTGTGCTATCGGCGCGATCGAAGTTGAACCGATAGGCAGACTGCGAAACCAGATAGAGGTATTTGGTGGAAGGCCGCTCGCCACATTGATCGGAGGTCGGAAAACCTCTCCCGACCGTGCATCGCTCTACAACGGTGCGCTCACCCAGTATTTGCGCTTCAATGACAGCTTTTTGTCTGGCCCTAGATCATGCCAGCCTAGTGACATCTTCTCCGCGGTTCTTGCCACAAGCGAGTACGCGGGCGCATCGGGAAAGGAATTCCTCACCGCGCTAGCTGTCGCCTATCAAGTGCAATGTCGGCTTTTTGAGGTTTTGCCTGTATCTGCTACGGGCTTTGGCCACAATGCGCCAGAATATTACGCGATTGCGGCGGCGTAGCCAAAGCGCTGAGGCTAGACCCCGTGCGAACCGCAAAGATTATCGCTGGAACCATTTTCCTGGATGAGGTCGGTGAGCTGCCGGCAGAAATTCAAGTCGCGCTGCTGCGAGTGCTACAGGAACACGAGTTCGAGCGTGTCGGCAGCAGTCGTCCCATGCGAGCAAACGTCCGAGTGATTGCCGCCACAAACAGGAATCTGGAGGATGCAATAGAGGAAGGGACCTTCCGATCGGATTTGTACTACCGGCTTAATGTTTTTCCGATGGAGGTCCCTTCTCTACGCGAAAGAGGTGACGACATCAAGCTACTTGTCGAGTACTTTACTTTTCGATTGGCGAAGCGCTTCGGCAAGAATATCAAGAGAATCGCCGCGAAGACGTTGAAGCTGCTCCAATCGTATGACTGGCCGGGGAACGTTCGAGAGCTGCAGAATGTTGTCGAACGAGCAGTTATACTTTCAGACTCGGACGAGCTGTACGTTGCCGAGCATTGGCTCGCCGGGATGCGTCGTAAGCCCCATATTATTGCCGCGCCTGCTCCTCGAAGCTTGGCAACCCATCAGAAAGAACTCATTGAAGAGGTATTGATGGAAACTATGGGCAGAGTGTCGGGACCATTCGGCGCTGCTGCCCGGCTCGGCATTCCTTCGTCCACGCTGGAGTCCAAGATCAAGGCGCTTAATATCGACAAACGCCGTTTTAGGAACTCTGTTCAATGACATCTCCCACGTAGGGAGCATTCATATCTACAATTCATTTCCACCAAACAACAACTCCGACACCTGAGCAATACGTTGCGGGGCTCACCGACTTCGGGCCTGGCCGCTCTGAGATCTTTGGCAACAGTGCCGACGAATTCCTCAAGGTGCATAAGCGTGTCGGCTCGCAGGCCGATGTCACCGAAGGTTCGGGCGGCATCTGGGAACGCTTGCATTACAACTGGCCCGTCCCAACCACGTCGTCCTGAAGACGACCGACTCCAACATTTGGGGAGGCGCGTCCGGCCACACCTACAATTTCGCGCGCCGGCCTGACGGTACGACTGACATCGATGTGGTTGTCGTACGCGACGGCAAGAACCAAGGGACGATTGCTAGGCTTGGTGCTCGGGACGGTCGACAAAAGCGTTTTAGAAAAGTCGTTTGTTAACTCCGTCAAGGCAATTGAAGCCAGGAACAGACCGGCGAAAGCGGCCGGTGCAACTGGAGGCAGGTAACATACGGCGACTTCACAGCACCGGCATGCATACCAATCATTTTCGGGATTCAGAGATGCCCCGCCCCAAGGCACAAACAATTTGCTGTCGCCGACTGTATAGAACCCTGATTCACCTTCCGCGCGTGACCGTATCCTGATGCCGTTCGGAGTTTGTTTGCACCTCTAATCGTTCGCTTGCTAACAAGGAATCGTGAGAGCGTGATTTCTTGTCTTGCCCTAATGCGGGTGCCTGATCATCTCGCGCTTTGTTAGTCGGTTCAGCCAGTCTCGACGCCTCCTTGAATTCTCTTCGATCCGCGCTGAAGAAAGGCATGTTATCAGCATACTTGTTTAGCTCGGCGATCTGGTCACGTGTTAGATTCGGCGTAACGTCCTGCTTGCGCACTCCTGCAGCGAGATAGAAATCCTAAGCCTATCTTGTCTCTGATGACGCTGTAGTCGCATGTGTCCCTAGATTGCTCTTCGGCTATCTTGAGTTGCTGAGCCTTGGCTTCAGCGATCACATATCGTTCTTGTCGTTTCTCGGGAGAGTCCAGGAAATGCCTTATCAAGGTGTCGAGGCCGCTCTTTGGTTCCGCTTCTCGGACACTCTTTGTGTAAGTCAGACCTTGCGCATTCGTTATCGGAAGTTGGCGGAAGTCGACGTACTCGATGGTGGCTTTGAGTCGATCAGCTGCCTTGAGCATTTCGATCCGCGCCATTACAGCCTTGCCCTTAGCCGCGGCCAGAGCCTCGGGCGTCGGATTCGCTAATAGATCCTTTTTCACTTCGTCTTATCAGGGCTTGATCGTTGAGCTGGGATTGATGGTCAACCCCGTCATCTTGGGCGCAGGCAAGGCGCTTTTCAAAGACGTGAAGGAGCGCATACGTTGAAACTCACACGCAGGAAACCATTGAAGTCCGGCAAGGTCAGCCTTGACCTACACCATGTGACTCAATGAATATTTTGGGCTACCGCCCTATGACGGACGAATGAAAAGTGCATCTGTCATCGAATTGAACTGATCTTCAATAGCAATGTGTGTCGATCGATTCGGCATAACAGGGATGGTTAACTGTGAGAAGGCTGGGAAGGCGGTGTGGCAGACATACCGCTGGGAGGACGAAATGATTCAAGACTTGCGTTTCGGACTGCGTATGCTAATCAAGCACAAAGGCTTCACCTTTGTTGCCGTGCTCTCGCTTTCGTTAGGCATTGGCGGCAACGCCGCGATCTTCAGCCTGGTAAATCGCGTGCTCATCCGTCCCTTGCCGTTTCCCCAGCCCGATCGGCTCGTGCGCGTGACAGAGGCGTATCCGAAGGGGGCCATTGACGCTTTGCAGGAACAGAGCGAGACAATGGACATTGCGGCTTTCACTGCCGATTCACAATTGAGCTTGACAGGGCAGGGTGAGGCAGCGCGGCTGATCGGCAGCGAAGTCTCCGCGAATCTCTTTACCCTGCTCGGCGCGCGCGCCAAGGTCGGACGCACGTTTGATGCTGGAGAAGATCGGCCGGCACGCGATCGCGTCGTCATCCTGAGCCACGCGCTGTGGCAGAACAAATTCGGCAGTGATCCTGACATCATAGGGCGGCCGGTCGCTCTAGATGGGATCGCGCGCGAGGTTATTGGCGTAATGCCTGCTGATTTCCGGTTTCCTTCGCCGAGCGTGCAAGTATGGATTCCCGCTCGCTTCGATTCGAGCAATGAAGAAGAGTATTGGAACTATGGGTGGATGTCGTTGATCGCGCGATTGCATACAAGCACCTCTCAACCGCAGGCGCAGAGCGAGCTGAACACGCTGAATTCGCGGGTCAGCTCGCGGTTCCCCTGGCCAGTTGGGGACGCCTGGAACGCGAAATCAACGGTCGTTGCCTTGCAAGAGGATTTGACCCGCAATCTCCGAGGGAAGCTGCTTCTGTTGCTCGCTGCCGTTGGCTGCGTTCTGCTGATTGCCTGCGCCAATGTTGCGAGCCTGTCGTTGGCCAGGGTTGCCGGGCGGCAGAGAGAGATGGCGGTGAGGGCAGCGCTTGGAGCTGGGCGCGGACGCATCGTGCGACAACTCTTGACCGAGAGCGTGGTGCTCGCGATTTCTGGAGCAGGATTGGGACTCCTCCTCGCCTATTCCAGTCACTCGGTATTGAAGTCGTTGCTGCCCGGAGACAACGCCCTGTTAAGTGAAGCCAGCATCGATTGGCAGGTGTTCGCTTTCGTGGCCGCGCTCGCCATAGTGACTGGAGTCGCATTTGGACTTGCGCCTGCGCTCAGCGCCGCCAAGCAGGACCTGGCAAGCGCGCTCAAGGCTCGTGGCCAGCAAACTGCCGGGCTAGCTGGAGCGCGTTTGCGCAGCTCCTTGATCGTGGGTGAAGTTGCGCTGGCGGCGGTGTTGGTTATCGGCGCAGGATTGCTGATCAAAAGCCTTTGGCTCCTGACGCAGGAGAATCCTGGCTTTCGTCCGGAGCAAGTCGTGACCGTCCGAGTCTATCCTCAACAGTTTCCGGCTCAGGAGAAGGCTGCTTACATCGCATTGTATGACGAGTTGCTGAGGCGAGCTCATGGACTCAGTGGTGTGAGCGAAGTGGCCGCGGCCAACACTACGCCATTGAGCAGCGAGCTGCCAATCCTACCCGTGGAACTGGAAGGAAAAGCGTTCGTCCCTGGAGACCGGCCTACGTTGTTGTGGGCCGGAGCGGTCACACCTGACTATTTCAATATCCTGCGCATTCCGCTGCTGAATGGAAGACTGTTCACTGGAGCCGATGCTGAAAAGGCTTCTGAGGTTGTGGTGGTGAGCGACGCGACCGCCAGGCAATATTGGCCCGGCGAAAATGCAATCGGCAAACACATCCGCATCCTTTGGGAACAACGACAGCGAACGATCGTGGGTGTGGTCGGTGATGTCCGCCAGTACGAAATGGCTGGTACGACGCCGAGTTATATCGGCGGCGCACTTTACCTGCCTTACCCGCAGTCAACCGACCTGAATCGAAGATTGCCTACAGCCATGACATTGCTCCTCCGCACAACCGGGAACGCGGCGCAACTCGCCGGTGATCTGCGCGCACTCGTCGCGAGGATAAACCCCGATTTGCCAGTCAGCGAAATCCGAACATTGGAGTCGGCAGTCGACGCTTCGATCTCGCCCTCACGCTCGTTGATGTGGCTTTTCGTCAGCTTCGGTGGCGCGGCACTTTTCCTAGCGGCCATCGGTGTTTACGGAGTCGTTTCGTACTCAACGGCGCAACGCACTTACGAAATGGGTGTGCGGATGGCGTTTGGCGCGACACCCCGCAGTCTCTTCGGTCTGGTGCTGCGTCAAAGTTTGAGGTTGGCGATGACCGGTTTGGTGTTAGGCATGCTGACGTCGGTTGTGCTGACCCGTTTCATGACCGGTTTTCTATATCGCGTAGCGACCACTGATACGCTTACCTTCGCTGGGGTCTGTCTTCTTTTGGTCGCCGTCGCATTGGTGGCCGGGTACGTTCCCGCGCGTCGCGCCGCGACAGTCGATCCGCTGATCGCGCTGCGGGAGGAATAGGAGACAGACGGCAGACCTCAGTAGGCAGTCTGCAGTAGGCGGACAACGGTAGGCTAGGCAGAGATCAGTATCCCGTACGGCCGAAGATCCTTTCTTCCCTGCATACGGCCTACTCCGTAAGGCTGGCTAACGCAACGAACAAAACTCGCTTTCGTTTTTGGCTCGGGCTCATCAGCTTGATTGGCGTGATCGTGCCCGCCGTTTGCGAGCCGACCGGCGACAAGAATGGGAAGCGGAGTTACTCCATCGTCAAGAGTTGTTGGCGGAGTAGGATGAGCTGAATTGGCGGAGCAAACTTAACTTGGCCTAGCGACCCTGTAAGCGTCTACTTTCTCGCTGCGGCTGGGCTGATGGGATTTGGCGTTGGCTGCACTTGACCGAGCGACACGAGCACTTGCACAAGGAGACTGCGCACGAACATAACTCTGAGGTTCTAACTGATCGAAGCAGATCTTCTGGTTTTCTGATAACAGATCTCGGCCACCGAACGTCTTAACTAACGACTCGTGTGTCCGCCTGCTTGAAGTCGATCCATCCACAAGCATTTGCATTGTGCGTCATGCGCATCTGGAAGCGAAAAGGAGCCACCCAATGTTATCGCTGATCCAAGACCTCCGTTACGCGATTCGCCTGTTGCTTCGCCAGCCGGGCTTCACGCTGGTGGCCTTGCTCACGCTGGCGCTCGGCATCGGCGCCAACACGGCCATCTTCTCGGTCGTCAATGCCGTGCTGTTGCGTCCGCTGCCTTATCCGGCTGCCGCGCGGCTGATGCTGGTTAAAGAGATGAACCTGGCGCGCGGCATCACTGATTTTGGCGTCTCGCTGCCGGACTTTCGAGAGTGGCGAGACCGCAACCAGTCATTTACAACCCTGTCTGCTTTCATCACCAGCGCCTATAACATCTCCGGCAATGATGCGCCGGAGCGGGTCACCGGAGTGGCGGCTTCGGTTAATCTGTTTGCCACGCTCGCTGTCAGCCCGTCGCAAGGACGTGCCTTCGTCAACGAGGAAGAACAATATGGTAAGCATCGCGTGGTGATCTTGAGTAGCGGCCTGTGGCGACGACGCTTCGGCGCAGAGACCGCATTGGACGGGCAGACGATCAAGCTCAACGGTGAGATCTTCACCATCGTTGGCGTCATGCCGCGCGGATTTCAATTTCCCGATGCGAGCGTGATGCTGTGGGTGCCGCTCGCTGTACCGGATGACAGCGTCGATAACACGCGCGCTAATTACTGGTTAAGTGTTGTCGGGCGACTCAAGTCGGACGTGACTTGGACGCAGGCGCAAGCAGACATCGAAGGGATTCAGCATCAACTTGAGCAGATGGCGGCGCCACCTGGTTTTGGCGCTCGCGTAGTGTCGTTGCACGAAGGGACGGTCGGCAACGTGCAGAAGGCGCTGTCGGTATTGCTTGGCGCCGTCTTGTTAGTATTGCTAATCGCATGCGCCAACGTCGCCAACCTGCTGCTGGCACGCGCCGCCTCACGTCAAAAGGAGATCGCCGTACGCATGGCGATTGGCGCGGCACATCGTCGCCTCATCCGCCAGTTGCTGACCGAAAGCGTATTGCTCGGTCTGCTCGGCGGTTTATCGGGGCTGTTGCTGGCGTGGCGGGGCGTGAGACTGCTTGTCGGCCTCGCACCAAACCTGCCGCGACTCGCTGAAGTGACGGTTGATGGGCCGGTGCTCGCGTTTACGTTTGTACTGGCGCTGCTAACGAGTTTGATCTTCGGCCTCGCTCCGGCGCTGCAAGCGACGCGAGGCGATCTGCAGGAAATGCTGAAAGAAGGAGGACGCAGCGGCACCAGCGGAGCGCCCAGACACCGGGTTCGCAACGCTCTGGTGGTGACCGAAATCGCCCTCGCCCTCGTGCTGCTCGTGAGCGCTGGGTTGATGATAAACAGCCTGCTGCGGTTGCAACGCATCAATCCTGGATTCAGAAGCGATAACCTCCTGACCATGCAGATTGCGCTCCCGCAGGCGAACTACCCTGATGACCATCTGGAGCTGGCGGTGAATTTCTACAAGCAGCTGGCCGAGCGCGTCGCCGGATTGCCCGGCGTGCGATCGGTCGGGATGACGTCCGCATTACCACTGACCAATACCCATTCGGGCAGGCTCTTGTCCTTCGAAGGTCGGCCTGCTCCCAAATCGTTTCAAGACATCCCGGCCGTGCAGTTCCGCCAGGTCAACGCGGATTTTTTCGAGGCGCTGGCCATTCCAATAGTCGAAGGCCGCACCTTCACGCGGGAGGATAAGCGCGACAGCCTGCCAGTCGCCGTCATCAACGAGGCGATGGCGCGTCGCCACTTCGCGGGAGAAATCCCCATCGGCAAGCGGATCTGGTTCGGCCCGCCTGAGGAGATGATCCCGCCGCAACTGATTCCGCGTGGCCTCGACGTCAAGACCTTTCGACTACCGCGCTTTACGATTATCGGCGTCATCAAAGACGTGTTGCACAACGGCCTCGCTGAGCAAAGCGGGCCCGAGGCCTACCTGCTGCATGAACAGACCTTGCTCGACAAATTCCCTGACACTTCGCGGAGTATGTACTTGGCCATCCGCACAACGAATAACCCTTTGAGCCTGACTGCCGCCGTCCGCAGTCAGGTACAAGAACTGGACAAAGAGCAGCCGGTTGCCGATATAGCGACAATGGAAGAGTTGCTGGCGACATCACTGTCGCAAACGCACTTGAGCGCGATGTTGCTGTTGATCTTCGCCGGCGTCGCGTTCGTGCTCGCGTCAGTAGGGATTTACGGGGTGATGTCGTACGTGGTCACCGAGCGCACCCACGAGATCGGGATTCGCATGGCATTGGGCGCGACCCGGCGAGATGTTCTGTGGTTAGTCATTAAGCGCGGTCTAGTGCTGGCGAGCAGTGGCGTGTTGATTGGGCTGGCCGGAGCGATGGCACTGACGCGATTGCTGACGAGCCTGTTGTTCGAGGTGAGCGCGACCGATCCGTTAACCTTCACGCTAATCGCGGTATTGCTTGCAAGCGTGGCGCTCGTGGCCTGCTACGTGCCGGCGCGACGGGCCACAAAAGTCGTTCCGATGAAGGCGTTGCGCTGCGATTGAAGATGATCTCCCGACTGCTTCCGCTGACGGATTCGCTCGACTGCAACTAAGTCGGAATGCAAGCTAGACACTCTTAACAAAACTTTTAGCAGGCAACACACGATTAGGACACTACGGGACTTTTGTTTGAGTCTTCAGTGGACGACGTGGGATCGGCTGGAAGCGTTCGCTATTGAAGTACTACGCGGCACTGCGACCCATTTGGCGTCCCGCTCTCTGACACAAAGGATAGGTCTACCATGGTGATGGACTCACATCGCGAGGCCGCCGATAATTGGAAATCCTATGCTTGGGTGTGGGCTCCCATCGAATGAAGACGCGACGCAATTGAATAATTGTCAGAAGGTCGCTTCAGAAAGAAATCGCGTTGACAGCCGCTGTCAATCGCCTAAACTGTCCTTCAGCTCCGCTTGATAATGAACACCGTCTTGTCATCGATCCGGTCGTCTTCGCCAATTTGTCTGAGGTGCGCGTCGTCTTTCGTAGCGTGTTCCAGGAGCGCATTGCAGATGTCCCTCGCTGATTGCTGATAGTGATCACGCATCACAGATTCGAGGTGTTGGCGTTCTTCATCATCGCTGCCGTCATAAACACCGTCGGTATAAAGGAACAAAATGTCGCCCGGGCTCATAAGCGTGATTTCGGCAACATCGGATGTGTTAGCCTCTCTGGGACGGAGGTTCATTGAAAAATATCTGTTGCGATCCGGATGATCAGCAGTTATCTGCAGGCCCAGCGCCAGGAATTGCACCATTCGGTCTTTATCCAGCTCCACAAACTTACGATATTCAGCCGAGAACACGAGCGGAGGCGGGTGACCGAAATTTACAAAGCGGAAATGACCGTAAGGACGTACTTCGCCGTAAAGCATGGTTGCGATTTCACGCGCATTTTCTTTCTCACTTATCTCAAGTGCGTTGCGAGCTGTGACTGACTGCGCCAAGCGCAGGTTGATGTTTTCAAATAGCTCCGGGGTCGTTTTCCCATGCTGATCAAGTTCCGAGAGCATGAAGGCATGGAACGTATCGTGTACCGTGGAGGCGATCTTCGCTGAAATTATTCCATGCCCTTGAGCGTCGACCAGCAGGACCCCTGCCGTGCTGTACAGCTCCTGCAGATCTTCGGCTACTCGCACCTGCTCGGAGGCTCTGGCGGATCTATACTGAGTTTCCATTTCGTCACGATAATCGGGCCTCGACTTCAACCACTCAACATGATCGTCTACCGAACTACGCGGCGGTACGCCTTCCGGAAGTGGCTCGAGAAACTCTTTTGATAACGTTTTGGCTCGCTGAATCCGGGCGTCGAGGTCATAACGCTGCTCAAAATTAATGTACTCGAAGAGGTCGCCGCCAACGCTTCCGGCGGGAATGGAATTGCCATACATCTCGATGCCCGGTATGTGCGGAATCATGCCCTCAACGGGCATGAGACGCTTACGAAGATACTCATCGATTGTTGGCTCCGTGTATGATCTCCCCATAAGAGATGTATTCTACAGTGTCAGCGCAAGAGGCGCCTCGTTGTTCTTAGAAAGCGAGGAGTTCCTGGTGAGCCATCGGAAATCGTCTCTGACGTCTACGTAGCAATTGATCTTATCGAAACCTCAGCGTCGCGCCCGCCAGAACGACCGCGGGTAACCAGGCCCAATCCCCTAACCATGAGACCGCTGCGGCGCCCGCAACGCAGCCTGCAAAGAAGCCAACTACCACCTTCAAGGTTTTTTCAGCTGCTCATTGGCGTCTTCGGTCAAAGGCCGAGTTCGCGAGAGCTTGCCCATAAGCGCCAGCACGGTGTTGGTCAAGTTGCCGGTCATGACTCCGTCGAAGGGGCAGCCGGTACGGCGAGGCGTAACAGAGCGAATTGACATCCCATCGCGGATACAGCAATCCTGCGCCGATAACCAACACCCAGCGGTGCGGATTGGCGGCGGGTTTTACGATAATGCTTAGAATCATCACCGTGATGAGCAGCAAGAATTGAAACAGTAGAAATAGATTTCTTGGGTCGATGAACAATAGTCACCTTGACGGTTAATTATCCATCAACCACGATACTGCCGGTCAGGATGGGCTGCGCTCACTTAGGTCACGCAGCGCCCGAAGTTATTCGCACTCATCGATTCTGACGCAGATAAAAGAATCAAGCCTTCACAGCCTGCGCATCCAGGGTTATTGTGACTTCGTCGCCCACCAGAAGGCCGCCCGCTTCGAGCGCCGCATTCCACGTGAGACCGAAGTCCTTCCGATTGATTTTCGTTACAGCCGACCATCCGACCCTGAGATTGCCCCACCGATCCTTGGCAGGCTCACTCGGGCCTTCTACCTCGAATACTACCCGACGAGTCATTCCGTGATCGTTAGGTCGTCCTCGACCGCAACTTCACCATCGTCTTTGCGAGTGATGCGCGCCGAGGCGAACGTCAGTGTGGGGAATTTCTTGACTTCGAGAAAGTCGGCACTCTTCAGATGAGCGTCGCGTTGATCATCTCTGGTATTGATCGAAGTCGCGTTAATTGAAACGTCGACGCGCGAATTAGTCACGTCGTCGGTATCGAGCTCGACCACGCCGGCAACTCCTTACTCGTACTGGTCGCTATTACAATGGCGTTCCATACGAAGAGTTCAATCCACAATCGAAAGGACTTTCCTTTGGCTTGAATCAGAACCCAATAGAATAATTCTTGTTGATGGTGAATCAGACTCTCTTTCGATGGCTGCAGGGTCACGCTCCTTTAGACAAGGACTTGCCGAACGCATTTTTGAGAGCGTTATTTCTGCCTTTGACGCAAAATGACTCAGGCAGTCGAGATTGTGAAGATGGAGCCACCGGGAACTTTAGACTCGCCCATCACAAGCATCGAGTCTGCGTAAGAAAACAATACCTGGATCTAAATTGCAGAAGATCAGGGATGCGTTAAGGTTCAATGCCCGGTAAATTCTCGAATCTTGATATTGCGGAACCAAACCTCGTTTCCGTGATCCTGGAGTAGAATGTAACCTTTCCTAACCTCACCAAATCCCGGAATGCTCTTGTACTTGCTTTCGCCAATCAGTTCTTTAAGCTGGGGACTGCCCAACTCGTATTCAAGTACCTTCGCACCATTCAGCCAATGTTCCACGTGACTACCATTAATGATCAAGCGCACCTGATTCCATTCTCCAACCGCGCGCAACAATTTGTTTTGCGGCGCAATCAAATCGTAAAGCGCGCTCGCGGTTCGATTACCGGCTTTCCCCATTTTGGCGTCCGGGTGTCGCTGATCATCCAACACTTGCATCTCGAACCCTAATCCCGAATAACCGCTCTTCACCATATCCTCATCGACAAGGTACTTGATTCCGCTGTTTCCTCCAGGACTGATGCGCCACTCCAATTGCAATTCAAAGTTATCGTACTTTCCTACCGTTATGATATCGCCGCCCTGCTTACTCTGCTCGCCGTTGCCTGCTATGTGTTTGATTGCGCCGTCTTCAATGGTCCAGCCCTCGTCGGGTATCTTTTCCCGTCGAAACCCACGCCACCCGTTCCACGTCTTGCCATCGAACAAGAGCTTCCACCCTGCGGCCTTCTCGTCTTGGGTGAGAGTGTTTACAGCCGCGCCAGTTCTTTCCTGAGCTTGAGGCTTGGATTTTCTCTGTGACGCCTTATTGACCGGCGCTTTGTACATGAGGAAAACGATCGTAAGCATAAAAACAACAGCTATCCTTGTTAGGACCGTGCGATCCGCGATTTCCAGGCTCATATCAGCTCCACCCAATGAGAATGCAATCTTCATGTAGTCATCCAGACCCCGACGGGCCCAGCTCAATCATCCTGAAGCATTAACAAGCACAAGCTATTCACAGGTGACACAAAAAGAAGAAAACCAGGAACCAGAAGAAACGTTGCAACTCGATTGCTGTCACTGCGCCTGGCTCAATAACTACTGGCTCCGGGCGGTCAACCCGACTGACTCGAGCGAGACCCGCTGCCTCTGACGGTACGACATATTCGCCATGTGGCCAGCGACCGCCGAACGATATCCGATCTCGACAGGGGCGTTCGGCTGCTTGCGTGAGATCACACACTCGACGAAGTTGGCGTAGTGATCGGTATCTTTCGTCTGGCCTGCTATCAACACGCCGTCTGAGCGATTGTCTATTTCCGGGTAGTAACGCAAGCCCGACTCCGACTTGCCGGTGACCATATCCGTTGCACCCATCAACCGCTCTATCGTGCCGTGTGAGCCCAGAACGCGGTCACCAATACCATAGTGCTTGTTACTGAACGTCGACTGCCACGTAATAACCAGATCATTCGGAAAATCGAGAGTTACCGCAATCGTGTCGGGTACCTCGCGACCGTCCTTCTCGGACAAAACTCCACCTGACATGTAAGCCGCCGTTGGAAGCGGCAGATCGAGGGCTCGCATCACAAAGGCAATCTGGTGAACCATATTTTCGGTGACGTTACCGCCCGAGAAGTCCCAGAACAGGCGCCAATTGATAAACTGGTTGGGATCGAAAGGCCGGCGAGTGCGTCCGTTCAGAAAGGCCTCCCAGCGTACGTTTCCTTCAGTGCAGTCGGAAGGAATCTGTCGTACCCATTGTCCTTTGCCTCGAGGCGTGTTGCGACTCATCCAGCATTCCACAGAAGTCACCTTGCCCACCAAACCGTCCTTGATCCATTGCTTCGCGTCGACCAGGTGCCCTGAACTTTGATGTTGCAGTCCGATTCCGACAACTCGGTTTGATTTCTTCGCTGCTTCCAGGCACGCCTCAGCTTCAGCGATGGACCAGGTCATCGTTTTTTCGCAATAGAGGTCCTTGCCCGCAGCGAGCGTGTCCAGAAAATGCCGCGCGTGGCAGTGGAGTGGGGTCGCTACGATTACAGCATCGACCTCCTTTGAATCGAGCAGGCGCCGATGATCGTCAAAGGTCTTCAAGCCTGGTACTAGTTTCTTCGCTTCTTCAAGTCGCCGAGTGAAGACGTCAGCGGCCGCAACGAACTCGGCGTTCGAGACCTTTAAGAATTCCTTCATCAATTCCTGCCCGCGAGCGCCAGGTCCGACGATACCAAGTCGGACTCGATCACTGGCGCCAAGTACTCGAGCTTTCGGATAAACTAATCCGATTACTGCTGCTCCTGCCGCTGTTTGCTTGAGGAATTCCCTGCGTCCGATGTTTTTCCGAGCCATGTTGATCTCCTCATTAGAACGTCAACTTCAGGCCGAGCTGAATACGCCGCGGGCCTAATCCAACCGCATTGCCTAATGTACCTTTACTTGCCCAAAATCGTATAGCCTGACCCACGTAAGATGGCGCCGATCCGACAAGACGTTGTGTGATTGGGGCCGGGTCTAATCAGTACTCTTCAGCTACGGCCATCTCGATTCCTTCCGGCTACGAGCTCATCAATATCACTGATCGATATCGCATTCCAACTAATTTCGCAAAAGGATTCACCGCAGGCGATCACCCGAACGGGCGGCTCGCCGCAACCCGTGGGGGCGCAGGGTATTTCAGTGGTGAACTGCTCGCCGTTCATCAGAGAGTGGATGTCCAGGGAACGAAGTCGGCCAAAGGACACGTGTTTCTGGAACGTAAACTAGCGAGCAAAATAGAGCGATGGACAGGTCAGGATAGCAGATTCTGCTCGCTGGACCATCGCCCTACATGGGGTGATCAGCATGAAACGGAGGCCGCTGAATGCAGCAGCGAAGAGCGAAGAAAAATTCAGCACTGAAAGAATATTGCAAACCGCGCGCTATGGGCAATTTCAGAAAACGGTTATACATTCAACGTTTCATAACTAAGATATCGAATCGACGCCGCACAAACAAAAAGGCCGTTCACCGTCTCACAAACGCACGCACTAGCCAATGAGCGAACTTCTGAAAACCACTTGCTACTTTGCTCAAAAGAATCTCGCCTAAAATCGAGTTCTCAGCTGACATTAATCGAATCTAACGTGAACGGCCCACGACTCAATTGTGACTTTCAACGACTTCGAGTCGCGACGTGCGAGTAATCTGTGCAGACACCACCTTCCACTCGCTTGGAGTTTGCACGTAAATATCTGTGTAGCGACTCACACCTGACGATTGATCGTTTCGAGTGAATATACCCGTAGCCTGCACCAGGGCCACGATTCCATAGATGCGCACGTTCACTCTTTGTAGTTTGTAGTCAGCGACGTTGGGGCCTTCTGCAACGTTGTTCAAAAACTCTTCTTTGTTGAGTACGGAACCGTCCGATTCTATACACACGAAGTCGACCGCAAGATGCTTTTCGTACCACGCTACATCGGCTGACATGTAGGCTTCGATGTACTCCTGGTTCAGTTGCGCCAATACGTCGTTGTCCGACTTACCTTTCACGGGTTCACTTGTCATCGGAATGCCTCCAGAGGTTCATTAGCATTGGTGATGCGTTGATCATCTCGCTCGCCGCCAGAGTGGTCCTTTATGAACATCGTCTATCAAGGCAGATTACTACCAAAGACGATGCCCCGCTGCTGCCAAATCGTTTGCCTCAGATGGTTCGTCACCACGACTTTTGCTTTCTCCTTCGACTGAACAGACTCTTTGCTGTTTGTGCCTTCGGAGACCGGAACAGCTAGAAATGTTCTGATCTCTCCAGTTGCCGGATCAAATGCTCGGCCGGTGATCTCTCCGTCGTCGTTGATGTCTTGCGCATTGATGATCACCCCGTTAAATCCTGGGGTGACGTTGGGATCATTGAGATCCTTTATCACGCCGTTCTGCCAGAGAAAACCAAGACAAGCGCCTTCAACAGTGCACGAACTGCCAACAACCTGGCCGCTCTCGTTGAGTCCGGTAGCCTGACTGAG
>Ga0075425_100003038_pt1 | contig 16953 bp, 17 predicted proteins | sample SoiMethybrSBSTD4_FD_75300 | JGI IMG/M metagenome (GOLD analysis project Ga0075425, IMG submission 75300) | Bulk soil microbial communities from a Populus tree surrounding site in Tennessee, USA - Soil MetaG P. TD hybrid SBSTD4 | ecosystem: Environmental > Terrestrial > Soil > Tree plantation... | reverse complement strand
AGCACCGCGAGCACTGCGGCGAGCACCGGGAGCGAGAACTCCCACTGGAAGAAGGCGAAGAATCCCAGAATGATCACCACGTCGTGCAGGTTGGCGACGATCCCCGACACACCGAAGCGCCATTCGAAGCGCAGCCACAGGTACAAGACGATACCGACTGCAGTGACCAGCAGCGCTACGAGGCCGAGGTCGACGAGCTCGCGGCCGACCTGCGGGCCGACGAACTCCACGCGACGCAACTCGGCCGAGGCATCTTGCGCCTGCAGCACGCCCATCACCTTCTGCGCCACGTCGGAGCTCGACTGGTTGGCCTCGAGGTGCATGCGGATCAGCACTTCCCGCGAGGAGCCGAAGTTCTGCGCTTCAGCCTTGTAGCCGGCCTTCTCCAGCGCCTGCCGGATGCCGTCGACCCTGGCGGCGTCCTGGTAGCCCACCTCGATCAGCGTGCCGCCGGTGAACTCGATCGAGTAGTTGAGGCCGCGGTGCACGAGGAAGAAAACCGCCGCGAGGAACGTGATCAGCGATATGACGTTGAAGATCAGCGCATAGCGCATGAAGGGGATGGTGCGGCGGATCTTGAAGAATTCCATCCCTAGCTCACTTCCACGTCGTGTTGCCGATCGCGAGGCTGGCCACGCGCCGGCGGTGGCCGTAGGTGAGATTGACCAGCGCTCGCGACACGAGCACCGCCGAGAACATCGAGGTCATGATGCCGAGGCAGTGCACCACCGCAAAGCCGCGCACCGCCCCCGGCACCATGAGCAGCGACAGCCCGACGATGAAGGTCGTGACGTTCGAGTCGAAGATCGTGTTCCAGGCGCGCTCGTAGCCCGCCGCGATCGCCGCCTGCGGCGTCGCGCCGCCGCGCAGTTCCTCGCGGATGCGCTCGTTGATGAGCACGTTCGAATCGATCGCCATGCCAAGCGTCAGCGCGATCGCCGCGATGCCCGGCAGCGTGAGGGTCGCCTGCAGGAGCGAGAGCAGCGCGATCAGCAGAAGCAGGTTCACCGCCAGCGCCAGCGACGAGATCAGCCCGAACACCAGGTAGTAGATCGACATGAACACCACGATGGCAGTGAAACCCCAGAGCGTCGCGTGGAAGCCCTTGCTGATGTTGTCGCGTCCGAGGCTCGGGCCGACCGTGCGCTCCTCGATGATCTCCATCGGCGCAGCGAGCGAGCCCGCGCGGATCAGAAGCGAGAGGTCGCGCGTCTCGTTCGGCGTGAAGGCGCCGGTGATCTGGAAGCGGCTGCCGAACTCGCTCTGGATGGTGGCGACCGAGATCGCCTCGCCCCTGCCCTTCTCGAAGAGGATGATCGCCATCAGGTGCTTGACGTTCTCGCGCGTCACCTGGCGCATGGTGCGGCCGCCGCCATCATCGAGCTCCACCGCCACGGCGGGACGCTGGTCCTGGTCGAAGGTGGCGGAAGCGCCGATGAACTGGTCGCCGGTCACATAGACCTGCTTCCTGACCGGCACCTGGCTAATGGTGCCGTCGCGCCGGCGCTCCGGGAACACGTCGTCGCCGAAGGTTTGGCCGGTGCGCATCGCCTCTTCATCCACCAGGCGCACCTCGAGCGTCGCGGTGCGGCCGAGGATCTCCTTCGCGCGCGAGGTGTCCTGCACGCCCGGGAGCTGCACCACGATGCGGTCGGCGCCCTGCTGTTGAATGACCGGCTCGGCGACGCCGAGCTCGTTCACGCGCTTGTGCAGCGTCTGGATGTTCTGCTGTAGCGCCGTCTCCATCACCCGCTTCTGGAACTCGGGCTTCACCGAGCACACGAGCAGCAGGGTCTGGCCATCGTCGCGCTCCACGACGTTGAGCTCCTGAATGTTGTTCAGGATATGGGCGCGCGCCTGGTCGCGCGTCGCCGCGTCGCGAAAGCGGATCCGCACCGTCTGCCCCTCGCGCGCGATACCGCCATGGCGGATGTTCTTGTCGCGAAGCTGCGTGCGCAGGTCGGCCGCCAGGTTCTCGACGCGCTTGGTGATCGCCGCGGCCGTGTCCACCTGCAGGAGGAAGTGCACGCCGCCGCGCAGGTCGAGGCCGAGGTACATCGGCAGCGCGTGGATCGCGCTGAGCCAGTCGGGCGAGGCCGAGAGCAGGTTCAGCGCCACCGAGAAGGCCGCATCCTTCGGATCGGGATTCAGCGCGCGGTCGATGGCGTCCTTGGCACGGAGCTGCGTGTCCGTATCGGTGAAACGAACGCGCACGCCGGTCGGGTCGAGCAGCAGGCCGCTCGCATGGAGATTGGCGGCCTGCAGCGCCTGCTCGATGCGCGCGACGACGCTCGGATCCACCCTGACGGTCGACTTGGCGCTCGCCACCTGCACGGCGGGCGATTCGCCGAAGAAGTTCGGCAGCGTGTAGAGGAAAGCGAGCCCGATCGCGAGTGCGATGAGCGCGTATTTCCAGGTCGGGAAGCGATTCACTGCAGCGTCTTCAGGGTCCCCTTGGGGAGCGGCACCTGGACCGCCGAGCGCTGCAGCACGATCTCGGTGTTGGGCGCGATCTCGAGGGTCAGGTAGTGCTCGCCGAGCTTGGTGATGCGCCCGACCAGGCCGCCGGCGGTGACCACTTCGTCGCCCTTCTGCAGCGCCTCGATCATCGCTTTTTGCTCCTTTGCGCGCTTCATCTGCGGACGGATCATGAGGAAGTACAGGATCACGAACAGCAGGATGATCGGCAGGAAGCTCATGAGGCTGTCTGCGCCCCCGGCGGCCTGCGCGTACGCTGGAGAGATGATCACTGCGGATCCTCTTCGGACGATGCGGCGGAAAGCGCGGAATTATAGCGGGTCCGCTCGGCCGCGAGCCGCGCTGCGGTCGGCGCCAAGCTGCCGGCTTCGATGGCGCCGCGCAGCGTCTGCATGAGCTCCTGGTAGTAGTGCAGGTTGTGCAGCGTGTTCAGTCGCGCGCCGAGGATCTCGTTGGTCTTCTGCAAGTGGTAGAGATAGGCGCGCGTGAAATGCCGGCAGGTGTAGCAGCCGCACTGCTCATCCAGCGGGCCGGTATCGTCGCGGTGGCGAGCGTTGCGGATTTTCAGGTCGCCGTGGCGGGTGAAGAGCCAGCCATTGCGCGCATTGCGGGTCGGCAGCACGCAGTCGAAAAGGTCGATGCCGGCGGCCACCGCCGCGATCAGGTCTTCGGGCGTGCCCATGCCCATCAAGTAGCGCGGCGCCGCTTGCGGCAGGCGCGGCACGAGATGAGCGACGATGCGAGCGCGCGCTTCCGGCGGCTCGCCCACCGACAGGCCGCCGATCGCATAGCCGTCGAAGCCGATGCGCTCGAGCCCGGCCAGCGACTCGTCACGCAGCTGCTCGTACATGCCGCCCTGCACGATCGCGAACAGCGCGTTCGCGCCTTGCCAGGCGCGCCGCGAGCGCTCGGCCCAGCGCATCGACAGCCGCATGGAGCTCGCGGCTTCTGCGGCGCTCGCGGGATACGGCGTGCACTCGTCGAACACCATCGCGATGTCGGAGTCGAGCACGCGCTGGATGCGCATCGACTCCTCCGGCGTGAGAAACAGCCGATCGCCGTTGATCGGCGAAGCGAACTGCACGCCTTCCTCGGCGATCTTGCGCAGCGCGCCGAGGCTGAACACCTGGAAGCCGCCGGAGTCGGTGAGGATCGGCCCGCCCCAGCCCATGAAGCGATGCAGGCCGCCATGGCGCTCGATCACCTCGAGCCCCGGCCGCAACCACAGGTGGAAGGTGTTGCCGAGCACGATCTGCGCGCCGAGCTCGCGCAGCTCGGCCGGCGACAGCGCCTTGACGGCGCCGTACGTGCCGACCGGCATGAACGCGGGCGTGTCGACGCGGCCGTGCGCAAGCTCGAGCACGCCGCGGCGCGCGGCGCCGTCCCGGTGGGTCAGGGTGAACTTCATCGCTCGATCAGCATCGCGTCGCCGTAGGAAAAGAAGCGGTAGCGCTGCTCGATCGCGTGCTGGTAGGCCTGCAGCAGGGGGTCGCGGCCGGCGAAGGCGCACGCCAGCATCAGCAGCGTCGACTTCGGCAAGTGGAAGTTGGTGAGCAGGCGGTCGACGACCTGGAATTCGTACCCGGGGTAGATGAACAGAGCGGTCTCTCCGCTGGTCTCGCCAGTGGCGGCAGCCGCTTCCAGCGCGCGCAGCGACGTGGTTCCCACCGCGAGCACGCGCCGGCCGGCGATCGCCTGCAGGGTCTCGTCGGGGATGCGGTAGCGCTCGCGATGCATGCGGTGCGCCTCGACCGTGTCCGTGCGCACCGGCTGAAAGGTGCCGAAGCCGACGTGCAGCGTCAGCGTGGCGATGCGCGCGCCGCGCTTGCGCAGCCGCTCGAGCATGCGCTCATCGAAGTGCAGGCCCGCGGTGGGCGCGGCGACGGCGCCGGGGCGCACGGCGTAGACCGTCTGGTAGCGCTCGGCGTCCTCCGCTTGAGCCGGGTGCGTGATATAGGGCGGCAGCGGCACGCTGCCGTGGCGCTCGAGCACGCGTTCGACGTCTTCGGAAAACGAGACGCGGTAGAGCTCACCCTCCCGGCCCTCGACGCTCGCCTGCACGTCGCCAATCAGCACCTCGGTGCCCGCCTTGGGCGCGTGCCCGGCGCGCATCAGCGCGAGCGCGACGCGCGGCGCGACGATGCGCTCGACGAACACCTCCACCTGGCCGCCGCTCGGCTTGCGGCCGAAAAGGCGTGCCTTGATGACGCGCGTGTCGTTCAGCACCAGCGTGTCGCGCTCGTCGAGCAGCTCCGGCAGGTCAGTAAACATCAGGTCTTGGAGTTTGCCGCCCGCCTGCAGGTGCAGCAGGCGGCCGGCGGTGCGGCTCGGGGCGGGATGCTGGGCGATGAGCTCGGCAGGCAGCTCGTAGTCGAACTCGGAGACCCGCACCGGCGAATTATAATTTCTGCCTCCTCCCGTGCCGGAATGGCGGAACCGGTAGACGCAGCGGACTCAAAATCCGCCGGTGGCGACACCATGAGAGTTCGAGTCTCTCTTCCGGCACCCGCCGCGGTGCAAAAAAGCCTAAAGCCCGGGCAAGCTCGCTGGACACTACAGGGGGGCCGGGCGTAGGCTTTTTGTCGCACAGCGAGGGAGGGGTCATGGCCAAGGCGCAGGTACGGGTCCTGCCTTCGGCACGAAACACGGTGATGGTGGTCGACGACCAGTCGACGGGTCGCGCCATTCTCGAGCAGGTGGTGCGCGGGCTCGACGAGCGCGTCGCGGTCGAGGGCTTCGCGCGTCCGGTGGACGCCGTGGTCTGGGCGACGCGCCACGTCTCGGACCTCGTGCTGGTGGATTACATGATGCCGGAGATGGACGGCATCGAGTTCGTCAAGCGCCTGCGCGCGCTGCCCGGCTACGAGCACGTGCCGATCGTGATGATCACGGTGCACGATGACCGCAAGGTGCGCTATGCGGCGCTCGATGCCGGAATCACCGATTTCCTGACGAAGCCGATCGATGCGCGCGAGTGCCTCGCGCGCTGCCGCAACCTGCTTACGCTGCGCCGCCAGCAGGTGGTCCTCGAGGACCGCCGGCGGCTCCTCGAGCACATGGTGGAGGACGCCACGCGTGAAGTAAGGGAGCGCGAGAAGGAAACCTTGCTGAGGCTGGCCCGCGCCGGGGAGTTCCGCGACGAGGAGACCGGCTATCACCTGATCCGCATGTCGCGCTACTCGCGGCTGATCGCGAATGCCATCGGCCTGGATCCCGACGAGGCGGAAACGGTCGAGCTGTCGGCGCCGCTGCACGATATCGGCAAGATCGGCATCCCGGACCACATCCTGCTCAAGCCGGACAGGCTCGACGGTGCCGAGTGGGAGGTGATGCGCCGCCATCCCGTGATCGGCCACGAGATCCTCAAGGGCAGCGCCTCGAAGTACGTGCGCATGGGCGCGCTCATCGCGCTCGGGCATCACGAGAAGTACGACGGCTCGGGGTATCCGAATGGCCTGGTCGGCGATCACATTCCGCTCTGCGCGCGCATCGTCGCCGTGGCCGACGTCTATGACGCGCTCACTTCGGTGCGGCCCTACAAGAACGCCTGGCCGAGCGAGCAGGCGTTCGAGTATGTCACCAGCCAGGCGGAGCGGCATTTCGACCCGCGCATGGTCGAAGCGTTCAGCGGCATGAAGAAGCAGGTGCTGGAAGTCCAGCGCGAATGGCGCGACCCGCTCCTGTCGCATTGACCGGCGGTTGGCGCGCCGCGCTCGAGCGGCTGCGCGCACGGCTCGCCGCGCGGCCGGATACGGAGCACGAGCAAGCATTCGTCCGGCTGCTTAACTCGCTGCTCTTCGGTGTCTACCTGATACCGCAGGACCTGTCGCACTGGCTGGTCTACTTCGTCTACCTATTCGCGGTCTTCGCGATCATTGCTGCGGTCCTGGTCGATCCCAATGCGTCGCCACTGCGCCGCATCCTCGGCGCCGCAGCCGATGCGGTTATGGTTACGTGGACTCTTGTCGAGTTCGCGGAACCAGCCGGGCCGCTTTACCTGATCTTCCTATGGATCACGCTTGCCAACGGCTTCCGGTACGGCGCCAAGTACCTGCTGATCACCCTTGCACTGTGCGTAGTTGCATTCGGTGCCGCGCTGGCCTTCGGCGAATTCTGGATCTTGCATCGCACGCTGGGTATCGGGCTCATGGTCGGCCTGATCGCACTTAGCCTCTACGTCCGCCGCCTAGTCACCCAGCTGTTCGACGCCATCGCACGCGCCGAGGCGGCGAACCAGGCGAAGCGGCGTTTCATCTCGGTCGTCAGTCACGAGATGCGTACACCGCTTAACGCCATCATCGGCATGGCGGACCTTTTGCGCGATACCGCGCTTACGCGCGAGCAGACCGACATGCTGCAGACCCTGCGCAGCTCCTCACGCCTAATGCTCGCGCAGGTCGACGACGTGCTCGACTTCTCGAAGATCGAGGCCGGGAAGCTCGTACTGGAAAAGACCGATTTCGATCTGCACGCCCTGGTGAACAGCACTTCGCGCATTCTTGCCGCGCAGGCGGCGGCCAAAGGCCTGGAGATCGTCGTCTCGATCATGCCGGAAGTGCCGCCGGCGTTGCGCGGCGATCCGCACCACCTGCGTCAGGTGCTGGTCAACCTGGTGGGCAACGCGCTCAAGTTCACCGAGAAGGGCAACGTTACCGTTCACGTTTCGTCGCAGAGCGAGACCGCTGAGCAGGTGCAGCTTAAATTCTCGATCCGCGACACCGGCATCGGCATACCGCCCGAGGCGCAGGCGAAAATCTTCGAGAGCTTCACCCAGGCAGACCAGTCCACCACGCGGCGCTTCGGCGGCACCGGGCTCGGCACGACCATCGCGAAGCAGCTCGTCGAATTGATGGGCGGCCGCATTGGCCTCGAGAGCTCGGTCGGCCTCGGCAGCACGTTCTGGTTCGAGCTGCCGTTCGACAAGCAGCCGGAGCGCGTCGGCACGGGAGGCGAACTCGCCGCGGCGCGCGTGCTGCTCGTGGCCTTCCCGGAGCGCGAGCGTGCCGAGCTGCAGGAGGCGCTCGCCACGTGGGGCGCTGTCGGCCTCGCCGCCAGCTCCGTGGAGGAGGCGGCAGCGCGTCTCATGTCCGAGATGAGCTTCGGCAAGCCGTGCCACAGCGCGCTCTTCTACGCCTCCGGCAAGCAGCTCGATCTTGCCCAGCGCTTGCGCCGCGCGGCGGCCGGCGCCGCGCCGCCCTGCGTCCTCGCAGTACCGCGCGAACTCCAGGTGCCGCGCTTCGAGGCCCTGTCGGAGGGCTTTGCGGCCGTGCTCGAGCTGCCGCTGGAGAAGCGCCAGCTGTTCAACGTGCTGCATTCGCTTTCCGCGGGCGACGAAGTGCGCGAGGGGGTCGTGCAGCTTCGCGACTACGCCCGGCGCTCGGCCAATGCCCGCAAGCTGCACGTGCTGGTCGCGGACGACAATCCGATCAACCGCGAGGTGATCGGCAAGATCCTCGAGCGCGGCGGGCATTCGACCACCATGGTGACCAACGGCGAAGGCGTGCTCGAGACGCTGGAAGGCGAGCGCTGCGATGTCGTGATCCTCGACCGCAACATGCCGGGCCTGGGCGGCGTGGAAACGCTGCAGGCCCTGCGGCTGATGATGCGCGGCCGAGAGCGCATCCCGGTGATCATGCTCTCCGCGGATGCCACGCCGGAAAGCCGCAAGGAGGCGTTCGAGGCCGGCGCCGACGCCTTCCTGGCGAAGCCGATCGAGGCGCGCCGGCTGCTCGACGAGGTGCAAGGGATCGCTGCGGAGCGGCGCGAGCGCCGGCCGGGCGCCCGCCCGCGCGATGCGGCGACGCCACGTGTCGCCTCCAGCGACGAGCCGTCGGTGATCAACCTCGAAACCCTTCGCCATCTTCAGGATCTCGGATCGTCGCCCGCCTTCATGACCAAGCTCTGCGGGGTGTTTTTCGCGGACAACACGGTGTTGCTCAATCGCATGGAGTCCGCGATCGCGGCGCGCAACTACGGGGAATTGCGCGCCCACGTGCACGCCTTGAAGGGCTCGTCGGCCAGCATGGGCACCGACCGGCTGACCCAGCTCTGTACGAAGTTCGACGGATGCAGCGACGCGGAGCTACGCCTGCAGGGCGCCAAGCTGCTGCGCAGTCTCGGGGAAGAACTGGCAGCAGCCCGGCGCGAACTCGATCGCTACCTGCAGGACTCCCAGCAGTCGGCGACCTGAGTTCGACCTCAGGTCCAGCCGAGGGTTACGCCGCGGCTTTGAACTCCCATACCGTGGTCGTGTCCGTGCGGCCCGGGACGTTGATGCGATAGCGCCGGCGCAGGCTTTCCACACTTTCGCCCCACAACTCTTCCCACTTCACCGCTAGCAGGTTCTCCGCGCGCTTCCCGGCGCAATAGCCCTCGCAGAATGCGTCGACATGCTTCTGAAGCTCGGCAAATCGAACGCGAAAGATGCTCTTGAGGAACGCGCCGGCGGCAATGATGGCGGCCATATTGCTCATGTATTGACCGGCATAGAAGCCTTGGATGCCAACCTCTTCGAATTCGTCCGTGCCGTAGCCCGTCAGCACATGCCAGATGTCATGCGTCTGCCGCATCCGCTGACGCAGGAACTGCATGCGCGTGCATGGTTGCCTTTCTTGGTAGTAATCGACCTGCAGTTGGCTGGCCCTCATATGCCGTGCGAAGGCCCCGCCGAGCGTATGCGCGGGGAGCTTGAGCAGTTCGTCGAGGTCATAGCGTTCTGCGCGGTAGCCGCCTTGCCACAACGCCTCGAGCGCGCCCGACTGGAACGGATCGGGGTAGCGTCCCAGCCGCCGCTCGCTTTCGGCGATGTTGTCCTGCGTGTCGCCGATCATGAACACGTACTTCGTGGCTTGCGGATTGCGCGCCAGCCGGAACGCCGCGTAGAGCGAAAGCAGGTTGTTGCTCAGGTAGTAGCGCCGCCGCTGTCTTTCAATGAGCCGCCCGGTGTCTCCTGTCTTGCGCAGGAAAGCGAACATGGCGGTCTCCCTAGGCGTTGACGGCGACGGGCGCGGCTTCGGCGGCCTCGCCATGCTCGCGGCTGACGGCGCGTTCCTGCTGTGCGCGCATCAGCCAGCTCATCAGCCGCAGGTCGCGGTCGGTGAGCCGCAGCGCCGCATCGACCCAGCTCTCGGCCACTGCGTCGAGCTCCTTGCGGCTGATCGGATTGCAAAGCTGCCGCAGCCCGAACACGGCTTGCACGCCGTTCTGCCGGCGGCGGTTGCTTGCGATCCACTGTTGCACCGCGCTTTCACCCTGGCCGTCTTTCGCCACTACGTCCACCACGCCCATCTCGTGGAGCTTCTTCGCCGGCAGCACGCGCCCGGAAAGGATCAGCTGCTCGGCGGCACGCACGCCGATGCGCCGCGCGAGCAACTGGTAGGCGCCCATTCCCGGGAAGAGATTGAACATGATCTCGGGCAGGCCCATCTGGGCGCTTTCCTCGGCGACGATGACGTCGGAGCTCAAAGCGCATTCGAAGCCGCCGCCGAGCGCATCACCCTGCACGAGCGAGATGGTGGTGAGCGTCGGACTGCCATAGTGCGTGATGCGCGCGTAAAGATTGTCGATGCACTTCTCGGCATAGCGCGCGAGCGCCGTGCGGTCGTGAGCCTTGATGAGCAGCATGAACAGGCCCAGGTCGCCGCCGAGGTTGTAGGCGCGTGGCGCGCGCGAGGCGCCGACGTAATAGCGCACCGGAAAGCTCTCGCCTTCGACGGTGATGACGCCGCCATTCGCCTCCAGCGCGGCGTCGTGCTCGCGAATTTCCTTCAGCAGCGCGAGGCTGAAGCAGGGGTTGCCCTTCGGATTCATGAAGCCCCAGACCGTCGCGCTGGTTGGGTCGTACTCGGTATCGAACTGGCCGTCCGTCTTGCCATACCGCACGCGCAGGCCCATTGCGTCGTTCATGTTGCTCATTTTCGTCTCCCCGATAGAAACGCCCCGCGGGTAGGGGCTCAATCGCCAGGCCCTGGCCGGATGAAGCCGCGCCACGGCCTCCCGTGACGGATTTAACGCCCCCCTACCCTGAGCGAGCAATCAGGGCCTCCCCGATACGCTGCCTTGTTGCCTTACGGGCACATCGGTTAAATTGGGGCGCCGAGGGGGCCCATGTACGCGATCGTCTACAAGTCCGACGGCTTTCCGATCTGCCGGCAGGTGCCGGGCGTCAGTCCGGACCCGGTGGTGACTTGGAACACCGAGGCGGCGGCGAAGGCCTTCATCAGTTCCAAGGGCGGCGACGCCGACTTCCAGCCGCTGCCGATCACCGACGAGACAATGGACAAACTGGCAAAAACGCTGGGCTGCCCGGTCGAGTCGATGACCTTCGAGCCCTACCCGACCTAAAACTCCACGTTGTCAATGAGTCGCGTGCGGCCGAGCCTGGCGGCACCGAGCGCCACGAGCTCGCTATCGCCCGCTGCCGGCGGGGCGAGGTCGTCCCGGCGTCGCACCTCGATGTAGTCCGGCCGCCAGCCCGCCTGGGCGAGCTCGCGCATGGCCTCGGCGGGGGACAGACCGCGCGCCACGGTCGCCAGCAGGCGATGCAGCCGGGGGGCTTCGACACGCTCGGCGGCTGAGAGGTAGCTGTTTCGGGAGCTCATGGCGAGCCCATCGGGTTCGCGAACGGTTTCGCCGGCGACGATCGCTGTCGGTATATCAAACTGTCGCACCATGCCGCGCACGATGACCAGCTGCTGGTAATCTTTTTTTCCGAAAACGGCGGCGGCCGGCTGCACGCAATTGAAGAGCTTGAGCACTACGGTGCTCACGCCCTCGAAGAAGCCGGGCCGGAAGCGGCCCTCGAGCTCGGCACCGAGCGGCGCAGGCCGCACGATATAGGCCTGCGGCTCGGGGTAGAGCACCCGTTCGTCCGGGGCAAAGAGCAGCTCCACCCCCTCGGCTTCGAGCATGCGCCGGTCGCGCTCCAGGGTGCGCGGGTAGCGCTCGAAGTCCTCTCCTGCCTGGAACTGCAGCCGGTTGACGAAGATGCTGACGACGACGGCGCGCGCTTCGCGCCGCGCGAGACGCACGAGCGAGAGATGGCCTTCGTGCAGATTGCCCATCGTCGGCACGAACGCGACCGGCCCAAGGGTGCGCAGCGCGCGGCGCAGCTCGCCGATGTCGTGCACGGTCTGCATCAGCCGAGGTTAAAGAACTCCCGGCGGCTCTTCATCGCGCGCAGCCGCGAAACCAGCAGTTCGAAGTCCGATTCGCGCTCGACGAAGTTGAGGTTCTCCGAGTTGACGATGAGCAGCGGCGCCGCGCTGTAATGATAAAAGAACCGCGCATAGCTCTCGACGAGCAGCGCGAGATATTCCTCGCTCAGGGGCCGCTCGTAGCCGCGCGCGCGCCGGCGCACCCGCTCGGCGAGCGTCGCCGGCTGCGCCTGCAGGTAAACGACCAGATCCGGTGCCGGCGAGCGCGGCCGCAGCGCCTGGTAGATCTTCTGGTAGAGCACAAGCTCGTCCGCCGAGAGCGTGATGCGCGCGAAAAGCGGATCCTTGTCGAGCAGGAAATCGGCGACCAGCGGCCGGGCAAACATGTCGGGCTGGGCGAGCGGCTCGACCAGGTGCGCGCGCTGGAACAGAAAGAATAGCTGCGTCGGCAGCGCATAGCGCGCCATGTCGTGGTAGAAGCGCGCGAGGAACGGGTTCTCCTCCGGCTGCTCGAGCAACAGGTCGCTCGCGAGGCGCGACGCCAGCCGCCGCGCGAGGCTGGTCTTGCCGGCGCCGATCGGCCCTTCGACCACCAGGTAACGGAACCTATCCACGAAACACGAAGTAGACCGCGCCGACGATGCACAGCGACGCCCACAGATAGTCGAGCTTTATCGGCTGCTTCATGTAGAGCACGGCAAAGGGCACGAAGACGGTGAGCGTGATCGCCTCCTGCATGATCTTGAGCTGCGGCAGCGACAGTTGCGCGTAGCCGACGCGGTTCGCCGGCACCTGCAGCAGGTACTCGAAAAGGGCGATGCCCCAGCTGGCGAGCGCCGCGATCCACCAGGGCGCCGTTGCCAGGTTCTTCAGGTGCGCATACCAGGCGAAGGTCATGAACACGTTCGAGGCGACGAGCATCAGCGCAGACGTGGCCACGACGGAGTACTGCATCAGCGCATCCTTGCCACTTTCTGGCCGGCGCACGCGGCAAGGCACGCCGCCGCGCTGGCGCGGCCCGGAATGGCCGCCTGCGGCGCAATCTCCAGCAGCGGCCGCAGTACGAAGGCGCGCTGGTGCATCCTCGGGTGGGGCAGCACCAGCGACGGCTCTTCAATCTGCGCCTCGCCGTAGAGAAGGAGATCCAGGTCGAGCGTGCGCGGGGCATTGGCGAAGCTCCGCCGGCGCCCGTGGCGCGCCTCGATCGCCTGCAGCTCGGCGAGGAGCTCGTGCGCCCCGAGCGCGGTGTCAAGCTCGGCCACCGCGTTGATGAAGTCGGGCTGCGCGGCATGGCCCAGCGGCGCGCTCCGATAGAGCGACGAGCGCGCGCGCAGGCGCGTGCGCGGCAGCCGGGCAAGCTCCTGGAAGGCGCTCTCGACCTGTGCCTGGGGTTCGTCCAGGTTCGATCCGATGCCGATGTAGGCGACGGTCACGCCGGGGCGGTCACGGGCGCGGCCGGCTGCTTCTTGCGGCGCCGACGCCGGCGGCGCTTGCGCGGGCCGGTTTCGGGCAGGAGCATCGCCTTGCGCGACTCGGCGTCCGCCGCGTGGAAGGCGCGCCACCACGCCTCGAGTTCGGCCGGCACTTCGCCGCTCGCGGCGCGCAGGGCAAGAAAATCGTACGCCATGCGGAAGCGCGGCGATTCGACCAGGCGGTAGGGCCGGCTGCCCGCGCGTACCTCGAAGCGCGGCTGCATGCTCCAGATCTCGCGCATCGTGGCAGTGAGCTTGCGCGTGATGGCGAGCTTGGCACACTGCGTGTCGAGCACCTCGTCCATGGCGTTTTCGAGCGCCGGGATGGCGCGCTCGCCGCGCGCTTCGCGCGCCTTCCATGCGGCGAGCACTTCGTGCCAGAGAAGTGCGGCGAACAGAAACGCGGGCGATACCGGCCGCTCGGCGAGCACGCGCTCGTCGGTCTGCGCGAGCGCCAGCGTGACGAAGCGCTCGCCGAGGGGCTGCTCGAGGATCACGTCGAGCAGCGGCAGCAGTCCCTTGTGCAGCCCGACCTCGCGCAACTGCCGCAGGCACGCGCTCGCGTGCCCGGACAGCAATAGCTTCAGCATCTCGTCGAACAGCCGCGCCGGCGGCACTCTTTCCATGAGTGGCGCGAGCCGGCGGATCGGCTCGCGCGTCGCCGCGTCGAGCGTGAGGCCGAGCGTTGCCGCAAGGCGCACCGCGCGCAGCATGCGCACCGGGTCCTCGCGGTAGCGCGTCTCGGGCTCGCCGATCACGCGCAGCATGCGCTTTTTCAGGTCGGCGAGGCCGCCGTGGAAGTCGACCACTTCCTCGGTGGCCGGATCGTAGTAAAGCGCGTTCACGGTGAAGTCACGCCGGCGGGCGTCCTCGGCCTGCGTGCCGAAGACGTTGTCGCGCAGCACGCGCCCGTGCTCGTCTTTCTCGGCGGTGTCGGGATCGGCGGCGCGAAAGGTCGACACTTCGACGGTTTCGGCGCTCATCATGACGTGCACCAGCCGGAAGCGCCTGCCGATGATGAGCGCGCGGCGAAACAGCGGCTTCACCTGCTCGGGCCGGGCATCGGTGGCGATGTCGAAGTCCTTCGGCACGATGCCGAGCAGGAGGTCGCGCACCGCGCCGCCCACCACGTAGGCCTGGAAGCCTGCCTCGCGCAGCACCGCGCAGACCTTGGCGGCGGCCGGGCTGAGCGCCGCGCGCGCGAGACCGTGTTCGCCCCGTGCGACCCGCTCCATTTGCTCGTCGGCAAGCCCGAGCACGCGCCGGATGAACCGCTTGATCATTCGCGGGCGGGCATTCTACCGGCGCAACGACATCACCGGCCAGCCGCGCCGCGCGGCCTCGCCGGCAAGCGCCTCGTCGGGGTCGACCGCCACCGGACGCGTGACGCGCTCTAGCAGCGGCAGGTCGTTGTGCGAATCGCTGTAGAAGGTGCTCTGCTCGAAGCCGTCCAGCTCGCGGCCGAGCCCCGCGAGCCATTGCCCGAGGCGCTCGAGCTTGCCTTCGCGAAAGCACGGCGTGCCGGCGACTCGGCCGGTAAAGCGGCCCGCACTCACCTCCGGCTCCGTGGCGATGAGGTGCTGCACGCCGAAAGCACGCGCGATGGGCGCGGTCACGAAGCTGTTGGTCGCCGTGATGATCGCGCAAAGCTCCCCCGCCCCCAGGTGTCGCCGCACGAGCGCGCGGGCGGCGGGCGTGATCATCGGCGTGATGCGAAGCCGCATGAATTCGGCGTGCCAGCGCTCCAGGTCCTCGGGCGCGTGGGCCGCCAGGGGGCGCAAGGCGAAGCCGAGGTATTCGTGGATGTCGAGCGTCCCGGAGACGTACTGCTCGTAGTAGGTGCGATTCTGCGCTTCATAGGACTCGCGATCGAGTACGCCATGGTCGACGAGGAACTGGCCCCACTCGTAGTCGCTGTCGCCGCTGAGCAGCGTGTTGTCGAGGTCGAAAAGCGCCAGGCGCATGCGGGCGCCCGGAGTTTAACTGTGATGCAAAGACTCAGAACCGGCGCTGCACGCCGATGCGGAAGTCCTGCAGGCGGAAAAGGCCCGTCGGGTCGCGGGAGAGCGATTCGGCGCTAAGCGCCCAGTCGGGGGAAAGCCAGTAGCGCCCGAATACCGACAACGGCCGTGGCTCGAAGTCGGAGTCGCGCAGATTGGCGTACGACATGCTGAGGCTGGCACGCTCCCCGAATGCGTAGGACCACCGCATGCGAGGGGTGGGTGCGAAGCCGTAGGCATCGCGCCACTGGTAGGCGGCGAAGCCGAAGCGATCGTACTCCGGGGCGAGCCAGCCGCGCGCGAAGCTCGGGTCGAGCCCAGGCTCGCCGCGCTCGGGCAGACGCAGCCCGGACTGCCCAAAGGCGGATGCGCAGGCAACCAGGCCGGCGACAAGGCAGATGCGACCGCGCGCGAGCATGAAACCAATCTACTCAGCGGCTGCGCACCTGTCCACCAAGGATTTCCTGCGCAAGCGCCTCGCGAACCAGCGGCAGCGTGAGCGCGCGCTGGCGCATAAGTGAATAGCGATCAAGGACTTCCATGACCGCCTGGAGGCTCGCCAAGTCGCGCGGCAGCCGTGCGAGCAAATACGCGACCACTTCGTCAGAAAGCAACAAACCGCGAGCGCTGGCGAGGGCTTTCAGGTGTTGCGCCTTGTCCGCGTCGCTTGGCGGCAGCAGTTGGTAAACGAGGCCCCAGGCCAGGCGGCTACGCAGATCGGCGCGCAGCGCGAGCCGTGCCGGCGGCTGGTCGCCCGCGGCGAGCACCGCGGGACCACCCTCGCGCGCCTCGTTGATCGCGACGAACAGCGCGTGCTGCTCGGCGGCAACGAGCCGCTGGACGTCATCGGCGACGACCAGCGCCGGGCGCGCGCGCGCGGCCGCGCTGAGCAGGTGGCTGCGCCCGCTGCCGGCTTCGCCCCACAGGTAGACGATGCGCTCGCCAAGCGTCCCGGCGGCGAGCTGGCGCACGCGCGCCAGCGCTTCGGCATTGGGCCCGGGAACGAAATTGTCGAACGCGGGCTCCGGGCGCGGCGAAATCGCGAGAGGGAGCTGCTGCATCACGTAGAATTTTGGACTCTAGCATGTCGAAAGGTCTTTCCTACCGCGACGCCGGTGTCGACATCGAGGCGGGCGATGCGCTGGTCGAGGCCATCAAGCCTTACGCGCGCAAGACCTTGCGGCCCGAGGTGCTCGCCGGCATCGGCGGCTTCGGCGCGCTGTGCGAAATCCCGAAGAAATACCGCCAGCCGGTGCTCGTCTCGGGCACCGACGGCGTCGGCACCAAGCTCAAGCTCGCGGCTGCGCTCAACCGCCATGACACGATCGGCATCGATCTGGTCGCCATGTGTGCCAACGACGTGGTGGTGCAAGGCGCCGAGCCGCTGTTCTTCCTCGATTACTACGTCTGCGAACGGCTCGATGTGCGCGTCGCCACGGAGGTGATCAAGGGCATTGCCGCGGGCTGCCAAATGGCCGGCTGTGCGCTGGTCGGCGGCGAGACGGCGGAGCACCCGAAGGCCTTCATCGCGGGCGAGTACGACCTTGCGGGATTCTGCGTCGGCGTGGTCGAGAGGGAACGCATCATCGACGGGCGCGCGATCGTGCCGGGCGATGTGGTGCTCGGCCTCGCCTCGAGCGGCGCGCATTCGAACGGCTACTCGCTCATCCGCCGCATCATCGGCGAGGACCACCTCAGCTCGGATCTCGCGGATTCGCTGATGGAGCCCACGCGCATCTATGTGAAAGCGCTGCTCAGGCTCGCCGCGGCAGTGCAGGTGAAGGGCCTCGCGCACATCACCGGCGGCGGGCTGGTCGGCAACCTGCCGCGCATCCTGCCCAAGGGCAC
>Ga0075425_100003035_pt1 | contig 16955 bp, 18 predicted proteins | sample SoiMethybrSBSTD4_FD_75300 | JGI IMG/M metagenome (GOLD analysis project Ga0075425, IMG submission 75300) | Bulk soil microbial communities from a Populus tree surrounding site in Tennessee, USA - Soil MetaG P. TD hybrid SBSTD4 | ecosystem: Environmental > Terrestrial > Soil > Tree plantation... | reverse complement strand
AGTGAGTTCGGATCCACGAAGGGCTTGTCCGCCATGAGCGTGTAGAGCACGTTCGCCTTCTCGTCGAGCAGCGCCATCCGCACGCCGGCCTTGTCGCAGCCGATGGCGCATTCGCGATGCCCTTCGCCCTTCTGCCCCATGGTGAGCATGCAGACGTCTTCCACGACCCGCCCCGTCACGGTTGCCGGCTTCCCCTTGGGCGCTTGCGCTGCTGCGCCCGTTGCCATCGCGACGACGAACGTCCCCGCCAGTGCTCCGATTTTTCACAGCGGGATGGTGAGTCCGCTCGTATGCGTGAGCAGATGGCGCAGGGTCACGTGCGGCTGCCACGCGTCGTTCGCCGGAATCTTCCAGGACGTCAGCCAGGTGTTGACATCCGTTTCCAGGCTGAGAACGCCGTCCTGCACCAGGCGCAGCGCGGCCAGCGCGACCACCGGCTTACCAAGGGACCCCCCCTGGAACAGAGTGCGTGGCGTGACAAGATCCGGTCCGCCGGCTTCGAGAACTCCCTGGGCGTGAGTCGACCGGACCTCGTAACCGTCGATGACGGCCAGGCTGATGCCGGGAACTTTGTAGAAGTCCATGCGCTCGACCAAGGTCGCAGTCCGAGGCATATGGCTCGCCAGCAGTGGAGGCACGACTAGGCCCCGCGTAACGCGGTCGAGTCGTTCGTCCGACTCCCCGGCGCTCTCGACGCTCGTCATCCTGGACCTCCCAGGCAGACCGAAGTCCGTGCTGGTGGATTCGCGTGCGCCAGAAGCATAGCCGACGTCGCCGCGGCGGTGGCGTGAATGGATCGACGGCACAACGCCCGTGCTAGACTTCTCGCAAAATGCACTCGAGTGACGCGACGCAGATGCCGACCGCGTCTCCGACTCTGCGGCCCGAGGGCATCTCCATCGTCTATCCCACCAGGGACCGGCCGCAGTTCATCACACAATCGCTGACCGCGCTTCTACAGAATACGGTTCTGCCGGATGAGATCGTCGTCGTCGACCAGAGTCGAACAGATGCCACTGGCCGAGCCATTGCCGCACTCGGCTCGCCTCTGATCGTTCATGTCCCGTCGACGGAGACCGGTCTATCCCGCGCGAGGAATACCGGAATCCGATCAAGCCGCTTCTCCATCATCGGATTCATCGACGATGATTGCATTCCCGCGCGGAACTGGGTCGCCTCGGCGAAATCCGTCATTCAACGGTCCCCGGAGTCGGCGGTCTGGGTCGGGAAAGTCTTCTACGATGAGCACGACATCAGCGACCCGGTCATCCAGGCGTCACGGGAGACGTTCTACAGCCGCAAGGGGACGCACGATCCGTGGCGCTTCGGCCCGGCCGGCGGAAACTCGTTCTTTCCACGAACGACGTTCGACCATGTCGGATTCTTCGATCCGCTGCTCGGACAGGGCAGCGAGTTCCCGAGCTCTGAAGATGGTGACATGGTCTACCGCATCTTCAAGGCGAATCTCCAGGTCACCTATTCCGATCGGATCCGCTCCTATCATCTGAACTGGCGCAGTGAGGACGACGAGCTCGGCAACAGCTACAACTACGGGCTCGGTTTCGGGGCGCTGATGGCGAAGCATGCGGCGCAAGGCGACTACTATCTGGCGACGGTCGTCTTCGGGCGCCACTTCCTTCCGAACTACTTCCTCGTACCACTGTGCTTCCTCCTCGGCCGGCGCAGGAAGTTCCGTCATAGCCTCAAATGGTCGCAGAGCATCGTCCAGGGATTCGTCCGGTGGCGGCGGCTGCACCGCGCTCAGTCCGCGGCCCCGCGCCGGAGTGGCCCTCCGGCGTGACCGCGGCGCGGACTACTGACGACAGCGTCCCGCTGACGTGACGGACGTGGGCGGGCCTCTGGCTCGACAGACTGGCTCGGCCGTCGTCTGGCAAACGGTCCAGCTTGTCGGTGTGAATGCGGCGCACGTCGTTCGCCTCATCGTTCTCGCGCACCTGCTCTCCCCGGACGATTTCGGACTGCTCGCCATGGGTCTCACTTCGGTGGAGCTCGTTCTTCAGGCCACGGACCTCGGCATGATCCCGGCGTTGGTCCAGCGTGGTGATGCCAAAGCCCCTGACTACGACGCCGCCTGGACCATCGGGCTGATCCGTGCGCTTTCGCTCTCCGCAATTCTCGTGGTGATGTCGCCGGTGGCGACGATCGTCTTCCAGGACCCGCGGGCATCCGAGGTGGTACAGGCGCTGGCAATACGGCCTCTGCTGCATGCGGCCGCGAGCATCCGGATCGCCGATCTGGTCCGGAACCTGGAGTTCAGGGCGCTCGCTCTTCTGAAGCTCTGCGAGGCCATCGCCACCACCGCCGCGTCTATCGCGCTCGCCGGCCCTTTCGGTGTGTGGGCATTGATCGCGGGGACACTTGATCGGACCTCTCCTGGCGGCGGCGATCTCGTATCGCGTCGCCCCGTACCGTCCACGTCTGAGAATCGAGCGCGCCGCCACCCGCCGTCTGCTCGGCTTCGGTCGCTGGGTGTTCCTCAGTGCCCTGCTTGCGGCGGTCGGCAACCTGATCCTGCAAGCAGCGATCTCGCGCGAGCTCGGAGCCGCTCAGCTCGGCCTCTACTTCATGGCGGCGCGATTCGCGTACCTTCCCCTCGAGGTGCTGGCCGACGTGGTCGGCACGGTTGCCTTCCCGCTTTACGCTCGCCTTCAGTCCAACGTCGAACAGGCGACGACGGTCTTCCGGAGGCTGGCCATCGGGAGCTCGGCGATCGCCTACCCCATGCTCGCGCTGCTCATTGCGCTCGCGCCGTCTATCGATCACGAGCTCCTCGGGTCATCCTGGACCGGCACGTCGGCCATCATGCGTGTCCTGAGCGTCTCGGCCGCGCTCGGTCTCTTCGGCGATCTGGCCGTGCCGGTGTACAAAGGACTCGGACGGCCGCAGTCTGTCACGGCACTGGAGCTCGTGCAGTCATCGATCGTGACGATCGTGGTCTGGCCGTTCGTCACGCACTACGGCGTCCTTGGTGCGGCGCTCGCCTGGTTGCCGGCCGTGCTCGGCTCGCAGTTATTGAATCTTCGGCTGCTCGCCGCCGTCCTTCGACGGCCGCTCCAGGGGCTTCCCCAGCGATTGCTCGCTATCAGCGCGATCTCGATCGGTGCAGCTGCCATCGGGCCTGTCGTTATTCTCGTCGTCTCTGGTATGCTCGGGCTCGTCGTGGCCGCATCGACGTCAATTGTCGTCGCCGCCGGTCTTCTCCTGTGCCTCGACTGTCGCCTCGATCTCGGTCTCGTCAGTACCGTCCGCGAACTGTTCGGCGTGGACCCGGCGCTCCTTCGGGCGAGGCTGCCACACGGCCGTCGCCGGCCGCCCCGGTGAGGCGCCTGGATGATCCTTCCCGGTGTGAAACACCTCGCGCATTCTGGTCGCTGGCTGCGGAGCCGGTTCATCCGCGGCGGCTTGATCCTCGCCTATCACCGGATCTCCGCCGTCGATTGGGATCCGTTCTCGTTGTCCGTCTCACCGGAACACTTCGCGGAGCACCTCGCCGTGCTCCGGTCTCATGCGAGCCCCCTTCGTCTGGCCGATCTCGTGCAGTCGCTCGACACGGGGCGCATCCCGTACGCCGCCACTGCGCTGACCTTCGACGACGGCTACGTTGACAACCTTTCTGTTGCGAAACCGCTGCTCGTCCAGCACAGCGTGGCGGCAACCGTCTTCGTCGCCACGGGCCACCGCGGATCAGAATTCTGGTGGGACACGCTCGCGAGGCTTCTTGCGCCCGGCCAGGAGCTCCCGGCCACTGTCCGGATCGCCGTCGGTGAGCGCATCCATACCTGGAAGTCTCCACCGGCGGGCGACGTCAACGGCAGACGACGCCTGCTCTTCTCCATCCACAGCCTGATGCAGCCGCTGTCGCCGCCACTGATACAGCCCATCCTCCATAGCCTGAGCGCCGCGTTGTCGCCGATGTCCACGCCAGCGCCGTTCTCTCGTGCGCTGACGACCGACGAAGTGACGGAGCTCGCGCGTGGGGATCTCGTCGACATCGGTGCCCATGGCGACACGCATTCGCTGCTGGCGCAGCTTCCCGTGGCCAGTCAGCAGTCCGATATCCGGCAGAGCAAGACGGTTCTCGAGAGTCTTCTCGGCCGACCCATACTCGGATTCGCCTATCCATACGGCTCGGTGTCGCCTGCAACGCTGAACATCGTCCGCGGCTCGGGATTCGCGTTCGCGTGCTCGAGCCACACCGACGTCACGTCGGCGGGCAGCAATCGCTTCCTGTTGCCGAGGTTCTGGATCCCCAACTGGGATGGGCGCAGGTTCTTGGGCTGGCTCATGCGCTGGCTCAAGAAATGAGTCCGGCGCCGTGACGGCGGCTCCGATCGTCTCGGTGGTGATCCCGTTTTTCAATGCGGCGGCGTTCAGCCCGAGGCGATCCACAGCGTCGTCGCCCAGACATACGACCGCTGGGAAGTGCTGCTGGTGGACGATGGGTCGACGGATGACAGTGCGCACATCGCCAAGGCGTGGGCCGCCCGCCATCCGGCGCGGATGCGGTATCTGGACCATCACGACCACGCGAACTGGGGTATCAGTGCCTCACGCAATCTCGGCATACGACACGCGTCGGGTGAGCTCGTCGCCTTTCTCGATGCCGACGATGTATGGCGCCAGGACAAGCTCGAACGACAGGTCCGTCGTCTCGTCGCACACCCCGATGCCGGGATGCTCTACGGCCGGACCCAGTACTGGCATAGCTGGCCGGACAACATCGACGGAAAGACCCGTGACTACACGCCGTCGCACGGGATTCCGGCCGACACCGTTGCGCGGCGCCGCACCTGCTCACCGGGTTCCTGTCAGGTACCGCCCGGGTCCCCTGTATCTGCAGTGTCCTGGTGCGTCGCTCTCTCGTCGAGCGGGTCGGCGGGTTCGAAGAGTCGTTCCGGGGGCTCTACGAGGACCAGGTCTTCTACGCGAAGGTCTGTTTGAGTACGCCGGTGTTCGTCTCGGACGATTGCCTCGAACGATATCGTCGGCACGCCGGCTCGCTGTGCGTGCTCTCCGAGCGGACCGACGCGGATCAGATCTGGCGGCGGCGATACTTGCGCTGGCTCTCACAGTATGTGTCGGACGCCGCGATCGTGAATCGCGACTTGTCGCGGCACTCAGGGCGCAGCGGTGGATCTGGGGGGACGATCGCAGCGAACATCAGCCGCGCTGGCTACAGCGCCTGGTCCGCGGGGCCAAGAAGACGGTCGTGCGTCTCGCGGACGTCGGACCGCGCATCGCACGCCGGCCTCCGGCCACCATGCCGCCTGCCGGCCGCGATGTCGGAGCGCGAGGTAAACCGATCCGATGAGCGAGCGCTGGCAACGGCCGTCGGTCGTGCAGCGTTTGCGTCGGCTCCTGAAGCCCGTCGCGCTCGGCGACGTACGACGCATCACGCCCATCAGCGCCAACTGGGGTTTTGACCACGGCCTACCCGTCGACCGCTACTACATCGAGCGGTTTCTCCGCGAGCACCGGAGGGACATTCGCGGACGTGTGCTGGAGATCAAGGAGAGCGCGTATACGGATCGCTTCGGCACCGCGGTGGAGCGTCGGGACGTCATGGATATCGACCCCACCAATCCCCGAGCGACGATATGCGCGGACCTGGGCGCTGCCGACGGGGTCGCCTCCGCCACCTTCGATTGCTTTTTACTGACCCAGACCTTGCAGCTCGTCTATGACGCGCCCGCCGCGATCGCCCATGCACACCGGATCCTGCGCCCCCAAGGCGTGCTGCTCGCGACGGTGCCGGTCGTCAGCCGGATTGCGCGTGGGCAGTCGTTCGTCGACCACTGGCGGTTCACTCCGGCCGCCTGCGCTCGTCTCTTCGGAGAACGCTTTGGCGCCGAGCACGTCGACGTGACGTCGCACGGAAATGTCCTGACGTGCATCGCGTTCCTGCTTGGTCTCGCGTATGACGAGCTTTCGCCTCAGGAACTCGACTCACCGGACGACGACTTTCCGCTCCTCGTCACCATCCGCGCGATCAAGACAGCCGCCTGAAGCGGTGCCGGGTGGCGTCGTCAGACTCCAGTGTCCGCCGTACTCCACGGGTTGACAGGGCACCGACAACCAAGATAAGGAAGGTGGCGGACGAGACGTCTACCTAACGTTCGAACCGGGTCGACGAAGAGAGGTCGCGTATGGGCACAAACGATAGGATGCCGAGAGGCCCGAGCGCCGCGGCGTGGAACGAAGGTCGCCGAAGGCTGCGGATCCTGATGTCAACGCTCACCTTATTGGCGACCACATCGTCGATGGGCACGCCGGTGTCCGTCGCGCAGGAGCAGATCATCCGCTTCGGCGCATCCCTGTCACTGACAGGACGCTTCGTGGACAACGCCCGCCTCACCAAGGACGGCTACGATTTTTATGTCAAGCACGTCAACCAGCGCGGCGGCATCGACATCGGAGGCGTGAAGCACAAGGTCGAGATCAAATACTACGATGATCAATCGGACACCACGACGGCGACGAAGCTCGTGGAGAAGCTCATCGTCGAGGATAAGGTCAAGTTCCTGCTCGGCCCGTACAGCAGCACCATGACGCTTCCGGTGACCAAGGTGAACGAGCGGTACCGGATCCCGATGGTCGTGGCTCACGCCGCGTCGACGCCGATCTTCGAGCAGGGCAACAAGTACCTGTTCGGAACGCTCAACACCGTCGACCAGTATTTCGAGAACGTGCTACGCATGGCTGCCGACACCACGCCGCGGCCTCGGACCGTCGCCATCCTCAACGAGAACGCGCTGTTTCCTCAGCTCAGCGCCGATGCAGCGGTGAAGGTCGCGCAGCAGCTGGGCATGGAGATCGTCTACAACGAGAAATATCCGACGGGCATCAAGGATCTGTCGTCGTTGCTCGCGGTGATCCGGGACGCCAAGCCGGACATCCTCTTGGGCTCCGGCTACATCGGGGATATGATCCTGCTCGCGCGCCAGGCCAACGACGTTTCCGTGAGACCGAAGATCTTCGGCATGGCGCTCGGCCCGACCCATCCCCGCTTCATCGAATCGCTCGGCAAGATCGCCGAGGGGATCGTCGAGCCAGTGCAGTGGGCGCCCAACATGCCGTGGAAGGATGAGATCTTCGGGTGGACCGCGCGTGAGTACGCCGACATCTTCAAGCGGGATTACGGATACGAGCCGGACTACCATCCGCCTCAGTCCACGGCCGCCCTCCAGGTATTCCATCGGGCCATCCAGAAAGCCGGCTCGCTGGATACCGAAAAGGTACGAGATGCGATCGCGGCGACGAACATCATGACGGCGTACGGTCCGGTCAAGTTCGATGACCGCGGCGTGAACGTCGGCAAACGAATGGCCGTGATCCAGATCCAGGACGGGCGACCGGTGGTCGTGTATCCCACGACCGCGGCCGAGAAGAAGCTCGCCTATCCGAGATAAGAGGCGCGGCGGCGCGCGGCGGAGACAACGGCCGCGCGCAGGCACGCACTGCCGCCCCTCTCCGCCCCGGGGCGCGCACCGCCGGCGATGCCGCAGCACGGCGCCGCCGGCGGTATCGGCCGAGCTGATGCTCACGCCGATGCGATGCTGATCCTGCAGTTGACGATCAACGGTATTCTCGTGGGCGGTCTGTACACCTGCATCGCGCTCGGATTCTCGATCATGTGGGGCGTCATGAACCTGATCAACCTCGCCCATGGAACCTTCATCATGTTCGGCGCCTACATCGCCTTTCTCCTGTTCACGATCGGCGGTGTTGATCCGTTCCTGGCCATCCCGGCCGCGGCGGCGGTCATGTTCGCGGTGGGCTATCTCCTGCAGCGCGGCGTCATCAATCTGGTCATCCGAGCGTCCGTCTTCCTCACGCTGATCCTCACCTTCGGCTTCGACATGCTCCTCGTCAACGTCTTGCTCGTGCTGTTCAGCGCCGACACCCGCTCCGTGACTCCCGCGTACTCCGGCGTCGGCATCCATTACGGCGGCGTCGTCGTTCCCTACGTGAGGATCGGCGTCTTCGTCGTCGCCATCACCCTGACGTATCTGCTCCACGTATTTCTGACGCGGACCAAGCTGGGCAATGCGATTCGCGCGACCAGCTTCGATCGGGAAGCCGCCGAAATGGTGGGCGTGGATGTGGCCCGAATCTTCCCAATGACGTTCGGCATCGGAGCCGCCATGGCCGGCGCGGCGGGGGCGCTCGTCGCCATTACCTACTCGATCTCTCCGGTGCTCGGCGGAGCGTTCACGATGAAGGCGTTCGTCGTCGTCGTGCTGGGCGGGCTGGGCAGCGTGCCGGGCGCTGTGCTGGGCGGCCTGACGCTCGGTATCGTCGAGCATCTCTCGACGCTGGTGGTTCCCCCCCGTTATCAGGAAGGGATCGGGTTCATCGTGTTGCTCATCGTCCTGCTCCTGCGTCCGTCAGGTTTCTTGGGAAAGCCGTTCTACGCGGAAGTCAAGGCATAGGGCGGCCGCCTCCCCGGTGCGTCGCGCATGACGCGGCTTCCGATCCCCGAGGTGGTCGTCGCGGTGGCAGGCGTCGGTTTGCTGCTCGCGCCATTCATGCTCGGTAATTACTGGATCCGGGTGCTGACGACGATGTTCATGTTTGCCGCCCTGGCCAGCGCCACGAACATCATGGCCGGCTATACCGGATACCCTGCATTCGGAAATGTGGTCTTCTTCGGGCTGGGCGCATACGCCACTGGCCTCGCGATGACGAAGCTGCGGGCTCCCTTCTGGCTGGGTGTCGTGCTCGCCGCGGTGGTGTGTTGCCTCTATGCCGTCGTGATCGGATTCCCGGTTCTACGACTGCGGGGCCACTACTTCGCGATTGCAACTCTCGGCATGAACGAGGCCACGCGTGCCCTCGTGGAGAATGTCGCCTTCACCGGCGGCGGTATGGGGCTCTCGCTTCCCGTCCAGCGCGGAGAGGTCGACGCCTTGAACCGACACTTCTACTTCGTCATGCTGGGCCTCGTCGCCGCGGCCGTAGGGGCGACGTATTGCGTCACCCGGACCCGGCTCGGGTATGGCTGCCTCGCGATTCGATTCGACGAAGACGCCGCCGGCAGTTGCGGAGTCCCGACGACGCGGTTCAAGGTCCTCGCCTGGACGCTGAGTGCGGTCCTCACCGGCATGGCGGGGGCCGCCTATGCGAACTGGGTTGGCTACATCGAGCCTCGGGCGGTGTTCGACATGAACATCGCGGTCAAGATGTTCGTGATGATGCTGCTCGGCGGGGCGGCCACCGTCTTCGGCCCTCTCCTCGGCGCATGTCTGGTCGAGCTGGTCGGCCTGATGGCCTGGAGCCAGATCCTCAACTATCACTCGGCGGCGCTCGGGGTGATTGTCATCGCGGTCGTGATCTTCGTCCCGGGTGGGCTCATGAGCCTCAGGCGGGGGCTGTCGATCCGGCTCCTGCTCGACAACGTCCGCGCGAGCCGTCTGTAGCCGTGCCAGCGCCGCGCAAGGTACTGGAGGGGCACAACGTCGGCAAGACGTTCGGGGGAGCCGTGGCTCTCACGAGCCTCGATTTTCACCTCGTCCACGGCGAGGTCCTGGGGTTGATCGGCCCCAACGGCGCCGGCAAGACGACACTGATCAACATCGTCTCTGGCTACCTTCGAGCGAGCTCCGGCACCGTCACGCTTCGCGACCGAGTGATCAGCTCTCTGCCGGCGCACGAAATCGCCCGCGCGGGCATCGCGCGGACCTTCCAGACCGTCAGGCCGTTCATGGGGATGACCGTGGAGGAGAACGTACTCGTCGGCGCCTTCTTCGGCGCCGCGCGTCGCACCGACGACCGCCATCCCCGGCAGCGGGTCGACGATGCGCTCGCATTTTTGAGCCTGACGTCGCGGCGGGACGATCCCGTGAATGCGCTGACGATCGCCGATCGGAAACGGGTCGAGCTGGCGCGCGCGCTGGCGATGGAGCCTCAGGTGCTGCTGCTCGACGAGCTGATGGCGGGCCTCAACGCGAGCGAGATCGACCAGACGATCGCACTCGTCCGCGACATCAATCGGCTCGGGGTGAGCCTGATCATCGTCGAGCACGTCATGGAAGCGGTGGTCGGCTTGTGCCAGCGGATCATCGTTCTGCACCACGGGCAGAAGATTGCCGACGGTCCCGCCCGCATGGTGCTGGACGACGGCCGCGTCATCGACGCCTACCTCGGTTCCCGCTATCGGGACCGAGTGCGGGGCCTCGAGGGGAAGCCGTAGCCAAGTGTCGGCTGAATTGCTCCGCGTCGACCATCTCGCCGCGGGCTACGGCGACCTGCAGGTCTTGTGGAACGTCGACCTCCGGGTCCACGCCGGCGAGTACGTCGCCGTGCTCGGCTCGAACGGGGCCGGAAAGTCGACGCTGCTCAAGGCAATCGCCGGCCTTCTGCGCTCCATGGGCGGCGCCATTATGTTCGACGGAATCGATATCACGTCGCTCACGGCCGCGGCGCGGGTTCGACGCGGGATCTCACTCGTCCCGGAGGGCAAGCGCCTGTTCACCGGGATGACGGTCCTGGAGAACCTGACGATGGGCGCGTTCGTTCGCAGCGATTCGTCGGCAGTGGCGCGAGACCTCGAGCGTGTGCTCGCCCTGTTTCCACCGCTCCGTGTGAAGCTCGAGCAGGTCGCCGGGACGCTCAGCGGCGGCGAGCAGCAGATGTGCTCGGTGGGACGCGCCTTGATGGCGCGGCCACGCGTCCTGCTGGTGGATGAGCTGTCGTTCGGTCTCTCGCCGGTGCTCGCCGAACGCCTGTTCAGTAGCCTTGCCGAGATCAACCGAGACGGCATGACGATCGTCCTCGTGGAGCAAGATGTGGTCGCCGCTCTTGCCCACGCTCACCGTGGATACGTCATCGCCGGGGGAAAGATCGTGCGGGAAGGCACGAACCGCGATCTGGCCAGCGATCCCGTCATCAAGAAGAACTATCTTGGAGGCTGACTCTCGGCCCCTCGCCCGCCCGGATCGTCGGAACCGCTGAACGACACCAGGGTCCGGGACGTGGCGGCGAACGCGCTCGGACCGCCTCGCAGGTGCCAGCGCCAGATCCTGTGGGTGCCACGCGCCTTGAAATCGAGCGCGCTTCCGCACACCTCCCATCCCAGCCGCTCGTGCGTCTTCCATGACGACTTGTTGTCGCTGCCGACGTCGGTGTAGATGGTGCGACAGCCAACCTCCCTCGCGTGGACGAGCATCTGGCGCAGGACAACGGTGTGGATGCCTTTTCCCCGCCATCGCTCCACCGTGAACGCATCAGAGCAGTACGCCTCGCCAACCTGGAGAACGATGAGGGCGGCGGTGTCGCCCAGCGACTCCTCGCGCTGGAAGGCGAGCCAGTTGTAGTGGACGATGTCGAGCCCGACCCGGGCCACGAAGCATCTCAGCCCCCGCCGCAGCCGGTGGACGATCGTCCCCTGGATGCCACGCTTTTCGTAGGGTCCGATCGGCGAAGGGCCATACCGGCGTGCCACCAGCGTGGCAAGCTGATCGACGTCGGATTCACGGGCCAGTGTGACGGTGATCTCCGCCGGAGCCGACATCTCGGCGATGGGTCGTGTCAGATCGCGCCGGTAGAACGTCCAGGGCTGGACCCTGCCGAACGGCGAAAGGCACTGCGCCAGCGCCCGCCACAGCAGGATCGGAAGACCTTCGTAGTGCAGAGTGTCCAGTGTTCGTCTCGCATACCATCGCACATTCGACATGGGCTTCATGGTCATCCCGGACTTGGCTCGATGACCTCGACACCCGTTGGCAATCCGCGGCCGGCGGCAAGCTGCCGGATCAACGCAAAGTACTGCGTCACGTGGGCGTCCGGCGTCCACTTTTCGCGGTAGGCGTCGTACCCGCGCGCGCCGACACGCCGTCGATACTGCGGATCGTCGAGGAATCGATCCATCGCCGCGAGCAGCTCCGGCTCCGATGAGTACAAGAGGCCGGCGCCACTGTCCTGGACCAGCTCGGACATCGCCCCCAGGTCCCTCACGATGACCGGAGTCCGCTGGCGGAACGCCTCGACGATCACCATCGCGAACGATTCATAACACTTCGACGGAACGATGAGAGCCACGGCTGCCCGGTAGGGTTCGTCGAGGCGCGCGGCGTCCAGAGGCCCCAGGAATCGGATGTTCGGACTGTCCCCGGCGAGCTGGCGCAGGCGCGCTTCGTCGCTGCCTTTGCCGGCGATCCACAATTGCGCCTTCTGGTATCGACGGAAGACTGGCATCAGGCTGTCCACACCCTTGAGCCGCTCGAGCCGACCCGCAAAGAGGAAATACGGCGCGGCAACGTCCTCCACGGGCGGCGCCGTCGTGGGAGACGCCGGCGGCTCCGGAGGAGCGAACAGGGGAATGTGCACGATGGGGCGCTTCAACCCAAGCCGATGGTGGATGGTCCCGGGTGAACCGACTCGGCGCGATGAAGGCGCACACTGTGCATCCGGACGTACCACGGAAAGAGCGCGGTCAACATCACGTCGAACAGCCGATCGGTGCGAAGGTAGTACGCGTCCACGCGCTCGAGGGCATAGAGATCGCTTCGCCTGGTGATCAGTCCCAGCGTGTCGGAGCACGCGCAGAGGAAGCGGGGGCGGACGAAGTCCGCCACGCGGGCGTCGTAGCGGCCGTAGGGATACGCGAAGCACGATACGGCAGCGCCGAGCGCGTCCTCGATCATGCTCTTCGAGTCGTCGATCTCCGCCTGTACCTCATGGCTCGACAAGCGCGTCAGGTCTCGATGCGTGCACGTGTGAGCTCCGAAGCTGAACCCGGCGCGCTGCATCTCCCGGATCTCCTCCCAGCTTAGCATCGATCGGCTCTCGAGCGGCGGCAGCGGACCTGTCTTCGACCCGCGTTGCGTGTACCCGACGGTGAGGAACACGGTGGCCGAGATCCCGTAGCGCTGCAGGACGGGAAAGGCCTCCTCGTACACAGTCTGGTATCCGTCGTCGAACGTCAGGACGAACGAGCGGGCCGGAAACCGCGCATTCCGACGCACGCGGTCGGCGGCGTCGAGCAGACTGAGCGTGCGATAGCCGCTCTCGTGCAATCGGCGCATGCCGCGGGCAAAGACGGCCGGGGGGAACGCGATGACCGAGGGCTCGTCATGGACAGTGTGGAACGTCAGCAGGGGCAGGGAACAATTTGTCGCAGGCAGAGTCGAAACCCCGGACACGGGCGCGAAATCATCCGACAAAGCGTGAGGATCGTACCATGCGCATCCACGGTGGGCAGGCATCCGATGAAGCTCGGGTCCGCGGTCCTGTGGGATACTCCCGTGCGAGTCCTGCACTCCAGCTCAGAGGGGCGTCGACAGAATGCGCTTGCACGATTTCCTGGACTTGCATGCTCGGGAGGACCCGGACGCTCTGTTCGCCGTGCACGGCGAACAGGCGATGACATATCAGGACGCTGCGGCAGAGGCCAACCGGCTCGCCAACGCGTTGCTCATCGCCGGCCTGCGGACAGGCGACCGCGTCGCCTATCTCTCACGGAACAGCATCCAGCACGTCCTGCTCTATTTCGCCGGCTCGAAGGCCGGCGTGGTCCCGGTCCCGCTGAATTTCCGCCTGTTGCCATCGCAGTGGGCCGAGCTGGTGAACGACGCGGGCGCCACGCTGCTCATCGCCGCCGGCGAGTACGTGAGCGCCGTCGATGCAATCCGCGATGAGCTGAAGCCTGTCACCCGCTACGTGTCCCTCGACGGCATGACATCCGGGTGGACGGATTACCGATCGTGGGTGAGCGGTCATCGCGCCTCGGCGCCGGCCGCCGTCGTGACCGGAAGCGACGACGCATACCAGATGTACACAAGCGGCACGACCGGACGCCCCAAGGGCGCCGTCCTCACGCAGAACGCCGTGACCGCGCATCTGACCCAGGTCGCCCTGGCCCTTCAGGGTCGACCGCGACAACGCACGCTTGTCGTGACGCCGCTGTTCCACGCGCACGCCGCCATTCAGGCCTTCGTGTCCGTGTACTGGGGGGGCTGCGTTTACATCCAGCACGAGTTCAAGCCGACCGACCTGGTCCGCGCGCTCAGTGAGGAGCGCATTGACGTCGCGGTGCTCGTCCCCTCGATGATCCAGACCTGTCTTCTGACCGTACCCGACGTGGCGGACCGTCGCTACGACACCCTCCGGCTGATCTTCTACGGCGCCTCACCGATCGCCGAACATACGCTGCGGCGCGCGATCGAGGTGTTCGGCTGCGACTTTGCGCAGGGATACGGCATGACGGAGACGACGGCCACCCTCACGTTTCTCAGCGCAGCCGAGCATCGACTGGCCCTCGAAGATCGCGCGGAGCTCCTGACCTCGGCGGGCCGGACGGCGGTTGGAACAGAACTGTGCATCGTCGACGAGCACGACGTTCCGGTCCCGCCCGGCGTCACCGGTGAGATCGTCGCGCGCGGGCCTACGGTGATGCGGGGATATTGGAATCGGCCGGCGGAGACTGCCGAAGCCCTTCGCGGCGGGTGGATGCACACCGGCGACGTCGGTCGACTGGACGCCGACGGCTACCTCTATGTGCTCGATCGCATCAAGGACATGATCTGCTCGGGCGGTGAGAACATCTACCCGCGTACGATCGAGGCGGTCCTCTATACTCACCCGGCTGTCGCGGACGCGGCCGTGATCGGTGTTCCGGACGAGCAGTGGGGCGAAACGGTGAAGGCGCTCGTCGTGCTCCGGCCAGGGGCCAGCGCCTCGCAGGAGCAGATCATCGAATTCTGCTGCGGCCGCCTAGCCGGATTCCAGAGACCGCGATCGGTTGCGTTTGTCGATGCGCTTCCGCGGAATGCAAGCGAGAAAGTCCTCAAGCACGTGCTCCGAGAGCCGTACTGGTCCGGTCGGCAGCGCCGCGTGGGAGGCGCCTAGGGCACTCGGCGGCGAGAGGCGCGGTGCTAGAAACGGCCGGCTTGCAGTGCTGGGGATGACGGCGCCGAGTCTTCCGCCGCGTTGCGGCGGGCACGCTGCGTGGTCGGGAGCCCGACGACGCTCGGCCGTCACGGTGACCGACGAGCTGCTGCACCATGCTGGCGTACTCGTCGGCCACGGCCTCCGCACTGAGGCGCCCACGGCTGGAGAACCAGTCGGACACCTCGCTACACATGGTCAAGATGGCCGTGGCCGTGACCGCCACGTCGCGCACCCCGAAGGCACCCGCCTTGACGCCTTCGGTTAGCAGCGACCGCAGCATGCCCGGTCCCGCTTGGCGATGATACGCCGCAGATTCGAGGGGGTCAGCGAACGGAGCTCGCTGCGGCTGATGTTGGCCTCGGCCTGACGTTCGGCATGGAAAAGGACGTGAAAGCGCACCACCGCCCGGAGTCGGTCCTCGACGGTCGTCCCGGACTGCATGGCCTGTTCGAGCCCCGCGAGGAGGTCGTCCATCACGCGGGTGAAGACATCGGTCAGGATCTTCTGCTTGGATGGGAAGTGGTACTAGAGCTTGCGGCTTCGACACGAACGATTCGCGCGAGCGCGCGGATCGGCGTCCCGTGGTAACCGCGGGCGTTGAATAGATCGATGGCCGCACGCCGGATGCGGTCAGACGATGTCTCGCGATTGACTGTCACCTGCGATACGGCCATATTGCCTCCGCGCGACCATACCATACCAAGCCCCTGCTGGCCACGCGTCCGGCGCCCTGCGACTCAGCGAACGCGTGGCGTCCTCGGTAGCTCCAGGACTCGATCGGCGATCACGTTTCGCTGGATCTCGGAAGATCCGGCATAGATCGTGCCCGCGCGCGACCAGAGGAACGCATACGCCCACGTCGCGCCATGGCCGGAATACGTCACGATCCGGTTGCGAGGGCCTTCGGGCACGTCCTCGAGAAGCTGCCCGTAGGGCCCGAGGATCTCGAGCGCGAGCTCGAACAGCCTCTTCTCGAACTCGCTGTATGAAAGCTTCACCATCGACGCATGCGGCCCCGTCCCCGGATTCCTCTGCATCGAGCTCAGCATGCGCAGCGCGGTGTAGCGGTTGACCTCGAGCTCGGCGACGATGCGGCCGAGATGGTTGCGCACGACGGGATCGTCGATCAGGGCCCGACCGCGCCGGCGAAGCATGCGCGTTGCGGCGAGAAGCTCGTTCACCGCCGCCCGGTACCCGGTCATTCGGGCGAGCGCCGTGGCACCCCGCTCGTAGGACAGCGTGGTCCGTGCGATCTCCCATCCCTGGCCGAGGCCACCCACCAGATCGTTTCGATGGACGATGGCATCCGTAAAGCGCACCTCGGAGAACTCGACGCCCCCCGTGATCTGTTGAAGCGCCCGGACAGCAACGCCGGGCTGTCGCATGTCGATGAGGAAGCACGAGATACCGCGGTGCTTCGGAACCGCCCGGTTTGTGCGCGCCAGCAGAAGTCCCCGATCAGCGATAGGCCCGTCGCTCGTCCAGACCTTCTGGCCGTTCACGATGAAGACGTCGCCGCGGTCATCCGCGCGCGTTCCGAGACTCGCGAGGTCAGAGCCGGCATCCGGCTCGGAGTAGAGCTGACACCAGATCTCGTCGGCGGTGAGGATCCTGTTGAGGTAGCGCTGCCTCTGGCTTTCGCTGCCGTGCGCGAGCAGCGTCGGTCCCGCGATGCCGATGCCCAGATCGTTGATCGGCGGTGGCGCATTGACGCGCGCCATCTCGTCAACGACGATCGCCTGCCGGATAAGCGAGGCGTCCTGTCCACCATACGCGCGCGGCCACCCCATGCCCACGTAGTCGGCGCCATACAACTCACGATGCCACGCCCTGCGCTCCGCCAGCGTGCGCAACGCCTCCCGCGGCACGTGGTCCTCGAGCCAGCGGCGCGTACGCGCGCGGGTCACGTTCGGGCGACCACAGCGCGTCTACGCGATTCGCCTGCCCGCGTTCCAACGAGCAGGCGGACCGACAGACCGCGGCGTCAGGCTGGCCTGGGAAGGGCGAGAACGGGGCGCGGTGCGTGGGGCGGTGCCGACGCTGCC
>Ga0075425_100003034_pt1 | contig 16957 bp, 30 predicted proteins | sample SoiMethybrSBSTD4_FD_75300 | JGI IMG/M metagenome (GOLD analysis project Ga0075425, IMG submission 75300) | Bulk soil microbial communities from a Populus tree surrounding site in Tennessee, USA - Soil MetaG P. TD hybrid SBSTD4 | ecosystem: Environmental > Terrestrial > Soil > Tree plantation... | reverse complement strand
GCGGCGCTGACGCCGGCGCTGCAAGCGTCGCAGTTCAAGTCGTGGGAAGATTCAGGCTTTAATCGGCGCTTTCTCTGGCCGCTCCTGGCAATGAAAGACGGGGAGCTGCTGGAGCGCTCGCGCGTGGAGCGGTCGCTACTGAACATTGAGCTTGGCCGCTATATCCCTATTCCGAACTCCGGCGTGATTCCAAACCAGACAACGAAACCCGAGCGGATTGAATGCCGGGCGCTGGTGAAGTACCAGCCCGGCGGCAACCATGCGACCCAACTGGAGCTGTTGGTGCGCGTGCTGGCGGTGCTGCAATGGTGGTATCCGATGATAAACCGCCGGCGTGACGATGCGCTCGCGACGGTGAAGGAGTTCGGGCGCTCGCTCGCGCGGGGCGGGGCAAAGCTGCTGGTGACAATGCGGTGTAACCACACATGGCTGTACGGCTCTGATGGCCGGATGTGCAAGGAATGCGGGACCTTGGAACCGCATACAGGACGGCGTAAGAAGCGGAAAGCGACAGTATCGCGACAGAGAAAGCGACAGTAAACACTTGCGCGCGGCTGTCCTACCCCCATATTTGGGGTATGTAGTTCACCTACTTTAACCCTGTACGGGGGTTCAAATGTCAAAACAGAAACTGCCGGTTCTCCGGACGCTAAAAAGAATTGAGCGCGAGCTAGACCAACTCGTTGACGAAATGGTGGGCGATCAAGGTGTGTCGGCGGAATGTCACGCGACTGTGTGTGAGGCGAGTGTGTTGCTCTACCGTGCTCAACTGGAGTTCTTGCGGGAGCGTGGCAAGTGAGCGGGCCGGGGTTTGACTTCATGGCCGCGCTGAAAAAAGCGATGGCGGCAGAAGCAGGGCCGGTGCGGGCGTCGAATGAGATACCGTCGGCGCACGCGGCAAGTGGCGAGGCCCGTACCCTCGCCGGCCGGCCCGCTGTTGCTGTGCTGCCAGAATTGGGGGCGTGTCCGGCCTGCAAGTCTCCAACCATTTTGAGTGACGACGCTCGACTAGAATCGTGCCGTGATCTGATGTGCGGCTGGCGTCAGTGGCGAACGCCGTCAACGACGCTGGCAGGCAAGGAAACCCCTGCCGAACATATTCGGAATGCGTTGCAGCTCCTCTGGGGCTGGGAGTACACGCACGTCGTGGACGCCGTGGACGGCAAGTGGCATATCGTGTACGACGCGGACGTGGTGGCGGCGGTGCAGGTGCGACTCAAAACCGCTTTGGCGGGACTGTGAGCGGCGCGGGGTGGACGTACAAGTACGATGACGTCATGGACTTTTTCGTGTTGGTCTCGCCGGCTGGTCGTCGGATCGGAGAGATTGACGAACGGGCGGACGCCATTTCCCTGTGTGATCTGTTGAACGATGGACTGAAGTTTCGCCAGTCGGAAAAGTTGGCGCTGTGACACGTCGGACGATTGACCTTCACGTGAAGCGGTTGCTGGCGCTCCACTCGCTGTACATGGTAGAAGATAAGTTGATGCAGCAACGGAAGCCGAACCGGCGCAACCTGTTCGTGGGTTTGATGAATCGGGAACGGGAGTGGTTGACCCGGTTGGCGACACGGGAATGAAAAAGCGGCGGGTGTCGCAGTCGGAGCGGTTGCGCCGGGCGAATATCTCGAAGGCGCTCAAGCGCTACTGGCGCGACGTCAAGGCCGAGAAGGCGGCGCGGAGCAAGGCGGCTCGGAAAGGCTGGATCACGCGGCGCACGGGCAAAACGTTGCGCCGGCTGGAAAAGAAACGGCGGGTTGTGCCGGTGGCCGTGGAACTGGGGTCACGCGAGCAAGAGGAGTGGGAAGTCACGGTGAGTTATGCGAGCGCGGACGGCAACCTCGTGGATATCACGTTTCGGTTGATGGGCAAGCCGGGTGTGCACTACGCGAACGACCAGGTACGGGCGGCGCTGTGGTTCACCCACAAGCACGGCGCGGGCGCGATGAAAGACTTCTCGCTGGACGGCCTCGACTGGCGGAATACCTACCCGCGCGGCCGGCAGATTGACTACAGCTACCCGGACGGAAAAACCGGCGTGCAGGAAGTGCTCGACAATGCGGGCGGCATCCTGAACACCGTGGGCCTTGCCGGACTTCGCGTGGCGCTGGTGGAGCAATGAAGATTGTCCGGGTCGGGTGGGACCGCTGGCCGCAGTTCGAGAAGGCCCCGCGTCTCATTCGGTGGACGCCGTGGGTACGTGGTCGTCGGTTGCTTCGGGTCTGGCGCTTCTTTATGGTGTTCGAGCAATGAACGGACCGCAACGTTTCCGCAAAAAGCCTGTTGTCATTGAGGCGTGGCAATGGGATGGTGACAATGGGCCGGTGGTCGCAGCCTGGTGTGGTGGTGCGTACTATCGTTCTGTCGGCGGCGTGCCACAGATCGTCATTCGGACGCGAGAAGATACGAACGAGTCGGCACATTGGTCGGACCCCGGCGACTACATCATTCGCGGTGTAGAGGGTGAGTTTTACGCTTGTAAGCCGTCAATCTTCATGGCGACCTATGAACTTGTTGAAGGTTGACGTGGATCACGCGCGGCCGCTGACGGTGGCGGTGATGGTGGGCCGCCTGGCGCGGGCCAATCGGCGGCTCGTGGCGCTCGGCCAGTCGCGGAGCCCGAGCGGAAAGGGGTGGCATTTGTGGGTCCGAGTCGCGCCACAGCCAAAGAGCGCGGTCGAAGTGGTCGCGTTGCAGCTCTTGCTCGGTTCGGACCCGCACCGCGAAGCCTACAACCTGAACCGCGCGCGGCGCGTCGATGCGGGCGAGATACGCGGCCGGTTCGCAAAAACCTGGAATGTGTTCTACCGAGAGGCGGCGGTGTGAGAGACGTGCGGAGTGGAAACACGGGCGACTTGTTTGCGGCCGTTCGTGATGTGCAAGAGGAGTTGTACGCACGGGTGCAGCGCGATGAAGATGGGTGGCTGGAAGCACTGCACCTTGCCCAGCAGCTCGCACTTGAGGTTGCGCGGGTGTTGGCGATTAGAGCGGGCGTGCAGGAATTACACCCGTTTCCGCCGACCGTGGCCAGAATCGCGCGGCGCGAACTGTGAAGGCGGCGCTGGCGCTCGGCCTTGTCACGGGGGTTGTGATGGGCACGTGTTTTACGGAATGGCTCAACGTGTCGTTGCTCGTAGTGGCTGTCGTGCTACAACTGACGCTGATAGGGATAGAACACGACCGTGACCACCACTCCACTGAAAGGGTATCGTGACCCCGCTCCCGAAGTACGAAACGATTATTCGCGAGCTGACCTATGCGATTCGCGACTTGGCGAGCGCGTCGGAAGTCGCGACCTATCGCACGCAGGGCGGCGGGCCGGTGCCCGGCCGGGTGTACACGGTGCACGACGAGGCCCAAGCGATGGCGAGCGCGCAGGGGCGGCTTGCGGGCGCACTCCAGGCGGCCGGCGAACACGTGGACCGGCTCGAACGGGACGCGCTGATTGTGGACGCGGCCAAGGCGGCAGAAGTGGACCGGCTCACAAAGATGAAAAAGAAGCGGGGGGCGCGGTGAGCGGAAAATTGGGCGGGGCCGCGGACGCGACCGGCACACCGTGAAGGAGAAGGGAAAGCGGTGCCCGTGCTGCTTGCTGCGATTTAGAAATGCTGCGGCGGTGTGGCGTCACGTTTTTAGAGTCCATGTTCGGTGAAGCCTGCCGCTAGTGCCGGTGGATATTCCCCCGCTCGTGTTTCCACCGGGCCAGCTATTCGACGTGTTCACGGTGACCGTGCGGAACACGACGGTGCCGCCTGACTGGCCGCACGATGGAGTGTATGTTTCCCGCCTGACGCGGATTGGAGATAGCGTCAAGGCGGAGATTCTGAGGCCAACCAAACGTGAGGGGGGACGATGAAGTACGCACCGTATTTCAAGCCGGAGATCATTGAAGGGCTTGTCCGGCGCTGTGAGGGCTCGGGGAAGTTTCACGACACGCCCGAGCTGGCGGACGCGGCCGGCAAAGAAGATGGCCGCCCCTACGTAGTGGCGGATGAAGTCGGCGCCGTGTACGTCGAAGCGCCGGCCGAACCGAAACCGGCGACGACGCGGCGGGCGCGGCGGTGACGCTGGTGACCGTGCTGTACGACGGCGGGCTCGACCCTGAGCTGGACCGCAAGGTTCGGGTCGCAGCCACGGCGACGGCGGGCCGGGAATGTGGCAGCGGGTGTGCGCTGGTGCCGCCGTTCACGCGGGACTTGGACTTCGAGTTTAGCGACCGGTGGCGGGCGGGGTGGTTCATCCATCTATTGCCACCCGAGACGCGGAGCCTGTGGGAATGACCGAACAGGTGGAAACGTTGATCGTGGCGCGGGGCGCGTCGTTCGTGCCGGTGGCGGCGCGGATTGCGGCGGCTGTGTCGCAAGGCTGGAAAGTCGGTGAGGTCCGCTTTGAGTTGTACAAACCCGTCCCGGTGGCGCGCGTGCCGGCGGTGACGGGTCAACGCACCACGCGCAAACGTCGCTGACCATGAAAAAGCAAGCGACCAAGAAAAGGACTGCGAATGGCCAAGGGCACGCGGGTTCCGCTCCACGAAGCAAACTACGTGGCGTGGGAAAAGGTGGGGACGAAGGCGAGCGGCATCTTTCTGGGGATCGTGGACGCCGACTCGGGGCCGGGGAAGTTCATCAAGCTACAGACGAAGGATGGCGTCGTGCGGTGCTCCGCGCCCACCACACTGCAACGGGCGCTCGAAGCGACGCCCGTGGGGACGGAAATCGAAATCGAGTACGTGAAGCAGGACGCCCCCAAGGACAAGACCAAGGCCGGCCTCAAGCGCTTCGAGGTGTTCGCGATTCAGAACGACGAGTAGTAGTAGCCCAGGCGGTGGCGGCCGTGACCAGCGACCCGCGCGTAGTCAAGTTGCTGGAGCACCAGGAGCGGGCGCGGTCCGGTCGTCGGGCGTTTCAGAAGGCGGTGATGGCGGTGCAGGGCGACCCGTCAACGATTCTCGCGGCGAAGCTCGAAGCCGAGCAACGTCGCGCGCAGCGGGAATCGTTGGCGGATCGTCCGGCCGCGCTCGGGTGGCCGGGGCTGGAGAAGGAGCCGAACGCGCTCGGCGGGTTCATGTGCAGGGACTGTGGCGCGATGATTAAAGGAAAACTCACCCACGCGTGGACCTGTAGCTATTGGGACACGCCGGAAGGAAAGGCGGCGAGCCCGTTTTGAGCGTCTGGGCGGTGGTGGGGCTCGTGATATGGCTCGGCCCGGCGGTGGTGCTGGTAGTTTGGTTTTGCGCCGATGTGCTGGCTAATAAGGTGCGGGTGTGGCGGGCGGTGCGCGAGCTGACGCGGCCATCCTCTAGAGGAAGGGGACGCGGTGGAAAATTGCGCGGGATGTGGACGGCGCTTTGGTGAGGACACGAAACAGACGCATTGCGCGAGTTGTCGGCGGCGGCTGTTGTCGGGCAAGGCGCTCAAGTACCAGAAGCCGCCCGAAACGCCGGCGATTCTCCGGCGCGGTCCTACGACCACGGCGCGCGACCCGCGTCAACTCACGGTGATGGACGACGATGCCACTGGTACGAAGTGACGAGCTGGATATCGCGGCGGCGGCGGGTAAGGTAATGCTCGGGCGCCGGAACGCGCGGCACGTGCGCTGCTGCTGCTGTGGTATCCTCTGTGTGCCGGGCGAGGCGAAAGCGTGCTGGATCGACGGCCATGACCGGGGCTACTTGTGCACATCGTGTGGAAAGGTTGTGGACTAATGGCCAAGCGGTTAAGCGGTGACGAGCTGCGCGCGTGGGCACGTGGACAGGCGGCGGCGTACATTCGCGGGGGCCGGGTGGCGGACGCGCAATCATTGGAGTTCTTGATTACCGAGACGTATCTACAGGGTGCGGTGGACGCCCTGAAAGAGGAAGTGGACTTCCTACACGAACGGGGACTAGGTGGCCAACGACAACCATAACACGCCCGACATTACGCCGGCGCACTTCGACGCATTCGCGGTCGTGGTGGCGGCCAACGTGCCGTCTGCCTATCTCGAACGGATGAAGGCCGGGAACTTGAAGCCGGCCGCGCTCGTGTTCGAGCTGGTGACGAAAAGCGGCTTGACGGCGGGCGAGCCGGTGACGGCGCCGGTCCGCGACCTCTTGCCAGAGGAAGCGATTGCCGTGATGCAACGGGCGATGGCCGAGGGCACGGTGCAAGTGTCGGTCGCGTTCCAGCCGGTGCGCGGCGGCGCGAAAGTGCACCGGGTATGAGCACACGCCTCGCGCAATCGGATGGCGTGGAGCTGGTGCAGTTTGCGGGCGGGACGGAACGCGGGCTGTGTGTCCAAATCGCCGTTGAAGTGCCTGGCGACGAGCGGGGACAATCGACCTATATCATTCAGTTGACGAGAACCCAAGCGGGGTTCGTACGTGACGAGCTAACGAAATGGATGGCCACGACGTGACGAAGCGCAAGCGGGTGACGCGGATCGAAGAAGAATTGGAGCCGGGCGAGCAGGAGACGGAATTGCCGCCCGTGGACCTGGCCGACGACCCGCTAGACGACGTGCTCGCGGAGTTGGCCGACCAGGTGGCGAGCTTCACGGTGTTTCGGCTTCCGGCGATTGGCCAACCGGGCAAGCGCACCTTTTGCGCGAGCTACCGAGCCGACGACTTGGCCGGTCAAGGCATTATGGAGTTCGTGGCCGAGCGGTGGGGCGGCGGGCGCTACCTCATTTCCCCGCGCGGCGACGGCGGCGCGATTCTCCGCAACCAGAGCTTCGAGATTGATCGGAGCGTCAAGCCGAAAGTCGAACCGTCCGAGCCCGCGCGCGACACCACGAAAAGCGAGCTGGTGGAGCTGGTGCGTGAAGTCATTCGCGACAGCCGGGCGAGCGGGAACGGCGGCGGCGCCGGGACGCCGGCCGAGATTACGGCCGCGATCATTCAGAGTGCGGCGAGTCAGGCGGCGGCGATGATGGCGATGTTGCAGCCGATTATCCAACAGATGACCGCGAACGCGCAGCCGCAGTCGATGAAGGACTTCATCCCGCTCATGGCGTCGGCGTTGGAGATTGGCGCGGAAGCGCGCGGCTCGGGCGGCGGCGATGGCCCGGCGGCGTACTTGCCGCTGGTTGAAAAGTTCGCGAATATCTTGGACACGGCGACGCGGCGCGGCACGGTGCCGGGCGAGCGCCGGCCCGTACAGCCCCCACCCAAACAGCCGGAGACGGTCCAGGTGTCCACGAACGTCAATGAACCGGGATGGATCAAGGGCTTGAGGCCCTATCTCCCCGGCGTGCTCGCGGCGGCGACGGCGGACGTGCCGCCAGAAATGGTGCTGGACGAGCTGGAGCGCACAGCGCCGCGCCTGCTTGACTGGCTTGCGGGCCGAGACCCCGAAACCTGGCCGGGTGAGGTTGCGGCGTTTATCCCCGAGCTGGTGCCGCACAAGGCGTGGATCACGCGCTTGCTCGACGCGCTCCACGAGGACGACGAGGCCGAGGAGCTGCCGGGCGTGGAAGGCGGGGCCGCGAATTGACCCGCATTGCGCGCAACACCGTGGACGCCGAGGGCAAGGTGCGGATCGTCATACACCTCGCCGGCGTCCGTCACCGGCACGTGAAGGGCAACATTATGAAAGTGCTCGTCGTACCGCACACGCGCGTGTCGGACGTGGCGGCGCTGATTCACCGCGCGCTATTTCGGATCGTCGGCAAAGTCGGCGGCGCGGTCGCGCTGTAGATGCCGAGTCACGACCGGGAAGGTGTCGGCAGCGCCGAGGACGCGGCGGCGGCGGGCGATGGCTCGCTTATCGCCATCACGAAGTTTAACCGGGCCACGCTGATTGCGATTGCTGCGAGCGTCGCGACGATTGCGGGCGCGGCGATCATTGTCAGTAATGCCGTGCGGCCGGCGACGGCGACGGCGGTCGCGCCAGTCTATGGCGAGGGCACGACGGTCGCGCTGTCCACCGACCTCGCCGGCAATCTCCGCACAGCAGGCGGCGGGGGCGGCGGCAACCCCACGGGTGGGCGTCTCGACTCACTCCGGCGCCTGGACTCCGTTTACTTCCTGCGCGTGCTCGACACGCTGCACTACCTCAAGGCGGGGCGGCTCGACTCGACGGCGTTCACGCGGCGCGCGAGCGTGGACACACTGCGCTATCTCCTTGCTGGCCGCCTCGACTCACTCCGGCGACTTGACACACTTCGCACGCTGGCGAACCAGCTCGCCGGTCGCATGGATTCAATTCGGCGACTCGACACGGTGCGCGTCGTGGCGAACATCTTGGCCGGGCGCTTGGACTCACTCCGGCGCCTGGACTCGCTGTTCGGTATTCGGGCCAACATGACACACATCGGCCGCGTGGCGGTCGATTCGGCTATCCCCGAGCTACGCGCGGCGACGCTGCACGTGACGGGAACGGCGGCGGTCAACACTGCGCTCACCATCACGTTGCCGGCCGTGGCCGGGCAATTCCATTACATCACGTCGATCCAGTGGCACAAGCTCTACTCAGTGGTCGGCGTCGCGGCGGGCGCGGGTGTCATCTGCACGACGACGAACCTGCCGGGAAATCCGGCGTGGACGACCGAGCAGAACGCGAGCCCGGCGGGCACGGTGGTCAAGGTGATCGACTACCAGCCGACAACGCCCCTCAAGTCGTCGGTCGTGAACACGGCGACGACGATTGTGTGCCCACTCCAGTTGCAGACCATCTGGCGCGGTAACGTGAGTTACTTCACGGCGCCGTGATGGAAGCGCGGAAGTCGTTTTGGCGAATTGCCCGGCGCCGTCCTGGCGTGGTGCTGTGGTGGCTGTGGTACGAGCTGTACGACCGTTGGCAGCGTTTTTGGGGTAGAGAACTATGAGTTTCGCGGTTGGATTGCTGACGGTCACGCTCGGGTGGATCATCGGCTACGTACAGGGCCGGGGGGACCGTCACCGGACGTAGTGCCCTAACAAGCGACACCGCGTAGATATCCCACCTAGTGACAGTATCTTGACACCATAGCGCCAGTGTGCGAACGTGGGGCGTGTGTATGCGACGCGCCTCGGTTCGTCACAGCCGGTCCGATGGATCACGCTCCCGAACGGTGAAGCGGGGACGTGGGCCACGGTTCGGGTCATGCGCCAAGTGGCACACGAGGCCGCGCGTAACCCCCTCGTTATCGACACCGCCCGCGCGATTCCGGCGGGCAACCCTCTCCAACTCCGTCAGTGGCTCGCGGCACATTTCCGGTTTCAGTCGGACCCCGACGCCTATGAAGCTATCTGGACACCGCCGGACCAGCTCGCGCAGATCAACCGGCGTGGCTATGCGCGCGGCGATTGCGACGACGCCGCCGTGCTCGGCGCCGCGCTCGCACTCGCGTCGGGCCTGCCTGTCCGGTTCGTGCTCCTTGGCTTCGAGCCTGGCTCCATGAGCCCGCTCACGCACGTGTACGCCGTGGCCGGCGGCATCGACTTGGACGTCACGAAACCGAACCAGCGCGTGGCGCCGGCAACGCGTCGCGTCAGTGTGGAGGTCTAGCGATGTATCCGCTCGGCAGGATTCCGAAACGGCTCGGCCTCACGGTGCAAACGCCCGTGGCCAAGTTGTCGCTCAGTCTCAAGACGCCATCAGAGAAGCGGGCGGCGGCCGTCATGGGACCCGTCGTGGCAGCGGCGAACGGTGGCAACCTGAACGCGGTGGCGATTCTCGACACGCGTCGCAGTATCGGCATCGGCGCCGAGCGCGCGGTGTGGTCGTCGGGCTACAACCAGGTGCTCGGCAGCGTCCTGCAAACCTATCTACCGCAGCGCGGGACCATCGTCGCCAGCATTCCGGCGAGCGCGCAAAGCTCCCCCGAAGCGGCAGCGTCGTGGGCGCTGAATACGCCCCAGGTCGTGAAGGGGCCATCCATCGTCCAGAAGATTGCCGACGTCGCCGTGCCCGCGCTCCTCGACACCGAAGCGGGCCAAGAAGTCCAGAATGCGGTCGTGTCGGCGGCGGTCAAAGACAAGACGCAGGCCGCTGTGACGACGGCGAAAAGCTGGCTCCTGCCGGTCGCGCTCGGGCTCGGCTTCTTCTTCTTGAAGGGCAAGAAGTAGCGTGCTCGCTCGACGCCCGACTTTTCTCGCGGACGTGCCCGCCGACCCGGCGACGCCGGCGCAGCGGGCGCGCATGAACTTTCTGGGCGACCAACTCCACGCGCTCGGGCTGTCGATCCAACAGGCGCAAGCGCGGGGCGATACGGCGACGGTCACGCAGCTCCGCGCCATCGTGGACAAGCTCTATGCCGAACAGCTCGCGCTCCAAAAGGCGATCATCGCCCAGGGGAACCAACAGAAGGCGGCGGCCGAGTCGGGCGCCTACGATTCCCCGCTCGAAAAGATTGCCGCGAGCTTCAAGTCGGTCGGCATCCTCGGCGCGCTCGGGCTCGGCGTCGTGGCCTATCTCGCGTTACGGCGGTAAGCGTGTGCGTCGAAACCCGGCATTGCGGTGGAATCGGGTTAGTCCCCGCCTGTACGCGGCCGAGTCAGAGGGCGGGGTCGTGTTCGTATCGCGCCGGACAGACGGGCTGGGGTGGGAAGTGTTCTACCGGGGCGGAACGTCACAGGGCAAGCAACACATCGCGTTCGCGCAGAGTGCGCGGCACGGGAAACTGTTGGCCCAGGTAATGCGACGGAACCCGCTCCAATACCGGACCGTGGAAACGCGGACGCTCAAGGGACTGAAGGAAGCGGAGCGGCTTCAGGCGGCGGGCTGGAAGATCATTCGCTCGGGGATGTTCTCAATACAATTCGAGCGGAAAGTGGCCCGGCGACGGACGGCGCAGCGGCGGGCGCGGCGCAACTGGACGGCTGGCATCACGTCGGGAAATCTCAAGAGTGAGTCTAAGGTCATCGGGGAACAGCTCAACGTGTTGCGAAGCGTCCACCGATATCTTGAAAAGCAGGGCGCGCGGGGGATTGCGGCAGATGTTGCAGGCGCGATATACGCGCTGGACGAGTTGCGGGGACAGGCCGCACTCGGGTTCCACAAGAACCGCGCACGGCGCAATCCGTTGCTAGGCATCTTCGGGCCGAACCCGCGCGCGAAGGTCGTGCGGGAGATGGGCCGGGTAGTCGAAGTCCGGTACAAGCGGAAAGACGACGGCGGGCTCTACTATCACAAGTACACGTCCAAGCCGCGACTCCTCGCGCTCTCGGACGGCTCAATTTGGATCAAGGGGGCGTAAATGAGTGCGCGACTCTGGGAAAAGATGGACGGGGACCGCATCTGGTTGGAAAACCCGCGTCGGAAGCGGCGCCGCAAGAGTGGCGGCAAGCGCCGGCGTGGTGGGCGGTTCAAGAAGGGCTCGGCGGCGGCGAAGCGCTACATGGCGTCGATTCGCCCGAACCGGGGCACGAAACGGCGCAGGAAGCGGGCGCGGCGCAATGCCGGCGTGAGCCCCGCGTGGTTGCTCAACGGCAAACGGAAAGGGTCACACATGGCACGGCGGAAGCGGCACGGCCGGCGGCGCTACCGCCGGAACCCGGGCGGACGCTCGGGATTCAGTGTCAAGGGCATCCTCGGACGCCTGCAACGCGGCGTCGTGGACGGCCTGTGGGTCGTGGCGGGTGAGGCGGGTGCGGGGATCGTCCCCGGCTTTTTCCCGGCCATTCCCTCGACCGGCGTGGTCGGGTTCGTGGTCCAGGGCCTGACGGCGGTCGGCCTCGGGGAAGTGGTCCGGCGCTTCGCCAAGAACAGCCGCGCGGCAGAGTTCGTCGTCGCCGGCGCGCTGGCGAAGCCGATTCGAGCGCTGGTGCTCGCGTCGGGTATCCCGCAGCTCACGCGGGCGCTGTCCAGCTATCCGAGCTTCGCGGCCTACCCCGAAGCGGGGAACGTCGTGACGGGCGGGTCGCTGTCCGGCGTGCCGGGCGGGTTCGTGGAGTCGGGTGACGCAGAGACGCAGGGCATCTTTTAGGCCCCGTAGTACCGGAGTGGGAGCCGTGGGGCGTGGTTTCACCTTTTGAGCGCCGCAGCGAAAAGCGGCGTAGGGGAACAACATGAACATCGTTCAGCCGCTGAACTGGAAAGACATTCAACAGCGTGTGGCACCACAGTCGCCCGAGGGCGTGCCGTGGTGGCTGTACAACACGCAGACCTACACCGACAACGCGAGTACGAAGCTGACCTTTTTCACGGCGACTGACTCGAACGAGGACCTGACGAACCTGCCGAGCGGTGGCGTGCTGCCGGCGGACCAGTGCCTGTTCATCCACAACATCTACATCGACTACTTCCTTGCAGCCGGCACGGCGTTCGTGACGGCGGGCGCGGGTGCGGCGGTGACGGGCGTCGTGGACGATATCGGCCTGCTGCACCTGGGCGGGCGTGGCCGCTTGCTCCTGAAGATTCGGAGCAAGGACTACGGGCCGTGGCCGATTTCGGCCTTCCAGGGGCTCGGGTCGCTCAACATGGTCATCAACGGCACGCAGGCGGCGGGCGCCGACTTGCAGGCCGCTACCAACGCGCAGGGCGTCGGGTCGGGCCGTGGGGCGCTCGGGGGCGCCATCGTGATTCCCCCGCAGACGAGCTTCCAGGTGTCGCTGCTCTGGCCAGCGGCGATCAACCTGACGGCCGATTACCGCGTGCGGGTCACGCTGCACGGGGCGCTGTACCGCAACATCCAGTAACCCCGGGGCGGTTGACCGGCGTGCAGTTTGTGGCGACATTGGGTGAGGGGTCCGCTTCGGCGGCGTAAGGCGCTTCGGCGCGCCCCTCTCCTCTACCGTGAAGTAGGAGGCGTAACGGTATGGTAACTCCTTCCCAGGGCAACATCGTGGACGTGTCGGGCGGTATGATCGTCCGGCCGAACCCGGTGCGCTCCTATCTCCCACAGAAATACTGGAACCGGCGGGCCGACTTCTACACCTACAGCGTGGAGTTCAACATGCTTGGGGTGAGCGCGACGGCGACCGACCCATTCCAGGTCGATGTGGACCAGGACTTCCTTTGCCTCGGCATCGTGTGCGAGGAAACGACGGCGGCGGCCGGCACGACCGAGCAGACCTTCTGGCCGGTGCTGGTCGAGATTTTCGAGAACACGGGCGCGAACTGGTTCGACGCGCAGCAACAGCTCCACAACGTGGCCGGGCGCGGCACGGTGGACGGCATGGGCTACCGGCCGCTCCCCTACCCCCGGTTCGTCTCGGGCGGCTCAACGGTGACCGTGCGGCTGCAGAACCTCGAAGCGACCGCGCGGCGCATCTGGATCGGGTTCCCCGGCGTGCAGATTTTCCGAGACTAGCCGGTGTTCATCGCCAAGGCCATTCCCAAGAAGGCGTCCACGACGGCGCCACCCGAGGGACCGCAGACCAGCGCGTTCACATGGGTCAAGGCGGCGCTCGGGCTCAACGCGGACGAGTACCCACGCGAGCTGTCCATGCCGGGGATTACGCCCGTCTTGGAAATGGCGAACGGGCCGATGGTGCTGACGCAGTGGCCGAACCCGGCGGCCGGCACAGGCGTCGGGCTCCTCTTGCCGGTAGGGCCGTTCGATTGGGAAGTGCAGTACATCGAGTTCGTGTTGACGACGAGCGCGGCGGTCGCGAACCGGGTCGCGAACCTCGCGCTGGCGTTCGGCGGCTACAAGATGCAGGGGAACTTCACGCAGACGGCGGGCCTGACCGTCGTGTATCTGTTCGCGGCAACCGGCGTGATCGGACAAGCGTCCTCGCTCGTGGCGTCAGAATCGACCATCCTTATGCCGGCGCCGTTCGGGCTCCGACTGTCGCCTATCGGCATCGGGGCCAACAACCCCGATATCAACATCACCGTGGACAACATCCAGGCGGGGGACCAAATCAGTTCCATCGTGATGTATGCCCGCAAGCAGTTGAGTGGCGGGCCGAACTTACAGTTTGCGACCGGCGCCTTGAGCTAATGGAATGGACCGGCGGACGTGGATCGTGCTCGGCGTCTTGGCGTTCGTGCTCACCCGCGCGGCGCGGGCGGCGAGCGTGAACTTTAAGCCTGGCGTGGACTTGTCGCTCAGGCCCGAAATGGCCAAGGCGCTGCCGCTGATTGAGCAGGCGCACGACGACGTGGGGATTGCGCGCGGCGCCTACATCACGAGCGGGAAGGATGGCGTGCATGGCCCGGACTCCCTGCACGCGCTCGGGCTTGCGGTGGACCTCAGAACGCGCGACCTGCCGAGTACGACGGTGACGGCGCTGGTGTCGGCGCTGCAATCCCGACTCAATGGCTCGGCCAGTGCGACGCGGCCCTATCAGATGATCGTGGAGCCGAACGCGAGCGCACCGACCGCTGACCCACATATCCACATCGAATACCAACCCTATCCAGGCTACCGGGGTTAATGCGTGCTGCACCTCTTTCAGTCTATCGTCGTCCCGAACGTGCTGGATTGGGGCGCGATCAACACCGCGCTGACCGTAGGGGCGATTCTCTACCTCTACCGTCAGGCGCGCGTGGTGGATACGGTGCGACAGATGTTGCTCGGGGCGGGCGGTGAGGACACGGGCGCGATTGGCGAAGTAAAACTTGTGCGCCAGCGCACCCACGAGTTGTCTACGGCGGTGACGGTGCTCAATGGCTCGGTCGAGAATCTGATTGAGCGCCTGGACAATCTGGAAACGCGGGACCTGAAGGCGGGCCGGCGGAACATCGACAGAGGGGTGACCTAGTATGGGCATCGCGACATTTCTCGGCGGGCTGGTACTGTGGCTCGCATCGCAGGTGGGCGTGCTCGGCCTGTTGCCGCACAACGTGCAGACCGTCCTCACGATTGTCGCCGGGGCGCTGACCGCCATCGGCATTCGCGCCGCCTCACCCAACACGGCTATTTCCAGCGCACTCGACAAGCTCGGGCAGGGCTGGAAAACGGTGGCGGGGGCGCTCCTCGCGGCGCTCGGGTATGTGGTGGACCCGTCCGTTGCGGGCGGCCTACCACCATCTACGGCGCACGTGCTCCAGGTCGTGGGTGTGATCCTGACGGCGCTCGGCCTCTACCACGCGCAGGCGAAAGCGGTCCCCGCGCCATGAGTGCGAAAACGGAAATGCTCGGGCTCCACAGCTCGGCCACCAGTGCCGCGCTGTTCCCGAACCTCTTGCGGATTGCGCTCCACGCGCTCCAGGTGGTCCGGCCGTTCATCAAGATGAACGCCGAGCAGTCGGCGGCGTGGTCCATTGTCACCGAGCTACTTGGCGGTAACTCGACGTGACGTTGAACGGATGGCGGCAACCGAAGCGTGGGCGGTGGCTCCTTGAATGGGTGCCACTGCTTCCCTTTCTGCCCCCCATCCCCCGGTTCGCCGGTATCGGCATCGCGCTCGCCGGCCTCGCCGGCGGCATTCTCCTCGGCCTCATTCCCACGTGGTCCCTGCCGGTGCTGCCGATGGTGGGCCTCGTGGACCTTATCGGGCTCGGCCGTCAACATCCCATTGCCGGTGCGGACGTGTACGCGTTGTTGCGGGACGTCCTCGAAGATTCCGGGTGGGACACCGACTTCGGTCAACCGTTCTCGGGGTTCCCTGGCCCGGTATACAATCCGATGGCCTACGGGGCCAAAGGGAACGGCGTCACCGACGATGTGGTGGCAGTCAATGCCGCCATTACCGCGTGCGCGACGGCCGGCGGCGGCGTCGTCACCATCCCCGCCGGGAAAACGTTCCTCTGCCATTCCGATAGCGTCAAGGTCCGCGCCGGTGTGGCAATCATCGGACAGGGCTATAGCAGCGTCTTGAAGTTCGACACGTTCGACACCTCGGGCGCGGGGAAGTTCTCGGCGGACGTCGTGTATCTCCGCAACTTCAACGCCTACACGAGCGGCCCCTACGTGCTCGACACCAACGTGAAGCTCCAAAACTTCCGCATCGTGGGCGCCGCGCCGGGGACGCCATCGGGAGCGCCGGCGAATGGCGCGCAGGGCGGTATCCTACTTCGCAACATGACGGACGTCATAATCTCCGACGTGACCGTGCAGCAGGTGCCGGGCATTTCTATCTGTCACCAGGGGGTGACACGGCTTCGGGTTATCGGCAACCAAACAAAGATGTGCGGCCGTGACTCCATCACGGGCGGCCCCTACGACACTGTGCCAAGCACTGACGTTGTGATTGTGGGGAACGAGTGCAGCGACCTGGCCGACGATGGCATCATTGCCAACATGAGCGTAGACACCGCAAAGCCGGGCACTACCCCGCCCACGCGGTGGGTCATTGCGAGCAACAAGCTGTTTGGCAGTCAGGACGTCACGGCCAACAACTTCTCGCGTGGGATCGTAGTCTCGGGTGGCGAGGATATCGTCATCACCGGCAACCTCGTGCAGGACACGTGGCAGCAAACGTGCTTCATCTTTACCGACGCCAACACCGCGAACCAGCCGAAGCGGATCACGGTAACCGGCAACAAGTTCCGCCGGGCCGGCAAGGTGGGCGTCGATGGCTCACGGGGGACGGGGATACTCGCAGATGGCATCGACCTAAAGATCAACGGCAACGAGGTCAGCGATACCACGCTCCACGGTATCCAGATTGGCCGCAGCGCAACGGCGGTGGTGGACGGCTTCGAGATTATCGGGAACACGCTGGCCCGGTGCGGTGACCCGGCGACAAACGCGCTGCTTGGCATCTGGCTATCCGGAACGACAGCCGGCGGCACCGACGTCAAGAATGGGATTGTCGCCCACAACCGAGTCTACCAGTCATCAGCGGCCGGCATCTACGCCAAGTACACCGACCAGGTAGATATCGTCAACAACGTGTGCTACAACAACGGACAAAAGACGGGACAGACGACGCTCGGCGGCGGCATCGTGGTCGAAGGAGCTGGCACCATTCGCGTCCACAGCAACCGTTGTTACGACACCCAGGGCGTTAAGACACAGACTTACGGGTTCGTCACACGGTTGACCGCGATCACGTACTTGTCCCTTAAGGACAATTACTTCGAGGGGAATCTTACCGACTACTGGATATTGAACATTGTCCCGGCCAACCTGCACATTCGCCAAGAGGAAAAGACGCAGGCGGT
>Ga0075425_100003033_pt1 | contig 16958 bp, 23 predicted proteins | sample SoiMethybrSBSTD4_FD_75300 | JGI IMG/M metagenome (GOLD analysis project Ga0075425, IMG submission 75300) | Bulk soil microbial communities from a Populus tree surrounding site in Tennessee, USA - Soil MetaG P. TD hybrid SBSTD4 | ecosystem: Environmental > Terrestrial > Soil > Tree plantation... | reverse complement strand
GATCGTGTCGGAGACATCGTGGACCCGATGGGCGCGAAGTTTGCAGCCGAGATTCCCCTCCTTTGGCAGCACCAGCACGACAAGCCAGTGGGCATGACAACCTTCGGGAAGGCCACGAAGAAAGGGATTCCGTTCGTCGCGAGCATCGCCTCGATTGCCGAGGCTGGCCCGCTTAAGGACATGGTTGACATGGCCTGGCAGGCGGTCAGGGCCAAGCTCGTCCGGGGTGTCTCGATCGGTTTTCGTGCGCTCGAGTTCTCCTTCATGGACGAAGGCGGCATCCGGTTCACCTCGACAGAAATCTACGAGTTGTCGCTCGTGACGATCCCGGCGAACGCCTCGGCCACGATCCAGACTATCAAGGCGCTCGATTTCCGCAAGGATGCCTCGGGCGCCGTTCGACTCATCACCCGCGCCGCTGAACAACAGCCGCGCGACGGCTCGATTCAACTGATTCGGGCCTCCTCTGGCAGCTTGCCGTTGCACGCACGCCCCTAGAGCTCCAAAGCAACCATTCAATTTTCAAGGAGCCATCATGGCATCGAAGACTTTCGCCGAACAGGTCGCGGACCTGAAGGCAACCCGTGAAACCAAGGCAACCTCCATGCGCGAGATCGCGCAGAAGGCAGTGGACGCAGGTCGGTCGATGGATACCGGCGAGTCGGAGCAGTTCGACACGATCGAAGGCGAGATCAAGCGCCTGGACGACGACATTTCGCGTTACTCGCGCCTCGCCGAGATCGACAAGACCACGGTCAAGGCAGTCACCGAGGACAAGAGCGAATCGACCATCAACCGCAACGGCGAGCGCGCGGAGCTCCAGTTGAAGACCGTCGAGAAGCTGGAGCCCGGCATCGCCTTCGCCCGCTACGCGATGTGCCTGACGGCCGCCAAGGGCAACAAGGAACTCGCGTTCAAGATGGCCGAGCGTCACTACCCGAAGACCGAGAGCATCGTCAAGACGCTCAAGGCCCAGGCGGAAGGCGCGAATCTGGCACAAATGATGCAGATGAAAGCCACCGTCGCGGCAGGCACGAGCCTGGACAGCACCTGGGCGGCGCCGCTGGTCTATGCCAGCACGTTTATGGGCGACTTCATCAACTACCTGCGCCCGCGCACGCTGATCGGGCAAGCGCAGTTCCGTCCGGTGCCGTTCAATGTCCGCATCGGCGGTCAGACCTCGGGCGGCACCGCTGGGTGGGTCGGTCAGGGCAAGGCGAAGCCGGTGACGAAGTTCGACTTCAACGCCACGACCGTTCCGTTCACCAAGGTGGCGGCGATCGCGGTCATCACTCAGGAATTGGCCCGCTTCTCGGACCCGGCCGCCGAAGGTTTGGTGCGCGATTCGCTGGCCGATACCGTGATCGCGCGGGTCGATACCGACCTGTTCGATCCGGATTTGGCGGCGGTGGCGAACGTCTCGCCGGCTGGCCTGCTGAACGGTGTGACGCCGATTTCGATCGCGACCAACACGATCGACTACGCCGATCCGACCTCGGTGCGCTGCGCGATCGCGCTCCTGTGGGCTCCCTGGGATTCCACGAACATCGGCGCGCGTCCGGCGTATTACACGACTCCGGCCGTGGCGCGTCAGCTTGCGATGGCACGCGAACCTCTCGGTACCCTGGCATTCCCGGGCGTGACGATGACGGGCGGAACGCTGGACGGCGTGCCGCTGCGGGTGTCCCAGTACCTCGCGAACGACGGTGGCTCAGGTGGTGCTCCCTTCATCCTCGTGGATGAGGCGGAAATCTACTTGGCCGACGATGGCAGCGTGACGCTGGATGCGTCGGATGTGGCATCGATCGAAATGTCGAGCACCCCGGCCGGTTCGTCGTCCACCACGGTCGCGGCTTCGAGCGTGAACCTCGTCTCGATGTGGCAGACCAACTCGATCGCGTTCCGTGCGGAACGGTTCATCTGGTGGGGTCCGCGTCGCAGCGGCGCTCTCCAGTGGATCGATGGCATGCCGACTGCCTGCTGATGGATCGGGGCTCCTTCGGGGGCCCCTTTCCCCTTCTTGGGGAATATCATGTTCGGTTTCGTCAAGCAGTTGTTTGTCCTGCTGAGAGATTCAAGATCAGATCAAGTAGGCGGCTATGCTCTGCGTGCCGTTCCTCCTGCCGATTTATTGACAGATGGCGGAGACGGGCCGAACCGGCGTTATCGCGTCGATGTTGGGCAAACAAGTTTCTTTGCTGGACGAGAATTCAGGACTTTCCGAGACATCAATCTCACTGATTCGACCCTTGTGATCAAAGGAGTCGTTCCGATCGACCTAATTCTTTTCGGTCTTGAGGTTCAGCTAATCTCTGGCTCACTTCGAGTAGAGACTGTCATCGGCGGGACCGAAGGCGGTAGTTTCAGCGAGACGATTCCGGTCTATCCGCGTAATACCATGAGCGAGCGACCGGCGCCGTTCTACACGCCGCAAGTCGTGGTCACGGCTGGCGGCACGTTGACGGGTGGCACCGTGCTTGATGTTCTCTTGAACAAGACAGCAACGAATGCGAACTTTGCGAGCTCTGTCGGGCTTGCGCCTGGTGACGAGCGCGGCGTCGGCGCAGGCACCTACTACATTCGACTGATCGCTACTGGCGCGACGGTCGGAACCTTTAAATCTCGATGGGAAGAACGGGTATGACTCGAGTGACGTTCACATTCAAGAAGAACGGAAGCCAGCGGATGATGCACAAGCTGACTGCCGACGTTCTGCAGAAGCATGGCCTCGGTGAGTACATGACCCGCGACATGGCGGATCAGCCGATGATCCAGAAGGGCGATGGCCTGGATGATCTCGATCGTGCGCAACTCCATGCGCTTGCGAAGGAGCGCGGCGTCGCGGTCCATCACTTGGCGGGCGCTGACAAGGTGCGGTCGGCGCTGCGCCAATGAAACTGTTCGGGCTAACGATCACCCGCGAGAAGGCGCTCAATGCGATCAGCGGGGCATGGCGCGGCGGTTACCTCAATATTCTTGAGAGTTTTCCGGGTGCCTGGCAGCGCAACATTGAGGAAAAGCGCGGCCATCTGCTGACCTATCCGACGCTATTTGCATGCATCTATCGGATTTCCAGCGACATCGGCAAGCTTCCGTTTACGCTGCGAGTCCTGCAAGAATCGGGCATCTCGATGGTGACCACGAGTCCGGCCTACACGCCGGTCCTTCGGAAGCCGAACAATTTCCAGACAGAAGGGCAGTTCCGTGAGTACTGGCTACTCACGAAACTGATCCACGGGAACGCCTACATCCTCAAGCGCCGGGACGCGCGTCAGGTCGTGATCGACATGTATGTTCTTGATCCCGAGCGCGTCATGCCGATGGTATCGGACGCTGGGGATGTGTTCTATCAACTGCAGACGGATGCTCTGAATACCCTACCGGTCGGTTATCCGGCCGCGAACCTGATCGTTCCGGCGAGCGAGATCATCCACGACCGCTGCATGACGATGCATCACCCGCTGATCGGCATTCCTCCAGTCGCTGCGGCCCACTGGCCGGCGCTGAAGAACATGAAGATCATGCGAAGCGCAACGGAATTCTTCGCGAACAACGCGCAGCCTGGCGGCATCCTGACGGCGCCTGCGGGCATGACGGAGGATGACGCGAAGAAGGTGCAGGACTACTGGAGCAGCAATTTCACCGGCTCGAATGCCGGCCGGGTCGCGATCGTCGGTGCGGACATGAAGTTCACGCCGTTCGCGATGAAGTCGATCGACTCACAGATGGTCGAGCAGATGCGTTATTCGGATGAGCAAATCTGCCAGCCGTTCGGGATTCCGCCTTTTAAAGTCGGGATCGGGACGATTCCCTCGGGCCTTGGCGTCGATGGCGTGAACCAGTTGTACTACCAAGACGCGCTGCAGACGCATATCGAGCACATGGAAAACTTGCTCGATGACGGCCTGAAAATCTCCCTGCCTCTAAGCGTCGAGCTCGATCTCGCGCCGCTCCTGCGGATGGATGAAGCCAAGCGGGCCGAGGTCGAGACGAAACTCGTCGCGGGCAAGATCAAGACCCCCGATGAAGGCCGCATCCGGTTCAATCTTGCTCCCACGGGCGGCGGAGACACGCTATGGGGCCAGAATCAGGATTACCCGCTTGGGATGCTGGCAGATCGTGCGACCTGGGACCCGGCCATGCAGACGCCGGCTCCCGCGACTGCTACGCCGGCCGACGCCGCTCCTGCGGATGCGCCTATCAGCGATGCAAACAAAGCGCTGATCGAGCAGGCGCAATCCATCATCGCAACCCAGAAGGCCATCGAGGCCATGCGGAAATCCGCACAACCGGAGGCCACGCATGTTTGACCCTGAGAAGTTCGGCGAAGCCATGGGCGCCGCGATCCGAGATGCAATCGCTCCCCTGCAGAAGAAGCTTGTGGAAATCGAGTCCCAACTCGCCAAGGATGTACCCGCTCAGATCGAACATTCCGTCAGTGCCGCCGTGGAAGCGCTGCCCGCCCCCAAAAATGGCATTGATGCCGATCCGATCCTGATCATCAAGGAAGTCCTCGCGCAGATTCCGAGCCCGATCAAGGGTGATACTGGCGAAAGCGGCAGGAATGGGATCGATGGCAAGGATGGGAAAGACGGCGAGAAGGGCGAAAAAGGCGCAGACGGCCTTGGGCTTGCCGGCGCGATGATCGACCGGGATGGGGTCTTGCAGATCACGCTGACGAACGGCGAGGTCAAGAGTCTCGGGAAAGTCGTCGGCAAGGATGGCAACGATGGCAAGGACGGGATCAGCTTCGACGCGTTCGAACTCGAATACCTCCCGGAATCGCATGAAATGTCGGTGAAGGCGACTGTTGCCGGCCGAACCAAGGAAGTGCGCTATCCCGCAGGCGGCATCCGCTCGCGCGGCTACTGGCGCGACGGCACGAAGGCTGCGGCGGGCGAGGCTTGGGTGCATGACGGCTCTTTGTGGATTGCCACGAAAGACACGATGTCCAAGCCTGAAACCAAGGGCTCCGACTGGATCATCGGTGCCCGCAAGGGCCGGGACGGCGAAGTCACGGTCAAGACGATCAACGCGGCGCCTCCTGGCCCGATCAAGCTTCAGGCCTGAGCATGGACCTAGTTTCCATTGAGGACGCGCGGAACCACATCCGAACGGACAGCGATGCAGATGACGCATGGTTCGCGGTCTGGATTCCGGCAATCAGTCAAGCGGTCATCTCTTGGCTCAAGGAGGACTGGCGCGCGTTCGAGCCAATCCTCGATGAAAACGGGAACCCGCTGCTTGACAGCAATGGTGACGCGATCCCGTTCGAGGACTCGGATGGGGACAGAACTGTCAAGCCGATGGTTCGCGCGGCATGCTTGATTGAACTGGCCCAGCAGTATCGGTTCCGGGATGGCTCTGGCGCGGCAGTGGTTCCGTCTGAGTGGGGGCATGGCTACGTGCTTGGGGCAGGAGCGACGAGCCTGCTTGTTTCGGTTCGCAAATCGACCGTTCGATGAGCAGCGTCGAAGCCGGGAAACTGCGGCACAGGGTTCGCATCGAGCAGATGGAAAGCCTGATCGATTCGAATGGCGAGCCGGCGCAAGATGATGAGACGGGAACCGTCCTGCAGGAATGGACCGAGGTCGCGACTGTGTGGGCGGCAATCGAGCCTCTGAGCGCTCGTGAGTTCCTCGCAGCGCAAGCCACGCAATCGAAGGTCACGGCGCGGATCACGATCCGGTATCGGGATGATCTGGACCCGGCAATGCGCTTGGTGCATACGAGAACCGGTCGGGCGGATGTTGTCTATAACCCGGCAGGCTTTCTGCCCGATGTCGAAAGCGGCCTGGACTACATCACGATCCCGGTATCGACCGGAGTCAGCCAAGGCCAATGACAATCTGGGTAGTGCTCGCGACGGGACCATCCATGTCGCAGGCAGTGGCGGATCAGATCAAGGGGCGATGCAAGGCGGTAGCGGTTAGCGACGCGTGGAAGTTGGCGCCGTGGGCCGATGCGCTGGTCTCGACAGATGGCGCCTGGTGGAAAGCGCATCCCGAGGCGCTGGAATTCGAGGGACGAAAGTTCGGGGCCATGCAGAGTTTCAGGCCGCTCGAGAAGGTCGAGAGTTTCCCGGCCGAGACTCATACGAATTCGGGACTGCTCGGCCTGATGGTGGCGGTTCATCTGGGAGCGAAGCGGGTTCTTCTGTGCGGGATCGACCTGAATCAGCCGGGGCATCACTTCTTCGGCCGGCATCCGGCGCCGCTCAAGTCCACAAACGCCGCCCGGATGGAAGCGTTCAAGCGGCAATTCGGGCACTACCGGCCCAAAGGTGTCGAGATCATCAATTGTTCGCAGTGGAGTTCGCTGCATTGCTACCCAAGGGCTTCGCTTGAGGACTGTCTCGCTGAATCTGCGGTACTCGCTGACTGAGCGGGTCCAGGCGTTCGAGCGAGGACTGAGGCGGCATGGATTCTCGGTCATCCCGGGTCTGCAACCTGCCGATGCACTGGTGACATGGAATCGGATAGGCGCCGCAGATCGAGTCGCCCGCGATTACGGGCTGGTATTGGTTGCCGAGAATGCGGCATGGGGCAATGGGTTTCTCGAACGGAAGTGGATCAGTCTCGCGAAGGATAGGCACAACACAGCCGGGATGTTCCTGGCTGGCGGCTCTGAACGATGGGATGCGCTCGGCTGCGAGCTAGCACCCTGGAGGACTGAAGGCGAAACGGTGATCCTGTCGCAACGCGGGATCGGCAGTCCTCCAACGGCCATGCCGGCCAATTGGGCCAAGTCAGCCTATCAGCGGTATGGCGGGCGTATCCGGCCGCATCCTGGCAGGAACCCGGCGAAGCCGCTGGCCGATGATCTCGTGGGCTGTGGCCGAGTGTTGACATGGGGCAGCGGCGCCGCGATTCAGGCTCTGATGATGGGCATCCCGGTGATCTCGGAGATGCCGGGCTGGATTGGTGAGCAGGACAACACGGACACAGGCCGGATGTACATGTTCAGGAATCTGGCCTGGGCTCAGTGGGAGATCCATGAGATAGAAAGCGGCGAAGCATTCGAGGGTTTTCTGTGAGGCTTCTTTTTACCGGGAAGGGTACTTCAGGCAGTTGGCAGATTCGTGGTCTGCAAGTTTCCAAGGCACTAGGCGCCGCAGCGGTACCGATGGCCGGCGTACAGGACTGCAAGGCTGCGCATGCGATCGTGGCGGTCAAGCGCATACCCGATTCATTGCTGGAGACAATCAGGAAAAGCGGCCGACCATGGGCCTGGGATGTGGTGGATGCCTTCCCGCAACCGAAGTGCTCGGCCTGGTCGAGACAGGAATCGATCAACTGGCTAAAAGGTGAAGTTCGCCGGCTGGCTCCCACGATGGTGATCCTACCGAACGAGCGAATGCGTGATGACCTCGGGTTTGGGGATGTGATCTATCACCACCATCGGCAGAATCTGACGGTGAACCCGATCCGCGAACGGCTCGAGGTGATTGGCTACGAAGGCTCCCCGACCTATATCCGGGGATGGGCCGAGGCGATCGGCAAGGAATGCGCTAGGCGCGGGCTGACCTTCATGGTCAATCCAACGCAATTGGCTGATGTCGATGTCGTGCTCGCACTGCGCGGAGAAGGCTGGAATGGCTACCCGCAACGACACTGGAAATCGAATGTCAAGTTGGCGAATGCGCATGGAAGCGGAACGCCATTTATCGGCTCGAGGGAAGCCGGGTATCTGGAAACGCAGACGGGCGCCGAGCACTGGGCCGATGATCCTAGGGAACTCTCCACCGCGTTGGATTGGCTCGAGACACGAGATGCCCGATTGGCGATCCGGGAACGATTCCTTGGCGCATGTTTCACGTGGAACATGGCTGCGCATCGGTACCGAGAGGTGCTGTGCAAGCTGAAATCCTGATGGCCGGAAGCCAACGTGGCTTGAGGATGCTGCGTGCGATGGCCGAGGCGGCACCGATCCCTGTCAAGGTCACGGAGCGGTACGAGGGCAACAGCGAAATCCTGATGCTCTATGGCGTGGGGCATCCCGAGCGGCTGAAGTGGTGGAAGGCACACCAGGGAACCCGCATCTGCTGGGACTTGGGCTATTGGAACCGGCAACAGGCGATGCGCGTGGCGGTCGGCTATGAGCATCCCAGGAACATGCCGCAGGCGCCAGCCGATAGATTCAAGGCCTGCGGGATCATGCTACGGAATGACTACAAGCCGACGGGGCATATCCTGCTCGCCGGCATGGGAACTAAGTCACGCTCGATGCTCGGATTCAGGGGTCAGGAGTGGGAGAAGAAAACACTCTGGCGGATTAAGCGCACCTATCCCGAGTCGCGCATCTACTACAAGGCCAAGCGCCCGGAAGAATGGACCGGATGCCGGGTCAGCGATCAGCCGATCGAGCGACTTTTGAAGAATGCGTCGCTGGTGGTTTGCCGGCACTCGAACGTGGCGATTGATGCCTGTATCGCGGGGATTCCGGTGGTCTGCGAGGATGGGGCGGCGAGCGAGCTCTACGGCTCCGATCTCGCGGCTCCGAAGAATCCATCGCACGAAGAACGATTGGCTTTCTTGCAACGACTGGCCTGGTGGCAATGGAAAAACTCAGAGGCGGCACAAGCGTGGAAATTCCTGCTGACGGTCTGCGGATCAACGTCGGATGTGGCGGGAGGCGGATTCCGGGCTACATCGGCATTGATGCCGTCGAACGTCCAGCCGCTGATTTGATCGCGCCGGCTGACAAGATTCCGCTTGGGGATGGATGTGCGGTCGAGGTCATGGCTATCCATCTCGTGGAGCACGTCTATGTCTGGGAAGTGCCTGACCTATTGCGCGAATGGCATCGGCTATTGAAGCCGGGCGGTTTGCTGGTTCTGGAGATGCCTGACCTGATCAAGACGTGCCGAAACGTAATCGAAGGTCGAGTAGTCGGCGGCAAGCATCCTGATCAACTGACGATGTGGTCGTTATTCGGCGATCCGAGGGACAAAGACCCCTACATGAATCACAAGTGGTGCCACACGTTCAAGACCTTAGCGCCGACCGTGGCCGAGGCAGGGTTCATCAAGATTGTGGAGAGGCAGACGCAATGGCATCCAGCCGGGAGAGAGCATCGTGACTTCCGTCTTGAGGCGCGCAAGCCGGAGGGTGTGAAGTGATCAGACTCGCATGCGGATACGATGAACGGGAAGCATTCGGCTATCACGTCTTCTGCTCATCAGTCATTCGCACCAGTTCTGTTCCGGTGGCCTTCACGCCGGTAAGCGACGACCAGGCCGATGGCTCGAACACATTCGTCTACGCACGCTTCAAGGTGGCCGAGCTCTGCAACTTCGAGGGCTGGGCCATCTTCGCGGATGCCTGCGACATGCTCTGCATTGGCGACATGGCCGAACTTTGGGCGCTGCGGGATGAGCGGTTTGCGGTTCAGGTCGTGAAGAACAGCTACAAGACCCGCAACCCGATCAAATACATCGGGACGGCGATGCAGTGCCCGAACGTGGACTACCCACGAAAGAACTGGTCGAGCTTGCAACTTATCAACTGCGCCGCGCCTGAATGGAAAGGCGTGGACCGGAGCCCGAAGGGCCAGCAGCAGTTTGCGGGTTTCGAGGATGATCGAATCGGCGAGCTCCCTGCCGAGTGGAACGTCCTCGTGGATGAGAACGGCAGTCCCGAAGGCGCAAAGCTACTCCACTGGACGGCGGGCAGTCCTGGCTTTTGGCATTATAGGAATGCCAACGGCGCAGAGGCATGGCATGCCGAGCATGAATTCCTGCGTCAGGCATATATCTGATGGCTGACACCACCACAATCCAACTGACGGGTCTGGATGGCGTCTATGACATGCTTCGCTCACTGCCGGCTGAGGTCGTGAGCAAGCGCGGCGGGCCTGTCAAGACTGCGCTCAGGAAAGGCGCTGTCATCATCCGCAAGGCCGAGATCGCCAATCTCCGGGTCGTGACTTCCAACCAGACCAAAGAAGAAAGCATCTCGACGGGCCTGCTGGCGAAAAATGTCATTGTCAGCCGAGGCAAGCCGCCGACCGATGGGAATGGTGAGCGCTATCTCGTCCGGGTTCGCCGTAAGACCTATGCGCGCGTGAGTGGCAAAGCCGTGACGACGCTCAAGACTGCGCAACTTCTGGAATACGGATCAAGCAAGCAACCGGCCGAGCCGTGGATTCGGCCAGCCTTCCAATCGAAGGCAGCAGAAGCCATCCGCACGGTAGAGACTGAACTCGTGGCAGCGATTGATCGGATCGCTACCAAACTCATGAAGCAAGGAGGCGCCTGATGCTGCCTCCTGTCTTCCCGGCGCTGAAGGCATCTGCCTCGGTGCGGGCGATCGTTGGCACGAGTCCGGCCAGAATTTACCGGCACGGCGCGGCCCCGCAAGGGCTGACGCTGCCTTACATCACATGGACGCTCGTCTCCAGCGTCCCAGAAAACAACCTCAGTGATCTGCCGCCGACCGATCGTCAGACGGTACAGATCGACTGCTGGCACCAGAATTCGGATGACATCGATACGCTCGCCACGGCTGTGCGCGATGCAATCGAACCGATCGCGCACATGACATCGACCCTGCTCGATGAGCAGGAACCCGAAACGAAGCTTTACCGAATCGGGCTGCAGTTCGACTTCTGGGGAAGATGAATGGAGCAGGCCTGCGCGAAATGCAGAGACTTTAAATCAGCCGAGTTCTTCTATCGAAACAAAAAGAATGCCAACGGGCTAGAGAAGGTATGCAAGCCTTGTGTATTGCTGAGCAGGGCGCAAAGATACGAATTAGACCCAAGTTACAGAGAAAAACAGAAGGTAGCCGCAACCGAGCGGAACAAACTTATTCATGCACAAAGGCTTGTCGCCGCTTCAAACAAATACAGAACAGACGAAGCCATGCGCAAGCGTCTGGCTGCCAATCAGCGAAAGCGCTATGCGCGTGTTCGACTCATGGTCGAATTTAAAATTCGATGTGCAGTATCAACAGGATTGCGGCGCGCGCTTGGATCTTCAAAAGGCTGGAGCAAATCATTCGACATCGTTGGATACGATAGGCAAACCCTAGTTCGCCATCTTGAAAGGCAATTCCTTACCGGAATGTCATGGGAAACCTATGGCGATTGGCATATAGATCACATTACCCCGATCAGCAAGTTTGACTTCAAATCTGATCCGCTACAGACGGTCAAAGAAGCTTGGGCGCTTCCGAATCTGAGGCCACTTTGGAAGGCCGACAACATGCGAAAGCACGCAAAAACAACGCATCTCGTTTGAGACTGCGCACGGTCCAATCGGATCACTTCTTCGGCAGATAGCCGGGGACCAACCACTTTCACCCACCCCACCCGCCGATGGCGGGTTTTCTTTTTCAAGGAGCCATCATGGCCGTCGTTGACAACGCCTTTGAGACCAAGGGCACCCATCTCTATTTCGTTGATCCCGTCACCCATGCCGCTGTGAAGCTGACATGCCCGACCGGGATCACCGGCATCGGCGGTGGCTCCAAGGACAAGATCGATACCACCTGCCTCGATGAGACCGGCGCGTATCGCACCTACGTCGGCGGGTTCGCCGACGCGAGCGAAGTCTCGGTTCCGTTCATCCTGTACAAGGGTGACGGCTCGCACGAATCACTGTTCACCATGCGCGACAACAACGCAGTTGTCAGTTGGCTGGTGGGCCTGAGCGATTCTTCGACGGCCCCGACCGTCACGAGCAACTTCGAGCTCGACCCGCCGAATGCACGCACCTGCCTGACGTTCGACGGGTATGTATCGAACCTCACCATCGATGCAGCTACCAATGAGGTCGTCCGCGGGACCCTGACGATCCAACCGAGCGGCACCACGACGTTCCATCCCGCCGCCTGATGGACATCACGAAACTGATGGCCCAAGCGGCCATTCAAGAATGTGATGTCACCTTGGCGGATGGGACCGTCGCCAAGTTCCCGTTCAAGCGCGTGGGCTCCTTCGAATGGACTCGCTTTCAGGCTGGGGTCGCCTCTGGCGATCCTGGGCTGATGGCGCAGGCCATCATCAGACTGATCGCCTGCAGCCTCTGCGAAGCCGATGGCAAACAATCCCTGACAATCGAACAAGTCGGCACGCTCGATCAGGGCGTAGTCGATTCCATGTATCAGGGCGCCATGCAAGTCAACCGGCCCAGTGGCCGGGGAAAAGCATCGGAGCCAGGGGCGAAGAATGGTTCTGGGGAATCCTAGCCCTCGCACTTGGCGGTCGCACGATCGATGAGTGGAAGGGGGTAATGACCCCCGACGAATTCGAGTTCTGGATTGCTTTCTATCGAGCTCACCCGTTCGATGACTACCATCGCTTCCACCGGCCAGCAGCGCTCGTGGCCTACTCCAGCAGAAGCGGGCCTTCGGGTATCGATCCGCTGCTGGAATGGCTGGCTCCGCAACCCAAACCGCAAGGTTTGAGTGAGTCCGATATGCGAACCTTGAAAACGTTCGGCATCAAGCCGAAGGCGAAGGAATAGGGGATGGCGGCAGGCTCAATCATTGTCGATCTTCTGCTTCGCACGGGCAGCTTCCAGACGGATACCGACCGCGCGGCAAAGCAACTCACGAAGTTCAAGAAGGAAGCCGCCGACGCCGGGAAGGCGCTCGGGGATACGATCGTCAAGCTCGGCGCGATCACGCTGGGTGCTGGCACGATCGCGGGCTTCACCGCGCTGATCAAAAGCACGATCGATTCCGCCGATCACCTGAACGACTTGTCTAAGAAGACAGGCGTTGCGGTCGAGACTCTGGGTGGAATCGGGTTCGCTGCATCGCAGGCGGGTGGCGATCTAGAAGGCGTGACGGCCGCTTTCGTGAAGATGGACAAGTCCATCGCCAGCGCGCTCGGTGGCAACAAGAATGCGATAGCGGACTTCAAGGATTTGGGGATCAGCCTCCAAGACCTGAAGACACAGACGCCGGATCAGATATTCGCGAAGCTCGCTGATGGATTCGCCGGGGCAGAAGACGGCGCGCTGAAGACGGCTGCGGCCACGAATGTCCTTGGCAAGGCTGGCGCTGATCAACTCGCGCTCCTGAACGACGGCGGCGATGCGCTACTGAAGAACATCGAGTATTACAAGCGCTACAGCGGCGTCACCCAGCAGACGGCAGAGCAGGCCGACCAGTTCAATGACACGCTCGGCAAACTGAAGTTGCTGAGTGGCGCATTCGGTCAGACGCTAGCGTCCGAGTTGCTTCCGACCCTCCAAGGGATGGCTGATCTCTGGCTGGAGAACAAGGAGAAAGGCGATCAGTTTCGCGGCGTCGCGACCACGATCGCGGATGCGTTCAAGGGAATCGTTGCGACGGCTGGCGCTGCCGTCATTGGCATTGTCGGCATCGGGAAAGCCTTTGGCGGCTTGATCGCTGCAGTAGAAGCCGCGAGGAAGTTCGACTTCAAGGGCGCCTTCAATATCGGAAAGGAAACAGCCAACGATCTGGCAAATTCCAGGGACTCGGCGGTCAAGTTCTTCGATGCGGTATTGAACGGCCAGAAGAAGACCGACACGCAGCCGACCGCAGCAACGCCAAAGCGCAAGCTGACGCCTCGCCGCGACGAGAGCGCCGACAACGAAGCCGCTGCGGCTCTGAAGAAGCAACTCGACGGTCAGATCAAGCTGATTCAGGACTTTGCCAAGTCCCAGGCCGATGCTTTGCAGATCGGCAATACCTACCTCGAAGGCGCCTACCAAGAAGGGCTTCTAAGCCAGCGCGACTTCTTCACGCAACAGAAGAATATTCGCGATGAAGCGCTGAAAGATCAACTCGAAGCCATCGACAGGGAAATTGCGGCGCAGCGTGCATTCATCAGCAATCCATTGTCGAAGCCGGCTGATCGGGTCGCAGCGGAAGAAAAGATCAAGTTAGCAGTCCAGCAAAGAGCCGAAGCGGTCACCAAGGCATCCGCAACCGAGATTCTGGCGAACCAGGCCAGCCAGCGAGCGGCCGAACAGTTGGCGGATTCCTATGACAACCTGAAGGCGCAAATCCTGCAACTCAGCGGGAATGAGTTCGGTTCTGCTCAAATTCGCATTGCCCAGCAATTCAGGGACGCGCAGCGGCTGATCCAGCAGGCGGGTGGCGATCCACAAGATGCCGTCCGGCTACAGCAACGGCTCGAATTCCAGGCCACTTCCATCCAACTACAGAAGGATTACAACAACCTTCTCGCCGATCAATCGCGCCGCGAGCAGGAGATTTACCTTGATGCTGCGAATGGTGGGAAAGGCGAGCTCGAGACGCTGGCGGCAATCCGGGATGCGCGCAAGATCGCGATCCAGCAGCTTCAGGAACAGGCCGCAGCAGCGGCACAATTGGCGGCTGTCAGCGGCACCGACGAGGACAAACGTCGCGCGGCCGATCTTGCGTTGGCTGTCAAGAAGGCAAGCGCCGAGATCGATCCCTTAGCGCAGCGGATCAATAAGAGCCTAGAAGATAGCCTGAGCTCGCCGCTTGCCGACTTCATCAAGGGCACGAAGTCCGCGAGTGATGCCTTCGATGACTTCGCGCGGAATATCCTGTCCAGCGTCGCCGACCTTGCGGCGAAGGATATCGCGAAGGAAATCTTCGGCAGTGCAAACGGACAAGGCGGCGCGGGAGGTTTTGTCTCCAGCCTGTTCGGGTCCGGTAGCGGTTCCTCGAGTGGCGGCCTCGTGTCGCAGATCGCCAATCTCTTTGGCGGCTTCTTTGCTGGTGGCGGCGATCCGCCCTTGAATAAGCTCAGTGTCGTGGGCGAAAAAGGGCCTGAACTATTCGTGCCCAGGACAGCAGGAACAATCCTTCCGAACGATCTTCTGAAGGGCAATACGACCAATCAGCGCACGCAGAACAATTACATTTCTGTGTCGCCGCCAGCGGGGACGGATCGCAAGACCGCGATGCAGATTGGTGCCGACATCGCCCGACAATTGGCAACGGCTGACCGGAGAAACAACTGATGGCCTTCAAGGAGTCCCCACGGTTCCCAGAACGAATTGCCTTTGGGGTGACCGGTGGTCCCGCGTTCAGCACGTCCATCGTGACCGTGACTAGCGGCGAGGAATCGAGGAATCAGAACTGGGCCGATAGCCGCCAGGAATACGATGTCAGTACGGGCGTCAAGACGGAAGCCGACTTCCGGGTGATCGGCGCATTCTTCCGCGCGGTCAAAGGCCGCAAGGATGGCTTCAGGTTCAAGGACTTCGCGGACTTCCAGGCGACAATCACAGAGGGTGTAGTCGAAGGGATTACGGGCACGACCTTTCAGCTTCAGAAGAAATACGTCAGTGGCAGCGATGTGACGCTACGAGATATCAAGAAGCCGATTGCCGGAATCGTGTTGAAGAACTCCGGGACGACCCTCAATACGCCGTCTGACTACACCTTGAACACGGCGACCGGTATAGTCACGACAACGGTTTCCAGAATAGCGGCCAACCTCACATGGTCAGGCGAGTTCGATGTTCCCGTCCGGTTCGACGTGGACAAACTTGTCGGGCAGATTGTCAGCAAGAACCAGCATGATGGTCTATTGATCTCCTGGGATTCGATCCCGCTGATCGAGATTCGTGGATGAAGACAATTCCTGCTGCGCTGGCGGCTCACTACGCGCTGCCTGCGACTTCCATTTGCCAATGTCTGGAGATGACGCTACGCGACGGCACTATCGTCGCCGCGACGACTCTCGACAAAAGCCTGATCATTGATGGCTTGGTCTACGAGGCATGGCTCGATGTCAGCCAATTGGTTTCTCAAGCCAGCCTGGGGACTGATAACTTAGAACTCAAGATCGTCACCGATGAACCAGATCTTCTTGCTGATCTAGAAGCCGGTCGGTACGACAACGCGGCCTTTTATCTTTTCGAGATCAACTACGAAACGACCAGCGATGGGGTCAACGATCTCAAGCGCGGGACGACTGGCGAAGCGCAGATCACCGACACCGGCAGCTATACGCTCGAGTTCCGAGGTCTGACGCAGGCGCTACAACAACCCGTTGGCATCGTCACGCAGCGTACCTGTCGTGCTCATTTTGCTGACTACCCGCGCGTTGCCGGTGGTCCTGTGACGATCGAATCCGATGGCATCTCGGGCGGTGCTCCCTGTCGCCTCCATCAGGCCGATTGGAGAGTGACCGGGACCATCACGACGGCCACGAGCCGGCAGATCGTGAGGGATACGTCACGCACTCAAGCCGACGACTGGTTCACGGCTGGATTCCTCAAGTTCACTTCTGGCCTGAATGCGAACTATGAACGCCAAGTCAAAAGCTATGTCTCGGCCACGAAAACATTCACCTTCACATTACCGTTTCCATTCGACATTGAAGTTGGCGATGCCTACAGCGTGATTGCCGGATGCCAGAAGCGGCTCACGGAAGATTGCAAGACCAAGTTCAACAATGTCCTGAATTTTCAAGGAGAGCCGCATCTCCCGGGCATCGATTCGATCACGAAGACCCCAGGGGTTGGAACATGATCGATGGGGTCACCGTTGCGCGTCAGGCCCGTGAGTGGCTTGGTACGCCTTACGGGCATCAACAGCGCATGCGTGGGGTTCTGGTGGATTGTGCTGGCTTGGTGATCGGCGTTGCGCGTGAGCTCGGATTGATCGAGCCGACGTTTGACATCACTGCCTATCCACGAAGTCCTGATGGAAAGTCGCTGCTCGAGCATTGTGATCAATGGATGACCCGCATCGATAAGAATGAAATGCAGCCGGGTGATGTCATCGTGATCCGCTGGGCCAAAGACCCGCAACATCTCGGGATTGTCGGCAACTATCTATACGGTGGTTTGTCGATGATCCACGCCTATAGTGACGGTTCATCTGTCGGTGGTAAGGTGATCGAGCACCATCTAGGGCCGGCGCATCTGGCGCGATTCGTTGCGGCCTATCGGATGCCGGGGATCAGATGAGTACGCGTCTCATTGTCTCGGCCGTCGTTGGGGTTGCGGTCGGGTACTTCGCTGGACCGCAGGCCGG
>Ga0075425_100003031_pt1 | contig 16959 bp, 13 predicted proteins | sample SoiMethybrSBSTD4_FD_75300 | JGI IMG/M metagenome (GOLD analysis project Ga0075425, IMG submission 75300) | Bulk soil microbial communities from a Populus tree surrounding site in Tennessee, USA - Soil MetaG P. TD hybrid SBSTD4 | ecosystem: Environmental > Terrestrial > Soil > Tree plantation... | reverse complement strand
TCGAGGGCCAAGTTCGTGAGCTCCGACGGGATCAAGTACCCGCCGTGGTTGACGCTCTCGGACATGAAGGCCGCGTCGGCGACGAAAGAAGTCTACGTCAATGGTCAGCACGAGCCGACCAACAGGCCTCGGGCGACGGCTCGCTCGTTCGTGAGGGTGAGCCCGGCGCCCGTTCCAGCGCTCGACTGGTTCGCCGGGTTCGGGCCGCACGACCCGATAGGTCCATTCACCGATCGGCCTTGCGGCGAGCCGGAGGGCAACTGCTGGCAGGAATTCCGTCAGAAGTCGCCGTTCGCCGACGTCATGTTCATGTACGTCGAAACGCCGCGCTGGGGCATCGCATCGGTTTTGGGCGAGCTCTGGGTCGCATATGCCGACGTGGGCGCCGACGTGAACGGCAAGTTCCGGATGACGCCCCCTGCCAAGGGCCGCATGTCCGCGGACTCATTTCTCTACGTGACCATGCAAGTCGACAGCTTCAGCACGCTGCGACGCTACCCGCAAATCCTGATCTCCGATCAAGAACCGCCCGTCCAGTGGAAATTGAAAAAGGGCAAGACGCTCGTCGTCGAAACGTTCCTCGATTGGCCGAACTCCTACGAGTTGCAGGTGTGCGACCACCGGAATTGGGACACGAACGAGCAGTGCCCGGCGTTCAACTTCCACCGCCTTGCCAAGAGCGGCGACCCCGACGGCGACGTCGAGCTCGCGCCCAACGCCGAAGTGGGCGAGCACGTCGGAATGGATCAATCGACGCGCTTCGAAGTGTACACATCGACCAAGCGCGCGTACCTCTTTCTCGATGGCGAGCCCTATGGGTGCGCGATTCTTCCGAACGCCGGCGTGCCGAGCGGCGCGGTCACCGTGACGTTCGGCGATGTTCTTTACCACTCGGGGGTCGACAACGTGTTTCAGTTCGGGAAAAAGCACCTTCAGATCGAAACGCGACGGCACTTCGACAACCTCGGTTTCAAGAGCGCCGTTGCAGAACCCCCTTGGGACGAGACGCGCCTTCCGTGCGTCTCCCGGATGTTCGACCGGTGAAAGCGGGATGGTTTCGGGGTGGCGTGGTTCACGTGGCCGGCATCGGGGCTGGCAGGGCCCGTCGCTTGGCCGCGCGGATGAACGGCTCTTCGAAGACGCGGAAAAATAGGTAAGCCCCGCCGAGGATGGCCGCGAGCCCGAGCGTCATCAGAAAGCCGAAGGTCGCGGCGTTGTCGAGCCCCATCGGGTGAAGGACGTACTGCCAGAGGACTTGCAGGAACGGCGCGTGAACGAGGTAGACGCTGTACGAGAACGTTCCGATGAAGACGAGGGGCTTCCAAGAGAACACGCGGGCCAGTGGCGAGTCGGCCGCGCGCGACGACGCCACCAAGGCGCAGGTGGCCATGATGCCGACCGGAAGGTCGAGCATGTAGAAGTGGTCGGCTCCCCATTGCCAGCCGCGCCACACCGTCAAGCCGCCGGTGATGCCGAGAGCAACCGCGCCGACCGTTCGCCACGGGAAGCGGTCCCGCGCCCACGCGTAGATTTCCTTCGGCGATTGGGCGACGTAGGCGGCGAGCATCCCCAATACGAACATGCCGATGTAGTGCGGGTTGGCTCGCACGAGCCGCGAGTCGGCGAAGCCGATCCTGAGCGCGTAGCCGAGGAGGAGCGCCGCGGGCGCCACCACCCACGGTCCGTAGCGGCGCCACGCCCACACCAGCACGGGAAAGAAGAAGTAGATCTGCCACTCGACGGCGATCGACCAGAAAACGTAGTTGATCTTGCTCGTCCCGTAGATGTCCTGCATGAGCAGCAGATGACTCACGATCGCGGTTCGGTTCACGCCGACCGGGACGTCCCAGAGCGTGCCGGTGGGTCGGCCGATGATGGTGGCGATGAGAAGGAGGCAGAGCCCGAGGGCACCGTAATACGGTGGAAGGATGCGTCTCGCGCGGCGCTTGAAAAAATCCTTGGCGCCTCCGCGCAGGCGGTCGCCCGAGCCGACCACGGGGAGCGTGAGGCAGAACCCCGAAATGACGATGAAGACCGTGACCGACAGGTGCCCGGCGACCATGAAGTAGGTGAAGCCGGAGAGAATCCCGCCTGGGAATTCGGGTTTGCCCGGGTTCCAGCTCTGGGCGTACGCGTGGTTGACGTAGACGACGAGTGCGGCAATCGCACGCATGCCCTCGACGTGTTTCAGATGAATGCGCGCGGGCGCCGCCGTCTTCGGCGCCGGGAGGTCGGAGTTCTGCATCGCTACCATATTTATTACTTCGGGCTCGACTCGACGTCCATCGATGACGCGCGCGGTCGGCCCGTTCCGGCGAACGCACGACGGACGAGCGGGCTCGAGAGTGAAGGTCGCTGACCTTCGATCAAAGCGGGGTAGGGGACGTGCGGTACTTGGTAAGGGCGTTCTTGAACTGGCCGCCGTCGGTCGTTATGAACGTCTGGTTGCCCGTACCCACGCCGAACACCGCGCCGACGCCCCCTGCCGCCACGAATTCCGCCGTATGTTCGAAGAGGTACTTCACGCGGTTGTCCCGGTACTTGCCGGATGAGCCTCCGGGCGTCGCGCTCGGAACCCCGAAAGGCATCTGCCACCACAAGAGCGCCCTGCCAATGTCCTGGGAGAGCTCCTTGGCCCAGGCGAGGTGCTCCTGAAAATTGGGGCTCGTCTTGTTGGTCTCGTCCCAGTACCAGGGGCCATCGTCCCGCTGGCAGTCCGGGTCGGTGTGCGCTTCGAAGCATCCGGCGTCGCGGTCGAGGGTTTCGATGATGACGAGGTCCGCATCGGTCGCGCCAATTTGCGCGAGGTAGCTCGCAATTTTGGCCGTACTCGGATCGGCCCACGCGGACGCGTGAAACCCGACGACAGCCTTCGGCGCGTACTTGCGAGCGAGGGCGACCAGGCATTTGCCCATGCCGGCCATGTTGTTCGGCTGTCCCGAGCAATCCGGCGCAAGGGACGCCACGTGCACCGCGAGCTTCGTCGGATCGCCGCCCGGCGATTGCTGCTGGGCGAATCCCCAAAAGTCGGGCTCGAAGTGGACGACGGCGGGGCCGTCGAAGGCCGCGATCCGCTGGAATAAGAGCTTCGCTTCGTCCCAGTATCCCTTCATGTACACATCGTCGACGAGGGTCCCGACGTTGGCTTCACCGTTGCCCGCGATGGAGTAGAGGGTGAACATGGGCACGGCTTTGTTCTTCTTCGCCGTGTCGCACGCGATGTCGACGTAGCTGCCGCTCGGGTTCCAGGTGGGCCAGCCGCTCGTCAGGTAAACGTAGTGAAAGTCGAGCGGCGTACCCAGCGCGTAACCTTGGTCGTCGTCGTTGCCCATCCCGATCATGAAGTAAGGATGACCGAGTCGGTTGCCTACGTCCGCGGCGCCGCCGGTTCCGCCGCCGCCCGCGCCGCCGCCCGCGCCGCCGGTTCCGCCGCCGCCCGCGCCGCCGGTTCCGCCGCCGCTGCCGGTCCCCGTTCCCGTCGTCGCGCCAGTCGGTCCTGTCGTGCTGGAGCTCGTCGCGCCTGGTCCCGATCCACCGGAGCCGGATGCCGCCGCGGCGAATATGTCGCTCGAGCTGCTGCTGCAGGCCAGGCCTCCCAGGGAGGTCGCGGCGGCGATGAATGCGAAAAGCGAGGGCAGGCGGACAGGTCGCGGATCTTTCAGCATCGCCGGATTATGCTCCGTCGTGTTGCGCAAAGGAATCCATTTCCGACGCTATCCTAGGCTTTCGGCTTACTGTTGTCTTTATGCCAAGAGCGATGCGACAGCGACTCTTCATCGCGGCGCTCGCCGGCAGCGTGGCCGTGGCGCTGATCGCCTACATCGCCTTTCGCAACTACAGCAGCGAACGGCTGAACTTCGTTCGCTGGCCGCTCGGGGAGCTGGTCCAACGACCCGAGAAGGCCGGGATCGCCGGTCTTCGCGAGGTGTCGTTTCGACGCGCCGACGGGACTCGGCTCGGAGGTTGGTTCGTCCCCTCGCGCAACCGAGCCGCCGTGGTGCTGCTGCACGGCACAAACGCCGATCGTTCTTCGCTCGTTTGGGAAACACGGGTGCTCGCCTCGGCCGGATTCGGCGTGCTCGCATTCGACTCGCCCGGGTACGGCGTCAGTGAGGGTACGGTTCAATGGGGGACGGGCGAGCAGCAAGCGCTAGCAGCAGCGCTCGATTGGCTCGGTGCACGAGCCGACGTGGACGTCGCGCGGATGGGAGCCCTGGGCTTCTCGTACGGGGGGTACATTCTCGCTCAGGTCGCCGCGCGCGACCCGCGCCTTCGCGCGGTGGTGCTGGCGGCAGCTCCGACCGACATCGTCGAACAAACGCGTTGGGAGCACCGGCGCTGGGGCCCGCTCAGTCAGATACCCGCGGAATGGGCGCTCGGGAGGTCGGGCATGCCCCTCGACGAGCCTTCCGCTGAGACCGCAGTCTCGTCGATCGCGCCGCGTCACCTCTTCATCCTGGGTGGAGGCCAGGACCCCATCGTTCCCGAATCGATGGCCCGCCGGCTCTACCAGGCGGCGCACGAACCGAAGAGCTTGTGGATCGTTCCAGGCGCGGGCCATGGAGGCTACGCCGAGGTTGCCGCCGACGAGTACCGACGCCGACTCCTCGACTTCTTTTCTCGCGCGCTCATCGATGCGACCTAGCGCCTACCTGTCTATTTCCATGGCAGTGCTGGTCAGGCTTGCTGCATGAGCCTTCGAGTCAGGGCCCGTAGCCCCACCGTGAGGTACCGGTTTCCCAGATAGCGCTGCCAAAGCCAAGCGGCCCCGAAATTGATGGCCAGCGACACCACGAGATAGATCGGCCAGAGGGGTGACAGCGGAAGGTTCAGGAGAAAGAAGCCGACGTAGTAAACGACGTACTGGACGACGAAGACGATAAGCGAAGACCGACCGACGAGAGCGAACGCCGCGAGCAGCCGGGGAACCATGTCCCTTTGGTCGGCCCATTCGCTCAGCGCGAGAAGGCCCAGTCCGATCCCGCCTGCCGTCAAGAAGTAGGCGGGGCTCGGCGGGTATTTCTGGCCCGCGCTGAAGAGCGGAGCGACTCCATGGGCGACGCGCCGAAGGAACAGGTGTGCCGTCACTCCGAGCGTGGTGCACGCGATCGAACAGATCAAAAGCCGCGCGACCAATCGACGCTGTCGGTTCCAGATGGAAAACTGCGCGCCGAGCGGCGTCGCGATGAGGTACGCCCCGAGCCAAGGAAGGATCGGGAAGACGGCGCCCTTTCGATAACCTCCGAAGAGCACAAGCTCGACCAATTGGTGCGTCGCGCTGGTCGGCTTCCACACGAGGTACACCCACCAGGAGATCGCGAGCAGCGCGGCTCCGAGTACCACGCGCCTGACGGCGTCGACGCGCTCGATGAGCAGCGGTCCCACGACGAGGCACACGCCGATCGCGTCGGTGATGAAGATCCAGAGAGACCCCGGCCCGAGTTCGGCATTGACCCAGTGGTGCGCGAGACGAATGACGGCGTCTGCAGGTATGAGGAGAAACAATCCCCGGTCGATCAGTTTCATCCCCAAGCGCGAAAAAGTCGGACCGCGTTCTTGGAAGAGATAACCGAGGAGCACTCCGCTGAGCACGATGAACGTAGGTGAAGCCGGCCAGGTGATTGCCCGCATCACGGTCTCGCCCAGGGCGGCGTGTGCTCGTCCGAAGTACATGAGGCCGAAGTGCGAGAGGCACACGAGCAGCATCGCGATGCCGCGGGTCACGTCGATGGAAAGGGTACGCCGGGCCCCAGGTGGAAAGGAGCTCATCGAATGACGTGAGCGTCCGAAGTCCAGCTGAGCAGGAGACATCACGGGTATTACGATGCACGCTATCCCAGGTGTCTTTCGAAGTGTATGCGGAGTTTCTTCATTCCGCCGGGGTGGCGCGCCATCGGGCTCCGTCCCTAGCGCGGCAAGGCGGGTCAGATCGGGCCATGACGCGAAGCGCCACCGGGCCCATGCTCGTCCGACTTCCAGTCGGCACGCAGGCCCCTCGGCCGGCGCCGCCCGCGCAAACGATCAGACAACGAGAATCCGGGTGCGTAGTGCTAGATACTCGCGGTAGTGATCGCGGCACACGTCGAGGGCGCCATGACCGAACGGTTAAAGGTGGAACGGCTAGGGACGGTGGAGCAGCTGAATGCTCTTTCCGACAAATGGGAAGCCCTCGATGCGGCCACCTTTCCTCGTACGCCGTTTTCGGGACCCACCTGGAATTTGTTGTGGTGGAAGCATTTCCGCGAAAGCAGGCCGCTCGTCCGCGATCGGTTCTTCGTGCACGCGGTTTGGGACGAGGCGGGCCAGCTCCGGGCCATTGCCCCCCTCATGATCACCGAGCAGCCCTCGATGGGCCCCCTCCGAACGCGCCGCCTGCAGTTTTGGGGGTCGGACGCGAACGTCACCGAGATTCGCGGCGTCGTCTGTCGGCCGGCAGACGAAAAAGCCGTCGTCGCCGCCCTGGCCGCCGAGCTTCGTCGGGCCGCCAAGGACTGGGACTTCATGAAATGGGGAGGGCTGCGCGACGACAGCGCGCTTTCCGATGAACGACGGATCAGCAAGAGCCGCGAGATTACCGACTTTTTTTTACAACCGGGCACGGACTGGGAAGCGTTCAAGTCGGCGTTGCCACGAAACGTCAAGGAATCGCTTCGCAAGTGCTACAATGCGCCGAAACGCGACGGACACACGCTGACCTTTCGCGTGATCGAGCGCGAATCCGAGGTGCCCGGCGCGGTCGAAGCGTTCTTTCGCCTGCACGCCGCGAGGTCCAAGGCGGAGGAAACGATCACCCATGCGGATGTGTTCTATTCGGACCACGTTCGCGCGTTCCTCTCCGAGTACGCGTGCGCCATGGCGTCGCGCGGTCAGACGCGCATCTTTCAAACCTTGATCGCCGATGAGGTGGTCGCGACGCGTGTTGGATTCGCTCTAGGCGATAACCTCTACCTCTATTTTTCAGGCTTCTCGCCCGACTGGGGCAGGTACAGCGTCATGACGACCACCGTTGCCGAAGCTCTGAAGTACGCGATGGGCGCGGGGTTCTCGACGATCAACTTGTCGCCCGGGGTCGACGTCTCGAAAACGCGCTGGCGCCCCCTCGAGATCGTCCTACGCGAATCCACATGGGTGTCGCCTTCCTGGCGCGGTCCGGCGACGTTTCGTGTCTTCCAGGCGATCGATGGCGCCCGCAAGGATCCTCGCTTTTCGCGTTGGCTCGGCGTCCTCCGCCGTCGCGTGTGACTCGAGCCGGGCGATCTGGACGGATGCGGCCTGCTGTGCGACACTGCCCGGCTGATCCGTGACGAGGACGCACCGAACGACGCAGACATTGGTAGCAAGAGGTTAGAATGCGCAGAACCGTAGACTTTGGCTGCGCGGCAGCGACCGTGTTGGCTCTGGCTTGCTCGACTTCATCCTCGAATCAGGCCGCTCCGACCACCGGTACCAGCACCGGCACCTCGACGACCGGGACGACCGGCGCGGGGGGCGGACCGAATTTGGACGACGCGGCTCGCGGAACGTCGTCGGACTGTGGGCTCGCGCAGCCTGCTTTTTGCGAAACGTTCGAGACGGAGAAACCCGGGGGCCGCGGCGGGCCGATCGACGAGACAGTCTGGAACTTCTCTCGCTACGGGCACTTCCTCGGTCGCTTCATGGTGCGTGTGCCCGCGAGCACCATTGCCGTCGACATCGAGACGAGAATGGTCGATCCCACGTCGAAATTCCCGCCGAAGTTTTGCGGCGCGACGTTCATGGGGTTGGTCCCGGGTACGGACGTCGCGATTTGCGACGGGCTCGACGGCGCCGGACTCCTCTCGCACCAGCTGAACGAGGTCTACCACGACGCCGGCGACTTCGCGTTGAACTCGATGATGATTCGCCAGCCGTTCGATTTCGCGGGGCGCACCGGCACGTTCGTGTTCGACGTGGATGCCAAGATCAACCCGATGAACGAGGGCCACGGATGGTGGGTCGAAACTTGGATCACCGAGGATCCGGCCCCGATTCCCTACCACGAGTCCCCCACCGTGCAGTCTTACCCGCGCAACGGCGTCGGTTTTGCGTTCGAGGGCGCCGACTGCAACAAGTCGAATTGGGAGAACTCGCTCACGCAGGCAATCGTTCTCAAGAATTATCAGATTCTGCACGACTACCCGGGCAACGACGTCAACGCCGCCTGCTTCAAGACGGCCGACCAGATGCTGAACAGGTTCAAGGTCCTGATCACGCAAGATCACGCCGAAGTGTGGGTCAGCGACTATGACAAGCCCGGCAACGTGCGGATGGTCGTGTCCGTCGATCACCTGGGTCTCACCTTCACCCGCGGGTACGTGCACTTTCAGCATAGCCAGTACAACGCCAACAAAGACGGCGCGACGCCGTCGCAGACCTACCGCTGGGACAACATCGGGTTCGACGGACCGGCGTTGCCGAGACTACGCGCGTTCGACGTTCAGGAACCGCGCTCGGCGGATGATTCGTATCCCGGTAGCCTTCGCACCGGCTGGGACGTTTCGGCAGGCAACGGAGTCACCGTCACCGCCGCGGGGCTCGATCTCACCGGGGCCACGAAGGCGTTCTTCAATTTTAACATCATGGCCGAGGTCGGGCGAACGCTCACCTTCCAGCTCAACGGGGCTGCGGCGCACGCCTTCAAGCTACCGCCCGGCCCGCCTGGAACCGACGGCGACTACGCACTCCGCGCGTACACGGTGGAAGTGCCGGTCGGCGAGCTCAAGACCGGGGACAATTCGATCGCGCTGAAAATGGCGACGCCCGATACAGGCGACCCCGCCACCCTCGGCAACATGGACATCAGTCTCCAGGTTCCGTAGATGCCTCGAGCCTCGATCCCGGTGTCGCTCGGGGTCCACGCCGCACGATGGGTGGCCGTGGGCGCGTTGGCTGCATGCGGGAACGGGCACCCGCCGGCGAGCGTGGATGGCGAGCCCATCACGGCCGCGGTGAAGGCGCGCCTCGCGCGCTTGACTTTGCCGGCGTCGCTGAAGCCGCCGCACGACGTCGCCAACCAGTATGCCGACGATCCCCTTGCGGCGTTGCTCGGACAGAAGTTCTTTTTCGAGACGCGCTTCTCCGGGCCTCTGCTCGACACGTCGAACAACGGAACGAGCGGAACGCTGGGTATGAAAGGCGATACCGGCAAGGTTGCCTGCGCATCCTGCCACAACCCGAGCGCCGCGTTCCTCGATACTCGCACGCCGAGGCGTCAAATTTCGCTCGCTGCGGGCTGGACGCGGCGCCGGGCGCCCTCGCTTCTGGACGTGTCGTTCAACACGCTTTTGATGTGGGATGGGCGTCGAGACGCGGCTCACAACCAGGTGTTTGCTCCCATCGAGAACCCGGTGGAGTTCAACAGCTCGCGCCTGTTCGTGGCGCAGCAGGTTTCCAAGCTCTACCGTGCGGATTACGAGGCCCTCTTCGGAGCATTGCCGCCACTGGACGCGTACCCGGAGCTCGACGCCCCTTATGCCGGTTGTACGGCGCTGCCGGCCGACACTCTGAACGGGTCGTGCCCGCAGCCGGGCGCGGACGACGATGCGGTCACCCGTGTCGTGGTCAACCTGGGCAAGGCTATCCATGCCTACGAGCGACTTCTGCATTGCGGCCCGAGTCGTTTCGACCAGTGGATGGCCGGCGACGCAGCGGCTCTTACGGCGCAGGAGCAACAGGGAGCGGCGCTCTTCGTCGGGAAGGGCGCGTGTGATCTCTGTCATTCCGGTCCGCTTCTCACCGATCACGCCTTTCACAACATCGGCCTGCAGCCCGCGCTCGTCGCGGTCTTCTTCGTCGACAGGGACGATCCCGGCGCCGCGACGGGGCTTGCCGAGGCGAAAGCCGACAAACTCAACACCAAGGGCCCCTTCAGCGACGGGTACGACGGGCGTCTCGACTCGCTCCCGAGCGACCTCTCCTCGTTGCTCGGGGCCTTTCGAACGCCGAGCCTGCGGTGCGTGGCTCGCCGACCCACGTACATGCACACCGGCCAATACCGGAGCCTCGAAGACGCGGTGGCGTTCTTGAACCGTGGCGGCGCGACGACCGGCTACCTGGGTATCACGGAAAGCTACCCGCGTAACATGAGCGAGGACGAGCTTGCGGCGCTCGTCGCCTTCCTTCGCGCGCTCGATGGTCCGGGCCCGACCGCTGACCTCATCGAGGCACCGACCCTGCCCTAGCCGTACCGAGCGGACGCAGTCAGCGCGTCAACCGACCGCTCGCGCCGTCTCCGCGACCCGGTGGGACACCTGCGCTCCGCGTCGGGACAGATCGACCAAGATGTCGGCGATCTGGTTGGCGTTCTTGTGCATGTCGAAGCGCTCCTCCCCGATCCGTCGCGATCGGCGTCCCATCTCGGCGACGAGAGCGCGATCAGCCGCCATGCGTTCGAGGCTCTGGCGGAGGCCCTCCGCATCGTCTACGGCAAGGACGTAGCCGCTTTTCCCGTCTTCGACCGCCTCGGGATGAGCGCCGACTCGCGTCGTGATGATGGGAAGACACGACGCCATGGCCTCGCCGAGAACGACCGCGAGACAGTCGCCACGGGTCGGCAGTACGAACACGTCGGCGTCGCGGTACCTCTGGAGTAACTCTGGCGAGTGCGGTTTCAGCCCTCGGTAGACGCGCACACCCTCTTCCTCTCGAATGTCGGCCGCGGTCACGAGATGCAGCTCGACCTTGCCGCGCAGGTGCGCGCGGTAAACATCGAGCAGCAGATCGCCTCCCTTGCGAACGAAGTCGCCGCCCACGAAGAGAACGCGCAGCGGACGTTCGCGGCTCGCCTCGCGGGTGTCCGGACTCGGAAAATTGGAGAGAACCGTGCCCGGATGAATGACCGTCACCATTTCGGCCGGGGCGCCGTAGTCTCGCACGAGCGACTCCTTGGCCCAGTTGGACCAGGTCGTGAACCGCTCGGCCCGCCGCATCACGCGCCGGTGCGCCATGAGCTTCAGGCCTTCGAGCACCTTGCCGCCGACGGCGTGAGCATACGATCCGCCGATCTCGTCGAGGTTCTTCGGCGTGGCGTCGAGGGACAAGAGCGTGGGAATGCGACCCATTTGCGCGCCCGCAAACAGGCTCACCGTCTGCGTGTGGAGGAACAGAGCATCGAGCGGTCGCTCGCGGTGTGCTTTGCGAATGCGCTTCCACGCGCGAGCGCTTCCGCGCAAGGTCCAGTTCGGCCCGATATAGGGCACGCGTCCGAAGCTGCCGAGCGAGTAAGGCACTTCGATCCACACGCCTTCGAGGTCGCGGCGATCGGCCAGCGCTTCCTTTAGGCCCATGCCGTAGGCGACGTGGCCAAGTGCCTGCTCGATGACGAAAGCGATACGGGCTGTCACGGGGCGGAGATCTTGAAGATCTTCGAGCGGGAAATCAAGGTCGAGAGGGAAAGTCCGGAGGGCGGAGAGAGGCGCGGTCGCGCCTCGAGTGGTCGCGCTAGAAGCCGAGAGTCGACCGGAAAGCCGCTTGAACCCTGCCCCGAGTCGAGTTAGACCGCGACGAGCGTGAACCATTCGTTCGTTTTACGTCGACGAGTCGAATTCGTTGTCTTGCTGTGGGCGGCGCTCACCGCGGCGTGCGCGGGCCCCGGCGAGTTCGTCTGGATTCAGGACGTTCCCCCGTCGGCCGCTGCCGGCTCTTCGCAGCCCGAATACGTCATCGCCCCGGGCGACGTGGTCAACGTCCGCGTATACGACCAGGAAACGCTTTCCACCAAAGCCAAGATCCGCTCCGACGGCAAGCTCTCCCTGCCGCTCGTCGGCGACGTCGTGGCGGCCGGCAAGCGCCCCGTCGATCTCGGAAAAGAGCTCGAGGGCCGCTTCAAGGAATTCGTCGTATCGCCGAAGATCACCGTGCAAGTCGAGGAGAGCTCACCGATTCTAATCGTGGTCGTTGGAGAAGTGACGAAGGCGGGCGTCGTGACCGCCGAGCCGAACGCGACGCTCTTGCAGGTCCTCGCCATGGCCGGCGGGCTCAACGAGGACGCGGACAAGAGCCGCATTTTCATTCTACGCCGCCACACGACGCCGAAGCGCATTCGGGTGACGTACGACCAGCTCACTCACAACGATGAAAAGGCGAATCGATTCTCGCTTCGCAGCGGGGACGTCATCGTCGTGGAGTGACCCTGCTCGCCTGCTGTCTCGCGATCATGCCGTTGATCGGCCTTCCCGCCGAGGTGCGGCGGACATTGACCCTTTCGGACACCTCGCAAGTCGGCCTCCACCCGTCGGTCATTCCTGACAACGGTACGGCGATCGATTTCGAAACGATGCCGAGCGCCGTGCTGGCGTTTCCAATCACCCGCCGATCGGTTTTCGAACTCAGCTACACGCCGCGGTTCACCCTCTTCGATGCTTTTGCAACGACGGAGCAGCAGTGGTTGCAGCTTCATACCGGCACGCTCAGCTACTCCTACTCGACCCGCCGCTTTCACTTCACGCTCGCCCAATCCGGTTCGTACGGCACCCAGAACTTCTCCTCGCTGACGTACACCGCTCCGCCGTCGACCAATCCGGGCGCGCCGCCCGATCCGACCATTCCGCAGGTGAACCCGGTCCCGGCGTCGACGACGATCTCCATCCTGTCCGAGCAGACGAGCGCGAGCTTCTCGATCAACTGGACGCGGCGTTGGATGTCGACCGTGTTCGGATCGTACGGAATCTCCGGCGGCAGGAACGTCGACAGTCAAACGCTCCTTCCGCAAACCAAGACCACCGTCGCGGGCGCCATCCTCGACTACACGCTCTCGCGACGTGACCGCTTGGCCACCACCGCTAGCGTGGTCTTCTCGAATACGTCGAACGGTTTCGAGCACCGCGTCGTCCAAGCGGCCGAGGTCTGGTCGCACAACTTCAACCGCATCCTGAGCGGATCGCTGGGACTCGGGGTGATTCACGACAACACGACGGCGCCGCAAGGTGTAGAGACGAACGAGACGTCGCCCACCGTTTCGGCCGGCCTCACCGGCAATCTCGTTCGCCGCAAGCGGTTCCAGGTCGCGCTGACGCTCGGTGCCACGTACGGGCTGGTGCTCAATCCTTTCAGCGGGGAGCTGCAGAAGAGGTTCCAGTGGCTGTCACTCCTCAGCGTTCGGCAAAACAAGACGACGCTGGCGGTGACGCTCGATGGCGCCCAGACTTTCCCCACCGACGAACCGGGCTCGATCAGCGTCGTCGGGCTCGGCTTCGTTCTGACGCAGGAACTGAGCAAGCTGGTCAGCGTCTCCGGAGGCTATCGAAAAATTTGGCAGACCACGATTCTTCCGACTGGTGGGACGCTGCCGGAGCAGTGGTTTGCGTTCGCCGGCGTGTCGATCCATCCGCCGCCCATCAAGTTGTAACCGCGGCTTTGCCATCGTGTTTGCGTCGTCAAGCCCCATGATTTCCTCGCACGACCCGATCATCGACGCTGGTATCAACGAGCTGCGAGAGCGTCTGAAACGAAGCCTCGACGAGCACGTCCCTCCGAAAAGCAGGATCGCGTTCCTCGAATACCCGTACGACACGAATGTCGGCAACCACATGATGTGGCTGGCTGCGATGGGCTACTTCGCAGAGCGGGGGGTCGACGTCGCCTACGTCGCGCACATCAATGCCTACCGTCCCGACAGTTTGCGCCGCGCGGTGGGCGACGGCCGAATCGTGATGTGCGGAGGGGTCGGTCTTGGAACGCTGTGGCCGACGCACACCGAGCTCAAGCGCGTCGTGGCGCGCGATTTTCCGCACAACCCCATTCTCGTTCTGCCCTCCACTTTGGCATTCCGGAACCGGGCCGAGCAGGAAGAGGTTCGCGACGTCTTCAAGCATCACGGCAACGTCACCGTGATGGCACGGGACGCCGAGAGTCATCGCGTCATCCAGGAGACGTTCCGCGAAGTGAATGCGATCCTCGTGCCCGACGCAGCATTCTTCTTGCCCCACCAGCCACGACGCCGCCCTGCCCAACGAGAGATCGGTTGGCTGGCACGCAATGATCACGAGGGGATAGGCTACACACCGCCGCAAGATGTCCACGTCTACGACTGGGCGGCGCGCTCTTTCTACGGCCCGCGGGACTTTCCGTTTTCGTACGGGCTGCTTCGAATGGCAGGGGTTTCGACGAGGATGCGCAACGCTGGCCTTTCCGGTCGCCTGGAGGAGGCTTCGAACGGTATCGCCAGGGTGCTCTATGAACGGGTTTCGGCCGAGATGTTACGAGCGGGAAACAAGGACTTCGATCGTGCAGAGGTCCTGGTATCGGACCGCTTCCACGCCCACATTCTCGCGATTCTACGCCACCAACCCATCGTGCTCTTGGCCGACGCTTTCGGAAAGAATCGCTCGAGTTACGAGACCTGGACCCATCGCTTTCCCAACGTGCACCTCGCCTCCACGCCGGCCGACGCTCTCGCAACCGCGCTCGCCCTCGTGCAGTCAGAGAACGAGAGCTAACGGCGCCCGAGGGGCGTGGGATTGAATGCGAGCCTGCGACGATGTATACGACTGGGTCCGGTGCGGCGGAGGTTTGAAATGCTCGATGCTGTTCGTAACAACTCAGGTGTTCGCTCGATCCTTCGCCAAATTCGACGCCCCGGTTCGATTCCCATCGAGCAATTCCTGTTGAACCGGCCGCGAGTCATCAAGACTTGGTGGTCGGTGACCCGAAGGAACCTCACTTACTCGCGGCCGGACCAGCTTGCACACCTCGTCGGCCTCGTTCGGGAGTTCGAGCGAACGAACGAGCCGGGGGAAATCATCGAGGCCGGCTGCGCGTGGGGCGGCTCTGCGATCCTGATGTGCGCCGCAAAATCTCCCGCGCGCCCGATGCGCGTCTTCGACGTGTTTGGGATGATTCCACCGCCCAGCGAGAAGGACGGAAGCGACATGAAGGCCCGCTACGAGGAGATCGCTTCGGGTAAATCCTCGGGCCTCGGCAAAGATCCGTACTACGCCTACGACGACGATCTAGAAGCCAAGGTTCGCAACAACTTTCGAGACCTCGGCTACCCGATCGAGAAAAACTCCGTTTCGCTCATCCGGGGCAAGGTTCAGGACACCCTCGAGGTCAATGGGACGGTGTGCCTCGCGCACATCGACGTCGACTGGTACGAACCTGTCATGGCTTGTCTCGAAAGGATCGTTCCGCGGCTCAGTCCTTTGGGCGTCGTGGGCTTGCGCGCGTATTCGGATTGGTCCGGCTGTCGCAAGGCGACGGACGAGTATTTCGGGCGAATCGGGAATGCCGGGTTCACTCGAAGAATGGTCGCGGGACAACTCTTCGTGAGGCGCCAAAAGGACTCGTCCCGTGCCGGCGCCCCGTAGCCACGACTAGGTAGGCACCGCAGAAACCTCGACGACCTTCTTCGCGGGCTGTGTGTCCTGCTTGCGCCTCACGCCCTGAGCAGGCCACCCGCCCGTCGCGACCGCGATCTTGCCAGCGATGGCGAGGGCCGGGGCCACGGTGAAGACGCCTGCCCACGCGCCGAGGCCGACGTCCCCGTACACCTGCACGAGGTAGATGACGATGGCTCCGAGCGCCGTGATTGCGGCCGCCCGATCGGCTGGACGCTCGGCGGCGTAGTAGCCCCGCATCGCGAAGTAGACCCCTCCGCCAAAAATGAGCGTCAGCGCGGTGAAGCCGAAATAGCCGCAGTAAGCCCAGAGGCCGATGAGGCTGTTGTGAGGGATGTAGAACTCGAGCGGGTAGTCGACGGCCGGCAGTGGAATGACTTCGAGGTACGGATGACCGTAGCCCGTCCCGAGAAATGGGAACTGCTGGACGGTGCTCACCAGATCGAAGTTCTCGATGTCGCGCCAGAGGGTCGAGTCGTCCGTTTGCGAATCCAGGATCGATCGCATGATCGCCGCTGGCTTCCAGATGCCGCCCTTCTGGTTCCATCCGACCGCGATGTAGATCGCGGCGAGGGGCGCGATCTTCACAATGGTCATCGTGATCTTGCGTTTGAGAGCGGTCCACGGCTTCACGAAGTAGAGCGTGCCCATGACGATGGCCACTTGCACCCACGCCAGCCGTCGGTTGTTGGCGATGATGCCGGCCGAGAGGATCGGAAGGACCGCGAGCGCCAGCCACTTCGCCTTCTTACCGCCGGCGCGCTCGATGAGGAGGGCCAATACCAGCACGAACGCGCCGGCGAAGAGCATCGTGTCGTGGTGCGTCGTGGCGTAAGCGAGTCCCGGTTCCTCTCCAGGCTTGGGGGGGGGAGGCGTCACCGTACGGATGATGTAGACCGCGAGAAGCGCCCTCGCGCACGCAGCGACCAAGACGACCCGCATGAGGGCGACGTAGTCTTGCGGACCGCGCAGAGCGATCTGAAATAGCAGGAAGAAGATGGGGATGTACATCACCCTGTCGACTTGCCAGAGCGACATCGAGAAGTTGCCGCCGCGCAAAAGGCCGCTCGCCCACACGTAGAGCATCCCGCCAATCGCGAGGAGCGCGAGCTGCACGAGTGGCTTGGGGACTGGGACTCGGCCCCGCCGGTCGACGTTGCTGTTCACCAGATGGCGCGCCAGAGCGCACAGGATCAGGACGACCAGCATCACGTCCATGCCCGAGAACGACAGGGCGCGGATGCCGATCGTGTTGTTGATGTGCGTGAGCATGAGGGCGCCGACGATCGCGATCGGTGAATGCCAGCGGTCGCAGGCGAACCTGTCGTTCGGGTTCTCGAGCGTCAGGGCCGCGAACATGAGAACGAACAGCGTGTAGCGAAGAGGCAGCTTCCAGATCGCGTAGAGAACCGCGACCGCGAGCGTCGGCGCGAGCGCGACGCCGATGTTGCCGTCGCTCACCCAGATGCTGGTCAGGGTGAGTACCATCAGAACCCCGATCGCGACCACGAATCCGGCGCCGATCGGGCGCGAAGACGTCGGTTTGGACTCGGATGGAATGCTCTCGTTGATCACGGCGCAGTCGGCTTCATTTCACCCACGAACG
>Ga0075425_100003025_pt1 | contig 16965 bp, 16 predicted proteins | sample SoiMethybrSBSTD4_FD_75300 | JGI IMG/M metagenome (GOLD analysis project Ga0075425, IMG submission 75300) | Bulk soil microbial communities from a Populus tree surrounding site in Tennessee, USA - Soil MetaG P. TD hybrid SBSTD4 | ecosystem: Environmental > Terrestrial > Soil > Tree plantation... | reverse complement strand
TACATCCAGACTCCCGCGGGCAAGCGCTTCCTCGAGTCCGCACCGCTGCAGCTCGATGCCACGCCGCGTCCCACGTCGGCGCCCGTGAACCGCATCCTCTGGTCCGTCCAGGTCGGTCTCGTCATCGCCGCGGTCGGCGTCGGCTTCCTGATCGTGAAGAACAACGTCCAGCAGGACGTCGTGCAGCCGCTGTTCGCGCTCGGCATCCTCGCCATATCCCTCGGCGTCGGATTCGTGGTGTCGTCGTTCGTCTCCTACCTCCTGTCGCGCCGCCTCGGGCTGTGGGATGAGCAACCTTCGCGGCCGGCATCCGAACAAGACGTGTGATGATGCGAGGAATGTCCGAAACGCTGGCCATGCATGAGACCGCCCTCAGCGATGCCGGAACGATCACCGAAGCCGTCGCGCCGCTGATGGACGAGGACAGCTTCCGCGCGTTCTACGATCGCACCTCGCGCAGCGTGTGGGCGTACCTCACGCGTGTCACCGGCGACCGGCAGCTCGCGGACGACCTCCTGCAGGAAACTTACTATCGCTTCTTCCGCGCCGGCGCGATTCACGAGAGTGAGTCGCACCGGCGCAACTCGCTTTTCTGCATTGCCACGAACCTCGCGCGCGACGCGCACCGCCGCGGCCGCGACAAACATCTCGTCGAGCTTCCGGACACTCTCGCCGCGCGCGACAACGTCGCGTCGCGGGCCGAGGGAAAGACCGATCTCGCGAAGGCGATGTCGCAGCTCAAGCCGGTGCAGCGCGAAATGCTCTGGCTCGCCTACGCCCAGGGCTCGTCGCACACTGAGATCGCGGAAACGCTCGGCGTGAAAACCTCCAGCGTGAAGATCCTGCTGTTCCGCGCACGGAAGAAGCTCGCGGGTTTGCTCCGCGGCGAAGGGAGGAAGTCATGACGACGATTTGCGAACGCGAAGAGCTCGTGCTCGATCTCCTCCGCAGCGGCCGCGATCTCGCCGACTCCGATCTCGCGCCGCACGTCGCGACCTGCGCCGCGTGCGCCGATCTCGTCGCCGTCGCGAGCGCGATCCTCGATGAGCATCACACGATCACGCACGACGCCTCGGTTCCGACCTCGGGCGTCATTTGGTGGCGCATGCAGCGCCGCATGCGCGAGGAAGCGGTGCGCAAGGCGACGCGCACGATGACCGTCGTGCAGGCGATCTCCATCGCCGCAACGGTCGCCATCGCCATCGCCATCGTCGGCTTCAAAACACTCGCCGGCTCGATCGACAAGATCCATCTGCCCGAGCTCGCGACGCTCGCGCCGTGGACGCTGCCGCTCGCGATCGCGCTCACCGCGTGCCTCGCCCTCGCACCGGTGGCGATCTGGCTCGGGCTCGCCCGCGACTAGTCATCGTCCTTGTCGCGCTCGCGCCGCAGAATGTGCACGACGCGTGTGCGATTCATGACGTTCAAAAGTTTCTCGATCTCTTCCGGCGGCATGCGCATGCCGCTGTAAACGCCGATCTGCAGGATTCCCAGAATGAGGATCCGGCCGAGGAGTTTCCTCAGGATCACGGGGACCTCCCGTCAACGCGACTTCGGTGGAAATCAGCGCAGACGGGCGGCGGGAGGGGCGCGGAACTGCGAGAGCGCGAGCAGCGCGACGGGCTGAATCGCAAACCGCGCCTCGCGATGCGCGAACGTCGCGACGGCGAGACCGCTCGCGACGACGAACGCGATCACGACGAAGGCCACCGGCAGCAGCACCGCCAGCAGGCACAACGCGAGGATCAGAATGCGCAGCACGCCCAAATTGTACGTCCGGTTTCGGAGTGCGGCGACCGCAGTCGCCGCTCTGGGAGAGTCGAGGCCGCAGCCTCGACCGAGGGCGGGGGCGCTCCTTTAGTTCCCTTTAGTTCCTCACCTGGAACCGCAGCAAACGTGCGGTCGACTGGCCGGCGTTGACAAAGCGCCGCGCGCGCGTTCCCGGTACGGCCATGCTGCCGCCGCGGCGCAGAACGTGGCGTTCTTCATCGATCTCGAGCACCACCGTCCCGCGAATCGCAGTCGCGATCTCCTCCACGACGTCGATCGCCGGCGCCTCGCCGATCGCGGCGTCCGGCTCGATGCGCCATTCCCACAGCTCCGAGCGGCCGCTCGTCGACACGAGCCGGAACATCACGCCCGGCGCGTGCTCGGTCCAGTCGCCCGACGCGACCTCGAGGTGACGCTGACGCCGCTCGATGGCGCGCACGATCTCGACCGACTCCATCGACAGCGCCTGTGCGATCGGCTCGATCGCGAGCACGCGCGCATCGGTCTCGCCCGTCTCGTAGCGCTGCAACGTTCCCGTGCGGATGTCGACCTTTTGCGCGAGGCCGCGGCGCGACACGTGCCGCTGCTTGCGCAGCGCCATGATCGTCTCGCCGACGACATCGGAATCGAACGGCTCGCTCTCCGACGCCGTGACGGCCGGCGACGGCTCCGCCGCGAGGTTCGACGCAAACATCATCGACAGCGAGATCGCGAGCGCCGACGCGAGTCGCGACAGCGTGACCAGCGTCGGATTCGCACGCGCCCCTTCGATCCGTTTGATGATCTGCGGATCGACGTCGGTCGTGGCGGCGAGCGCCTCGCGCGTCAGACCGCGCTGCTCGCGCAGCAGCCGGAGATTCGCGGCGAGGCGGGAAAGCATGGAGTTTCCGGGAATGGACATGGCAACAATTATGATCCCCGAATGCAACGCAATGAGAGCGTCATCGAATTCACGGCGCGCGCCGTGGTCGCCGGCATCGTCTTCGGGATCGTCTTCGGCGCCGCGAACGCCTACCTCGGCCTCCGCGTCGGCCTGACCGTCTCGACGTCGATTCCGATCGCCGTCCTCACCGTCGCGTTTTTCAAGCTGATGCGCAGCCGCGGCGACATCATCCTCGAGGCAAATCTTTCGCAAACCATCGGCTCCGCGAGCTCGTCGCTTGCCGCGGGCACGATCTTCACGATTCCCGCGCTCTTTCTCTGGGGCATGACCCCGCCCTTCTGGCAGATCGCGCTCCTCGCGCTCCTCGGCGGCCTCCTCGGCATCGCGGCGATGATCCCGCTGCGCCGTTTGCTGATCGTTCGATCGGCGGATGAATTGCCGTACCCCGAGGGAACGGCGTGCGCGGAAGTGCTGCGCGCGACGACGACGGCGTCAAGCGGCGGCAAATGGATCTTCATCGGACTCGCGGTCGGCGTCGCGGTGAAGCTCGCGCTCGGCGCATTCGTGCTTGCGCCGTCGACGCTCGGAGGGCCGCTGCCGGTGCTGCCGAAAGCGGAGCTCGCGCTTGAGATCGCCCCCGCGCTGCTCGCCGTCGGCTACATCCTCGGCTATCGCCAGTCCGCGATCATGGTCTCCGGAAGTCTGATCTCCGCGATCGTGCTGACGCCGATCATCGCGCTCGTCGGCGCGAATCTCGCCGCACCGCTCTTTCCCGAAATGAAACTGCCGATCGGCGCGCTGACGGCGGGACAGATCTGGACGAAATACGTGAAGTTCATCGGTGCGGGAGCGGTCGCCGCGGCGGGCATCGTCGCGGTCATCCGGGCATTGCCAACGATGTACACCTCACTGCGCGCCGTGCTGCGCGGCGTGCGCGGCGGCGACGCATCGGGGACGACGGGCGAATCGACGCCGCGCACCGATCGCGACCTTCCGGCGTGGGTCGTGCTCGTCGTTCCGGCGCTCGTCGTGATCACGCTCGTCGCGATTCCGAATCTCTTCGCGGGCAACATGAACGCGGCGCAACGGCTCGTCGCGGCGCTCGGCGTCGCGATCTTCGGCGTCTGCTTCGTCGTCGTGTCGTCGCGCATCGTCGGTCTGATCGGCGTCTCGTCGAATCCGACCTCCGCGATGACGCTCGTGACGCTCCTCGGCGTCTCGGTCGTGTTCGTGCTCTGCCACTGGACCGATCCTTCCGCGCGGGCGGCGATCCTCACCGTCGGCACGGTCGTCTGCATCGCCGCGTCGAAGGCGGGCGACATCTCGCAGGATCTGAAAACGGGATACCTCGTCGGCGCGACGCCGGCGCGGCAGCAGTTCGGACAGTTCATCGGCGCGGCGTTCGCGTGCTGGGCCATCGCGGGCACCGTGCTCGCGCTCGGAAAAGCCTTTCAATTCGGATCGGCGGATCTTCCCGCCCCGCAGGCCACGCTGATGAAGACCGTCATCGAAGGCGTGCTCTCGGGATCGCTGCCGTGGGGCCTGGTCGGCGTCGGCGCGGCGCTCTCGATCTGCGCGCTGATCGCGGGCCTGCCCGGACTCGCGTTCGCGGTCGGCATCTACCTCCCGCTCGGCAGCCTCACCCCGATCTGGGTCGGCGGCATCATGCGCCGCATCGTCGAGGCGCGCCGCAAAGGCGAGAAGTCGGAGAGCGATCCTGGCGTCCTCGCCGCGTCGGGCATGATCGCCGGCGAAGGCCTGACCGGCGTGTTCATCGCATTCCTCATCGGCCTCTCCGGCAAATTCCCCGGCCTCGCCGCATCGCTGAAGTCGATGCACTTCGCCGCGAAGGATTTCACCTGGCTCACCGGCGTGCCCGCAATCGTCGCCGGCGTTGCGATCGTGCTTGCGGTGTGCGGATTGTTGTATCGCGCGGGACGGAGTCAGCCCGCGCAATAATTGAGCAGATGTCCTCCGCCGAGCTCCGCCACTTCATCTACACGCACTTTTTTCGCGAAGGGCATCCGCCGTCGCTCGACGCGATGGACGCGCGCTTCGGCGATGCGCGTCCGCTGCTTGGGCGACTCGCGGAGGCGCACGCGATCGTGTTGTCCCCGACGAAGAACGCGATCGACGTCGCCCATCCGTTCTCGCGCCTGCCGACGCCGTTCTGGGTCGAGAACAAACATGGCGCGTGGTGGGGCAACTGCGCGTGGGACTCGCTCGCGATCGCCGCGCTGACGCCCGACGATCGCACGACCATCACGACGCGCTCCGGTGCGAGCGGCGCACCGATCATTCTCGAAGTGCAGGGCGACGACGTCTCCGATCCGACGCTCATCGCGCACTTCGCCTATCCGGCCTCGCGATGGTGGGACGACGTCCGCCAGACCTGCGCGACGATCCTCCTCTTCGCGAATGAAAACGAGATCGATCCGTGGTCCGCGCGTCACGGCATCCCGCGCGGCGAAGTCGTCCCCGTCGCGACGCTCTGGAAACTGTCGAAGCCCTGGTACTCCGATCGACTCGACGCCGACTGGCGCCGCAAATCGATCCCCGAGGCGCAGGCGATCCTGGCGAGCGTGGGGCTGACGGGACCGTTCTGGGATCTGAGCGCGGGGTGGCGTTAGTTTGATCGACGAAGCCCTCATCGCGCGATGCCTCGCCGGCGATCCCCATGCGTGGGACGACGTGTACGAAGCGGATGTCGACTTCATCATTCCGTTCGCCGCACGGGCGACGACAGAGGAACAGTTTGGACTCCTCGGCGCGGGACCACTCGATGGATGGCGAGTCAATCATCAGGATCTCGACGCCATGCACGACGTTCTGCCGGCGGTCGCCAATCTTCTGGTCGCATCCGAGCGCCGGGCGTTCCGCGCCGGCGAGGTCATGACTCTGCTTGCGGCGATCGCCGATGACCGGCCTGCGCCACCGGTCTTGACCTTCGTGCCGCGATCCGAAGCAGCATCGCGGATCGAGCCTGGCGCACATCCGCTCACCGAATCTTTGCTCCTCCCGAACTACTACGGATTCGGTTGCCCGGTTCCACCTCCGGCATCGAAGAACGACGCCGAGATCATTGAGATCGCGGATCGATACGTGCGCCACGAAGACGAGGATTACTGGGAGGAGCTCGATCAGCTCATTCACGAGTCGGCGCGCGACGCATGGCGCGTGATCCTCGCGCTTCTCCAGCGCGAGAATGAAATCAACATGGGCTATCTCGGTGCTGGCCCGGTCGAGACGCTCGTGACGTACTACGGCGAGGTATTCGCAGACGACCTGCACGACGCGATCGAGCACAACCCGGCCTTCGTCCGGGCGTTCGCGGGCTCGTATCTCTACACGCTGTCGGAATCGCTACTGATGGATCTCGCCGCCACCTGCCGGCGCGTTCTGAGTCGTCGTTGACGGCGACTCCCACCCGCCGCCCAGCGCGCGATACAAATCGACGATCGCGATGAGGCGGTCGCGGTGTGTGCGTGCGGTCGCGTTTTCCGCCGCGAGGAATTGCTCCATCGCGTCGAGCACTTCGAAGTATGCGGAGAGGCCCGACGAGTAGCGCAGGTTCGCGAGGCGCACCGCTTCCTGATTCGCGTGCAGTGCGCGCTGGCGCTCGGCGTCGGCGAGGGCGAGCTTCTCGACTGCGACGAACGACGTCGACACGTCCGCGAGCGCGCCCGTGACCGACTGCTCGTATTGCGCGAGCGCGGCGTTGAACTGCGCGACCGCGACGCGGCGCTGGTTGCGAATGCGTCCGCCGTTGAAGAGCGGCGCGAAGGCGTCCGCCGTCACGCGCCACGCGCGTCCTTCCGACAGCAGCGCGCCGAGGGAGACCGTCGGGTAGAACGCGGCCTGCGCGACGCCGATGTTCGCGTTCGCGGCGATGAGCTGCTGCTCCGCGGCGCGCACGTCCGGACGGCGCAGCAGCAACGCCGACGGCAGTCCCGTCGCAATCACGGTGGGAATCGTTTGATCGGACAGGAAGGAGCCGCGCGGAATCGGTCCGGGAACGCGGCCCGTCAGGAGACTGATCTCGTTCTCCGTCGCGACGATGTTCGCCTCGATCAGCGGAATCTGCGCCGCGGCATTGGCGAGCAGCGCCTGCGCGCGATTCGTCTCGAGCGCCGACGCCGTGCCGCCTTCGAGGCGGCGGTTGAAGAGATCGAACGTGTTCTGGAATGCCGAGGTCGAGCGCTTTGCGATGTCGAGCTCCGCATCGAGCTCGCGCAGATCGAAGTACGCCGACGCGACCTCCGCGACGAGCGCGAGCTGCACCGCGCGCTGCCCTTCCTCGCTGGCGAGGTATTGCGCGCGCGCCGCTTCGTTCAGACGCCGGATGCGTCCCCACAGATCGACTTCCCACGACGCCGCGACGCTCGCCGTCAGCGCCGCGCCGGTCTCGCCGTTCTGACGACCGACGCCGCCGATCGCCTGCGCGCTCACGTCGGGAAAACGCGCCGAGCCGGCGATGCCGTATCGCGCCCGCGCTTCCTCGACGCGCGCCGCCGCGATCCGCACGTCGTATCCATTCTTCAGCGCCTCATCGATGAGCGAGTGCAGAACGGGATCGTCGAACACATCCGCGAGCGACGCGACGTCGGACGACGCCGGCACGGCGTAAAACTGATCCGGGACCGGAACGTTCGGTCGCTGATACGGAGGACCGACCGTGCACGCGGCGAAGAGGAGCGTCGCGAGCATCAATGCCCCTCTCCCCGCTCGTCGGGGAGAGGGTGCCGCGGAGCGGCGGGTGAGGGGCGCCAGCTTCCCGAGGTTGCGCCCCTCATCCGGCCGGAGCCCGTCCTGAGCGCAGCCGAAGGGGCCACCTTCTCCCCGCCAAGCGGGGAGAAGGGTGATGTGTTTGTTTTTCATCAGTGCACCTCCGCGAGCGTCGGTGCATCTTCATCGGCTTCGCGCGCGCGTTTCGCCGCGATCTTCTTCTCCGTTCCGGCGATCCGCTCGACGACGACGAACAGGACCGGAATCAGGAAGATCGCGAGACATGTCGCGGCGAGCATGCCCGACACGACGACCGTGCCCAGGATGCGTCGCGCTGCGGCGCCGGCGCCGGTCGCGATCCAGAGCGGAAGACATCCGAGGATGAAGGCGAACGAGGTCATGAGGATCGGACGGAGTCGCAGACGCGCGCCGTGCAGCGCCGCATCGACGAGCTTCGCTCCCTTTTCCAGCTCGGCCTTCGCGAACTCGACGATGAGGATCGCGTTCTTCGCGGCGAGTCCGATCAGCACGACCAGACCGATCTGGCCGTACACGTCGAAATCGAATTTGCGCAGCATCAGTCCGACGAACGCGCCGAACACCGCGACCGGAACGCTGAGCAGCACCGAGAACGGCAGCGACCAGCTCTCGTACAACGCCGCGAGAATCAGGAACACGAACAGCAGCGACAGCGCGAACACGCGCGACGTCGTGCCCGCAGCCTTCTTCTCCTGATACGAGAGATCGGACCAGTCGTAGCCCATCTCGCGCGGCAGCACTTCGCGCGCGACGTCCTCCAGCGCGTTCATCGCCTGGCCGGAGCTGTAGCCCGGCGCCGCCGCGCCGGTGATCTGCGCGGCGCGGAAGAGATTGAATCGCTGCGTGTACTCCGGTCCCGACGTCTGCCGGATCGTCGTCACCGCGGACAGCGGCACCATGTTCCCGTCGTTGTTGCGCACGTAGAACTGATTGATCGACTCCGGCGTGAGGCGATCCTCCGCGTCGGCCTGCAGGAACACGCGCCACTGCCGTCCGAAGCGATTGAACTGATTCACGAACGAGCCGCCGAGGAACGTCTGCAGCGTTTGATAGATGTCGCTGACCGGCACGCCCTGCTTGAGGGCCTTGTCGCGATCGACATCGACGAAGACCTGCGGCACGGCCGCGCGGAACGTCGAGTTCACGTTCGCGAGCTCGGGCCGTTTGCGCGCCGCGTCGAGAAACTTCTGCAGGTTCTCGTCGAGGAACGACACCGGTCCGCCGCTGCGGTCCTGCAGCCAGAACGAGAAACCGCCCGCGGTGCCGAGTCCCGAGATCGACGGCGGCTGAAACGCGAACACCGTCGCCTCGGGGATCTCCGCGCGGAATCTGACGTTGAGCTTCTGCACGATGTCGCCCGCGACGATGCCCTCGCGCTCGTGCCACGGCTCGAGCTGCGCGAAGAAGAAACAACTGTACGACGCCGAGACGCCCGACAACAGACTGAAGCCGGAGATCGTGTTGTAGTACTGCACGCCCTTCGTCGAGCCGAGGATTTTCTCGACCTTCTTCGCGACGACGTCGGTGCGCTGCAGCGACGACGCGTCGGGCAGCTGCACGTTGATGAGCATGTAGCCCTGGTCTTCCTGCGGGATGAAGCTCGGCGGCAATTTCTTTCCGGTGATCACCGAGAGCAGCACGAACACGCCGAGGATGCCGATCGCGATCACCGATTTGCGGATCAGCAGCGACGACGTGCTGACGTAGCCGCGCGTGAAGCGATCGAAGGCCCTGTTGAAGCCGCGGAAGAAGCGATTCGGCTCCGTGCGCGGACGCAGAATCAGCGCGGACAGCGCCGGCGACAGCGAGAGCGCGTTGAAGGCGGAGATGAGCACCGACACGGCGATCGTGACCGCGAACTGCTGATTCAAACGGCCCTGAATGCCGCCGAGGAATGCGACCGGAAGGAAGACCGAGGAGAGGATGATCGCGATCGCGACGACCGGACCGGACACCTCGCGCATGGCCTGAATCGTCGCCGCGCGCGGCGTCATCCCTTCCTCGATGTGATGCTCGACCGCTTCGACGACGACGATCGCGTCGTCGACGACGAGACCGATCGCCAGCACGAGGCCGAACAGCGACAGCGTGTTGATCGAGAAACCGAGCAGCGGAAAGATGGCAAACGTTCCGATGAGCGACACCGGAACCGCGACGATCGGGATCAGCGTCGCGCGCCAGTTCTGGAGAAACAGGAACACGACGAGGATGACCAGGGCCATCGCCTCGAGCAGCGTCGTGCGAATCTCGCGGATGCCTTCCGTCACGGGCCGCGTCGTGTCGAACGACACCGTGTACGTCACATCCTCCGGGAAGCGCGCCTTGAGCGTCTCCATCGTCTTGCGCACGTTCTGCGAGACTTCGAGCGCGTTCGATCCCGGCGCCTGGAAGACGGCGATGTTCGCGGAAGGATTGCCGTTGAATCGTCCGCGCTGCTTGTACGACAGCGCACCGAGCTCGATGCGCGCGACGTCGGAGAGGCGCACGATCGAGCCGTCCGGATTCTCGCGAACGACGATCCTTCCGAACTCCTCCGGCGTCACGAGACGTCCCTGCGCGCGCACGGTGTAGGTGAATTCCTGTCCCTGCGGCACCGGCTCCGCGCCGATCTGCCCCGCGGGATTCACCGCGTTCTGCTGCTGAATCGCGCGCTGCAGATCGCTCGCGGTGAGGCCGAGCTTCGCGAGCAGATCGGGCTTGACCCAGATGCGCATCGCGTACTCCGACGCGCCGAAGTTCAGCACCTGCCCGACGCCCGGCACGCGATAGATCGCGTCGTTGATGTTGATCATCGAGTAATTGCCGAGGAAGAGCGCGTCGTACGTGCGCTTCGGCGAGTAGAGCGAGATCAGCATGATCGGCGAGCCCTGGGTCTTGCGGTACGACAGACCGAACTGGCTCACCTCGGTCGGCAGCGACGGCCCGGCCTGCGTGACGCGGTTCTGCGCGTTGACCTGGGCGGTGTTGCGATCGGTGCCGACGTCGAACGTCACGCGCGTCGAGAACGTGCCGTCGCCGGCGTTGACCGACTGCACGTAGAGCATGTTCTCGACGCCGTTCATCTGCTGCTCGATCGGCGTGGCCACGGACTGCTCGATCGTGAGCGCGTCCGCGCCGGGATACTGTCCCTGGATCTGGATGAGCGGCGGCACGATGTCGGGGAACTGCTCGACCGGAAGGCCAAACAGCGCGACGAGTCCGCCGAAGATCGTCACGAGCGAGATGACGATCGCGACGACGGGGCGGTTGATGAAGAAACGAGCCATTGCGAATTCTCCGGATGGCGGATGGCGGACAGCAGATGGCGGATCGCGGACGGTTTTCGCCATCCGCTATCCGCAATCCGCTATCAACTCTTCGGCGCCACCACCATGTCCTTCTTCACGCGCGAGAAACCCTCGGTCACGACCTGCTCGCCCGCGCTGACGCCTTCCTCGATGACCCAGTCGGTGCCGACGCGCGGGCCGACCTTCACCGTGCGCACGTCGGCTTTGTTTCCCGCGCCGATCACGGCGACCTGATACGTGCCCTGCAGCTCATTGACCGCGCGTTGCGGGACGAGCACCGCGTTTTTGCGAACGTCAGTCACCGCACGGACCTTCGCGTACTGGCCGGGGCGCAGGCGATTGCCGGGATTCGGGAAGAGACCGATGACCGTGATCGTGCCGGTCTTCACGCTGACGTCGCGGCCGGACAGCGCGATGCGGCCCTTGTGCTCGTACGTGCTGCCGTCGGCGAGCACGAGATCGAGATCGGCGTTGCGCAACGATCCGCTGCTCGCGAACTGCAGGTACTCCTGCTCGCTCATTGGAAACGACACGCGAATCGGATCGACCTTCGAAACGGTGGCGAGGATCGATTGCGGATTCACGAGATTGCCGACCTGCGCCTGGGCGATGCCGGCGATGCCGCCGATCGGCGACGTCACGCGCGTCCATGCGAGATTGAGCCGCGCCTGTTCGACCGCGGCGCGCAACGCGCCGACGCTGGCGCGCGCCGCATCCTGCGCCGAGCGCGCGTTGTCGAGCTCCTGCTGGCTGATGGCCTTCTCCGCGGCGAGCGGCTCGTAGCGCGCCACGTCGCGATTCGCCTTCGCGAGCGACGCCTGCGCCTGCGCGAGATTCGCCTCCGCCTGGTGCACCTGCGACTGCACCTGCCGCGGATCGATCTCGAACAGCAGCTGGCCGGGCCGCACGTAGCTGCCTTCGACGTACGTGCGCCGCAGCAGATAGCCCTCGACCTTCGGACGGATCTCCGCGTTCACGTCGCCTTCGGTCGTGCCGATCCATTCGCGCGTGACCGGCTCGTCGGACTGCACGGCGGCGGTCACGACCACACTCGGCGGCGGTGCCGGCGGCTTCGCCGCTTCCGACTTGCGGCAGGCCGCGGCGGCCAGCAGAAGAATCAGGCCGGCGATCACTCGTTTCGTCATTGCGTCTCTCCTGAAATGCCGCGCAGGAGCAGGTCGACGACCAGAGCCGCCTGCTCCTCGCGCGATGTCTTCGATTTCTGTTCGATGCGGCGCAGGACCACGCCGCGCACGCAGTCGACGAACATCGACGCGAGCTCGTGCGGATCGACGTCGCGGATCTCGCCGCGCGTCGACGCGTCGCGGAACAACTGCTCGACGCGCTCGACGTAGACCTGCTTCGACTTGCGCAGCGCCGCGCCATCGCGATTCGAGAGCGCGAGATACGCGCGGAACAGCTCGCGGTGCTGATCGAAAAAATGCAACTGCCGGAGGACCACGCCGCTCAGCCTTTCAGCGAGAGTCCCCGCGGCGCCGAACGCGGCGTCGAGCTCTTCGACGAGCCGCTCGTACGCGCGCGCGGCGGTCTTGGTCAGCAACTCATCGCGATCGCGAAAGTACGCGTACAGCGTCCCCTTCGCGATCCCCGCCTCGGCCGCGATCGCATTCATCGTCGCGGCGGCGATCCCCTTGCGCGCGATGACGGTCATCGCCGCTTCGAGAATGCTCGCGCAGCGAAACTCCTCGAGAACGTCTTCCTTTGTCCGACGCATACCACCGAATGACCGTTCGGTCATTTTGCGTGACCAAGGGTACGACGGGTTGGACGAGAGGTCGGTAACGGAACAGAAACGGGTGACGCTACCCCATCGCCTGCTTCTCGATCTTGCGCGACAGGAACCGCTGCGGCGTCACCGCCTTCACGCGATATTTGCCGAGCGGGATGATCGGGATGTACAGAAGAGTGAAGAACAGGCGCTTGATGACCGAGCTGCAGACCGGACACGGATCGCCCGATCCGTAAAGCATCGTTCCGATCCCGTTGAGCGTCGCCGTGCCGCCGCTCGATTTTTCCGTGCTGGCCAGCTTGCAGCGATCGCAAAAGTCGGGATACGCGAACCAGGAGCGGCACGCGCTCGAGCAGAACGTTCCCCGATCGTCCGTGACGCCTTTGATGACGCGTGAACCACAGTTACCGCATTTCTCGAACATTGATCTCCTCGAGCTGTCGCGAAAGGTTGAGACCCGAACTGCTCCCACGCTATGGCGGGATCGTACTTTTGCGCAACCGATGGCAATGAAAACGTGCGCATCTTCCGGCTTTCAAAAACGAGCTGCTCGTATGTCATCGTCGCTTCCGCTCCGAGGCGATGCGAGAGGACGTGGAACTTTGCGGCAAGCTCAGATGTCTGGACCTGCGATACCAATCAGGTCGCGCCGAACGACTCGCCGGTACCGTCGTGATGAGATCCCACGCGTCAGGATTCTGAGCATCGGCTTTCAAGTGCTGCTCGAGCTTGGCGCTGGAAAGCCTCTTTTTCGTCGGCATCCTTACCATCCAGTCAAGTCGGTCTGTGGTTCACACTCTGCACTCTGAACTCAGCACTCTGAACTCAGCACTCTGAACTCAGCACTCTGCACCTACTCCATCCCCTTCCTCATCTCCACCGCCCGCTGATACACATCCTTCAACTCCGCGTCCCCGCGGAGAAGAGGGATCGCGCGATCGAGCATCGGCTTTGCCTCCGCCGCGCGGTTCTGTTGGACCAGGCACCTCGCGAGATCGACGCGCACCCAGGCGGTGTACTTGTGATCGGCGCCGCGCGATCGCTCCACGATCGGGAGGTCCTTGCGCAGCCACTGCTCCGCCTCCGCCCACCGCCCCTGCGCGATCCGCAGATCGGCCATCGCGTCGTAACTCCGCGACGTGATGTAGTGATCCGGTCCGTAATGTTTTGCGCGCAGTTGCAGCCCGCGCAGGAGGTATCGCTCCGCGTCGGCGAACCTTCCGGTCTCGATGTAGAGGCGCGCGAGGCTGCTCATGCTCGCGCCGATGTCCGGATCGTCCGGCGGCAGAACCTTTTCGCGAATGGCGATGCTGCGCCGGATGAGCTGCTCCGCCTCGCCGTACGCCTTTTGTTTGCGCCGCACGTCACCGAGGTCGGCGAGCGTGTTCGCGAGCCACGGATCGTTCGGACCGAGGGACTTCTCGCGGATGCGAACGGCCTCGCGCAGAAAGTGCTCACCTTCGGCGAGGTCGAAACGCGCGCGGAGAATCCCGAGCTCGACATAGTTCTGCGCGAGGAGAGGATCGTCGGGATCGAGCTCCTTCCGCCGCAGCGCGAGCGACTCGCGCAGCAGCGGCTCCGCGACCTCAGCGTCGCCCTGGTGCATCAACGCCCGTCCGATCGCCAGCAACGCCTCCGCACGCGCGAGCGGCGCATCGGCGAGCTCGCGATCCGCGCGCCTCGCGCCGTTGCGCAGGAGATCGTTCATCGTGAAGCTCGTCGTCCGGCCATTACCAGGAATTCCTTCGTCGAAGAGCTGCGTGAAGAACTTCGTCACGATCTCCGCGTGCCGCTGCGACGCCTGCGCGCGCCGCGCCTCGATCGTGCGCGCGACGATGCCCGCGATCAACGCCGCGAGAACGAGCACCGTCGCCGCGACCGCGCCGCGATTGCGCACGACGAACTTGCGAAGCCGGTCGATGGCGTTCGGTGCGCTCGCCAGCACCGGCTCATCCGCGAGATAGCGGCGGACGTCCGCCTGCAGGTCGGACACCGATCCGTAGCGATGATCGCGATTCTTTGCGACGCTCTTCTGCACGATCGCCGCGAGATCACTATTGAGGATGCGCTTCAGCGCGGCGGGCGTCGTCGCGCGCTGCCGCGTGACCGAGTCGCGCTCGTCTTCGTCGAACGACGCGAAGAAGAGATGCGGCGCCGGAAGGTCGTCGCCGGTGATCAGCAGCATGCTCTCGAGCAGCGGCATATCGAGCTCGTAAGGCTGGCGTCCGGCGAGCAGTTTGAAGAGCACGAGGCCGAGGGCGTAGACGTCGGCGCGTGTGTCGAGATCGGCGCGAAGAGAACCGGTCACCGCCTCCGGACAGAGATACGCCGGCGTGCCGACGATGTTGTCGCCGGTCGGCGCCGCGGCGACAAGCGGCACGTCGAGCGCCTTGGCGATGCCGAAGTCGATGATCTTCGGAATCGCGCGGCCGTCGATCTCCACGACGAGGATGTTCGACGGCTTGAGATCGCGATGGATGATGCTCTTTTGATGCGCGTGCTGCACGCCGTCGCAGACGCTCAGGAAAAGATCGAGGCGTTTCTCGATCGGCAGCGCGCGCGCATCGCAGTAGTCGGTGAGCGACTCGCCGTCGAGCCACTCCATCACGAAGAACGGATAGCCGTCGGCCGTCGTCCCGGCCTCGAACATCTGCGCGACGTTGGGGTGCTGCAGACGCGCCATGGCCTGCTGCTCGGCCTGAAATCGGATGCGGTCCTCGACGCGCTGGAACGGCGACCGGATGACCTTGATCGCGACCTTGCGCCGGACGGGCGCCTCCTGCTCGGCGAGATAGACCATGCCCATCCCGCCCTCGCCGATCGCACGAATCAAACGGTACGGTCCGATCTCCCGCAACGCCTCGGCCTCCGAGCGCGCGATGTACGGACGGTTGCGAAGCGTCGGCTGGTCGGACATGAAGGGAAGGATGAAGTATGAAGGATGAAGGATGAAGAAAGGCGCGCGGCCTTCAGCCGTCGGTCACGGGTCGAGGGGATCCATCGGATCGATTTGCAATGAATCGAGGCGCGGCGTGAACGCGAGGTCGAAGATGGAGATGCGGCCGATCACGGTGATCGGCTGATAGCCGAGCTCCTCGCTGCAGCGCTTCGCGAACGACTCGCCCTCGATGTAGGTGCTCTGGAACGCGTCGGTCGTGGCGAGGGCCTTGCGATCGAACGGAATCCCGTCGCGATACATGAGGCGCGCGGCGTTGCGAAGATTCGTCGTCGTGTGGCGCGCGTGCGGCTCGACGAGGATCGCGTCGGCGGGGATGCCGTAGTCGCGGATGAGCGACTTCTTCATCTCGATGGCCTCGTTGTACGGCGTTCCTTCCGGGTGAACGTAACCGCCGGAGACCATGATCAGCGGCGCCTTGTGCTCGCGGAAACGCCGTGCCGCGATCTCGATGCGCAGGCGTCCGTGCGGCGAGAGCGCCCAGGTCGTGCGATCGGGTCCGGAGCCCGGAACGACGATGACCGAGTACGGGAAGTCCTGCCAGTGAATCTTCGGGATGCGTTTCATGGCGGCGGCGTTTTCACCGAGCTCCAGCGGCTCGAGCCGTCCCGCTTCGTCGCGATGATTGATCTGCAGCAGATCCATCGCGAAGCGCAGCGACGGCTGGAAGAAGAGCTTTGCGTCGCCGAGCTGTTCGTCGAGATTCGCCGCGAGCGTCTGGATGAGCTGTCCGTACGAATCCGATTTCACGTCGAACGCCATCGCGTCGATCTTCGGATAACGTGGCGGCTTGCCGCTGCCGTAGACATCGATGATGTGATTGATGCCGTGCGCCGCGTCGATCCACGCCCTGCCGGCGAGATCGTCCTCGAACCGGACATACGCGCCGCTGCGGCGGAGGTCGTCCGTTTTCACGAGCTTTCGAAGAACATCCGCCGTTTCCGCGATCTCGCTCTCATCGAATCGCATCGCGGTCATGAAGCACTCGACGTCGGCCGTGCACTTGTGCAACGCGTCGATCTTCCGCTGGCGCACGGCGCGCAGCACGGGATCGGCTTCGACCGCCTTCGCAATCGAGCGATCGCGCTCGACGAGCGAGAGGAAGTAGAAGTTCTTGTCCTGCACGGGCGCCGTCAGCACGAGCGGCGCGTGCAACGGAGCGTCCGCGGCGCGGATCGTGCCCGCCGCGAGCACGAGCGCGACGAGGAGAGTGAGATGACGTTGCATGGGAGGGAGTGATTCTACGGACGAAGTTAGAATGGCGCCATGAAAGTGATGACCGCACGAGTCGTCGGGGGAAAGATCGACACCGGTGACGCCGAGCTTCAGGAAGGAGCGACGGTTGCCGTCATCATCTCGGAAGAATCGGAGTTTCACCTTTCGGACGAGGATCAGCAGGAACTCGAGCTCGCGCTTGCGGAGATTCGTCAGGGGAAGCACACGGACGGCCGTGAGCTCCTGCGAGAGTTGAAGGGGCTCGCGAGCCGTTGACGCTGAGGTTCACGCTCGCCGAGCGGGCCGACCGGCAGATTCGAAGCGCAGAAAAGTGGTGGCT
>Ga0075425_100003022_pt1 | contig 16972 bp, 13 predicted proteins | sample SoiMethybrSBSTD4_FD_75300 | JGI IMG/M metagenome (GOLD analysis project Ga0075425, IMG submission 75300) | Bulk soil microbial communities from a Populus tree surrounding site in Tennessee, USA - Soil MetaG P. TD hybrid SBSTD4 | ecosystem: Environmental > Terrestrial > Soil > Tree plantation... | reverse complement strand
AACCGCCTCTGCACCGAGATCGCGGACCGCTTCGGCTGGGGCCTCGTCAACGTGAACCTGCGCGCGTATTACAGCGAAGGCTCCAAGACGGTCGGCTTCGAGCTGGCCGAGCAGGGCGGCTGGCAGCTGCCCCGCCACGTGGTCTGCCCGATGGCCGGAGCCAGCCTGATCAACAAGGTCGACCGGGCCTTCCACCAGCTCACCGAGCTGGGCCTGGTCGAAGGGCGGCCGTACGCGTTGCACGGCGCGCAGGCCGCGGGATGCGCACCGGTCGTGCGCGCCTGGAAGGAGAACCTGGACCGGCTGCCGCTCGTCAAGCCGTCCACCATCGTGCGCAGCCTCGCCATCGGCGATCCCGCCGACGGCCTGGCCGCAGTGGCCACCATCAAGCGCACGGGAGGCCGCGCGGAGGAGGCGACGGATCCGGAGGTCCTCGAGTGCATGCGCCTGCTCGCCCAGACCGAAGGCCTCTTCGCGGAGACCGCGGGCGGCACGGTGGTGGCGGCGGCGCGGAGGCTGGCCCGGGCGGGGACGTTCGACGACGGCGGACGCGTGGTCCTGCTCCTCACCGGCCACGGCCTGAAGACGGTCGAAGCGCTCTCGGAGAAGCCGCCGTTCAGCACGGTGATCGACGGACGCCTCGACGAGTTCGAGGAGTTCTGGGCCGCGCAAGGCCCGGAGGGTGCGCGCGCGCACGCGCAAGCCTGATGCGCAACGTCCAGGTGCACAAGTTCGGGGGCGCGTCGCTCGCGGACGCGCCCGCCTTCGCGCACGCCGTCCGCATCGTCGGCCAGCAGACGGGCAAGCTGGTGGTGGTGGTGTCGGCGATGTCGGGCACGACCGACCTCCTCCTCGAGGGCGCGGAGAAGGCGCGCGTCGGTGATCCCAAGCCCCTGGCCGCCATCGCGGACCGCCTGCGCAAGAAACACGCCGACGCCGCACGCGTGCTCGTCCCGCCCGGGCCCGTCCTCGACGCCATCCTCTCCGTGATCGACGCCTCCATGACGGAGCTGGCCACGCTGGCCCAGGGCATCGCGATCGTGCGCGAGCTGACGCCGCGCACGAAGGACGAGCTGGTGGCGCGCGGCGAGCGCCTCTCCGCGCACCTGTTCTCGGCGGCGCTGCACGCGACGGGACAGGCTTCCGCCTACGTGGACGCCCTGCAGCTCATCCGCACGGACGGGCAGTTCGGAAACGCCGCGCCGGACCTGAAGGCAACGGACGCGGCCACCCGCCGCGTGATCCTGCCTCTCTTCAAGGCCGGCACCATCCCCGTCGTGCCCGGCTTCTTCGGCGCCACCCCGGACGGACAGCTCGCGACGCTCGGCCGCGGCGGCACGGACGTCACCGCCGTCCTGCTCGGACGCGCGCTCGGCGCGCGCGAGGTCTCGCTGTGGAAGGACGTGCCCGGCCTGCTCACCGCGGACCCGCGCACGGTGCCGGATGCGCGCCTCATCCCCCAGCTCCACGTCCGCGAGGCCGCGGAGCTCGCCTATCACGGGGCGAAGGCGCTCCATCCGCGCGCGCTCACCCCGATCATCGGCCGTGACGTGCGCGTGCGCGTGCGCCCCTTCGCCGATCCCGCCTCCACGGGCACGGAGGTCTCGGGCCGTCGCACCCTGACGCGCTACCCCGTCAAGGCCGTCTCCGCGGTGAAGGACCAGGCCCTGGTCACCGTCGCCGGCAACGGCATGCTCGGCGTTCCCGGCATCGCCGCCCGCACCTTCGGCGCCATGCACCGCAGCGGCATCTCCGTCTCGCTGATCTCGCAAGCCTCCTCCGAACATTCGATCTGCTTCACGGTGCCGCAGTCGAGCGCGGCCCGCGCGAAGGCGGCGCTGCTGGAGGCGTTCGCGGACGAGATCGCCCGTCGCGAGATCGACGGGGTCGAGGTGCGGCCGGGCATGGCCACGCTGGCCGTGGTCGGGCCGGGGATGGCCAACACGCCCGGGGTCGTGCCGCGCGTGTTCGCCGCCCTCTCCGGAGCGGGCATCAACGTGGTCTCGATCGCGCAGGGCTCGTCCGAGCTGAACCTCTCCGTGGTGGTCCAGGGCGCGGACGCGGCCAAGGCCCAGCAGCAGATCCACGACCAGTTCCAGCTCGCCAAGATCGGCGGGGGCGGGCACGCCACGGCACCCCACACGGACGTGGTGCTGCTGGGCTTCGGCAAGGTCGGCCGCCAGCTCGCGCGCCTCATCGCCCAGCGCAACGGCACGCCGCCCGCCCTGCGCGCGATGGCGGTCGTGGACAGCACCGGCTTCGTGTTCGATCCCAAGGGCCTGTCGCGGCGCCGTCTCTCCGAGGTCGCGGCGGCCAAGGGCCGGGGCGAGGCCCTGAGCGCCCTGCCCGGCGGCCGTGCCGGCGATGCCCTCGGTGCGCTGAACCTCGTGGGCCGGCATGCCTTGTCGCGGCCCGTGCTCGTGGACTGCACGGCGGCGGAGACGGCACCCCTCCTCTCGTCCGCGCTGGCCTCGGGCATGGACCTCGTCCTCGCGAACAAGCGGCCCCTGGCCGGCCCCCGCGAGATCGCGGAAGCGCTGTGGGCGGATGCCCGGCAACGGGGCCGGCGCATCCTCCACGAGACCACCGTCGGCGCGGGCCTGCCCGTGTTCGACACGTACTACAAGCTGTACGAATCCGGTGACCGCGTTCAGCGCATCCAGGGCTCCACCTCCGGCACCCTCGGCTTCCTGCTCACCGAGGTCGGCGGCGGCCGCCCGTTCTCCGACGCGCTCCGCGCGGCCATGGCCAAGGGCTACACCGAGCCCGATCCGCGCGAGGACCTGAGCGGCCAGGACGTCGCGCGCAAGGCCCTCATCCTCGGACGGCTGCTCGGCTTCCGCGGCGAGCTGCAGGACGTGCAGATCGAGCCCCTGGTCCCGGCCGAATACGTGCGCCTTCCCCTGCCCGAGTTCTTGTCTCGCCTGGGCGAGCTCGACCCCTGGTGGGCGGAACGCGCGAAAGCCGCGCGCGAGCGCTCGCGCGTCCTGCGCTACCTGGCCACGGTCACGCGACGCAAGGTCTCGGTCAGCCTGGCCGCGGTGGAGGCGAGCGACAGCTTCGCCGGCCTCAGCGGCACGGACAACCAGATCGCGTTCACGACCCGCCGCTACGACCGGCACAACCCGCTCGTCATCAAGGGACCGGGCGCCGGATTGGCGGTGACGGCGGCGGGCGTCCTGAACGACGTCCTGAAGCTAGCCGCGTCGTAGTCAGCGCACGCTGGCCGTGTGAGTGCCCATCGCGAGAGGGTACGTAGAGCAAGGCGGCGCCGCGCAGCGGCGGCGCGTTGCGAGGGGGGTTTCAGGGGGGGCCGCGAACACCCATCGTAATCACGTGTGAGTGCCCCCCCTGACTTAATAAGCTAGGATTCACAGAGATGCCCATTCGCGTCCAGATTCCCGGCCCCATGCGGACGCTCACCGGCGGCGCCAGCGAGGTCGAGGTCGAGGCCGCCGACGTGGCCGGTCTGATCGCCGCCCTCGACTCGCGCCACCAGGGCGTCCGCGACCGGCTCCTGGACGGAACGGGCGCGCTGCGACGCCACGTCCGGGTGTTCGTGAACGACGAGGACGTGCGTGCGCTGCAGCAGGAGGCCACTCCCCTGCAACCAGGGGATCGGGTTGCCATCGTCCCCGCCATCGCCGGCGGCTGATGCCCATCATCGACCTCGTCGTCAACGGAAGCCCGCGCCGCCTCGACGCCGATCCGCAGCGGTCGCTGCTGACCGTCCTTCGCGAGGACCTCGACCTCACCGGGTCCAAATACGGATGCGGCGAGGGCCAGTGCGGCGCCTGTACGGTCCTGATCGAAGGACAGCCGACGCGCTCGTGCCTGATCAAGGTGGGCGCCCTCGCCGGCAAATCCGTCGTCACCATCGAAGGGCTGGAGACGGGCGGCCAGCTCCATCCGCTGCAGGAGGCGTTCCTCGAGGCGGGCGCGATGCAATGCGGCTTCTGCACGGCCGGGATGATCGTGGCCGGCGCCGGCCTGCTGCGGCGCAACCCCGACCCCGAGGAGCCGGAGATCCGGAAGGCCCTCGAAGGCAACGTGTGCCGCTGCGGGACCTACACCCGCATCGTGGCCGCCGTGCGGGCGGCGGCAGCCATGGGAACGAGGACGACCCGTGGCTGACCGCGACGACGTACCCGGCCGCGCCGGCGACTCGGAGGTCGAAGCCGAGCGCTACGAGCTCTTCGCCGGCCCCGCCTATCGCTTCGAGGTCCACCGCCGCGACTTCTTCAAGGTGCTCGGGGCCGGGCTCGTGGTCGCGTTCGCGTTGCCGTCCGCGACCGCCCAGGAATCCGGAGGGGCGCGGCGCGGCGACGCCATGCCCGCCGACGTCTCGGCCTGGCTCCACATCGGCGAGGACGGCCGCGTCACCGTCTTCACGGGCAAGGCGGAGGTCGGCCAGAACATCCGGACCTCGCTGTCGCAGGTGGTGGCGGAGGAGCTCAAGGTCCCGATCCCGTCGATCACGATGGTCATGGCGGACACGGCGGTGACGCCGTTCGACATGGGCACGTTCGGCAGCCGCACGACCCCCATCATGGCGGCGCAGCTGCGCAAGGTGGCCGCGGCCGCGCGCGAGATGCTCGTGGACCTGGCCGCGCAGCGCTGGGGCGTCGATCGCGGCGCGCTGGTGGCCCAGGCCGCGGCCGTCACGCATCCGCCGACGGGCCGCAAGGCGGGCTACGGCGAGCTCAGCAAGGGCCAGAAGCTGGTGAAGTCGATCGGGGACGACGTCCCCACCGTGCCCGCCGAGCGCTGGACGGTCGCCGGCCAGTCCGTGCCGAAGGTGACCGGGCGCGACGTCGTGACCGGCCGCCACAAGTACACGTCGGACCTCGGGCGCCCGGGGATGCTCTACGGACGCGTGCTGCGGGCGCCGAGCGTCGGGGCCGCGCTCGTCTCCGTGGACACGGCGGCCGCGGCCGCGCTTCCCGGCGTCACCGTCGTGCGCGACGGCGACTTCGTGGGCGTCTCCGCTCCCAACAGCCACGCCGCGGCCGCGGCCCTCGACGCCGTGCGCGCGCAATGGAAGCCGACGCCGCAGCCGTCGGGCGCGGAGCTGTTCGAGTACCTGCGCAAGAACCCCACCGATCCGCAAGGCGCCGATCCGCGATCGCGCTACGTCGCGGGCGCGGTGGAGGCCGGGCTGGCCGCGGCGGCCACGAAGCACGACGCAAGCTACACGGTGGCCTACATCGCGCACGTGCCGCTGGAGCCGCGGGCGGCGGTGGCGGAGTGGCAGGACGGCGCGCTCACGGTATGGACGGGCACGCAGCGTCCGTTCGGCGTGCGCACCGAGCTGGCCGAGGCCTTCCGCGTCCCCGAAGAGAAGGTGCGCGTGATCGTGCCCGACACGGGCTCCGGCTACGGCGGCAAACACACGGGCGAGGCCGCCATCGAGGCGGCGCGTCTGGCCAGGGCGGCGGGGCGGCCGGTCAAGGTGGTGTGGACGCGCGAGGAGGAATTCACCTGGGCCTACTTCCGGCCCGCGGGCGTCATCGACGTCAAGAGCGGCGTGGGCGTGGACGGAAAGCTCACGGCCTGGGAGTTCCACAACTACAACTCCGGCGCCTCCGGCATCCGCACGCCCTACGACGTGCCCAACCAGAAGATCGAGTTCCACGCCACGCGTTATCCGCTGCGCCAGGGCTCCTACCGCGGCCTGGCCGCCACCGCGAACCACTTCGCGCGCGAGAGCCACATGGACGAGCTGGCGCACGCGCGGGGCCAGGACCCGCTGGAGTTCCGGCTCCAGAACCTGAGCGACGCGCGCCTGCGCGCGGTCCTCGTGGCCGCGGCCGATAAGTTCGGCTGGGGCAAGACGAAGGCCACGGCCGAGCGCGGCTTCGGTCTGGCCTGCGGGGTCGAGAAGGGCGGCTACGTCGCGACCTGCGCCGAAGTCGCGATCGCGCGGGCCAGCGGCGAAGTCCGGGTCACGCGCGCCGTCACCGCGTTCGAGTGCGGCGCCATCGTGAACCCCGACCACCTGAAGAACCAGGTGGAAGGCTCGGTGGTCATGGGCCTCGGGGGTGCGCTCTTCGAGGCCGTGCAGTTCGACGCGGGCGAGGTCACGAACCCGAAGCTCTCGCTCTACCGCGTGCCGCGCTTCTCGGATGCGCCCGTCCTGGAGACGGTGCTGCTCGACCGCAAGGACCTGCCCTCCGCCGGCGCCGGCGAGACTCCGATCATCGGGCTCGCGCCCGCGGTCGCGGGCGCGCTCTTCGCGGCCACGGGGACGCGCCGCCGCTCTCTTCCCCTCGCCCCGAAGGGAATCAGCGCGTAGGGGCGGCGGCCACGTCGGCCTCGCCGCGGCGCGGAAGGAGCGCCACCGCGGCCGCGCCCGCGGCGGCCAGGGCCACCAGCAGCAGGAAGCCGCCCGCGTAGCTGCCCGTACGGTCGCGGATGGTCGCCACCGCCATCGGCACCACCGCCTCCGCCACCCCGTCCGCCGTGAGCACGATGCCCATGACGCGCCCGAGCATGCGCAGGCCGAACAGCTCCGCGGCCATGAGCGGGATGACCATGTAGTCGCCGCCGAGCCCGATCCCGAAGAGGAGGGCGCCGACCTTGATCAGGGGGAGGCTGGGCGCGAACACCATGGCCGGGATGGTGGCGGCCACGATCGTGTAGACGAGCAGCATGACGTGCTTCTTGTACCAGCGGTCGGCCAGCCAGCCCATGAGCAGGCGGCCCCCGATGCTGCCGACCAGGATGAGGGAGAGCACACCCGCGATCTCACCCTGCGCGATCTTGCGATCCAGGCTCAGGTACAGCTTCAGGTTCTGCATGGTCCCGCCCACAGCGCCGATCGAGGCCATGCTCCCGGCGGCGAGCAGGTAGAAGGCGGGGCGCCGGAGGATGGCGGCCACGGATGGCGTGGCGTCGGCGGGGCCGGGGGCGGGACGCGGCGGCTCCCGCACGATCAGCGCGCCCGGCAGCGCGATCACGATCATCAGGATGCCGAGGACACGGAGCGCGCCGCGCCATCCCATCGACTGCGTGAGCGCGTAGGCCACCAGCGGCACGAGCGCGCCCCCGATGCCGATCCCGAGGTACGCGATCCCCATGGCCTTGCCGCGCGCGGCGTCGAACCAGCGCGAGAGCAGCACCTGGATGGGCAGCGGCCCGCCCAGCACGTAGCCGAGCGCGTTGAGCAGGTAGAAGAAATAGAAGGCGCCGATGGTGGTGACGCCGCCGAGGCCGATGAGGGCGGCGCCCGCGATCACGATGCCGACCAGCATCAGCCGGCGGGGGCCGAAGCGGTCGACCATGATCCCGGCCAGCCAGCCGAAGAGCGGGCCCACCACGAGCTTGCTGAGGGCGTTCCCGGACGTCACCTGCTGCCGCGACCATCCGAGGTCCTTCACGAAGAAGTCGTAGAAGAACGGCAGGCCGTAGAGCGCGCAGCCCACGATGGAGAAGAGGGCGAGGAAGGCGACGGTCACCGCCACCGTCTGGTCGCGGGTGGCGAAAGGCTTCCCGGCCCCGGGGGCCGTGCTCACGCCAGGGCCGCCTTGGCCTCGCGCAGCCGCTCCGCGTCCGGATGGGCGGTGTAGAACGGATCGAGGGGAAAGCAGCCGGAGACGAGACCGACCCGCGGCCCGCTGGTGCAGTCGCTGAAGGTCCGGCAGATGGCCTTGCGGCGGAGGGGCTTGCCTTCGAGCACGTCCGCGGGCAGGTCGGGATACGAGAGCACCATGCGCCCGAGGCCCACGAGGTCGGCGAGCCCGCGGGCGACGGCGTTCTGGCCCACGCGCGGCAGCCACTCCTGCAGGTAGCTGTAGCCGGAGCCCACGAAGACGAGGCGCGGGAAGGCCGCCTTGAGGCGCGCGGTGGCCTCGATCTGCCGGGCCACGCCGCACAGCGGATCCTCCGGAGGCAGGTAACCGTCGGAGGGCGGGAAGAGCGCGGGCCGCTGCACGTGGGGGTTGTAGTAGGGGCTGCCCGCGCTCGTGCAGATCCAGCGCACGCCCTTCTCCTCGAGCAGGCGCAGCAGCGCCCGCGCATCGCCGAGCGCGGAGTCGAAGTCCTCGCCGGCGAGGAGGCCGAACGCGCTCTGGTAGCCCTCCGCGCTCACTTCGGGCACGCCCCGGCCGCTGCCGTCCTTGCGGTAGGGCACGGTGTCGAAGATGGACAGGCGCACCGCGATGCCGAGGGAGGGCACGGCGGCGCGGATCCCGTCGATCACGCCGCGGAGGAAGCGCGTGCGGTTGTCGAACTCCCCTCCGTAACGTCCGGCGCGCCCGCGCGCGCTGAGCAGCTCGTGCCCCAGGTAGCCGTGGCAGTGCTTGAAGTCGACGAACCGGAAGCCCGCCTCGTGGGCGAGCTTCGCCGCGCGCACGAAATCGTCGACGAGCCGGTCGAGCTCGTCGTCGCTGAGGAGGTGAACGCCCTGGGGGAACCGGCGGTCGAGCACGGGATGCGCGTAGCCCACGAGCGGCTCCGGACGGTCCTTCACGGAGGGCCGCGCCCAGCGGCCGGAGTGGGTGAGCTGGAGCCCGACGTAGAGGTCGGCGTCGGCGCCGGGACCGAAGCGCTCGCGGTGCGCGGCCACCAGCGTCTCGCGCAGTCCGGCCAGCGCCTTCTGGGTGCCGGGAGTGATCTGCAGCTGGTTCGGGTTGGCGCGGCCTTCCGGCCGCACGGCGACGGCTTCCCCGCCCCAGATGAGCTTCGCTCCGCTGAGGCCGAAGTTGCGCCAGCGCCGCTCCGTCAGCTCGCTCGGCTCTCCGTCCCGGGTGCCGTCCCAGCCCTCCATGGGCAGGATGCAGAACCGGTTCCCGACGCGGACGCCGTCCACGTCGATCGACCGGCCCAGGGGCGAGGAGGGCCCGGACTGGACCTGCTCGTCGAAGCCGATCCTGGCCCCGATCGCGTCGAGATGGGCCCGGAACGCCTCCGGCGTGCGCAGCGTGGCCACGCGCGTGTATCCGGGACCCGCCGCGGAGGCGTCGGTCACGCGCGGAGCCGGATGGCCTTCACCGATCGCCCTTCGCGGCCGCCGGGGCGAGCCGGGCGTCCAGGAAGATCGCGTAGTCGGCCAGGGCCCCGCGGTTGTGCGCGCGGATGGTGTCCTCGAGGCGCGCCCAGTCCTTCGCCCTCATCGCCTCCAGCAGCTCGTGGTGCTCCTTCTGCGCCTGCTGGGCCCGGTGCACGAGGACGCCCGCGAAGAAGAACCGGCGCACGCGGTCCCAGCGGTCGAGGACCCGCTCCATCATCTCCTGCAGCAAGGGCATGGCCGTGAGCCGGCTGATGGTCGCGTGGAAACGGGTGTTGAGCTCCGCCCAGTGCTCGTGCGCTTCCGTGGCCAGGGCGCGGTCCATGGCCGTGACGATCTCCTGCAGCGCGTCGAGGTCCTCCGGACGGGCGCGCTCGGCCGCGGCCCGCGCGGCCACGCTCTCGAGCCCTTCCATCACGGTGAAGACCTCCGTCACCGACTCACGGGAGATCGGCGCCACCGTGGCCCCGACGTGCGGGACCATGAGCACCAGGCCTTCCGACTGCAGGAGCTGCAGGGCCTCGCGCACGGGGATGGAGCTGACCTGCAGCCGCCGGGCCAGGTCGTCGATGACCAGCCGCTCTCCCGGGCGGATCTCGCACTTCACGATGGCGTCCCGCAGCGTGCGGTAGACGAACTCGCCCTTCGTGCGGTGCTGCGTCCCCTTGGGCACGGCCAGGCGCATGGACATCAGCGATGCTCCGCCCTCACACCTTCAGGCGCTGGTTCGTCTTGAGGGCCTCGTTGGCGACGATGCACGCCTTGGCGGAGTGGATCGCCTTCTCCGGCCCGCACAGGAGCGGCGCGCCCGTGCGGATGGCCGCGGCCCAGCGCGAGATCTCGTTGCGGGAGGCGATCCCGCGCTCCGTGCTCTCGCCGCCACCGGCGGCGGGAGTGGGGCCGACCGCGGTCGAAGACTGCGTGGCCGGCTTGCTCTCGGACGCGTCCAGGGCGGCTCCTCCCGCCGTCTTGGCCGCGACCTCGACCGCGGTGGCGTGGGCGGCATCGCCCTCGGGGAAGAAGAACGCCTCCGTCTCCGCGCGGAGGATGAGCGTGCCCTTCGTGCCCATGTACATCTCGTAGTAGTTCTCGAAGGCGTTCGACTCGATCGACGAGAAGGTCGCGGTGCGGCCGCCCGGATAGTCGAAGATCGCGTAGACGTGGTCCTGCACCTCGCGGCCGTCCTTGAAGCGATAGATGCCGCCCGAGCCCTGCACGGCCTCCGGCGCCGCCCCGAAGAACCAGTTCGCGATGTTCACCTGGTGGCTGGCCAGCTCCGCCATGAGGCCCTGCGAGTACTTCCAGTACAGGCGCCAGTTCAGGAGGTGCTCGAAGTCGGGATAGCCCCAGGGCGAGGGATCGTAGTCCTTGCTCGGGGGCTCGCCCTTCCGCCGCCAGTTCCCGTTGCGATGCCACACCAGCCGCGCGTGATACATCTCGCCGAGCTGGCCGGCCTTGACGATCCCTTCGGAGGCGGCCTGGTAGACGGGGTTGTAGAAGCGCTGGTACCCGATCTCGAGCACCTTGCCCGTCTTGTGCGCGCACGCGATCATGCGCTCGCAGCTGGCCACGTCCCAGGCCATCATCTTTTCGCAGAGGACGTGTTTGCCCGCCTCCATGAGGCCGCAGGCGATGTCGGCGTGCATCCACAGCGGAGGGGCCATGACCACGCCTTCGATGTCCTCCTTGGCCAGCATGTCCTTCCAGTCCGCGTAGTGCGTGGCCGGCGGCTGTTTCTTGTTGGCCAGGATCTCGTCCGCCTTCTGGAGCGAGGTCGGATTGATGTCGCACAGCGCCTTCACGCTGACGAAATCGTGGTCACTGCGCGTGAGCAGCGCGCGCCCCTGCCCGCCCACCCCCAGCCAGGCCACCTTGATCGGGCCACCCTTCACGGGCCCGCGTGTCGCCGCCGCTGCGCCCAGCGCCACCAGCGCCGGCGTTCCCGCCAGCGCCTTCAGGAAATTGCGGCGGCCCAGGGTCTCCTGCTCCGGTGTCAGGTTCACGCAGCCTCCTCGACGCGCGGCCGCACGGGGGCCGGGCTTCGACGCAAGCGGTCCAGGCCGGCGATGCCGCCGGTGCGGAAGGCGAAGAGCGCGAAGAGCGCGGCCGCCTCCACCAGATTCTTGTTCACGAAAAGGTAGGCCCCCTCGTTGCCGGGCTCGTGCAGGCCGTGGGTCGGGATCTGCGCCGCGTAGAACATCACGAGCAGCGCGATCGCACCCAGGCATCCGGCCTGGGTGAACAGGCCGAGGATGAGGGAGAGGCCGATCAGGACGAGGCCGATGGAGACCACGTGGTCGATGGCCGGCAGCCAGGACGAGCCGGCCAGGCGATGGAAGACGTCGGCGAAGGGGCCGTTGGCCGCGCGCAGGTAGCCCGCGCTGCTCCACGGCCCGAGCAGCGTGCCGTCCCGCGTCCAGGCCGGCCGCCAGAGCTTGAAGAAGCCTTCGTACAAGAAGTGCCAGCCGATGAGAGTGCGCAGCACCACGAGGGCGACCTGCTGCGCCTTGGTCAGCGTCTCCGCGTTGTCTCTCACGCCTCCTCCACGGTGGCGCCGGCGAAGGCGCCCAGCACGACCGGCCTCGACGTCCCGTCATCGGGGGTCACGAAAGCGAGCGTCTGCGGATACGACGCGCAATAGCGCCGGGCGACGTCGAGACCACCCACGAGGAACGCCGTGGACAGCGCATCGCTGAGCGCGCCCTCCGCGGTCACCACGCTCGCGCTCAAGATGCCGGCCGCGGGCCAACCCGTGCGGGGGTCGATGACGTGGCCGTAGCGCTGGCCCTCCACCTCGAAGAATTGCTCGCCCGCGCCGCTGGTGGCGAGGGCGCCGTCACGCAGGTGCAGGCGCGCCAGCTTTCCACTTCCCACCTGCCGTGATCGGATGTCGACGGTCCATCCCTCGCCCCGCCCGCCCAGGGCGACGGCGCTGCTGCCGCCCGCGGAGAGCAGCGCGTGGGCGACGCCGCGCCCGCGCATGAGGGCGGCCATGCGGTCGAGCGCGTATCCCTTGCCGATGCTGCCCAGGTTGAGCTCCAGGCCCGCCCGCGCGAAGTGCACGGTCCGCGCCGTTTCATCGAAGACGACTCCGGACATGCCGACCAGCGCGCGCGCGGCCGCGATCGCCTCCGGGGAGGGAAGCCTCCCCTCGCGCCGCAGGAATCCCCAGCAGCGGCTCAGCGGCGTGCTCGTGATGTCGAAGGCGCCGGCGGTGCGCGCGTGCAGGTCGCGGCAAAGGCCGAGCAGGGCGAAGAGGCCCGCGTCCACGGGAACGGGCTTCTCCGCGGCGGTGCGGTTCAGACGGCTGAGCGCGCTCGTCTCGCGGAACACGCTCAGCTCCGCTTCCAGCCGATCGGCTTCGTCCAGCGCCTCGCGCGCCGCCGCGGCGTGGCCCTCGTCCGCGCCGTCGAGGAGGATCTCGAACCGGCAGGCCATCGCTGGCCGGTGGAGGCGCAGCCAGTGGCCACCCTCGTCCGCGGGGCGTCGCAGGGTGAACAGCTCGCGCCGGGTGAGCGCCCGGACAGGGCGCGCGGATGCGCCTTCGGTCGCGTCGGGGCCCGTCGAAGGAACCGAGGACATGTCGCTGTGTGAGTGGAGGCTACGCCTCCGAAAACGCCGTTGTCAACACGACCATATATGATATAGGATTCCCGCGTCTCGATCCATCGTCTTCATTTAGTACGGGCAGCGTCCCGCGAGTACACTCGACCCATCCAAATGCATCGTGGGAGCCGCCGCGCGTGAGGATCGTCGACGCGCGCGTCATCGTCTGCTCCCCCGGCCGTAACTTCGTCACCCTCAAGGTCACTACCGAAGACGGTGTCTACGGTCTCGGCGACGCCACCCTGAACGGACGCGAGCTCGCCGTCGCCGCCTACCTGAGCGAGCACGTCGTCCCCTTGCTCGTGGGCCGCGACGCCCGCCGCATCGAAGACACCTGGCAGTACCTCTACAAAGGGGCGTACTGGCGGCGCGGTCCGGTGACGATGACGGCGATCGCCGCCGTGGACACCGCCCTCTGGGACATCCTCGGCAAGGTCGCGAACGTGCCCGTGTATCGCCTGCTCGGGGGAGCGTCGCGCGAAGCCGTGATGGTGTACGGCCACGCAAACGGCAAGGACCTCGAGGAGACGGTGGCCGCCGTCGGCCACTATGTGTCCATGGGCTACAAGGCGATCCGCGCCCAGTCGGGGATCCCCGGCCTCGCTTCGACGTACGGCGTGGGCAAGGGAGGGATGCACTACGAGCCCGCGGAGCCCGGCCTGCCGCCCGAGAACGTGTGGAGCACCGAGAAGTACCTCGAGTTCGTCCCGTCCCTCTTCGCGCGTTTGCGCGAGGACCATGGGCCTGACCTCCACCTGCTCCACGACGTGCATCACCGGCTGACTCCCATCGAAGCGGGCCGCCTGGGCCGTGCCCTCGAGCCTCATCACCTCTTCTGGATGGAAGACCCCGTGCCGGCGGAGCTCCAGGAGGGCTTCCGTCTCATCCGGCAGCACACCACGACCCCGGTCGCGGTGGGCGAGGTCTTCAACAGCATCCACGACTGCCAGCAGCTCATCCAGGAGCAGCTCATCGACTACATCCGCTCGACCGTCGTGCACGCGGGGGGTCTCACGCACCTGCGGCGGATCGCCAACCTGGCCGAGCTCCATCACGTGCGCACGGGGTGCCACGGGGCCACGGACCTCTCGCCCGTCTGCATGGCGGCCGCCCTGCACTTCGACCTCAGCGTCCACAACTTCGGAATCCAGGAGTACATGCGGCACAGCGACGAGACGGACCGCGTGTTCCCGCACCACTACCGGTTCGCCGAGGGCTTCATGCACCCAGGTGACGCGCCGGGGCTGGGCGTGGACATCGACGAAGCGGCGGCGGCGCGCCATCCCTACCAGCGCGCCTACCTGCCGGTGAACCGCAAGGAGGACGGCACGGTGCACAGTTGGTGAGCACCAGGAGGTAAGACCCGTGGCCTATCGTCCGCTGGACCTGACGGGCAAGGTGGTCGTGGTGACGGGAGGCACGTCCGGCATCGGGCGCGCGCTCACGCGCGGCCTCGCGGAAGCGGGCGCAGACGTCGTCCCCACCTCGCGGCGCGAGGAGCAGGTAGCGGCGGCGGCGGACGAGGTGGCGGGGCTGGGGCGGCGCACGCTGCGCGTGCAGAGCGACGTCACGGACCGGCGCTCCCTGGAGGACGCGCTGGCCGCGGTGGTCAAGGGGCTCGGGCGCGTGGACGTCCTCGTCAACTGCGCGGGACGCACGCAGCGCACGCCGACCCTCGAGGTCAGCGAGCAGGAGTGGGCCTCCATCGTCGACACCAACCTCACGGGCACGCTGCGCGCCTGCCAGGTCTTCGGCCGCCACATGCTGGAACGCGGCTCCGGGCGCATCGTCAACATCGCGTCCCTGGCCACCTTCGTCTCCCTCTACGAGGTGGCGGCCTACTCCGCGAGCAAGGCCGGGGTCGGCTCGCTCACGAAGTCCCTGGCCGTGGAGTGGGGACCTCGCGGGGTGAACGTCAACGCCATCGCTCCCGGCGTCTTCCCCACCGACCTCAACCGCAAGCTCATCGAAGGCACGCCGCGCGGCAACGAGCTGCTCGCGCGCACGCCCCTGCGCCGGTTCGGCCGCGCGGAAGAGCTGGCGGGGGCGGCGATCTACCTGGCCTCCGACGCCGCCAGCTTCGTGAACGGCCACGTCCTGGCCGTGGACGGCGGGTTCCTGGCCAGCGGGGTGAACCAATGAGCGCGGCCGTGGCGGCTCCCTCCCCCGCCCTCGGGCGGCCGGGCCGCTACCGCTGGATGATCTGCGCGCTCCTCTTCTTCGGCACCACGATCAACTACATCGACCGCCAGGTCATCGGGATCCTCAAGCCGACGCTCGTGCAGCAGTTCGGCTGGCAGGACGAGCGCATCTACGCCGCCATCGTCTTCACCTTCCAGCTCGCTTACGCGATCGGGCTCCTCCTGGCCGGCCGCATCATGGACAGGCTCGGGACGCGGCGGGGCTTCGCCATCGCGGTCGGGATCTGGAGCGTCGCCGCCGTCGGGCACGCGGTCGCGGAGCGCATGGACTGGATGAAGCTCCCCACCATCAACCTCGACGCCAAGACGGGACTGTCCGTGGTGCTTCTCACCGGGGCCGCCGCCGGCTTCGCCATCATGCGGTTCCTGCTCGGGCTGGGAGAGGCAGGCAATTTCCCCGCGTCCATCAAGACGGTGGCCGAGTGGTTCCCCAAGAAGGAGCGCGCGCTCGCCACCGGCATCTTCAACTCGGGGACGAACGTCGGCGCCATCATCACCCCTCTCGTCGTGCCCTGGGTCACGCTGCACTGGGGATGGGAATGGGCGTTCGTGGCCACGGGCGTCACCGGGTTCGTGTGGCTGGCCTGGTGGCTCGCGGTCTATCGGCCACCCGAGGAGCATCCCCGCCTGGGTTCGGCCGAGCTCGCCTACATCCGCAGCGACCCGGTCGAGAAGATCACGCCCATCCCCTGGGCGCGCCTCATCGGCCATCGGCAGACGTGGGCCTTCGCCCTCGGCAAGTTCATGACCGATCCCGTCTGGTGGCTGTACCTCTTCTGGATCCCCGATTTCCTCAACCGCAGCTACGGCCTCAACCTCACGTCGATCGGCCTGCCCATCGTCGTCATCTACCTGATCGCGGATATCGGGAGCATCGGCGGGGGCTGGCTCTCCTCCGCCCTCATCAAGCGCGGCTGGAGCCTCAACGCCGCGCGCAAGACGGCCATGCTGATCTGCGCGGCGGCGGTGGTGCCGATCATCTTCGCCTCGAAGTCGTCGAGCCTCTGGACCTCCGTGCTGCTGGTGTCTCTCGCCGCCTCCGCCCACCAGGGCTGGTCGGCCAACCTGTTCACGCTCGTGGGCGACATGTTCCCGCGCACGGCCGTGGGCTCCGTGACGGGGCTGGGCGGGATGGCGGGCGCCGTCGGCGGCATGTTCATCTCCATCCTCGTCGGCGAGATCCTGAACCGGACGAACAGCTACGTTCCCATCTTCTTCATCGCGGGCTTCGCCTACCTGGCCGCCTTGGTGATCATCCACCTCCTGGTGCCGAAGCTGGAGCCCGTCCGAATCCCCGAAACGGAGACCGCGAGGGCATGAGACCGTTCATCCACGACGACTTCCTCTTGAGCGGCGCGGTGGCGCACGACCTCTACGTGCGGTTCGCGCGCGACCTGCCGATCGTCGACTACCACTGCCACCTCTCGCCCGAGCTGATGGCGGCGAACCACCACTTCCGCTCCATCACCGAGATCTGGCTGGAAGGGGACCACTACAAGTGGCGGGCCATGCGCGCCTGCGGGGTGCCCGAGCGCCTCGTCTCCGGCGACGGCTCGGACTGGGAGAAGTTCGAGGCCTGGGCGCGCACGGTGCCGGAGACCCTGCGCAATCCCCTGTTCCATTGGACGGCCATGGAGCTCAAGCGTCCCTTCGGGATCGAGCGCCTCCTCACTCCGGCCACCGCGCGCGAGATCTTCGATCGCTGCAACGAGCGGCTGCGCGAGGACGACTTCACGACCATGGGCCTCCTGAAGTCCTGGAAGGTCGCGGTGGTCTGCACGACGGACGACCCCGTGGACTCACTGGAGGCGCATCGCACGCTGGCCAAGCGCAAGGACCCGGCCACGCGCGTGTATCCGACGTGGCGTCCCGACGCCGGCCTCAACTTCGACAGCCCCAACACCTGGAACGCCTGGGTGGGCAAGCTGGAGGCCGCCTCGAATCGCACGGTGCGCTCCTTCGACGATCTCGTGCAGGCGCTCGACGCGCGCCACCAGGTCTTCCACGACCACGGCTGCCGCGCGTCCGACCACGGCCTGGAAGTCCTGCCCCCGCCCGCCGCCTATGCGGACGCGGCCGTCGTGCCAACCTTCGATGCACTGCGCGCGGGACGCGCAATCGACGTCAAGGCGGGGCTCGGGCTGCAGGCCGCGCTGCT
>Ga0075425_100003021_pt1 | contig 16972 bp, 18 predicted proteins | sample SoiMethybrSBSTD4_FD_75300 | JGI IMG/M metagenome (GOLD analysis project Ga0075425, IMG submission 75300) | Bulk soil microbial communities from a Populus tree surrounding site in Tennessee, USA - Soil MetaG P. TD hybrid SBSTD4 | ecosystem: Environmental > Terrestrial > Soil > Tree plantation... | reverse complement strand
CGACGCGATCGATGACGACGCGGTCCAGTTGCCCGGCCGTCGCGGCATCGTGGTAATGCGACAGATCGGTGCTCGCAACGAGCAGCACATTCCGTCCCTGGAGCGCGCCGGCAAGGGCGTCGCCCAGCGCCCGCGCGGTATCTGCGGTCTGATAGCCCATCACGAGCGGCACAATCGGAACATCAGGCGCCACGCGCTGCAGGAACGGCAGCTGCATCTCGAGCGAGTGTTCGCGAACGTGCGCCTGCGGCTGAGCGACGATCACGCCGCCGTGGGTCCGCAGCCGGGCAACGCACTCCTGATCGACTCGGGCGACACCGTACGGCGTCTCCCATCCGGCCGCCGGATCGACGGCGACGCCGTCGAATCCGATGAAATGCGACGGTCCGACCAGCACCGCCAGATCGAATGTCCGGCCGCGCAACAGATGGTACGCATGGGCAGCGACGGGACCGGAATACATCAGGCCCGCGTGCGGCGCGACGAGCGCGACCAGATCGCCGGCAAGGTCGTGCGTCGCTTCGGCCAGATGACGGTCGACGGCCGCCGCGAGCGCGGACGCCGTTCCGGGATACCAGCTTCCCGCGACGGCCGCCTTGCGGATCCTCGACATGGCTGATGGCTAATCGCTGCGATGTTAGCATTGCCCCGTGGCTGAACGATTCACGCGCGATGACGTCACGGCGATCGCCGCGCTCGCGAACCTCGAGCTCGACGATGCCGAGCTCGATCTGTTCGCCCGGCAGCTCGGCGACATCCTCACCTACGCCGAAGAAGTACAGCGGATCGATACAACGGGCGTGCCGCCGACCGCGAGCGCGGTGACCGGCCACGTGGCGGATCGCGGGGACGTCGAGCGTCCCGGCCTGGATCGCGATGCCGCGCTGGCGAACGCACCCGATCCGGCGCGCGAGGCCGGACTGTTCAGAGTGCCGCGGGTTCTGGGATGACGATCGCGACGGCCATCGATATCCGCGACGCCGTGCGCAGCGGACGACAGACCGCGCGCGAGAGCTGTCAGCAGACGCTGGACCGCATCGCGGCAGTCGATCCCCTGCTGCACGCGTTCAATACCGTCGTCGGGGAGCGCGCGCTCGCGCGCGCCGACGCCATGGACCGCGATCGCGGCCGCTGGCGCGACGCGCCGCTTCTGGGCGTCCCCGTCGCGCTCAAAGACAACCTCTGCACGCGTGGCGTCAGGACGACGGCATCGTCAAAGATGCTCGAGACGTACGTGCCGCCGCACGACGCGACGGCGGTCGCGCGGCTCGAGTCGGCGGGCGCAATCGTCGTCGGCAAGACCAACTGCGACGAGTTCGCGATGGGATCGTCGAACGAGAACTCGGCGTTCGGTCCGGTGCGCAATCCCTGGGCGACCGAGCGCATTCCGGGCGGATCCAGCGGCGGGTCGGCCGCGGCGGTGGCGGCCGGCGTGGTGCCGATTGCGCTCGGTTCGGACACCGGCGGGTCGATCCGCCAGCCGGCGGCGATGACGGGCGTCGTCGGGCTGAAGCCGACCTACGGCCGCGTCTCGCGGTTCGGTCTGATCGCGTTCGCGTCCTCGCTCGATCAGATTGGTCCGCTGACGCGCCGCGCGCGCGACGCGGCCGCGGCGCTCGGCGCGATGGCCGGCCTCGATCCCGCCGATGCGACCAGCGCGCCGCGGGAGGTTCCCGATTACGAATCGGCGCTCACCGGGGACATCCGCGGACTGCGCGTCGGCGTACCGAGGAGGATGATGGCGGCCGGCGTCGACCCGGGCGTCGCGCACGCGTTCGCGACCGCGATCGATGCGCTCGCCGCCCGCGGCGCCAGGGTGGTCGATATCGAGCTGCCGCACGCGCCCCACGCCATTGCCACCTATTATCTGGTCGCCACCGCGGAAGCCAGCTCGAATCTCGCGCGCTTCGACGGCGTACGGTACGGCTTCCGCGCGACCGGGGACGGCAGCGCGCCGCCCACCGACCTTCGAACGATGTATACGCGATCGAGAGGCCGCGGCTTCGGCGCGGAAGTGAAGCGCCGCATCATGCTGGGCACTTATGTGCTCAGCGCGGGCTACTACGACGCGTACTATCTGAAGGCGCAGCAGGTGCGGACGCTGATTCTGCGTGACTACGATCGGGCGTTCGAAACGGCGGACGTCGTCGCGATGCCGACGAGCCCGATGGCGGCCTTCCGGCTCGGCGAGAAATCGTCCGATCCGCTTCAGATGTATCTGGCCGATATCTTTACCGTGAGCGCGAATCTGGCGGGACTTCCCGCCATCAGCGTCCCGTGCGGATTCACGAACGCCGACACGGCGCAGGGAGGCGTCGGGCTGCCGGTCGGGTTGCAGCTGACGGGACGGCTCTTCGACGAAGCCACGCTCCTGCGCGCGGCCGACGCGTACGAACGCGACACGGAATGGTGGAGACACACGCCGCCGGTCGCCACGCCCCGGTGATGCTGTCGCCTGGCGACTGGGGGGACTGGCCGGACGAAAAGCTGCTCGAGCTGCGGCTCTGCGATCTCGGGCTGACGATTGAAGGCACGGACCTGGAGACGCGGATCGGTCAAATCGACGCCGAGCTCTCAGCGCGTCATTTGCGATTCCGCCCGCACTACTGGCTCGCGGACGAATGGTTCACGCCCGACGGCGTGCCCGGCATCGCGATTCCCTTCTATCTGGCGCACCCGCGTCTGATCAAACTCGAGCTCGCGCAGATGCTCGAGGTCGAGGGCGGCGATCCCGAAGGCTGCCTGCGGATTCTGCGGCACGAGGTCGGTCACGCGATCGACAACGCGTACCAGCTGCGGCGGCGACCGACGCGGCGCCGGCTGTTCGGGAATCCGCACACCGAGTATCCCGAGTACTACACGCCGAAGCCGTACAGCCGCAGCTTCGTGCTGCATCTCGATCACTGGTACGCGCAGAGCCATCCGGACGAGGATTTCGCCGAGACGTTCGCCGTCTGGCTCGATCCGCATTCGATGTGGGCGGCGCGCTACACCGGCTGGCCGGCGCAGCGGAAGCTGACGTACATGGATCGGCTGATGCGCGAGCTCGCGCACGCGCGGCAGCGCGTGCGATCGAAGCGTCAGGTCGACCCGCTGCCGCGCCTGCGGCTGACGCTGGCGGAGCACTACCGCAAGAAGCGCGAGCACTACGGCGTCGATCACCCGGAGTTCCACGAGAGCGATCTGCTCAACCTGTTCTCCGACGCGCCGCAGCACGCCAAGCGTCCGCTCGCCGCGCAGTTCATCCGCCGCATCCGCCGCGAGGCGCGCGCCACCGTCGCAAGCTTCACCGACAGCTACCAGTACACGATCGATCAGCTCATCGAGAAGATCATCGCGCGCTGCCGCGACCGCAGCCTGCACCTGACCGAGTCCGAGAAGGAATCGAAGACCGACTTCATGGTCTTCCTCACGGTCCAGACGATGAACTACCTGCACAGCGGAAGGCACAGGGTCGCGCTGTGAGCGTGGGAAAAATGCGCATCGTCGCGCTCGTCCATCGTCATCTGATTCCGCCGGCGACGATCCCCGAGGGCACCGACGCCGCCGCCGCGCCGTGGCGCACCGAGTACGACGTCATCACCACGCTGACCGCGATGGGCCACGAGGTCCAGACACTCGGCGTCCACGACGACCTCGGCGAGATCCGGCGGCTGGCGACCGAGTGGAAGCCCCACATCGCGTTCAACCTGCTCGAAGGCTTCGACGACATCACGATCTTCGATCAGAACGTCGTCTCGCATCTCGAGCTGCTGAAGCTCTCGTACACCGGCTGCAATCCGCGGGGGCTCCTGCTCGCACGGGACAAGTCGCTCTCGAAGAAGCTGCTCGCGTATCACCGCATCCGCGTGCCGGAGTCGGAGGTGTGCCGCATCGGGCGCCCGGTGCGCCGGCACAAGCACCTGACGTTTCCGTTGATCGTGAAGTCGCTCACGCAGGAGGCGTCGATCGGCATCTCTCAGGCGTCGGTCGTCGACTCCGACGAAAAGCTGAAAGAACGCGTGGCATTCATCCACGAGAGCATCGGCACCGCGGCGATCGTCGAGCAGTACATCGAGGGCCGCGAGATTTACGTCGGCATCCTCGGGAATCAGGCGCTGCAGGCGCTGCCGGTCTGGGAGCTGTTCTTCACGAACATGCCGGAGGGAGCGAAGCGCATCGCGACGGACCGCGTGAAGTGGAGCGTCAAGTATCAGAAGAAATACGGCATCGACAGCGGACCGGCGAAGGATCTGTCGGACGCGCACACGCAGCGAATCCAGCACATCTGCAAGCGCGCGTATCGCGGGCTCGAATTGAGCGGCTACGCCCGCATCGACCTGCGACTCGACGAGGCAGGCGAGGTCTGGGTCCTGGAGGCGAATCCGAATCCGCAGATCGCGCGCGGCGAAGACTTCGCCGCGTCAGCCGAGAAGATGGGACTGAGCTACGAGACCGTTCTGCAGCGGATCATCAATCTCGGGCTGCGCTGGCAGCCCGAGAGCGTCGCCTAACGCACGTACGCCGGTCGCGACGTCAGCCGGACGATCGCCCAGACGAACAACGCGATCAGCAGAAACGGTGTCAGCGGAATCGCGAGCAGCAGCCCGACGATGAGCAGCCCGACACCCACACTGACGGCCGCCGTCAGCAGCGCGATCGGAATCATGATCAACGCGACGAGAACCTTGATCAGAATACGGAGCAACAGGAACGGCAGGAACAGGACGCCCAGCGCAAGGTGAATCGGCAAGGTGAGCAGGCAGAACATCGCGCCCTCCTGATCCGCTATTTACGAGCGGCGGCCTCCAGGAGTTCCGGCGATTTCAGCTGGTCGGCCGGGCCGTGCGGCGCCGTGGGCGACAGGTATTCCACCGCCCGGTGGCGCATCCGCTCGTCGAGGCTTTTGATCACCTTGCCTTCGCCTGCCGTTCGCTTCGTCTTGGTGAAGCCCACGACAATGCAGAAGCCCGCGAGGACGGCCAGCACGACGACCGACGTCGCCGTCAGCCCGATGAGGGTGTCGATCACGATTGGCCGCAGTTCCGCCAGGCTCATGCGCCCTCGTGCTCGGCGCCGCGCGGACCGACGGGCGGCGGAACATCGTAGGACACGAGGCCGCGCCGGACTTCCTCCATCGCGACGCGTTCGGCCTTGTGCAGCGGCACCGGCGGATTCTCGCCCAGCCGCGGACGCGCGCCGCGGCGCAGCTGCTTGGCGCGCAGCGCCGCGACGTCTACGAAGAGAAATCGACTGTGAATGGGAGGCACCGGCTCGCTCGGGATGAGCGGACCGTCGGGGTTTTCGGAAGCGTCTTTTAACGGAGTCGTCGTCTCATCCATGTCGGACATAGACAGTAGCACGCAGGCGGGAAAGGCGGGAAGGGCGGGAACGCCGGGAAGGCCCGATCCGGCCGACCCACCCGTCCCGCCCTCCCTGCCCGATCAGGCTGCCACGTCGACCTTGATCTGACGCGGCTTGGCTTCCTCGCGCAGCGGGAGCCGCACGGTCAGCACGCCGTTCCTGTAATCCGCCGTGACCTTCGACGCGTCGACGGTCTGCGGCAGCGAAAACGAACGGCTGAACGCGCCGTACCGCCGCTCGATGCGGTGGAACTGCTCGTCTTTCACATCGTCGACGAACTTCTTCTCGCCCTTGATCGTGAGCGTGTCGTCCTCGACGGTGATGTCGATCGCGTCACGCGTCATGTCGGGCAGCTCGGCTTTCAGCACGATTTCGTGATCGCCGTTCGAGTACACGTCGACCGGCGGCACCCACGATCCGACGGTCAGCTGCGAGAGCTCGCGAAAAGGATCCCAACGAACCAGTGTCATGACAACCTCCTGTCTGAACTCCGAAATCTGAACTCTGAATTCTGCAATCGCTGTTACGTCGTCTCGGCGTACTCGCCGTCGACGACCTCCGCGTCTTTGACGTTCGATCCCTGCTGCTGTCCGGCGCTCTGAGGCGCCGACTGCGCCTTGTACAGCTGCTCCGCGATCGCGTGCGACGCGCGCTGCAGTTCGTCGGTCGCGCGCCGGATGGCGTCGATGTCGTCGGACTCGTTCGCCTTCCGCACCGCGGCAATCGCGGCTTCGACGTTTGACAGGTCGCCGACCGGCAGCTTCTCGCGGTTCTCGCTGATCGTCTTCTCGACCTGGTACGCGAGCGAGTCGGACTGGTTGCGCGCGTCGATCAGCTCGCGCCGCGTCTTGTCCTCGGCCTCGTGGCTCTGCGCGTCCTTCACCATCCGATCCACGTCGTCTTTGGACAGACCGCTGGAGCTGGTAATGGTGATCTTCTGCTCCTTGCCCGTCGCCGTGTCCTTCGCCGTCACGTTGACGATGCCGTTGGCGTCGATGTCGAACGCGACCTCGATCTGCGGCACGCCGCGCGGGGCGGGCGGAAGGCCGATGAGATGGAACCTGCCGAGCGTGCGGTTGTCGCGCGCCGCCGAGCGCTCGCCCTGCAGAACGTGGACCTCGACGCTCGTCTGGTTGTCGGTCGCCGTCGAGAAGATCTCGCTCTTGCGCGACGGAATCGTGGTGTTGCGCGGAATCAGCGGCGTCATCACTCCGCCCAGCGTTTCGATGCCGAGCGACAACGGCGTCACGTCGAGAAGCAGCAGATCCTTGACTTCGCCCGTGAGCACGCCGCCCTGCGCCGCCGCGCCGATCGCGACCACTTCGTCCGGGTTGACGCCCTTGTGCGGCTCCTTGCCGAAGTACTCCTTTACCAGCTGCTGGACCTTCGGCATCCGCGTGGACCCGCCGACGAGCACTACTTCGTCGATCTTCTTCGGGTCGACGCCGGCGTCGGCGAGCGCCTGTTTCACGGGACCCATCGTCCGCTGCAGCAGGTCGTCGACGAGCTGTTCGAGCTTCGCGCGCGTCAGCTTGAGCTGCAGGTGCTTGGGACCGGTCTGATCGGCCGTGATGAACGGCAGATTGATGTCCGTCTCCATCGCGGTCGACAACTCGATTTTCGCCTTCTCGGCCGCTTCCTTGAGGCGCTGAAGCGCCATGCGGTCCTTGCCGAGATCGATGCCCTCGCTCTTCTTGAATTCGACGACAAGCCAGTCGATCACGCGATCATCGAGATCGTCGCCGCCGAGATGCGTGTCGCCGTTGGTCGCCTTCACTTCGACGACACCCTCGCCCACCTCGAGCACCGAGATGTCGAAGGTGCCGCCGCCGAAGTCGTACACCGCAATGGTCTCGTCTTTCTTCTTGTCGAGACCGTACGCGAGCGCGGCCGCGGTCGGTTCGTTGATGATGCGCTGGACGTTGAGCCCGGCGATCTTGCCTGCATCCTTCGTCGCCTGGCGCTGCGCGTCGTTGAAGTACGCGGGAACCGTGACCACCGCGTCGCTGACCGGTTCGCCAAGATAGTCCTCGGCGGCCTGCTTCAGCTTCTGTAGGACCATCGCGGAGATTTCCGGCGGCGACATCTTCTTTTCGCGCGCCTGAACCCAAGCGTCGCCGTTATTCGCGCGAACGACCTTATAAGGAACGCGCCCCGTTTCGGACGTCACCTCATCGAACTTGCGTCCCATGAAGCGCTTGATTGAGAACACCGTGTTTTCGGGATTGGTGACCGCCTGCCGCTTGGCGACCTGGCCGACCAGACGCTCGCCATCCTTGTTAAATGCCACCACTGACGGCGTCAGCCGCGCGCCTTCCTGATTGACGATGACCGCCGGCTGCCCGCCTTCCATGACGGCGACAACCGAGTTCGTCGTGCCCAGGTCGATGCCGATGACTTTGCTTTTGGCCATGTTTTGAATCGGTTCTCCTCTCGAGGGTTGCCTCTCCCAGAACGAATGGGCCATAGTAGCGATGATATGAGTCTTTGTCAAGCATTAAATATGATTATATTAGACTCATATTTTTCGAACACCACAGCTTGTTCCGAGAACTGCTGAGTCATTCCTCTCTTAAGGCTTTGAGCGGATCGATCGACGCTGCGCTACGCGCAGGAATCCAGCAGGCGACTGCCGAGACAAGAATAAGGACGGCCGGGACAACGGCGAAGGCAACGAGCGACAGCGGGCCCCGGATCAGGTGAAGGCTCACCATCAGTGCGAGGGCCCACGCCGGCATCGCTCCAAACGCCACGATCCGCATGGTGTCGACCACGATGAGCGTGACGACGCGGGATGGTGCCGCGCCGAGCGCAAGCCTGATTCCGATTTCGGTCGTCCGGCGGGAGACGGTGTACGCGACGACCGCGTAAATCCCGATTGCGGCCAGCGCGAGCAGCATCGGCCCGAGCACGATGAACATGCGCGCCGGAATCCGGCGCAGCACGAGATTCTTCTCCACGTGATCCCCGAGCGTGCGGATGTCATAGACCGGCAGGCCGGGATCGATATCGCGGACGCTCCGCTCGACCTCCGGCGCAAGCAGCGTTTCGGCGCCGGGGCGCGTCCGCACATGAATCTCCCCTCTCGCCGGCGTGCGATCGCGGTACGACAGGTAAATGACCGGCGTCGGCGGTTCGCTGAACGAATCGCTGAGCGACGTCCGTGCAACCCCGACGATCGTGTACGTCGTCGAGCGGCTCCGAATCCGGCGCCCGACCGCCGCTTCGAGCGGGCCGTCGCCGACGTAGCGGCGCACGAACGCATCGTTGACGACAGCCTGCGGCGGCGAGGCGCGCTCGTCGAGCGCGACGAAGTCCTCGCCGGCCAGCATCGGAACCCCGATGGTGCGGAAATAGTCCGGCGTCACCGTGTTGGTCAGCGACTGGTCCACGCCGCCGTCGATCCGCGCGCGTCCCTCGAGCGAAAACGACCGCGACGGCAGACCGTGAATGTCGAGAGGCACCGACGTCGCGATCGCCGCCGATTCGACGTTCGGCAGCGCGCGCAGCCGCGCCAGCAGCCGCCGCGCGAAGTCACGCGCCGAGGCGTCGTCCGCCCATGGCCGCCCCGTCAAGTCGTACGCGGCGAGCAGTACGCCCTCGCGTCGGAATCCGGGATCGGTACTGCGCGTGTCCGCAAAGCTCTCCACGAAAAGCCCCGCCGCCATCAGCACGATCAGCGCCAGGCCGATCTGCGCGCCGACGATCCAGTTGCGGAGAAGACTGCGTCCCGCCGATTGCGAGCCGGCACGCAGCGCCGCCTGCGGATCGAGGCGCGACAGCTGCCAGGCGGGCGCGGCGCCGAACAGCAGACCGCAGCCGAGACCGAGGCCCGCGGCGAACGCCAGATCGACGACGTCGATGCGGGTCTGAAACTTGATCGGAAACGCGGTGATCATCGGCACCGCCCGCATGGCGTCGGTCGCCCAGACTGCGAGCGCCGCGCCGAGGACCGCGCCGGCGCCCGCCAGCATCAGGGTCTCGGAGAGGAACAGCGAGACGATGTTCGCGGGACGCGCGCCAAGCGCCAGACGCACGCCGACTTCCCGCTGACGCGCGCTCGCGCGCGCCAGCATCAGATTCGCCGTGTTGATGCACACCGCGAGCAGCAGGAGCAGCATCACGATCTGAAGGATTATCAGCGCGCGGCTGAGCATTTGCTGCGGACCGTGAGGCGCGTCCCAGAACGTCTTCATTTCCGCGGTCATCGCGCGGTTCGTCTCGGGAAAGAGATCCGCAATCTGGCGCATTGCGCGGTTCAGATCGTCCTGGGCCTGCTGCAGCGTCACCGCCGGCGCAATCCGGCCGATGACCGAGTATCCGCGCAGCGTTCGATCCTCGAGTTCGCGCGACCCCGCGAGCAGCGACGGCGCCATCGTCGCGGGCACGAACAGATCGAAACTGAGCATCAGGATCGTGCCCTGGAACCGCGGCGGCGTGACACCGATAATCGTCAACTGCCGATCGTTGACGCGGATGGTCCGCCCGACGACGCCGGGATCGCCGCTCATTCGCGTCTGCCAGTAGTCGTGCGAAATGACGACGACCGGGTCGGCATCGGGCCGGATCCCTTCGTCCTCGCGCAGGAAGCGGCCGAGCGCGGGCCGCAGTCGGAGTGCGGAGAAATAGTTGTTGGACACCAGCAGTCCGTAGGCGCGCTCGACGCGCGGTGCGTCGCCGACGTTGAGCGGCGCCATGCGACTGGCGACGAGATCGGGAATCGAACGCATCCGCTCGCGCAGATCGCGATACTCCGGCCACGACGTGCCGGGATACGACCCGGTCTCGGCCCGCGGCTCGACGAGGTACACCTCGCCGACGTCCGGCACGCCCGGCAGCGGACGCAGGATCATCGCCTCGACCCACGAGAAGACGGCGGTGTTCACGCCGATGCCGACGCCGAGCGATGCGACGACGACGCTCGCGAGCACCGGCATCCGCGCGATCGATCGGAGCGCGAGCGGAAGATGACGTCCCGCCACTTACCGCCCGCCCAGCCGCTCGGCCGTCCACGGCATCGAGTCCATGAAGGTTCCGCTCATCGTTCCGTCCTTCTCCATCCGACCCTGGAGCTTCAGCTTCGTCTTCCCGTCGCGATCATGCATCTTCAGAGACACTTCGGCCGTCGATTCCAGCGTGAGCTTGCCGTCGATGAACGAGCCGGCGAGCTCGATTTCGCGTCGATCGCCGTGGTCGCTCGGCATCAGGATTCTGCCGGTCACTTTCGTGCCGTCCTGCTTCAGCTCGAGCCCGACGGGCACCACGTGATCGCCCTGCAGTCCGACCTGCCAGACGCCGGTAACGGTGGCTGGATCGCCCGCAATGGCCGCGAGGGTCAACACAATCGAAAACAGTTTCGCCATGGCACGCTCCTGACGGCCGACTGTATCCGTCACGAGTTGAACGCGGTCTGAACGCGGCGTTCAGCCGACGTTCAGGTCCATTTGCGCTATAACGACTCTCAGGAAACCGGGTGCGGATACTGGTCGCGGAAGACGAACCGACGCTCGCGCGTGAGCTGGCGAGCGCGCTGAGCGAGGCGGGCTACGCCGTGGATCGGGCGCCCGACGGTCGCCGCGCGGATTTCCTGGGGCAGACGGAACGGTACGACGCCGTCATTCTCGACCTCGGTCTGCCGAAGATCGACGGCCTCACGGTGTTGAAGCGCTGGCGTGAATCGGGCGTCGACGTGCCGGTGCTCGTGCTGACCGCACGCGGCAGCTGGCACGAAAAGGTACTCGGGATCGACAGCGGCGCCGACGATTACGTCGCGAAGCCGTTCCGGATGGAAGAAGTCCTGGCGCGGCTGCGTGCGCTGCTGCGGCGCGCGCGCGGCCATTCGGCGGCGCCGGCGATCACCATCGGGCCGGTGACGCTCGATCCGCGCGGCGCGAGGGTGACGCGCGAAGGCGCGGCGGTCAAACTGACGGCGCACGAATTCCGCGTCCTGTCGTATCTGATGCACCAGCGCGGACGCGTCGTCTCGCAGGGGGAGCTCGCCGAGCACATCTACGCCCAGGACGCCGACCGCGACTCGAACACCGTCGAGGTCTTCGTCGCGCGGCTGCGGCGCAAACTCGGGGCGTCCTTCATCGAAACGGTACGCGGTCTCGGGTACCGCGTCGGCGAAGGCGGCGCCGCATGAAGCCGCCCTCTCTGCGCGGACGCGTGATCATCGGCATCACGCTGTGGATGGCCGGCGCGTTCATGCTGACCGGCGTTCTGGGCACGCGCGCCGTCATTCACCATCCCCTGCTGCCCTACCTGCTGCACGGGACGTTCGCGGACGCCACGGGATACGCGTTCGCGATTGCCGTGTGCTTCGCTGCGGGCTTCTATCAGTTCGCGCGCGGGCTCGCCCCTCTCACGGAGCTCCGCCATCGCCTGACGGGCGTTCGCGCCGGCGGCGAACGCCGCGTCGTCGGGGAATACCCCGAGGAGGTGCAGCCGTTGATCGACGATCTCAACGCGCTGCTCGACCATCGCGAGCGCGCCGTCGCGCGCGCGATCGCGAAGGCCGGCGACCTCGCGCACGGCCTCAAGACGCCGCTCGCCGTCATCGCGCAGGAGGCCGATCGCGCCCGGGCCGCCGGCCACCGCGAATTCGGCGACACGGTGCGGGAACAGATCGATCGGATGCAGCGGCAGATCGACTACCACCTCGCGCACGCGAGGGCGGCGGCGTCCGCGGCGGCGCCCGGGGCGCGATCGGGCGTCGCGGAGTCCGCCGACGGCGTCGCGCGGGCGCTGCGCCGCCTGCACGAGGAGCGCAGACTGGCGATCGAGGTCCGCGCACCGCGCGAACACGCCGTTCGATGCCAGCGCGAAGACCTCGACGAGATGCTCGGCAACCTGCTCGAGAACGCGTGCAAGTGGGCGAAAACGCGCGTCGCGGTCCAGTCGGCCGTCGACGGCAGCGCGGTCGTCGTGACCGTCGACGACGATGGGTCGGGAATTGCGGTCGAAATGCGGGAGGCGGTGCTGCAACGGGGCGTGCGGGCGGACGAAGCCTCCGCCGGGACCGGCTTCGGGCTCGCGATCGTCCGCGACCTCGCCGAGCTGTACGGCGGGACGATTACGCTGGCCGAATCACCGCTCGGCGGCCTGCGGGCGCGACTCCGCCTGCCGTCTATAATGCGGTGATGCCCCCGCCCCGCATGCACGTCGTGGCCGTGCCATCCGAGATCGGCGACTTCGCGGAGGAAGTGCGCCGGATTTTCCGCGAACTCGGCCGCAGCTACGCGGCCGACACGCTCGCGGGCGAATGCGCGCCGGCACTCGACGTCTTCGAAACCGACGATGCGATCGAAATCGTCGTCGACCTGCCGGGAACCGAACCATCGGGCGTGCGGTTGATCGGCAAGGGCGACAGCGTCCTCATCGCGGGCGAGAAGCCGGCGCGGCGGGTGCGCGCCGAATCGAGCTTCCATCTGGTCGAGCGCGGGTACGGTCGCTTCGCGCGCGTCGTCAGGCTGGGACGCGCGTGCGACACGGCCCGCGCGAAGGCGACGCTCGTGGGCGGCGAGCTCCGCGTCACCCTGCCGAAGGTCGCCGATCGGCGGGGCCGGCTCCTTCCGATCCCGATCGCAGGCGCGGCCAGCGGCTGATGAGACTGCTCTTCATCGGCGACATCGTCGGACGTCCGGGCCGCGATCTCGTGCGCCACGGGCTGCATGCGGTCGTCGAGCATCACGACATCGATCTGGTCATCGCGAATGCGGAGAATGCGGCCGCCGGCTTCGGCATCACGCGCGAGATCGGCGACCAGTTGCTCGAGTGGGGCGTCGACGTGATGACGTCGGGCAATCACATCTGGGACAAGCGCGAGGCGCTCGACTACATCGGTACCGAACCGAGGCTGCTCCGTCCGGCGAACTATCCCGCCGGCGTGCCGGGCCGCGGCAGCTATCTCGCGCGCACCGCCGACGGACGGTCCGTCGGCGTCGTCAACGTGATGGGCCGCGTGTTCATGGCGAACATCGACGACCCGTTCGCGGTCGTGCTCAGGGAGATCGAGGCGCTGACGCCGCGAGCGCGCATCATCTTCGTCGATTTTCACGCCGAGGCGACGTCCGAAAAGCTCGCGATGGGCTGGCATCTGGACGGCAAAGTCACGGCGGTCGTCGGAACGCATACGCACGTGCAGACCGCGGACGAGCGCGTCCTGCCGAAGGGCACCGCGTATCTGACCGACGTCGGCATGACCGGGCCGCATGATTCGATCATCGGCGTGGAGATCGAGCCGGCGCTCGGACGGTTCCTCAACGGTCTGCCGTCGAAATTCGAGACGGCGACCGCCAATCCGCGGCTCAACGCGGTCGTCGTCGACGCCGACGACCAGAGCGGCCGCGCCCGTTCCATCACGCGTCTCAGTTACAGCGCCGATCAGCTGAAAGCGCTTGCCGATGCCGGACCTGTTCGATCTTCCGTTTGAGGAGGACGACGCGGCCGAGGCACAGCCAGGGGCCGCGCCGTCGAACACCGGACGACGAACGGCGCCCCCGGCCCGTCGCGTGCTGACGGTCACCGAATTGACCGTGCGCGTCAGGGATCTGCTCGAGCAGGAATTCTACGAAGTGTGGGTGGAGGGCGAGCTGTCGAACTGCAAGATCTGGAATACGGGACATCTCTACTTCACGCTGAAAGATGATGCGACGCAGATCCGGAGCGTCATTTTTCGATCGGCGCTCCGCTATCTGAAGTTCAAGCCCGCGGACGGCATGCGCGTGATTGCCCGCGGCAAGGTTTCGGTCTACGAGCGCAAGGGCGACTATCAACTCCTCTGCGAACACCTCGAACCGCACGGCCTCGGCGCGCTGCAGCTCGCGTTCGATCAATTGAAGAAGCGGCTTCTGGACGAAGGCCTCTTCGACGCGAAGCGCAAACGTCCGCTGCCGGCGCTCCCGCGCAAGATCGGCATCGTGACCTCGCTCGACGGCGCCGCCATCCGCGACATCATCAAAGTCCTGCGGCGGCGGTACGCCAACGCGCACCTCGTCGTCTGTCCCGCGCGCGTCCAGGGCGCGGACGCCGCGCCTGATGTGGCGCGCGCGCTCCGGCAGATCGGACGCGTCGCCGGGGTCGACGTGGTGATCCTCGCGCGCGGCGGCGGATCAATCGAAGATCTCTGGGCATTCAACGAGGAAATGGTGGCGCGGGCGATCGCGCGCGTTCCCGTGCCGGTCGTCTCCGGTGTCGGCCACGAGACCGATGTCACCATCGCCGACTTCGTCGCCGATCTCCGCGCCCCGACGCCGTCGGCGGCCGCCGAGCTCGTCGTCGCGGCCAAAGACGAATTCTGCAGCCGGATCGATCGGCTGCACGAGCGGCTGAGCGCCGCTCTGCGCGCCCGAGTGGAGCGCATGAGCCGCCGCGTCCACGCCGCGGACCGCCGTCCGGCGTTTGCGGGGCTCCCGGCCCGCGTCGCGATGCGCGGGCGCCATGCCGCCGAATTGCGGCACGATCTCACGCGACTGATTCGCTCGCGGCTCGCCGCGCACGAACGCCGGCGATCGCGCCTCGAGCGGCAGCTCGCGGGATTCGATGCGGGCCGAAGGCTTGCGGCGATTCACACGCGCCTGGTTGCCGCCGACGGACGACTCGCCGGCGCCGTCACGCGCCGCCGCGACCGTGCGGCCGGCCGGTTCGCCGAGATGGCAGGACGGCTCGACACGCTCAGTCCGCTTGCCGTACTCGGCCGCGGCTACGCCGTCTGCTGGAACGCGGACCGCACGCGCGCGCTGCGGGACGCGACGCAGACGGCGCGCGGCGAGCGGGTGCGTGTCCGCCTCGCGAAGGGCGAGCTCGATTGCGAGGTCAAGTCGACCGACGACGGAGTACACTGACAGCGAATGGCCGAGACTTCGATCAAGGATTTCGAAGCCGCGATCGCCGAGCTCGAGTCGATCGTCAAGAAGCTCGAAGAAGGAGATCTCGCGCTCGAACAGTCGCTGGAACTGTACGAGCGCGGCGTGCAGCTTTCGAAATACTGCCACGCGCGCCTCGAAGCCGCCGAGCGGCGCATCGAGCTGCTCAACGAGCACGGCGAGCTGAAGGCCGCGCCCGCGTCGCTCGGTCAGGACGAACACTCGCGCTGAACGCGCCACCGTGACCGATTCGCTCGCCGATTTTCTGCAGGTCGTCCGCACGCAGGTCGACGCCGCCCTCGAGCGCTACCTGCCGCTGCCGCCGGCGTGCCCGTCGATCGTCAGCGACGCGATGCGGTACAGCGTCTTCGCCGGCGGCAAGCGCCTGCGGCCGACGCTGACGCTCGCCGCCGCCGACGCGATCGCGCGTCGGAACGCGCCGCCGGCATCCAGCCGGACCGAGGCGATCGATCTCGCCCTGCCTGCCGCGTGCGCGATCGAGATGATTCACACGTACTCGCTGATTCACGACGACCTGCCGGCGATGGACAACGACACGCTCCGCCGGGGGCGTCCGACGCTGCACACGGTCTACGGCGACGGCATTGCGATTCTCGCCGGGGACGGGCTGCACGCCGAAGCGTTCACGCTGCTCGCGCGAGAGCCCGCAGCGGACGCCGCGCGCCGGGGGGAAGGCCGCACCGGACTGGAAGTCGAGCTCCGCAAGCTGCGGGTCATCCGCCTGGTCGGCGGTGCCGCCGGCGCGATCGGCATGGTGGGCGGACAGGCGATCGATCTGCAGGCCGCCGGCCAGGTGCCGACAGCGCCCGTCACGCTCGACGCCGACGGTCTTCGCGCGATGCACGCGAAGAAGACCGGCGCGCTGATTCGCGCGGCGGCCGTCAGCGGCGCGGTGATGGCCGGCGCCGACGAGGCGCTCGCCGACGCGGTCAATCGGTACGCGGACGACGTCGGCCTCTGCTTTCAAATCGTCGACGACATCCTCGACGTGGAGGGCAGCGCCGCGCAGCTCGGCAAGACCGCGGGCAAGGACGCCGCGGGCGCCAAGCCGACGTATCCGGCGCTGTTCGGTCTCGATCGGTCCCGGCAGATGGCGGCGGACTGCGTCTCGCGCGCGCGACAGGCGCTGGCCGACGCCCGGCTCGCCGACGGCCATCTCGCCGCGATCGCCGACTGGGTCCTGTCGCGCAAGAATTGAGCGCGTTGCCAGCGAAGAAGCGCCTCGACGTCGCGCTCGTCGACCTCGGCCTCGCGCCGTCCCGCGAGCGCGCCCGCGCGCTGATCCTGGCCGCCCAGGTGCTCGTCGACGGCCACGTCGTCTCGAAGGCCGGCGCGCCGATCGCGGACGACGCACGCGTCGAGCTCGCTGCGCCGGACCATCCGTACGCCAGCCGCGGCGGCGTCAAGCTCGCGCACGCGCTCGACGTCTTCCGCGTCGATCCGCGCGGACGCCGCGCGCTCGACGTCGGCGCGTCCACGGGCGGATTCACCGACGTCCTGCTGCAGCGCGGCGCCGAGAGTGTCATCGCGCTCGACGTCGGTCGCGGGCAACTCGACTGGAAGCTGCGAAACGATCCGCGCGTCGTCGTCCGCGAAGGCGTCAACGCGCGCGCGCTTACCGCCGGCGACGTGCCGCACGCGGTGACACTCGTCACCATCGACGTCGCATTCATCTCACTGCGGCTGATCTTTCCTGCGCTCGTTGCCATCCTCGACGAACAGCGGGCGGAGCGGACCGACGG
>Ga0075425_100003018_pt1 | contig 16976 bp, 15 predicted proteins | sample SoiMethybrSBSTD4_FD_75300 | JGI IMG/M metagenome (GOLD analysis project Ga0075425, IMG submission 75300) | Bulk soil microbial communities from a Populus tree surrounding site in Tennessee, USA - Soil MetaG P. TD hybrid SBSTD4 | ecosystem: Environmental > Terrestrial > Soil > Tree plantation... | reverse complement strand
CGACGCGGGGACGTATGAGTTCTGGGCGATCTATTCGGGGGATTCGAACAATCTTCCGGCGACGAGCACCTGCCGCTCCGAAACCGTCGTCGTCGACAAGAACACGACGACCAGCTCGACGCAGGTCAAGAACACCAACGGCACGTTGGCGACGGGGGACGACACCAACGTAGCGGATGGCGGTCAGGTGCCGAACCCGACGACGGTGTACGACACGGTGACACTCGGCGGCGCCACGAGCGGCGCAACCGGGATGGTGTCGTACTACTACAAGAAGACGTCCTCGGACCCGAGCACGATCCCGACTCCGGACTGCACAACAGGTGGGACGCTCATCGGCTCGGCCGTTAGCGTTACCGGAGGCTCAGCCCCCGCCTCGTCCACCGTCCCGCTCAACGCGGCCGGCGTGTACGAGTTCTGGGCCGTGTACACGGGCGACGGAAACAACCTCGGCTCGACGTCGACCTGTGGTGCCGAGACGGTCGTGGTGCCGAAGAACACGACATCGACCGCGACGCAGGTGAAGCGGACGACGGGCAACACCAACGTAGTCGACAACAGCACCGTGCCCAACGGGACGTCGGTGTACGACACCGCGACGTTGACCGGCAAGACATCCAACGCCGGCGGGACCGTGACGTACTTCTACAAGAAGACGTCGTCGGACCCGAGCACGATCCCGACGCCCGATTGCACGACCGGCGGGACGCAGATCGGAAATACCCCGGTGACCGTCGCCAGTGGCGTCGTGCCGAACTCGTCGTCTGTGGTGCTTAGCGCGGCCGGTGTGTACGAGTTCTGGGCCGTGTACTCGGGCGACGGGAACAACCTCGGCTCGACGTCGACCTGTGGCTCGGAGACCGTGGTCGTTCCTCTGAACACCACATCGATCGCGACGCAGGTCAAGCTCGCGTCGGGCAACTCGAACGTGGCCGACGGCGGCACGCTCGTGCAGGGCACGACCGTTTACGACACGGCCACGCTCACGGGGAAGACGGCGAACGCAGGTGGGACGGTCACCTATTACGTGCAGAAGCAGACGACCTCGACACCGACGTGCAACGCCGGGACGTCCCTCGGAGCGAAGACCGTCCTCAATGGGGTCGTCCCGAAGTCGGATAACTACACGTTCCCGACGAGCGGCGTGTACGAGTTCTGGGCCGTCTACTCCGGCGACCCGAACAACCTGGGGTCGACGTCCGCGTGCGGTTCCGAGACCGTGCAGGTGCTGCTCAACACCGGCGCCCACACGATCGGGTTCTGGCGGAACAAGAACGGCCAGGACATCATCACCAAGCGCTGCGCGGGGACGAGCGGCACCTCGCTGTACACGTTCCTGACCCAGTTCAACCCATTCAAGGACCTGACCAGTTCCACGTGCTCGACCATCGCCAAGTACGTGACCAACGTCATCGACGCGGCGAGCTCGAGCGGGTCGTCCATGAACCCGATGCTCAAGGCGCAGATGCTGGCAACCGCCTTGAGCGTGTACTTCAGCGATCCGGCGCTTGGCGGTAACCAGATCGGTGCCGCCCAGCCGCTCGGCGGGGTAGTCATCGACCTGACGAAGATCTGCGCCGACGCGTCGGCGGAGAACGGCACCTGCAAGGGCGGCTTCGAGGACGTCGGCTCTGCGTTCGGCGGCGCGACCTCGCTGACCGTGATGCAGACGCTCCTCTATGAGAACAACGTGTCCAACTCCGGCGGCTCCACGTGGTACGCCAACGTGAAGTCGACGCAGGAGCTGGCCAAGGACACGTTCGACGCGATCAACAACAACGTGGTGTTCGGGCCGTAAGGTCCGGCACGACTCGCGAGGCCCCGGCGACCCCGGGGCCTCGCGCTACTCTCACGTGGAATGACCGAAGACGAGTGGATGCAGGTCTGCATCGTTGAGGCCCGTCGCGCCTTCGAGCACGACGACGTCCCGATCGGTTGCGTCGTCGTGGACGCCGACGGCAAGGAGCTCGCACGCGCGCACAACGCTCGCGAGCATGACCAGGATCCGACCGCCCACGCCGAGCTCGTCGCGCTGAAAGGAGCCGCCATGAAACGCGGCTCGTGGCGCCTCGATCGCGCGACGATGTACGTCACACTCGAGCCTTGTGCGATGTGCGCGGGCGCATTGGTGCTCGCGCGTGTCGCTCGCCTCGTTTACGGCGCGACGGATCCGAAAGCCGGCGCGGTCGGATCGCTCTACAACATCGCGCAGGACGCGCGGCTCAACCACCGTGTCGACGTCACCGCGGGCGTGCTCGCTGACGAGTGTGGTGCGCTGCTCAAGGAGTTTTTCGCGGGAAAGAGGCCCGGCAGCGCTTCGCTATAATCCGCGCCGGAGAGGTGCGAGAGTGGCCGAATCGGGCGTTCTCGAAAAGCGCTAGACCCCGGAAGGGGTCTCGTGGGTTCAAATCCCACCCTCTCCGCCACCGACATCGTCGTGATCGATCCTCCCCGTAGAATCTCCGCCCGGAGGAGTGCGAGAGCGGCCGAATCGGCACGCCTGGAGAGCGTGTGGGCTCGCAAGGGCCCCGTGGGTTCAAATCCCACCTCCTCCGCTGAGGCACGCGGAATCTTCTATTCCACCCACCCCCGAACCAGTTGCGAAACCTCTTAGATCGCGGCGAGCGCCTCGGCGATCAGCTCTGCGATCCGCGCGGGGACCTCATTCGGGATGAAGAAGACCCTTCCAGGCAGCGTCACCACGTGAGCCTGAGGGCACGCATCGAGGACGGCTCGCTCGTGAGAGGTCAGCCCTCCGTCGCCCGCCTTTTCTGCGTGCACGATCCACGCCGGCACCCCCGCCTCGCATAGCCGACGCGAGGGGTCGTCGTTGCGATGCAGCCAGCGAAGGTAATGGCGAAGTCCGTGGCGCATGTCCTGCGTGTTGTTCCGCGCGAAATCCGCCCTGAGCTCTTCCCGGCGTTGCGGCGTGACGGGGGCGTGCTTGATCAAGGCACCCGCAACCTTCATGAGAAAAGCGAACGGCAATGTTCCGAGCACCGATCCGAGCCGGATGAGCCCGCGGAAGAACGCCGGCTCGTCCTTGGCTGACAAGCTGACCCCAAGCAAGACCACCGGCGCCGAGAAGGCGCCCGAGACGACCATCTCGTAGGCCACGCTCGCTCCGTTGCTGAACCCGACGACAGCGTCGACGCCGGACCGCGAGGCGAACTCTGCGGTGGCGCGAGCGATCGCCTCGATGCTGAGGTCCTCCAGGGGTGGCGCCCCCGCGTTTCCGGGCAGCGTCACCGAGATCAGCCGGGTATCCGCGAGGGCCGGCTCGGCCATCACCTCGGCGTATGAGCGGGCGCCCATCCCTCCACCCGGAAGCAGCAGCACCGTCTTCTCTGCATCATCGGGGCCCGACGTCACCACATCCCATGTCGTTTCCATGCGCAGATACTGACGCGCCGCGGCGTGGCCACGTAAGGGGTGTTCTCCCCATTCTTGAACGACGCGGCGGGCTCGGTTCGGTAGCGCCGTCGTACCCGGCTACACTGTCGCGCGTGGCCGTGCTAGGCGGGGAGCCAGCGGTGCCCTGTACCCGCAATCCGCTTCAGCGGGGCTGAATCCCCGCCCGCGGACCGCGATCGTGAGAAAGCCTCGTAGCGAGGACGTCGAAGGCCAGGTCTCGCGCAACGCCAACCTGTGAACCCCGTCAGGTCCGGAAGGAAGCAGCGGTAAGCGGGCGCTGGCGTGTGCCGCGGGGTTGCCGGGCTGGAGCCCAGCGCGCGAGAAGCGCTCGTGGTCACGGGACAACGGCGGGTGCACGGCCACGCTCACCCTGATCCGTCCGGGCCCGGCGTCGTCGCCGGGCGATAGAATCGGGTGTCTTCCCCCACGAAGACGAGGCCCGACCGATGAGCTCAACCGCCCTCTATCGCCGCTGGCGTCCGCGCACATTCACCGACGTCGTCGGACAAGAGCACGTGACCGAGACCCTCCGAGCCGCGCTCCGCGAGGGCCGGATCGGCCACGCGTTCCTGTTCAGCGGGCCGCGCGGCACCGGCAAGACGTCAACGGCCCGTATCCTCGCCAAGGCCCTGAACTGCGCGAAGGGCCCGACCCCCGACCCGTGCGACGAGTGCGACGAGTGCCGCGCGATCAACGCCGGCCTGTCGCTCGACGTGATCGAGATCGACGCCGCCTCGCACGGCGGGGTGGACGACGTCCGCGTCCTGCGCGAGAACGCGGTGCTCGCCCCGGCGAACGCGCGCAAGAAGGTCTACATCGTCGACGAGGCGCACATGGTGTCGCCGGCCGGCTGGAACGCGTTCCTCAAGACGGTCGAGGAGCCGCCCGACCACATCGTGTTCGTCTTCGCCACGACCGAGCCCAACCGCGTTCTTCCGACGATCGCGTCGCGTTGCCAGCGCTTCGAGTTCCGTCGCGTGTCGACGACCTCCATCGCCGACCATCTCGGCAAGATCTGCGCAGACGAGGGGATCGTCGCTGAGGAGGCCGCGCTCGCGTTGATCGCGCGGCACGCCGACGGCGGCGTCCGCGACGCGCTGTCGATCCTCGATCAGCTGGCGGCGACGGGCGGCATCACGGCCGACGCCGCTCGTCGGTTGCTCGGCGGAGCGCCGGTGGACGTGATGTTCTCGTTCGTCGACGCGCTCGCGTCGCACGACTCGGCCACGAGCTTGCGGATCATCGCGACGCTCGTCGAGGAAGGAGCCGATCTGCGGCAGTTCGTGCGTCAGGTCATCGATCACGTACGCGCGCTGTTCATCGTGCAACGTGTGGACGATCCGTCCGACCTGCTCGACGCCACCGACGAGACGCAAGCGCGGCTCACCGGCCAAGCGTCGCGCGTCGCCGGCGCGCAGATCGTGCATCTGCTGACGTTGTTCGCCGAGGCCCAGGCCGAGATGCGCCAGCAAGCGCCGCCGCGCCTTGCCGTCGAGATGGCCACCGTCCGCGCGACGGTCCCCGAAGCCGACGCGACCGCCGCAGCGGCGATCGCGCGGATCGAACGGCTGGAGCGCTTGCTCGACGTCGGTCGTACCGCAGGCGCAACGCCTGCGCCCGCCACGACGCCGGCATCGACGACGCAAGAGAAGGCTGCGCGCCCGGCGCCAGAACGAAAGGCCCCCGCCGCAGAGCAAAACGCATCCAAGCCGAGCCGCTCCGCCTCGAAGAAGCCGGCCGAACCCGAAGCGCCCGAGGCCGAGCTAGCGCCTCCGCGGCCGGTCGCCTCGGACCTCGTCGACTTCGACAAGATCGTTCGCGACTGGCCGCTGGTGATGACCGAAGTCAAGAACGTGAAGAAGAGCCTCCACGCGTTGCTCGCGGAAGGACAGCCGCGATCATTGGAAGACGGCCGCCTGAAGCTGGAGTGCCGGTACGACTACCACGCACGTCAGCTCGCCGAAGCGCGCAATGCCAATGTCATCGGCGAAGCGATCCGCTCGGTGTTTGGTGTGAGTCTCGTCGTCGTAACCATGGTGGGCGACGCGCCGGTCGAGCCGGAGCCGGGGCAAGACGACGCGCCGCCGGCCGACCCGCTCGACGTCCTCAGCGCGCAGCTCGGCGCCGAAGTGATCGAAGAGACCGAGGACTAGATCGGTGTTCGAAGGCCCGGTGCAGGACCTGATCGACGCGCTCCGTCGCCTGCCCGGGATCGGCCAGAAGTCGGCGCAGCGGCTCGCGTTCCACCTGCTCCGCGCGAACGCCGACGAGGCGCTTTCCCTCGCCGATGCGATCCGCGCCGCGAAGGAGCGGGTCGCGATCTGCGCGGAGTGCTTCAACGTCTCCGAAGGAGATCGCTGCCGCTACTGCAAGGATCCGCGTCGCGACGGCACCATGATCTGCGTCGTCGAGGAGCCCGCCGACATCATCGCCGTCGAACGCACGCAAGAGTTCCGCGGCCGCTACCACGTTCTCGGCGGCCACATCTCCCCGATGGACGGCATCGGACCCGACGACCTGCACATCCGCGAGTTGCTGCAGCGCATCGGACAGGGCGAGGTGAAAGAGATCATCCTCGCGACGAACCCGACCGTCGAAGGTGAAGCGACGGCGATCTACCTCGCGAACACGATGAAGCCGCTCGGCGTGCGGGTGACGCGGATCGCGTCCGGCCTGCCCGTCGGTGGCGATCTCGAGTACGCCGACGAAGTGACGCTCGGCCGCGCGTTCGAAGGACGTCGCGAGCTCTAACCCGTTTCGCTCGCGCGCTCCGTCGATCGCACGCCGCCGACCCCCGCGGCGATCAAAGCCCCAGCGACCGCCAGCGCGATCCGATACCGGTCGGCGTGGTAGTGGATGAGAGGCACCCGGATCCCCTTCTTGAACACCTGGCCGACGATGCCGGACGCGATCCCACCGAACACCAGCGCCGCGCGCACGAGCATGTGGACGAACGCCATCACGCGTCCGCGTTTCTCGTCCGGCGTGTTCGATTGCACGAGCGACATCGCGAGGATCAGGCTCACGCTGAAGCTCGTGCCGAACACCAGCGCCATGAGGTAGGCGATCCACAGCGCCGGGAACACGGCCATGAAGATGAGCACGCTGCCCATGCCGAGCAGCGCACCGCGGATCATCCACGTCACGCCGCGCTCCGGCTTGAGCTGCGACACGACGAACCCGGCGACCATCCCGCCGCCGAAGATGCCCATGAGCCAGCCGAACTGCACCTCGGTGCCGTGCAGCGTCTGCTTGACGTATCCGATGCCGAGCGCGAACAGGACACCGCCGCCGAGCATCCCGAGTGACACCGCGTATGCCAGCCCGAGGTGCAGGCGCGACCCGCGGATGTAGCGCGCGCCGTCTTTCAAGCTGCTCCAGAACGGCTCGACTTCGTCACCGCGATGCTTCGGAGACTCGACGTGGACGCGCGCGATGTACGCGGCGGAGAACAGGAACGTGAATGCGTCGAACGCGAATGCGAAGGCATACGGCTTGTGCAGCACATTGGCCCCGAGCAGGTGGTAGTGCCCGGCCGCGACGCCGAGGAGCGCGAACACCGGCCCCGACAGCGGGATCCCCGCGAAGGACGACCCCATCACGAGCGCGTTGGCCGGCTCCAGGTGATCGGAGCCGACCATGTTCGGCACGCTCGCGTCGCGCGCCGGCAGGAACACGAGCGAGAAGCATTCGTGCGTGAACGCGAAGATGTACAGCGCCCATAGATGCGCGAAGAACGGAGTCATGAGGATCACGCCGAACCGAACGACGTCGCTCCAGATCATGATCCGCCGCCGGTCCCAGCGGTCCGAGAGCACGCCGCCGATCGGCGTGGCGAAGAACGACGGAACCAATCGGATGATCAGGACGCCGACGACCGCTGCAGGCGCGCCGTTCGCGAGCTCCGATGCTGCGGCGATGAACGCGAGCGTGCCGACCCAGTCGCCGAGGGCTGAGATCGACTGCCCCCAGAACAGCAGTCGGAAGTCGCGGATCCGGAAGACGTCTTTGAACCCCGAAAGCGCGAAACCCGATTGAGGGATCGGCTTCGGGCCCGGCAAGCGATGTTCGCTGCCGCCGGCCCCGCGATCTTCGCCGCCGTCGCTCCTGCCCGGGACGCGACCGGCTTTGTTCTCTTCGTCGTCCCGGTGGGGGTCGGTCGCCATCAGCAGAGGGTGATGCGTCGCAGCGCTGAGCGCTCGATGTGGTGGAATAGGGGCCGCGTGCGCAGGAAAAGGGGTCGCTCGGCGGGGATGTCCACTTCGATGAGACTGTATCCAAGGCGTCGGATGAGAGTCCACCATTCCGGGTGGCCCATCGAGCGCGCGAACCCCACGCCCGCACGATGAGGACCGTCGTCTGGATCGTGATCGGGTACTGGGTCGGGACGCTTCCGTCCCCCTACCTGGTTGCCCGCTTCGCGGGCCGCTCCGACGTGATCGCGGAGATGCGCCGGCAAGACTCGCCGGGAGACGCGCACTTCCTCGTGGCGAAGAAGATGTCGGGCGCGCTCGGCGTCTTCGCGATCGTGCTCGACATGCTGAAGGGTTTCGTCCCCGCGCTCATCGCGCGCATCACGACCAACGACGATCCCACCGTGATGGCGTGGCTCGGCGTCGCGGCCGTCGCCGGCCACTGCTACCCGCCCTACTTCCGCCGGTCGGGCGGGCGCGGGCTGACGACCGCCGCGGGCGTGTCGCTCGTCAACGTGCCGAAGGCGATGGTCGGCAGCGGTGTGATCGCGCTCGCGGGTACGGCGGGCAAGCTCGGTGGGTTCGGCACCAGCGTCGGATTCGCGCTCCTGCCGATCTTCGCCGTGATCTTCCGCTACGACCACGCGTTGATCTGGAGCTCCGCGGGCGTCGTCGGTCTGATCATGATCCGCCGTCTCGAAGGCCTCGAGGAGGATCGCCGCGACGGCGTTCCGATCCCGCGCGCGGTACTCGGTCGCTTGTTGTTCGATCTGCCGCGCGGGAAACGCGACCTATGAACCAAAGGGTTCGCGCCGCGGTCCACCCGCTGATAGGAATGCCGACATGCCGGTGATCGTGCAGAAGTTCGGCGGGACGAGCGTCGGCGACGCGGAACGGATCCGCGCCGTGGCCCGTCGTGTCGTCGAGACGCGTATCGACGGCCGGGACGTGGTGGTCGTCGTGAGCGCGATGGGCGACTCGACCGACGATCTGCTGAGCCTCGCGTCGCAGATCACGCCGCTCCCGCCCCCGCGCGAGCTCGACATGTTGTTGACCGCCGGTGAGCGCATCTCGATGGCGCTGCTCGCGATGGCGATCCATTCGCTCGGGCACGATGCGGTGTCGTTCACCGGCTCGCAGGCCGGGATCATCACGTCCTCGGAGCACGGCCGCGCGAAGATCATCGACGTCCGCACCGCGCGGATCACCGAAGCGCTCCAGCAGGGGAAAGTCGTGATCGTCGCCGGGTTCCAGGGGGTGTCGACGACCGCCGACGTGACGACGCTCGGGCGCGGCGGCTCCGATACGACGGCGGTCGCGCTCGCTGCGGCGCTCGAGGCCGAGATGTGCGAGATCTACACCGACGTGGACGGCGTCTACACGGCCGACCCGCGGATCGTCACCTCGGCCCGCTTGTTGCATGCGGTTTCGTACGAGGAGATGCTGGAGATGGCCGCGTCGGGCGCGCGTGTGCTGCAGCTGCGCTCGGTCGAATACGCTCGTAACTACGGCGTGTTGGTGCGGGTGCGGTCGAGCTTCAACGACACGCCGGGAACCTGGATCAGAGAGGAAGACGAGCGCATGGAGAAGGCGATCATCTCGGGCGTCACCCACGACGTGTCCGAGGCGAAGATCACGATCTCCGACGTGCCAGACCGGCCCGGGATCGCGGCTCGGGTGTTCGACGCGATGCGCGAGGAAGGCGTGAACGTCGACATGATCGTGCAGAACGTATCGACCGACGGCACGACAGACATCTCGTTCACCGTGCCGCGCGACGACGGCATGCGCGCGAAGCAAGCGGTCGAGACTGTGCTCGGCGAGGTCCACGCCGCCGGCGTTTCGTACGACGACGGCATCGGCAAGGTGTCCCTCGTCGGCGCGGGGATGCGTTCGCATCCGGGCGTGGCGGCGATGATGTTCTCAGCCCTGGCTGAGGCCGGCGTCAACATCGAGATGATCTCGACGTCGTCGATCCGCATCTCCTGCGTCGTTCGTGAGGCCGACGTCGTTTCTGCAGTCCGTGCCATCCACGACCGATTCCGCCTGTCGGACGAGGTCGGATTGCGCGAATCGCACCCCGGCGCGTAGCGCCCGGCTTAAGCGCGAACCCGCCCTCGTTCGGGCCGGTATCCTTTCCGCGATGGAACCGCGGGTTGCCGTCGTCGGCGCCACCGGCGCCGTGGGGACCGAGATGCTCCGCGTCCTCGCGGAGCGCGACCTACCCATGGCGTCGTTGCGATTGATCGCATCGGCGCGCAGTGCCGGGCGACGGATCGCCTTCGACGGCGATGATCTGGAGGTCGTCGAGATCTCCGACGCCGCGTTCGACGGGATCGACGTCGCGCTGTTCGACACGCCCGACGACGTCGCGATCGAGTGGATGCCGCGTGCGAAGGCCGCCGGCGCCGTGTGCATCGACAACTCCGCGGCGTGGCGGATGGACGAGCGCGTTCCGTTGGTGATCCCCGAGATCAATCCCGACGCCGCCGCGCGACACTCGGGCATCGTGGCGAACCCGAACTGCACCGCGATCACGTTGCTGATGCCGCTCGCGCCGTTGCATCGCGCAGCCGGTTGTGTCCGCGTTATCGCCGCGAGCTACCAGTCGGTGTCGGGCGCCGGCGTCGCCGGGATCGACGATCTGTACGAGCAAGCCGAGAAGCTCATGCCCGAGCGCGAGGCGGTTCGTCGCGGGCAGGTCGAGGGCCTCGTGGGCCCCGGCCGCGCGTTCGCTCACCCGATCGCTTTCAACGTGATCCCGCACGTCGGTTCGTTCGACGACGTCGGTACGACCAGCGAGGAGCGTCGTGTCGCCGGCGAGACCCGCAAGATCCTCGACGCCCCCATCGACGTCTTCTCGACCTGTGTGCGCGTGCCGACGGTTGCCGGCCACGGCGTCGCTGCCTGGGCGACGTTCGAGCGCCCGTTGAGCGTCGAAGACGCGCGCCGCGCACTCGCGGGGGCCGACGGAGTGACGTTGGAAGACGACCCGGCGAACGCGCGCTACCCGACCGTCCTCGCGTCCTCCGGCGGCGACAAGGCGATCGTCGGCCGGGTCCGGACCGATCCGAGCGTGGAGAACAGCCTCGCGTTCTTCTCGACCTGCGACAACCTGCGGAAAGGCGCCGCATTGAACGCGGTGCAGATCTGCGAGCTGCTGGCCGCCCGGAACCTCTTCTAACCGGAACCTCTTCTAATAGGTCCGCTGCTTCTGCCTCGCGGCGGGCCGCAGCCGCCCCCCGAGCAGGATTCCCACCGAAGGGCGACGAATCACCCAATGGCTCGGTTACTCATTCCATCGGGGAGGACCTTCCGTGCGCTCACGCTCTCTTTGGCTCGTCGTCACCCTCGCGCTGGCCGGCAGCACCGGCCTCGCTTCAGCGCTCCCGTCGGTCGGGGTCCCGTCCCTGCCCACGAAGGCGCAGAACCGTTCGGTAGACCCCATCGTCCTGACGGGGGCCCAGTTCCCCGCATGGTCGGCCGGGCCCGAGATCTCGTTCCGCGAGCCGCAGGTTCCGACCGATTACGACGTCGCCGATGTGCAAGGGAAGCTCCCGGAACAACTCCGCAGCGACTGCTACGACCCCGGCCAGAATCCCTACGACCCGAGCGACACCGGCGATCACAGCTGCGATCAGTCCTCGCGCATCCCGATCCGCGCGCTGCCGGGCCGCAAAGGCGTCGACATCAAGCGCCTGCTCGGGTACCGCTGGGACGGCACACGGTTCGTGCAGATCCCGTTCCAGGTCGACGAGCGGTTCACCCGCTACCTGACCAACAACGCGTCCGGGTTCGCCTTCTACTCGGGGGTCGATCAATACACGAGCTACGCGTTCGATCGCGAGGGCTATCGCTTCAGCGACAACGACCCGTCCAACCCGTGCCTGCCGATCCCGCGCAAGGACAAGGCCTACGGCGGACGCCGGATCGTCGCCGAACCGGATCCCATCCCGGGACTCGACGACAACGACGAGATGGCCTTGATGTACCGCGACACCGGAGCCCTCGCGCCGCGCGGTACGGCGCTCCCCGCCGGGATCCAGGCGGCGAACACCGTCGCGATCGCCGATCCATCGAATCCAAAGGTCGTGCGCTACGCGTACGTCATGCTCGCTCGCCCGGGCGGCCCGAGCGAGGCGTTCGACACGTCGAACGGATACGTCCATTACGAGCCCGACGCGAACGCGCGCAACGTATTCGTCTACTCGCAAAGCTCGTACGGCGGGTACGGCGCGGCACCCAAGGGTCCGTACTGCAACCCCGACGGCACGCCGAGCACCGCACACGGCACCTACGCGCAACGCCGGCCGCTCGACACGGCGTGGGTCCGCACACCGCGCTACGCCTTCCGGTACGACGGCCGCTGGCTGATGACGCAGTTGCGCGTCTCGGCGGGTGCACAAGGCGACTGGACGTACGGTCCGGACGTGATCGACCGCTGGAAAGCGCGCGCATTCCAGCAGGATCCCTCGTCGAACACGCCCTGCTGCGGCTACGAAGAGGAAGACACCAACTGGGGCGGCTCGTCCATCCTGCTGGGCGAGCGTTCCGGTCCGGTACGAACGATCCGTGAGACGTGGGGCGCCGACTCCAGCACCAACAACGTGCGGCGCGAGACCTTCTATCGCGACCTCATCGTCTGGGGGGACGCGCTGCGCGTCCACCCGATCCCGCCGCTCGACGGCATCTACACGCAGTGGGATTACAACGCCGGGCGTATGACGCATTACTACAACCCGTGGCGCCCGCAAGGCGTCGCGATCGACGGACAGAACGACGAGGTGTTCGGGAACCTCGACGATCCGTGCAACTCACGCTACGACGCGATGGCGACGGGCACGACGAAGATCTACCGCGACCTCTACAAGCGGGCGGGCCTCTGCGGCGCCGTCGAGTATCACCAGAGCGTCGACGTGACCGACCCGACGCTCGCGGTGCCGAACAACTCGTTGCAGTGGGAGGAAGCGTCGGGCCCGAGCGGAACGCTCATCATGCGGTACTCGCTTCGGGACGTGACGCCCGGCGGCGCGGCGCATTCCGTCGTCGCGGTGCCGTACTACCGCGACGACAGCTGCTTCGACGATGGGACCGGAACCGATCCCGGCCCGCGCCGGCGCGAACGCCAGGACGTGGAGCTCACGACGTACCGCCTCCCCGGATCGAGCACCGACATCGCGCGCCGCTGCTGGCGCCCGAGCGACGGCTTGCCCGACGAGGGGTTCGTCGCCGGCGACCAGCCCTACAACCCGGGCAGCACGACCGGCCCGACGATCGGCGACGAGTTCGGCGACGAGCGGTACTTCCAGGGCGACATCGGCGCGAGCGGGGTGCACTTGCTCGTGGTCGCGGAGTCGGACAACGCGCAACTGACCGTCCCGACGACCGAGATCGACACCGAGCAACGCGTCGTGGTCCTTCCCGGCCAGCAACCGAATGTCGGCGAGACCTACGGCCGGTCGGTCGAGTACCCGCTTCGGGTGATCGTGCTCCCCATCCTTCTGTAAGAAGGGCGACGCCCGCGGGAGGGGGAGGCCCGCGGGCGTCGTGGGGGACTCGTCAGTGCGTCAGTGCACCCAGACCGGGGTGCCGACCGCGGTCCAGCGGTAGAGGGTTTCCGCGTCGCCGACGTTCACGCGCACGCATCCGTGGCTGTCGGCCGTGCCGAGCTTCGTCGCGCCGATGTTGATCGGTGAACCGGGCTTGTGCGGGAGCTGATGGAAGAAGTAGCCCTTGTGCCAGCGCATCGCCCACGGCATCCACACGCTCCACTTGCGCGACCACGCGTTCGCGATCTTGTTGAGGATCCGGTAGTGACCGGTCGGCGTTTCGTATCCCGGGCGTCCGGTCGAGATCACGAACCGGAAGACCACGTGACCGTCGCGCCACACGGTGAGCCGCTGCTTCGTGATCGACACTTCGAGCAGATCGCCGGTCCGGTTCGCCGGGTCGGGATTGAGCCGCGGTGTGTGCGGAAAGATGCGCGGCGGATCTTGCGGAGGAGCCTGGGTCGGCGGCGGGCTCGCGTGCGTCGCCGGGGCGACCGGCTGCGCTTCGCTGCGGCTCTGGAACGCAGCCGCGCTCGCCGACAACGCCGCGAGCGCCACCGCCACGATCGTGATCCGAGTGAACATCCGCATGTCATCCCCCTCGAGTTCTGTTGCCTCGATGTTCGGTGACAAGCGGCGCGTGCGTCGGCGGCCGAATGGACGTTTTCCCGATGCTCGGAAGGACGTGTCCGGACGGGCAGAACGCGGTCAACGGCCGTATGGCAATCGTCTCTTCCGGGTAGATATGCTGGGCCAACGCGGTCGGGGGGCCGTCCAGAGGGGGTCGACATGCCAACGAAGAAGCGCCCTGCGCGCAGGGCTTCAACGACGAAGTCGAAACGACCGGCGGCAACCACTGCGAAGGGTCGCGGCGGAACCGCCAAGCCTCGCTCGAAGGGGCTGCAATGCCCCGATTGCGACTTTGTAGCGGCCCATCCGATGGGTCTCGGGCGCCATCGCTCGGCTCGCCACGGCGTCCAGTCCCTGCGTCAGCGGCGGAAAGAAACGTCGGGCGCGTGGCTGACGAGACGCGAAGCGGCCCGTCGCGCCGGCGTTCACTACAACACGATCCGGTTCTGGGAGCGCACGGGAAGGATCCGCCGCTCGAAGGGCGGTGGGCGCGGCGCGCTCGTCAGCGCGATCGACCTCGAGAGCCTCTCGGGTGGTGGCGGCCGTCGCGGCGCTGCGGCCGGCGGTCAAGACGGCGCGCGCATCGCCGCGCTCGAGCGTCGGTTCAACGATCTCCTCCGCGGGCTCGAGCGTCTCGTCGCCGCCGCGGGCACAGCTGCGCCGGCGCGCGGTCGTCCGCCGAAGGCGCTCGCATCCAAAGGACGGCGAGGCTAGAGGGGTATGGCTCAGGCCGGGTTCTCGTTGTCGGTAACCAATCGAGGGAACGACTTCACCATCGGCGGTGCGGGCGTGCTCGACGACACCGGCATGCTCTCGTTACGCAAAGCGATCGAAGACAGCTGTGCGAACGAGGCTGCAACGGTGGCATTGGAGCTGCTCGAAGTGACAGACCTGCGGCCTGAAGCGATCGCGGCGCTGATCGAGGCCGGAGACTACTGCCGTGAGCGAGGCGTCCCGCTCACGATGCGGGCGGGCGAGGGCTTCCTCAAGATCCTGTCGGATGCGGGATACGGACCCGACCTCTCACGGCTGAACTAGTCGACCGAGTCGTTCGGAAACACGGCTCGCGGTTACAGTGCGAGCGTGAACGTCCTCCTAACGGGAGCGAGCGGAACGCTCGGGAAACCTCTCCTCGCCGCGCTTCGGTCGAGCGGCGTAACCGTGACCGCACTGAGCCGACGTGAACGAGTCGACGGCGACGGCGTCCGGTGGGTGCAGGGAGATCTGCGGACCGGCGAGGGTCTCGAGGCCGCGGTGGACGGCGCGAGCGTCGTCGTGCACGCAGCAACGGATGGCGGAGCCGCGGACGGGAAGGTTCGACTTCGCTACGCCGTCTTCCATCCGCGCCGTACCGACGTCGACGGCACGCGGCGGCTGGTGGATGCGGCCCGCGCGAAGTCCGTCGCGCACTTCGTCTTTGTATCGATCGTCGGGATCGACCGCGTCCCGTACGCGTACTACCGGATCAAGCTGGCGGCCGAACGCATGGTGGAACAGTCCGGCGTGCCCTACTCGATCGCGCGCGTGACGCAGTTCCATACCTATCTCGATTCGTTGTTGCGGATGTCGATGCGCTCGCCGTTCCCGATGGCCGCACGGAACCTCCCGGTGCAGCCGATCGACCCGGCCGACGCGGCTGCGCCCATCGCCCGGATAGCGACCGGAGAGCCTGCCGGTGGGATCGTCGACATCGGTGGTCCGGAAGTTCTCACCGGCGGGCAAGCGGCGGATGCGTGGCTCGATGCGCGCGGATCGCGCCGGCGCTTCCGCTCGATGCCTCAGATCGGGAGATCCGTTCACGCCGTTGCGGCGGGAGGGTTGCTCACCGAGGACCGCACCGGAACGGTCACGTGGCAGAAGTGGCTCGACGAGCACGTAAGGGAGAGGCCATGAAGCTATCGAAGCTGGTCGCGGTTCTCGCTGGGTTGTTCCTGATCGGACTCGGCGTGTGGGCGTTCTTCGATCCGAACTCGTTCTACCTTCGCATCGCCCATTTCCCTCCGTACAACAAGCATTTCTTGCACGACGCCGGTTCGTTCCAGATCGGGATGGGCGCGGCATTGTTGCTCGCGCTTCGGTGGGGGGACGCATTGGGGGTGGCGCTGGCGGGCGTTGGCATAGGCGCCGCCTTCCACGCAGCGTCGCACTGGATCGATCGGTCGCTCGGCGGCAAGTCGTCCGACCCGTATGTGTTGTCGATCTTCGCTTTCGTGTTGCTCGCCGCAGCGCACGCTCGATCTCGGGGACGTGCGTGAAGATATTCGTGGCCGGCGCGTCCGGCGCGCTCGGGCTGCCAACGCTGCGACTGTTGGTCGCGAACGGTCACGACGTGATCGGGATGACCAGCTCCGAAGCGAAGCGCGCAACGCTCGACGAGACAGGCGTCCGCGTTGCCGTGGCCGACGCCTTGGACGCCGGCGCGACGAGGCGGGCGATCGAGTCGGCCGCACCCGACGCGATCGCGTGTCTTCTGACGAGGTTGCCGCAACGGGGGCCGATGATGCCTCGCGACCTCAAGGCGAATGCCGCGGTGCAGACCCGCGGCACCGCGAGCGTTGCGGCGGCAGCGCGCGCCGCCGGCACCGCACGGATTGTCGTGCAGTCGATCGTCTTCCGGTACGGATACGACGGCCGCGAGGAGCTTCTCGAAGAGGACGCGCCGATCCACGAGACCGCGCCCGTGCGGTCCATACAGTTCGCCGCGGATGGCCTCAGAGATATGGAGAAGTCCGGGCTCGACGCGGGCGCGATGATCCTGCGGTACGGCGCCTTCTACGGCGCGACGGCCGGACACATGAAGACGGTGACGACGATGCTCAAGCGGCGGATGCCGCTCCTGCCGGGGCCGGCGTCGGGCGAGCTGTCGTGGATCCATCTCGACGACGCGGCAACGGCAACCGTCGCGGCGCTCGAACGGGGAACCCCCGGCGAGATCTACAACGTGTGCGACGACGAACCCGTGTCTTTCGCCGCGTTCGCGCGCGAGCTGGCCGCGACGACCGGTCTGCCCGCTCCGCGATCGGCGCCGCTGTGGCTCGCGAAGATCGCGACGCCCTACGCAGCGCTCTTCTCGAACGTGTCGGTGCGCTGCTCGAACGCGAAAGCCAAGCGTGAGCTCGGGTGGACCCCGCGCTTCCCGACGATCCGTGACGGTCTCCGGCACGACGCCGCGGCGCTGCGGCCCTGAGCC
>Ga0075425_100003016_pt1 | contig 16983 bp, 16 predicted proteins | sample SoiMethybrSBSTD4_FD_75300 | JGI IMG/M metagenome (GOLD analysis project Ga0075425, IMG submission 75300) | Bulk soil microbial communities from a Populus tree surrounding site in Tennessee, USA - Soil MetaG P. TD hybrid SBSTD4 | ecosystem: Environmental > Terrestrial > Soil > Tree plantation... | reverse complement strand
ACCAGGCAGATGGCTGACCGGCTGAGGCTGGCTCGATGTGGCAGCTGACTCCGTACGCGTTCACAACAGAGCTGGGCGAGCCATGTGATCCACGCAATGCGCTGCGTCCTCTCAAGGCCGCGGCGAAGCGCGCGAAACTGCCTTCCACGGTCGGCTTGCACACGCTGCGGCACTCTGGCGCCTCGGTCATGTTGTCGGCTGGCGTCCGCTCAAGGAGTCTGTGAGGTCTTCGGTCATGCGAGCGTCGCGATCACCGGCGACGTCTACGGCCATGTCTCTCCTGACGTATCACGTGAGGCACTGACCCGGCTGAGCGACGCGCTCCGATAAAAAGGTGATCAAAAGGTGGTCAACGGCGAAGATGATCATGAAACACAAATACTTCGAAAACGAATTTGCTGTCTGACTAGGTACTTCACTCCGTCGGGCTGGCGAGATTTGAACTCGCGACCCCTTGACCCCCAGTCAAGTGCGCTACCAAGCTGCGCCACAGCCCGTAGACCCTGCTCAATGAGCATCAGCCACGATCGGGAACTCTACTACGACTAACGCGTCGATCAGTAGCCGTCACTGCCGCGGCACAATCGGCGCGTGACGCGTTGGCTTTGCCCGAACTGTGACCGCGAATTCGCATCTGTCAACCAGGCACACGTCTGCGTACCCGGCATCACCGTCGACGACCTGCTCGCTCGTCATCCGCATTGGGTGCGTGAAATCTACGTGGCTGTGATCGATCATCTCAGCAATCTCGGTCCGGTCCATGAGGATGCAGTCAACGTGGGCATCTTCCTCAAGAGCGATCGAAAGATCGCCGAGTTCCGGCCGAGAGTGCGATCGGTGCTGCTGAGTCTCTACCTCCAGTACGAAGTCACCGATCCACGGATCACACGTACGCTCCCCACCGCGGCCGATCGGGTCGTCGCCATGATCAAGCTCACCAGCACCGATCAGGTCGATGATCAACTGCGCGAGTGGCTGACCGAAGCGTACGACTTCAACACCGACTAGTAGTCAAACGGCTCATAGCAGTCGTAGGCCTCTTGCCGGATGATCTTGTCGTCGCGGAAGGTGAAGATCAACACGCTGTACGTGTGCAGTCGCTGGCCGCGGTGCATCGTTCCGGCGTCCTTCCCGAGTTCGGCGTGCCATTGGGCCTGGCAGACGACTGTGTTCTCGCTCTCAATCCAGCGACTGACGTCGTAGCGCTGGTAGGCCAGCATGCCAGCACCCAGTTCACTTGCGGCGATCATGCTGTCCAGGCCCCGGCGTCCCACACGAGGATCGATCAGGCTCGGATACTCGATCTGCTCGGCATCATCGTGGAAGAAGCGCCGCAACTCCTCGCCATGAACGCCGGACTCAAGCGCCTGCATCAGCTCGATCACCAAAGCCTGCTGATCACTTACCTGCACACCGTCGCCCGTCACTTCCGCCTTCCCTTCTCCCGTACTCGTAACTCCACGTGCACCGGCGTACCACGGAAGCCGAACTCCTCCCGGAGCCTGCGTTGGAGGAAGCGCACGAAGCCGGGGTCCATCTGCCCAGTTGTGAACAGCACGAATGTTGGTGGCCCTGTCTGGGCTTGAGTACCGAAGAGAATCCGCGGCTGCTTGCCGCCACGCACTGGATGCGGATGTGCAGCAATCACCCGGCCCAGAAAAGCGTTCAGTCTGCCAGTTGAGATTCGTGTTTCCCAACCGGCCAGCGCCTCCTTGATCGCCACACCGAGGCGATCAACGTGACGCCCAGTCAGTGCGGAGATGTTGATCTTGGCCGCCCACTCGAAGTGAACAAGATCACGTTCGATCTCGCGTCGCAGATAACGGCGCCTTTCATCGTCGGTCAGGTCCCACTTGTTGAACGCGATCAACAGCGCCCGACCGGCCTCCTCGACCGAACTGAGAATACGAAGATCTTGTTCGGTGACTGGCTCGCTGGCATCGACAACGACGATGCAGACCTCAGCCCGCTCTATGGCGCCATGCGTACGCAGGCTCGCGTAATACTCATGACCGGCGGCCTCCTTGACCCGGCGTCGGATTCCCGCGGTGTCGATGAACCGATAGATCTCACCGTCAACCTCAACAAGTTCATCGACCGGATCAACCGTGGTCCCAGCAACCTCATCAACGACCACGCGCTGCTGTCCAGACAGCTTGTTGAGCAGGCTGGACTTGCCGACATTGGGCTTGCCCACGATGGCCACGCGCCGAGGTCCACCAGCGTTGTCAAGCGGCACTCTCGGCGCCTCGGGTATGGCCGCCAGAATCGCATCCAGCAGATCGCCGCTCCCCCGCCCGTGCAGGGCCGACACCGCGTACGGCTCGCCAAGACCAAGCTGCCACAGCGCTGCCGCGTCCCCTTCGGTTCGCTGATCATCGACCTTGTTAGCCGCCAGAACCACCGGCCTACCACTGCGGCGCAGCACTTTGACGACCGCTTCATCGATGTCCTGCGGACCGACCGTGGCGTCAACCACGAACACCACAGCGTCGGCCGTGCTAACCGCCAACTCAGCCTGTTCGGTAACCCTGGCGGCCATCCCCCTGGCATCAGGAGCCCAGCCTCCGGTGTCTACCAGCACGAACTGTCGCCCGTTCCACGTCGCGTCATAGGAAACCCGGTCTCGAGTCACGCCTGGGACGTCTTGCACCACCGCTTCACGCCGCCCCAGCATTCGATTCACCAAGGTTGACTTGCCGACGTTGGGCCGACCGACGACCGCCACGACAGGCATCACTTGCGACTCTTCGGCAGTCGCGATCTCAGTCATATTCGATTCGCTTAGGAGTCGTGAGCCGTCCGGCTGCGGTTGGTCATTCGCGGGGAGGGCGCCGATTTGATCTTCGGTGGCCCCGGCAAGGGTAGCCCGGTCAGAGCCTGCGCTGCGACCACATGATCGGCGAGCCGTTCCCGGACGACTTCGGTCCACTGTGCGACTTCCGGCTTACGGCGCGGCCAGGAAGATCGCGGTACGGTGAATGGCTCGCCATAGACAACACGGATTGGCCTGCGCAACCGAGGTACCTGATTCTTATGCTGCCCGGGTTCCCGGGTACCGAGGATCGCCACCGGCACAATCGGTGCCCCTGAGATCATCGCCAGATACGCGGCGCCGCCCTTCGCCCAAGCGACCTCGCCGCCAGTGCGCCCACCTTCGGGAAAGACGGCAAGCACCTTGTCAGCGCGTAGCACCTGAACTGCCCTCTTCATTGCCTGAGGATCGATCTCGCGACGGTTGAGCGATATCTGGCCTACGTGAATGAGGACCTGGCCGACCGCGCCGGTAAAGGCCTCCCGCTTCACCAAGGCAAACGTAAGTCGCCTGGTCAGTGCCACGAGGGCCGGCCCGTCCAACAATCCGATGTGGTTAGCCGCCAAGATCACCGGCCCTGAACGCGGCACGTGCCGACTACCGTGCACTTTCACTCGCCAGCCCAGGCGCAGTCCCAGCCGTACCAGCGGCCTGGTAAGCCGCAACACCCACTCCTTCGCGGCCGGGAGGTGATCGGTGTGCGGGAGATCGGGGCTAACCCCTTTGATCACGCCTGTCTCCACGGACGCGGACCGGAACGAATGCACAAATCGTCTCGATCACCTCCTCCAGGCTGAGGGATGTCGAATCGACCACGTGAACCCCAGGTGCCGCCGATTCGAACTCAGCAACCAAAGAATCGTCGCGATCACGACGAATCACCTGATCATGGACGTCATCTACGTCAACTTCGTGCTCACCGAGCTCAGCATGCCGACGCGCCACACGCGCGAGGGGATCGGCGACCAGCAGCACGCGTACGTCGGCGTCGGGCGCCACTACTGTGGTGATGTCCCGGCCCTCGGCGACGATGCCATCGACAGCATTCGCGATCAACATCTTCTGACGGGCTATCAGATCGGCGCGTACATCCAGGTTGGTGGCGATCGCGCTGACAGCCGTGGATACCTCAGGCGCGCGGATGGCGTCGGAGACGTCCACGCCATTGATCGCAATCGCGGGATCCCGCGGGTCCATATCGATCTCTATCGAGACACGGGTGAGCAACTCCGCAACGGCCTCCCGGTCCTCAAGGTCGACACCCTCTTCCAGGGCCAGCCAGGTCATCGCCCGGTACATCGCTCCGGTATCAAGAAACGCCAACCCCAGCCGGTCGGCCACTCCCCGCGCCGTGCTCGACTTGCCTGAACCGCTGGGGCCGTCTATAGCGATGACCAATGGCCGAGGCGAGCCGGTATTCGAACTCGACTTACTCGGATAGTGAAACTGATTGGTCATCGCTACCTCAGACACGCGCCTCAGAGTACCGGCCGCTTGCTACGAAACGGCCCAACCATGGGCCAACATCGTCTCAATCAGCGGATCTGCATGCTCCGGGGCTACCGATAAGGCGAGATAACCGATCTCGCGGACAGGGTCGTGCTCGATGGAAATGTCTTCGACATTCACTCCGGCAGCGCTCACATCTGCGAATAGCCGCGCCAACGCGCCTGGAGAGTCAGGAATGGCAACGACGATTTCGCTGTACCTGACTGGTGCTGCCCCATGCTTGCCGCCGATCTTGCGAGTGCCGGCGTTGCCGCGCTCCAGCTGGCTGCGCAGCTCGTCGGTAGTCGAGGCGGCCTCTACAGCCTTGATCAACAACCCCAGCTGATCTTGGACATCACGCAACTCCTCCAGCACAGCATTGGAGTTCGCGCCGAGAATCTGTTCCCAGAGCACTGGATCGCTGCCGGCAATGCGAGTCACATCGCGTAGTCCTTGCCCAGCGAGCATGAGATCTCGTTCCGGCACCTCTGTCAGATGTCCGGCGACCAGCACTGACATCAGGTGAGGAAGATGAGAGACCCGCGCCACCGCCGCGTCATGATCATCAACATCCATGATCACCTCCCTGGCCCGGCTCGCTCGGACGGCGGCCCGCACGCGTTCCACCGATTCGGGCGCCGACCGTCTATGCGGTGTCACGACCCAGGTGCGGTCGACGAACAGCTCAGCATGTGCGGTCATCGGCCCGGAGTGTTGAGAGCCGGCCATGGGATGCGAGCCGACATAACGGCCTAGATCAAGATCACGCTGCCACAGCGTGTCGAGGACTCCCGCCTTCACCGAGCCGACATCGGTGATCGTCGCATTGGGATAGATCTGCAGACTGTGTACCACCAGGTCAGCGATGGCGCCAGGTGGCACCGCGACTATGACAAGATCAACATCTACAGATATCGGCGGCTCGATCGTCCCGGCACCGAGCCCAGCCGCGACCCGGGCATGGCTGATCTTGTGATCACGCAAATGAACCTGGTAGCCGGCGGTCGAAAGGGCGCATCCTATTGAAGCGCCGATCAGTCCGGCCCCGATGATCACCGCGATAGGCGGTCTTGTCTCACTCACGCGTCGTTGCTGGCTTCGGATCCATCGGCGAGCAGAGCGGCAAGCCGAGCACCCTTGATGCGCCGGAACTTGCGTGGCATTGCCCGGGTGCGGTCCAAGACTGCGACCTCCAGAGCTTCCACGCCCAGCGATCGGGGTGCTGCGTTCGGACCTCCGTCGGCACCCAACGCGCGTACCGCGAGCTTCGCTGCTTCGGTAAGAGGAATGCCAGGGGCAAATCCACCAGTCACCACTTCGGCGATGGCGTCAGCAGATCCGCCCATGACGGCAAAGTCGGCTTCGTCGGCAACCGAACCGTCGTAAGTCAACCGGTAAATCTGGTCCTCCGCCGGCGTGGCGCCCAGCTCCGCCACCACAATCTCCACCTCGTACGGCTTGTCGCCACCAGAGGAGAAGATCGTGCCCAGCACCTGGGCATACATATTGGCCAGTCCACGCCCGGTCACATCGGTCCGGTCATAGGTGTAGCCGCGCACATCGGCGTAGCGAATGCCAGCTTGGCGCAGATTCTCGAACTCGTTGTATCGGCCGACGGCAGCGAAGGCGACGCGATCGTAGATCTCGCTGACCTTATGCAGCGCTTGGGAGCGGTTCTCAGCCACGAACAAGATCCCGTCGGCATAGTGCAACACGACCACCGATCGCCCTCTGGCAATGCCTTTGCGCGCATAGTCAGCCCGATCTTTCATCTGCTGCTCGGGCGCCACATAGAACGGCATGCTCATCGGAGCGTCCCCTCCCGAGGACAACGGATTTTACGCAAGTGGTGCTCCCGGTCCGTCCGGTCGCTCTGCGCGGCTTGCCATCAATTGGTCGATCAGCGCTGTGATCTGCTCATCGCCCAAGCGCTGCACGCCATCTTCGGTTGCGGCGAGCACAACTGGAAATATCTTCCGTGCCATGTCGGGTCCGCCAGTCGCTGAGTCGTCGTCGGCCGCGTCGTACAGCGCCTGGATCACGGCCAGTGCCGCCTCGTTGGCGTCAAAATCGGGGCGATAGAGCTTCTTGAGTGAGCCTCGTGCGAACACTGAGCCTGATCCAACCGAGAAGTAGGCGTGCTCCTCATAGCGGCCACCGGTGGCGTCATAGGAGAAGATCCGGCCCTCTCCCGTCGCTTCGTCCCAGCCGGCGAAGAGCGGGACCACCACCAGACCTTGCATGGCAAGTCCGAGATTCAGCCGGATCATGGTGGCCAGCCGGTTTGCCTTGCCGACAAGGGAAAGCGGCGCGCCCTCGATCTTCTCGTAGTGCTCCAGCTCGACCTGGAACAAACCCACTAGCTCGACCGCCAGCCCCGCTGCGCCGGCAATTCCAATGATCGAAAACTCATCTGCCGCGAACACCTTCTCGATATCGCGTTGCGCGATGATGTTGCCCATCGTGGCGCGCCGGTCGCCCGCCACCACTACCCCGCCAGGAAAGGTCGCCGCGACAATCGTCGTGCCGTGCGGCGTGAGGTCGCCGACTCCGGCGCCAGCGGCGCGAGAAGACGGCAATATGTCCGGAGCCACGCGCGAGGCGAAGTCGGTAAAGGATGAAGACCCGATACGGAAGAACTCAGAGGTCAGCTCAACGACATGTCGTCCGTCGCTCACTGGCCACCCTTCTGAACGAACGAGCGTACGAATTCCTCAGCGTTCACCTCGAGTACGTCGTCTATCTCATCCAGCAGCGAGTCCACCTCTGAGTCCAGTTCTGCCTTGTGCGCCGTATCTGTAGGGGCCAGCTCCTCGACCTCGCGATCGTCGACTCGCCGTGCCTTGCGTTGGCTCTGCTCTGACTCAGCCATACCTGCTCCTAGTCTGTGCTGCCTCCAGCCTAACCAACGCTGCCCACACGACACGTGTTTCCCGGCTCGGCGTATCGCGTCTGGCATGGGATCGTTAACGACCCAGCGCTGCGAAGAGTTCGGTGACCGAATCGCACTCCTCAATCAGCTGGCCGACCTGCTCCCGAGTGCCTCGCAAGGGGTCCAGCAAAGGCAACCGCTGCAGCGCCGGACGCTCAGGTACGTCGAAGATGACCGAGTCCCAGGAGGCGGCGACTACCGAGGATCCGAACTTCTCCATCACCCGGCCGCGGAAGTACGCGCGGGTGTCTTCAGGCGGCGAGGTACGAGCTCGTTCGATCTCCTCATTGTTCACGAGCCGCCGCATCTTGCCGTTGGACAGTAGGGCCCGGTAAAGGCTGCGCCGCGGGTCGACATCGGCATACTGCAAGTCGATGAGCGCCAGCTTGGGCGCGGACCAACTAAGCCCGTCGCGCTCCCGATAGGACTCCATCAGCTTCAATTTGGCCACCCAGTCGAGCTGATCGGCGAGGCTGAAGATGTCGGCTCGTAGCGCATCCAGGCAGTCCTGCCAGCGGCTGAAGATGTCCTTCGCCTCAATCCGAGCCGTCTCGGTGAGATCTCCGGCCACCTGCTCGTAGTGGTCGCGGCATGCGTCCAGATACACCTCTTGAAGGTCCAGCGCTGTGATGCTCGACCCCTCGCTCAAGTACAGCGGTTCGTGAACCGACAAGTCATGACTGACTGTCCGCATCGCCGAGACCGGGCCCTCTAACCGCACATCGCTGCCCAGCTCACCTGCCTCAATGACTCTGAGCACCCACGAAGCGGTGCCCACCTTGAGATAGGTGGAGATTTCCGAAAGGTTGGCGTCTCCGGTGATCACGTGCAACCTGCGATGTTTGCTCGCATCGGCGTGCGGTTCATCACGGGTGTTGATGATCGGTCGGTTGAGCGTGGTCTCCAGACCGACCTCTGCCTCGAAGAAGTCGGCTCGCTGACTGATCTGGAAGCCCGGTGTCTGGCTCGATTGGCCGAGGCCGACCCGGCCACCGCCGATGATCACCTGGCGGGAGACCAGGAATGCCGTGAATTGGGTGACGATCCGATCAAATGGGGTGCTGCGCTGGAGCAGATAGTTCTCGTGGGTCCCGTACGAGGCCCCCTTGCCGTCGGTGTTGTTCTTGTACAGCCGGACTGAGCGTCCTAGAGACTGAGTCGCGCGCTGAGCCGCGATCGCCATAACGGCTTCTCCGGCTTTGTCATAGCGCACGGCATCGAGCGCTGAAGTGACCTCGGGACTGGAATACTCCGGATGGGCGTGATCGACGTAGAGCCTCGCCCCATTGGTCAAGATCACATTCGCCATGCCGAGATCGGTGTCGGTCAGCTGGTCCGGGTGGGCGGCCGCCCGGGAGATCTCATATCCGCGGATATCGCGAAGCGGCGTCTCGGTCTCGTAGTCCCAGCCGGCCGGCTGGCCAGGTGCCGAGGCGCCGTACGCCTTGACGACATGATTGGACAACTGCATCGGATGCAGTTCTTCGTCGATGAACGCGTTGTTGAATCCGCCAGGCACTGCTGACGGCCCCGGTGCTAGGGCGCTGATGCCGTACTCGGTCTCGATGCCCATGATCCGAGCGTTCAGGCGCGCAGCCATCTCCGGGTTAGCCGTTGCCGACTCCTCGCGATTGGCTGTGGAAGGCATGGCCTCAGCGTAATGTGAGGATCATGCAGATCCTGCCAGCGATCGCTGTCGACGTAATCTGCATCCTGGTTTTCGCCATTCTCGGACGTAGTAGCCACCAGGAGACCACCGACCTGCTCGGCGTTGCCCACACCGCCTGGCCGTTTCTCGCCGGCGGGCTGATCGGCACCCTGATCGGGCGCACCTGGCGGCATCCATTCGCGCTGAAATCTGGTGTGGCAGTCTGGCTGGGCACCGTCGCAGGCGGCATGGTCTTGAGGGTGCTCACGGGTGCCGGCGTACAGCTGTCCTTCATCATCGTCGCGAGCTGTGTCCTCGCGCTGTTCCTGATTGGTTGGCGGGCCATCTTCCGGCTCGTCCAGCACGCCCGTTCCCGGGGCGAGGCCGCCCGAGAAGCGCCGCACGAGCAGGATCTGAGCACCTCCCGCTCACGTTCTTCCGGACAACCATGAGTGATCCCGGGAGCGGCTAGAAGAGACAGAGGATCCTTCCACTTGGCGTCAGTTACTAGCACGTGGCACCAGTTGCGACTGATGCCACGTGTCAGCAAGGGATGCCAAGTCGTGCGCAGCAGCCGCTGAGCCAGGACCTACAAGTACTGACCCGTATTCGACACCGTGTCGATGGATCGGCCTGGTTGCGTGCCCTGCTTGGAGGAGATGAGCGTCCGGATGAAGACGATCCGTTCACCCTTCTTGCCCGAGATCTTCGCCCAGTCATCCGGGTTGGTGGTGTTGGGGAGATCCTCGTTCTCGGCAAACTCATCCAGGCAGGCCTGCAGCAGGTGGCCGATCCGCAGGCCGCGTACCGCCGTCTCCAGGAAGTCCTTGATCGCCATCTTCTTGGCACGATCAACGATGTTCTGGATCATCGCTCCTGAGTTGAAGTCCTTGAAGTAGAGGACTTCCTTGTCTCCACCGGCGTAGGTGACTTCCAGGAACTGATTCTCTTCGGATTCCTCGTACATCCGGCCGACCGTGCGATCGATCATGGCCTGTACGCAGGTCTGCGGATCTCGATCGAATTCGGCAAGATCCTCCGGATGCAACGGCAGCGTCGGAGTGAGGTACTTGCTGAAGATTTCCCGAGCAGCCTCGGCATCGGGCCGCTCGATCTTGATCTTCACGTCCAGGCGGCCGGGTCGCAGGATCGCCGGATCAATCATGTCCTCGCGGTTGGAGGCACCAATGATGATCACGTTGTCCAGACCCTCGACGCCATCGATCTCGCTCAACAGCTGCGGCACGATGGTGTTCTCCACATCGGAGGAGACACCCGATCCGCGGGTTCTGAACAGCGAGTCCATCTCGTCGAAGAAGACGATCACCGGCATACCATCGGTTGCCTTGTCGCGGGCCCGCTGGAAGACCAGCCGAATGTGCCGCTCGGTCTCACCGACGTACTTGTTGAGCAGCTCGGGGCCCTTGATATTAAGGAAGAAGCTGCGTCCTTCCTCACCGGTCCGCTCGGTAACCTTCTTCGCCAATGAGTTGGCGACAGCTTTAGCGATCAAGGTCTTGCCACAGCCAGGCGGCCCATAGAGCAAGATTCCCTTGGGTGCCTTGAGCTCGTGCTCATCGAAGAGCTCCTTGTGCAGGAAGGGCAGTTCGACTGCGTCGCGGATTGCCTCGATCTGATTGCCCAAGCCACCGATCAATGAGTAGTCGATGTCGGGAACCTCCTCGAGCACCAGTTCCTCGACATCCAGCTTCGGAATCCGCTCGTACGCGAAGTGCACTCGACGGTCGATCAACAACGAGTCGCCAGAGCGTAGGTGCTGATCACGCAGGCGGAACGCGAGCCGAACGACGCTTTCCTCATCGCCGTGCCCGATCACTAGCGCTCGGTCGCCGCCCTCCAGCAGCTCCTTGAGCAACACGACTTCGCCGACCTCGTCGAACTGGAGAACCTTGACGACGTTCATCGCCTCGTTGACCATCACCTCCTTGCCAGGTGACAGCGCCTCAAGATCAACATCGGGGCTTACGCTGACCCGCATCTTGCGGCCAGACGTATAGATGTCGGCAGTGTGATCTTCATGTCCGGCGAGAAAGACGGCAAAGGTAGCCGGAGGCTGCGCCAGCCGATCAACCTCGCTCTTCAGCGACACGATTTGATCTCGCGCCTCCCGCAGCGTGGCGGCAAGGCGCTCATTGTTAGAGGCGGCAGTCCTGGCGTCAGAACGCGCATCGGCCAGGCGCCGTTCGAGCATTGCAATGTCATGGGGATGGGAGGAAACCCGTTCACGGAGCCGATCGATCTCATCTCTGAGCGCACCAATCTGAGCTATCAAAGATTCGCGGTCCTCATACGCCCCGCGATCGTGGATAGATCCGGTCATGACACACCTCCTGTCAAGACCCTACCCGGGCAGGCTGTGCGGTCCCTTGTAATCATCGCCGTACGCGCCGGGCGCTGGGCGACGTTTGCGTAACGGTGCTGTGAACCCTGATGCCATACGCCGTGCAGTGATCACGAATCCAGTGTGGCCAACCATGGTATGCCTTGGACGCACGGCAAGTCCCTCCACGTGCCAGCCTCTGATCAACGACTCAGTCGCCTCCGGTTCGGTGAAGCCGGTGTGGACCCGTAGCGTCTCCACTGTCTGGGCAAGTTGGGTCGTGGTTGTGACGTACGCGCAGAACACCCCGCCGGGAACCAGCACCTCGGCCAACGCGGTCACGCACTGCCAGGGAGCAAGCATGTCCAGAACCACCCGGTCCAGCGGTTCGTCGGTCAGCGACTCCGGCACATCGCCGACTCGGAGATCCCAGTTGGACGGGCTGGCGCCGAAGAAGTTCTCCACGTTTTTCCGGGCCAAGTTGGCAAAGTCTTCACGCCGCTCGTAAGACGTCAGGTGCCCGCCCGGTCCGAGCGCCCGGAGCAGGGTGCAGGTCAAGGCTCCAGATCCGGCGCCGGCCTCGAGCACCCGGGCGCCCGGAAAGATGTCGGCACTCATCAGGATCTGCGCCGCGTCCTTGGGGTAGATCACTGCCGCACCGCGCGGCATGGTGACGGTGAACTCATTGAGCAGCGGCCGCATGGCGAGGAATGAGGTGCCACCGGCCGAGGTCACGACGATCCCTTCAGGCTGGGAGATCAGCTCATCGTGGCGGACCGGACCCTTGGCGGTATGGAATTGGCCACCTACGGCCAGTACCACGGAATGCCGGCGGCCCTTCGGGTCGGTCAGGGTAACCCGCTCCCCCGCCGCAAACGGCCCCCTGCGGACACCGGAGAGCTGCGCGTGCTCAGGCATTGCTGATGCCGAAGAATCCAAGCTGCCAGCCTGGGCCGAAAGAGGCGGCAGACATGCCAATGCCCCGGCGTACATAGAAATGCTCGTCCGACTGACTGATCGGCAGCATAGTCAGATCGACGGCAGCCTGCTTCTGGAGCAAGGCAAGCAGCCGGTTCGCGCTCGCGCTGTCGGTGGTGGCACGGAACTCGGTCTCAATGGCGTTCAAAGTCGAGTCGGATGCCGGCAGTGGCGCATCCAGATAAGGCTGCAGCCACGCCAAGGCAGTCGCCGTCCATGCTTTCCGGTCGACCAGATTCAGATCCGCGTTCAAATCGCCAGGTCTGAGCTGAACACTCAGCCCGCCGGTGTTTTCCAGCCGGCCGCGCATCTGCACTGCCAGGTCCTGGGCATTCGGCATTGAGGTGTCGTAGCCCAGTGTCAGATTGATGCGACTCTTCCACGTCACCTTGGGCTTCGCTCTCCCGCCCAGCGGGAATGCCGTGGAATGCCCCTCCACGCCGGTAGGAACGATGGAATCCGACGTGCGATCACCCTGCAAGGCAACCGCAACCGCCTGCCGCAGCCCCTTATTCAATCGCATGCTTGATGTCGGCGACCATGCCAGCTGCAGCACCCTGGCACCACCCAGCACGCCCTCGGTAAAGCCGTTCACGGTCACATGATCGGGACTCAGTCGCACTTGCTGGTTGAGTCGGGTAACGGCTGGTGTGTCCAGGCCCCGCCAGACCACGTCAACTGCTCCTCGCGTCATGGCGTCCTCGATTGTCGGTGAATCCGCGACACTGCGGTACACCAGAGCCGGAAGCCGCGCCGGGTTACGCCCTACGTAAGCGTCGTACCGACTGAGCTGCAGCTGGCTGCCGGTGTACTTGGTGACTAGGAAGGGACCCGATCCGATGATTGGATCATTCGGATCCTGCACCCGGTCGGCGTCGTAAACCTCCTCGTCGACGATCGACGCCGCCGGAGAGGCTAGCGCCCATCCGAACTGGGTATCGGTCCTGCTCAGCACGAACCGTACGGTCTTTTGATCCGGCGTCTGGACCCTGCGCAGTGAGGACAGCGCCGCCGCCGAAGAGCCCGAGACATTGAGGCGAGCAGCCCGCTCGATGCTGAACTTCACATCGCTGGAGGTCAGTGGATGCCCGTTGTGGAATGCCAGGTCGTCGTTGAGCGTGCAGGTGTAGATGTTGGCGGCCGTGAACAGGCAGTCACGTGCCGCATCTGGCTTCAGAGCCGATCCGCCTGGATCGGCCGTCATCAGGCGCTGAAAGACGTTGAGGGCTAGCACCGTCGAAGCGGCATCAGTAATAGCCGCCGGGTCGGTGACCCGGATTTGATCGGTTGACATCACCGTGAAGGGTCGAGGGGTCGAAGTCGCCGTCGGAGTCGGCGCCGGGCTATCTCCAGGGGTTCGGCAACCAGTCAGGAGCAACAGCAGAGCAGTAACGGCCAATATGAGTACGCGCCCGAAACGTCCCCCAGGGCACACCTCGACAGGCTCAGTGCGCATCGACAGCATTGAACTGCTCCAGCATGTGCGCTACAGATGCGGCGTCTAGCTCAGCCAGCGAAGATACCTGAAGCCGCCGCGGGGCCTTCGGTATCTCTACTCGGTTGGGTATGGCGAGCACCAGAGCGCCCGCTGCGTTCCCAGCCCGGCAGCCGGTCTCGGAGTCTTCCAAGACGACGCAGTGTCGGGCTGACACGCCGAGCGCCGTACACGCCTTCTCGTACGGCTCCGGATGCGGCTTGCCACGGTTCACTTCATCGCCGGCAACCGAGACCTGAAATGTGCCCTCAGGAAGCTGGCTGAGCGCCGCATCCAACAGCACCCGGTACGACGCCGACACCAAAGCGCAGGGTACCCGAGCCTCCTCGAAAGACTTGAGCAATTCGATCGCCCCCGGGCGCCACACAATGGGATTGCTCTGGACGTGATCAACCACTGCAGTCAAAAGTTGATCAACGACCCACTCCGGGCTCAAGTCGGTACGGCCAATGGCATTCAGGATGTAGGAGCCGGAATCCAGCAGCGAGTTGCCCACCAGCTGTTCGGCATCTTCGTCGGACCAGGTGCCGCCGAGCCGGCTTATCAGGTTGTACTCAGACGCGATCCAGAGCTCCTCGGTGTCGGCCAGCGTGCCGTCGAAATCCCATAGCGCGGCGGCTAGCGTGGTGGTTGTCGTGTCGCTCATGGCGCGGCCATTCTTCCTCACGGTCCGGCAGATTCGCGAACTCGCTCATGATGATCATGATGCCGGGCACGACCTCCCACGCCGACTCCCTTCCCCAGGCGCTGGGTCTGCACAGATTATTGACGGTCTGCATACGTTGCAAACTGTGCAGACCGCATGCAACCTACGTGAACGTAGGTCCCGACACCGGTCAGCGGGCGTTGAAGTACTTCGCCTCTGGATGGTGCACGATCATTGCATCGGTGGACTGCTCAGGATGCAGCTGGAGCTCCTCTGACAGCTCGACGCCAATCCGCTCAGGACGAAGCAGCGCCATCAGCTTGCGCCGGTCATCCAGCTCAGGGCATGCCGGGTAGCCGAAGGAGTAGCGCGATCCGCGATATGCCTGATCGCGAATCATGTCCTCCATCGGCCCATCATCGGCCGTGAAGCCTAGGTCGGCTCGGATCCGGGCGTGCCACATCTCGGCCAATGCCTCGGTCAGCTGAACGCTGAGCCCGTGCAGCTCGAGATAGTCCCGGTAGGCGTTCTGCTCGAACAGGCTCGCGGTCACCTTCGAGACCTGCGAGCCCATGGTGACCAAATGGAAAGCCACCACGTCAGGGCCCTTGGCAGCAGCCAGCTCACGATCACGGAAGAAGTCGGCCAGGCAGAGAAAACGTCCGCGGGTCTGCCGCGGGAAGCTGTAGCGCAGCAGCTCGGCGGCCGGATCGGAGGGATCTGCGCCGAGCTGGAGGACCACGAGGTCGTTGCCGTCGCTGTAGCACGGCCAGTAGCCGTAAATGACAGCGAATTCAGCGATGCCGTCGGTCTGGATCCGGTCCAGCCACATCCTCAGCCGGGGCCGGCCTTCCGCCTCCATCAGATCCTCGTAGGACGGACCGCTACGCGATCCCTTGAGGCCCCACTGGCCCATGAATGTCGCGCGCTCATCCAGACAGGCCGCGACATCGGCGAGTGAAATGCCCTTGATGATCCGATCGCCCCAGAACGGCGGTGTCGGTACGTCAATGTCGACCGCGACATCGGAGCGCCGCGTCACCTCGGTCTCGACGCGATCTTCGACGATAGTGCCGCCCCGAGCCTTGACACGCCGCTCGCGTGGTGCTGGCAGCGCAGCTCCCTCCTCACCGCGTTTGACCGCCATCAGTGCATCCATCAGTCGGAGCCCTTCGAAGGCGTCTCGGGCATAGCGAACCTCGCCGGCGAAGATCTGACGAAGATCTTGCTCCACGTACGCCCGAGTCAGCGCCGCCCCGCCGAGGAAGACCGGATACGCCGTAGCAATGCCACGCTTGTTGAGCTCCTCCAGGTTCTCCTTCATCACCACGGTGGACTTCACCAGCAGCCCTGACATGCCGATGGCATCGGCGTGATGCTCTTCTGCGGCGTCGATGATCGTGCTGATCGGCTGCTTGATGCCCAGATTCACCACGGTGTAGCCGTTGTTGGTCAAGATGATGTCGACCAGGTTCTTGCCGATGTCGTGCACGTCGCCTTTGACCGTCGCCAGCACGATGGTGCCCTTGCCGCGAGCATCAGTCTTTTCCAGATACGGCTCCAGATAGGCGACCGCCCCTTTCATCACCTCTGCGGACTGCAGCACAAACGGCAGCTGCATCTGACCAGACCCGAAGAGCTCACCAACGACCCGCATACCCGCCAGCAGATCGGTGTTGATGATCTCCATTGCCGGCTTGCCATCCGCCATCGCGATTTCAAGATCATCCGACAAACCCTTGCCCTCACCGTCGATGATGCGGCGTTGCAGCCGTTCACCCACGGGCAACTTGAGCAGTTCGGCGGCACGTTCGGCCTTTGTGTCGGCGGTGGTGACTCCTTCGAAGAGCTCCAAGAAGCGTTGCAGCGGATCGTAGGCGGGCTCGGTCGCCGTAGCCGGTCTCCGCCGGTCGTAAACCATGTCGAGCGCCACTTCCCGTTGCTCGTCAGGGATCCGCGCCATGGGAATGATCTTGGCTGCGTGCACGATAGCGGAGTCCAGGCCGGCCCCAATGCACTCATTGAGAAACACCGAGTTGAGCACCACCCGTGCCGCTGGGCTGAGACCGAAGGAGACGTTCGACACACCGAGCGTCGTCTGCACATCTGGGAAGAGCCGCTTCAGCTCGCGGATGGCCTCCATGGTCTCGATGCCGTCCCGGCGCGTTTCTTCCTGTCCGGTGGCGATGGGGAAGGTCAGGCAGTCGATGATGATGTCGCTCTGCCGTAGGCCCCACTTCTCAGTGATCTCGGCGATCGCCCGCTGCGCGACCCGTACCTTCCACTCCGCCGTACGGGCCTGGCCTTCCTCGTCGATGGTCAACACGATCACCGCCGCGCCATGCTCGGCGACCAGATTCATCACGCGAGTGAATCGAGAGTCGGGCCCATCGCCGTCCTCGTAGTTGGCGGAGTTGATCACCGCGCGTCCGCCGAGACACTCCAGGCCGGCTTGCAATACCGCCGGTTCGGTGGAGTCCAGCACGATGGGCAGCGTGGAGGCGGTCGCCAGCCGGAAGGCCAGCGCTCGCATGTCAGCGACGCCGTCTCGGCCTACGTAGTCGATATTGAGATCGAGCATGTGGGCGCCGTCGCGAATCTGCGATCGTGCGATGTCCACGCAATCGTCCCAGCGCTCGG
>Ga0075425_100003015_pt1 | contig 16984 bp, 15 predicted proteins | sample SoiMethybrSBSTD4_FD_75300 | JGI IMG/M metagenome (GOLD analysis project Ga0075425, IMG submission 75300) | Bulk soil microbial communities from a Populus tree surrounding site in Tennessee, USA - Soil MetaG P. TD hybrid SBSTD4 | ecosystem: Environmental > Terrestrial > Soil > Tree plantation... | reverse complement strand
GCGAAGCGCTCCGCGGCTTTGGGATCAAGCGCCAGTGCCGCGGCGAAGAACAAATGTTGGAGAGCCATTGCTAGAGCCTCCTCACCATGAACATGAACACGGGAATCGAGATGCAACTGAGCACGCCGGCGACGGCGAATCCCATCGGCAATCCGAAGCGCTGGCCGATCTCGCCGACGAGGAGCGAGCCGACGCCGATGCCGGTGTCGAACGCCCACACCATGCTGCCGAACGTGCGCGCGCGCCGTGCCGGATCGGTCTTGTTCAGCATGAACGTGACGAACGCCGGATACACCCAGCCGAAGCCGGCGCCGAAGATGAAGGCCGACAGCATCATCTGCCATCGCGTGTGTGCGAAGACGAGCACGGCGAATGCGACCGGCACGAGGGAGAACGCGGGATAGAGAATGCGGATGGGGCCGAGGCGATCGGCGAGATGCGCGGTGGTGATGCGGACGATGATCATCGACGCCGCCAACGTCGTCAGATAGATCGACGCGGGCGAGACGTGCCGCTCGACTGCGTAGATCGCCGCATACGACGTGATGCCGCCGTAGCCGAACGCGATCATCGTCATCGACAGCGCCGTGCGCGTGACCCTCCAGTCCCACGCTTCGCCAATCGTCAACGTCGTGTGCGCGCTGCGCGGCATGTCGACGACCGGCAGCAGCACGCCGCCGATCGCCATGAGCGCCGATAACACCGCCAGCTCGACGCAGAGCGACATCCATCCGCCGACGTGAAAGACCACCAGTCCGACTGCGGGCGCGATCGTGACCGCGCTCGTACTCGCCAGTCCCCAGTACGCCATCCCCTGCGCGCGCCGCGACTCGGGGATCATCTCGCTCATGATCGCGGAGCTCGACGCGAGAATCGCCGACCAGATCGCGCCGTGAATCGCGCCGACGACGAGCAGCAGCGGCAGAACCGTGATCATTCCGTATGCCAACGAGAAGGCGATAAACGCGATCGACGCGATGATGAGCGCGCGCCGCCGCCCGACGTGATCGGCGATCGTTCCCATCACCGGCGCCGCGAACGCGCTCGCGAAGGTGTATGCCGCGAGGAACCATCCCGCCTGCGCCGTCGATCCGTGAAGCTGCAGGATGCGGAACGGAATGACCGGCAAGAGCTGAAACGCGGAGAAGAAGGCGACGAAGGCGAAGGTCCACAGTCCCGCGAAGCGCGCAGTGAAAAGCGTGTCGGAAGGAGCGTCGGCGCGGACCGTCATTAAGGGGCGGGATTGTAAGCGAGCCTCACCGCGTTGTCCGGCAACGAATGAGAGTCAAACGAGCCGCCAAATACGGCTTCTGTTCCGGCGTTCGCATCGCTGATCTGAAAGTGAAGCGCTTCGCTGCTGCAGGCGGTCGCGGCGCGATCCTCGGCCAAGTCGTCCACAACGAGCGCGTCGTCGAAGAGATGGAAAACCTCGGCGTGCGGACGGTCGATGAGATCGCGGCAGTCGAAGAGCCGACGATCGTTTTCTCCGCGCATGGCGTGCCGCCGTCGTTTCACTCCGACGCGAAGTCGCGCGGGCTGAACGTCCTCGACACGACGTGCAAGTTCGTCTACGACATCCATCGCGAGTCGAAGGACGCGCTCACGGCCGGCTATCACCTCGTCTTCATCGGCGATCCCAATCATCGCGAGGTGATCGGCTACACGCACGATCTCGATCCGTCCGTTTACGACATCGTCTTGCGAATCTCCGACGTGGAGAAGATCGACTGGACGAAGTGGGACAAAGTCAAAGTCTTCTACCAGACGACCTTGAACGCTGCGGAGTTCGAAGATGTCGTGAAGCGCATCGAGCAGTTTTCGAAACGCGTCGATCGCGCGGACACGATCTGCTACGCGACGAAAGAGAACCAGGACGCGGCGCGCGAGCTGGCGGCTGATCCGGAGATCGACGTCATCGTCGTGATCGGCGGACGCAAGAGCGCGAACACGAAACATCTGTGGGAGATCTGCCGCGAGGCCAAGCCTGCGTATCTCGTTCAAGGGGCGGACGACGTCGATCCGTCGTGGTTCTCTACTGCGCGTGTCGTTGGTGTGACGGCTGGATCATCGACGCCCGACTACGTCATTGATGAGGTCGAAGAGCGGATTAGCGCGTTGTGATCGGCTGTTCTTTCAGCGAATGAAGCTGCTCCGCACACTTCTGCTCGGTTTGACGGTCGCAGGCGCCGCGCTGGCATCGCACGCGGCGGAGCTGAACTGCGCGACCGCCGCATCGAACATCGAAGACTTCAAGTACACGTGGCATCTGCGCGGCGCGACCGGCTGGCTCGCCGGCTTCATCTTCCCGAACAAGGGCGTCGGCGATCTCAAGACGACGTTTCCGAAGGCGGGCGAGCACGAGATCTCCAGCCAGTTGATGATGACGTCGACCGACAAGAGCGGCTTCTACGTCTACGAATCGCAAATGGATGAATCGGCGTCGAAGACGCTGATGACGTATCACGGCTACGCGTGGGGGAAGAAAGCGCGCAAAGAGCGCACGGTCTTCGACTACGTCAAACGATTGATGCGCATTCATCGCGAGACGACGGAGAAAGTCGAAGATCGCGTGAAGCTGATTCCGGCGGACGAGCTGCGCGACGCCAGCCTGCGCGACGTTCTCACCGCGATCTACTACTTGCGCGAGCACGCCACGGAGATCAAGTCGGGATTCACGACCACCATCTTCTCTGACGGCAAGCCGTACAGCGTCGTCTTTCGTCCGATCGAGCGGGCGTCGTTCACGATGAACGGCCGGAAGATCTCCGGACTCGGATTCGAGATCGCCGACGCGCCGGGCGGACGGAAATGGGAGGGGGGCGTGCGCGTCTGGATCTCGGAAGACGAGCGGCGCATTCCGTTCCGTATCGAGATCAGCGAGAGCATCGCCTCGATGCAGCTCGATCTGACTTCAGTCGACGCGTGCGGTTTCATGGGTCGCGCGGCCGGCGTCGCCGCCACCGGCACGGCGCGCTAAGTCGTTCGCGCTTCGGCGGGGATGCCGAGGCCGCAGAAGAGGCCGACGAGATCGAGAAGCTCGGCGACGTGGAAGGGCTTCTCCAGAATCACCGCCGGATTGAGATCGGGCTCGCTCGCTTCGATCTTGTACGCGGAGATCACGATCACCGGCATGTCTTTCTTGCTGCTGCGGAACCACCGCAGCCATTCGCGGCCGTCCATGCGGGGCATGGCCAGGTCGAGGATGACGAGAAGGATGTCGGGATTCTCCTCGACGATCGGAATCGCGGCGCTGCCGTCGTTGGCGATGAGCACTTCGAATCCGTAAGGGGAGAGGAGATCGCGATACGACATCAGCAGCTTCGCGTCATCATCGATGACGAGCAGCTTGCGCTGCTTATTTGGGACTCTCCGGGCGCGAATGCTCATGAACTCCAACTCGCGGTGCAAATGGCGTGCGCAGCAGCGTGAACCTCGAAGAATCATAGCGTAGCGGCAGGAGCCGCCCCTTCTCGACGGCCACGTCGCGTGGTAGCTCGACGGTCAACGTGATGACGCCGGAAATGAAGCCGCGCGCGAGCCAGCGCCCTTCGCGAAACGACGCCTCTTCGATGCCGAAGATGAAGTCGGAGTCTTCCCCGGCCTGCGCGATGGCGAAGTCGGACGGACGCGCCAGCGCGATCCCTTCGCCTTCGAATGCCGTCGCGTTCCACGTTCCGATCGGCGACTCCGCTTCGCCGTTCTTGATGACGATCGGAATCACGTTCACGGCGCCCGTCGAGATCGCGGACGCCACGCTGTTCGGCCGCGCATAAACGTGCGCTGCGCTGCCTTCCTGCACGACATGGCCGTCGTCGAGCACGACGACGCGATCGGTATATCCGAGCTCCGCGATCGACGACGTCGCGCCGATCACCGTCGTTCCCATCACGCGCAGCGTGCGATACCACTCGTCGGCGAGATCGCTCGCGTCGCGCAGCAGCTTGTCGGCGATCAAGATTGCCGGCTTGCGCAGCTCGATGCTCGCGAGGTGGAGGCGCGCGCGCTCGTGATCGGAGAGCGTGGCGATGCGGCGGGCCATGAGATCGTCGATGTGCCACTTCGACGCGGCGAGCTTCAGCTCGTGATGCCGGTCGATGCGATCGAGGGTGCGCGAGCGGACGGCGTTGACGAGCGCGTGCTCGACGGACCATCGCGTGGGAGCCGCGATGTCAGCGGTGACATAGAGGAGCGGGCGACGCGATGGCGGCAGTTTCGTGACGTCGTGCGGGCCGATGTGGACGGTGCCTTGCGGTTTTTGTTCGCCGGCGATGAGGCGAAGGAGCGTGGAGGTGCCGCAGGCGGGGGGGCCGATTAGGGCGGTGTGCGTTGATCGGGCGAACGTCAGCGAGAGGTTTTCGGTGTGGATCGCGACGTCGAGCACGTTGCGATTCTAGTCTCGCGGGTTTGCGCGGCTTCGCCGCGCTGGGCGGACGAGGGCGTCCGCCCCTCCGAGTTGGGCGTTACTGCTGGCGGCGCTGGTTGCGGCGCATCATCGGTTCGTCGCCGAGGGCGTCGAGCTTCGCGCGCATGCGGTTCCACTGCTGGTCGTTCAGCACGCTGCGCATGTCGATGAACATCATCAGCTCGCGCTCGAACTTCCGTCCGCGCGCCTCGTTGAGACGCGCGGCGATGGCGCGGATCGCGCCGCGATTGAGCGTCGGTTGATCGAGCTCGCCGCGCAGTGCGATGGCCTGCTTGTCGATCTCCGCTTTGACGTCGATGAGATCCGCCGCGGACGTGCGCCAGATCTGATCGAGCTTCATCTGCTGCTCTTCGGTGAGCTGCAGCGACTGCGCGACTTCAGGACGCCGCCACCACTTGCCCGGTGGCAACTGCTGCGCGAATGCGGTCGTGGCGATGAGAACGAACAGCGCTGCCAATGCGATTCGTCGCGTCATCACAATTCATCCTCGTCGTTGTTGCCGACCCACGACTCCCACTGCACGACGGAGTGGAGCTCGCTCAACTGATCCGACGACTCCCACGGATCCTCCGTGCTCTTGATCATCGTTTGCGCAGGCGGCTGGTTAATCGTGATGGGCGGCTGTGGCGTCACACGGAGGCTCTGATACATCACCGCGCCGCCGAGAAAGAACGCGAACGCCGCGGTGGCGGCGATGCGCAGCGTCCGCACGACGCGCTTCGTCTCGACGCGCTGCTTGTCGATGCCGCGCATGATCAGGTGGCGCTGGCGCGACCAGAACGTCTCCGGGCGTTCCGTCTCGCACGCTGCGACGTCGCGCAGTTTTCGCTCGAGGCGCTCGTAGCGCGCGGCGCACTCGCTGCACTCGGCGAGGTGCATCATCACCGGCATCGATGCGCCCGGCTCGAGGTAATACGTCTCGAGCAGATCGGCTTCACTGTAATGAGTCTTCATCGTTCTTGTTTCTCCAGGGAGAGAGCTCTTTGCGAATCTTATGAATGGCGCGGAAGAGGTGCGCCCGCACCGTCCCCGCTCGTAGTCCGAGATTCTCTGCGATCTGTTCGAGCGAGAGATTCTCGTAATGTCGTAGTCGAAAAATCGTTTTCTGCTGCGCGGACAGCGTGCGCTCCGCGCGATGGATGGCCACACGCAACTGCGACGCCATGAACTGCCGCTCCGGATCGGGACGATCGTCGACCGGCTCGAAGAGGATCTCGTCTTCGCCGTCGTCGCGCGCGGAGAAGAGGCTCACGAACTTGCGCCGGCGCAGCGCGTCGCGCGATCGGTTGATGGCGATGCGCGTCAGCCATGTCTCGAGCTCGGCGCGCCGCTCGAACTTCGCGAGATTCGCGTACGCCTGAATGAACGTGTCCTGCGTGATGGTGTCCGCTTCGGTCTCGTCGCGGACGATGGCCAGGGCGACGCGGAAGATTTTTCGCTGGAAGCGCTCGACGATGACCGCGTAGGCATTGCCGTCGCCGCCGAGGGTGCGTGCGATCAGCTCGTGGTCGGTCGGTGCTGTGTCGGTCTCGCTCAAGCGAAAAAGCGCGACGTTGCTCACAGGAATCGGACGCTCGTCGGACATTTCCGTTTACATCCAGCATCCAGTGGAGGATAGGCGCCCTCGCCTGTCCCTCCGGGTAGGGCGGGCGGACAGGCGAGGGCGCCTATCCTCCACTGGAAACGTCAGTACAGCAGATATTTTGCACGCCTGGCGGCGAATTCGCGCTCGTCGGCTGCGTAAAGTGCCGTGATCTCCTGGAGCGGGCTCGCTTTGCGGATTGCCTCCAGCACTGCAGGTTTCTTCAGCAGAGCGGCCATTTTGTCGACGTCGAACTTCTCGCCGTACAGCCGGCGAAGCGTCGTCGCCAGCGCGATTCCCAGCTCCACCGGCTTCAGTTTCGTCCGGTCGGTGATGATGAAGCGGACGCCGCCGCATGACTCTCCTTTAAATACGCTCGCGTCAGGCGTGAAGCGGATCGGCTCGACGCGCACGCCCGGAAGCTGCAACTCGCGCACGAGCCGATCGGGATCGATGTACGGCGCGCCGGCGATCTCGAACGGGGTGCCGGTGCCGCGGCCGACGCTGATCGCCGACTCGACGAGCCCGAGTCCCGGATAGAGCGCGGCGGCGTTGAGGCTGCGCATGTTCGGCGACGTGTTGATCCAAGGCAGCCCTGCGTCGTCCTGCCACATCTCGCGCTTCCATCCGCGCAGTTTCACCACTTCGAGATCGCAGTCGATGTGGCGCTCGTCGTTGAACATGCGCGCCATCTCGCCCGCCGTCATTCCATGTCGAACGACGATCGGATGAAAGGCAATGAACGACGACTCTCCTTCGGCGATCGGTCCTTCGAACTCTGCGCCGCCGATCGGATTCACGCGATCGAGCACGATGAACTTTTTCTTCTCCTCGGCCGCCGCTTCCATCGCCAGTCCCATCGTCGAAAAGTAGGTGTAGAAGCGGGCGCCGATGTCCTGAATGTCGAACACGAGCGCGTCGATGTTCGCGAGCTGCTCCGGCGCCGGTCTCCGCCGCTCGCCGTAGAGGCTGTAGATGGGGAGTCCGCTGATCGGATCGGTCGTGTCGCCGATCTTCTCGTCCACTGCTCCGCGGATCCCGTGCTCAGGACTGAAGAGTGAAACGACTGTTACATTCGGCAGGCTGCGAAGCAGATCGATCGTCGGATTGCCGGAGCGATCGATGCCGGTGTGATTCGTGATCAATCCGATGCGCAGACCATTCAGCTCGCCGTGCAACGCATCAATTCCGTTCTGCACGTTGGCGCCGCGAGTGATGAAACCGACGCGCTGCGGCGGCCCACTGCGTTTGGTGATACCGGCCCAGCGCGCCACTTCTGTTCCCAGGTCGCGCTGCAGGGCGAGAACGTCGCCTTTGCCGTCGGGATGCACGCGATTGGAGAGGAAGACGTAGAACGTGTTCGACGATGGATCGATCCACATCATCCCGCCGGTGAATCCGGTGTGTCCGTAGCCGCCGATGGGAAAGAGATCACCGCGCGGACGCGAGTAGCCGGAGTCGTAGTCGAATCCGCCGGCTCTTCGTACCGCCACATTCGCTGGCGAGACGACACTCGTCAACATCTTGACGGTTTCGGGTTTGAGGATCGGCGCGCCGCCGTGCAAGAGACATCGCGCGTATTTCGCGAGATCGCGTGCAGTGGTGAAGAGTCCTGCGTGTCCCGCGACGCCGCCCATGCGACGGGCGGTGGGATCGTGCACGACGCCGCGAAGCATGACGCCGTCCGTCATCTCTGTTGGAGCGATGCGCGCTTTCGCCGGCGGCAGAAATCGCGTGTCCTTCATCCCCAACTTCTCGAACACCTCGCGCCGCGCGAACTCGTCGAGCGGCATCCCGCTCACTCGTCGCACGATCTCGCCGAGGAGCTCGAAGTTGATGTCGGAGTAACGGAAGATGAAGCCGGGGCGGTTGAGCGGCATCTCCAGCGTCGCGCGGCGTATGCCTTCGTCGTAGCCGGACCACTTCTCCTTCAAGTCGAGATCGGGACGGAGTCCGGACGTGTGCGTGAGCAAATGACGGATCGTCACTTCGTCGCGCCAGCCGCCGCGGAACTCGGGGAGGTACTTCGACACCGGATCGTCGAGAGCGATCTTGCCGCGCTCGATGAGAATCCAGATCGACGGCGTTGTCGCCGCCACCTTCGTGATCGAGGCCGCATCGAAGATCGTCTCCTCCGTCATCTTCTCGACGCGCGGCACGAGCGCGCGATTGCCGTACGCGCGATGAACGGCATGGCCGTTGTGCTCGGCCCACAACACGCCGCCGGGAAGCTTGTGCTGCGCGATGGCGGTGTTGATCGCGTGATCGATGGCGATGGCGGCGAGAAGGTGGATCACTGCGTGATTCCGAACCCTCGCTGATAGAAGCTGGGAATCGTGACCGGCAGATGTCCGGTGAACTTCGTCTCGCCGAAGAGCGCGCGGCCCACCGCGGCCTGCAGAACCGGCTGCCGACCGTATGCACAAATGTATGTCGGCAGCGAGGGCACTTCGCGCAGCAGATACGGCGTGCCGAACGAGACGCCGATCTTGCGCACGTTCATCGACGCGAGCTGCGCGATCGCTTGTCGCGCGACCTCCGGGACGGCGATCGTTCCGGCGCCGGAGCGCACGCGCACGGCGAGCGCGATCAGCACCACGTCCGCATTCCTGGCCGCTTCGATTGCGGGCTTCGGATCCCACGAATGCGCGTCGAGCATCACGACCTGCGGCTCATGGCTCAGCCGCGCGCGCAGATCGCGGTCCAACTCCGCGAGCGGATTCGACGACTCGTTGAAGTCGCTGATCACCAGCTCGAGGACGCGCGCGTCTTTCTTCAGCGGCAGCGCGCCCTCTTCGTAGCGCACCAGCGTCAGCGCCTTCGTGGCGATCTCGTTCGCCAGATCCCGGCTGGCCTCGGAATCGACGATGCGGAAGATCTCATCCGGATCGGCGACATCGTGCGACACGCGCGACTTCGCTTCGAGAATCCTCTTCACGGATTCGTCGATACGCGACATCGGAATGCGTCCGCTCTTCACCGCCGCTTTCACGCCGGCGATGGCGGCGTCGGCGTTCGACGGCATCAGGATTTGATCGTCGCCCGCTTCGATCGCGCGCACAGCCGCTTCGCCGGCGTCGAAGTAGTCGGTGAGACCGCCCATGTCGAAGGCGTCGGTGACGACGAGCCCGCGAAATCCGAGGTCGTGGCGCAGCACGCCTTCGATCATGGCGCGCGAGAGCGTGGCGGGCAGCGTCGCGTTCTTCGGCGCCTCGTTGATCTCGGCGTAGTGATTCTCGCGAACGCCGTCGGTGCGTGTGGCGACAGGCGTCGGATCGAGCGCGGGAACGGCGAGATGTCCGATCATCACCGCGTCGACGCCGGCATCGATCGCGGCGCGAAACGGCACGAGCTCGACGTCATTCAATCGCTCGCGCGTGACGTTGAGCACGGGCAGTGCGCGATGCGAGTCGACGTGCGTGTCGCCGTGTCCCGGAAAGTGCTTGGCCGTCGTGAGCACCCCTTCGCTGCGCACGCCGCGCACGAACGCGGCGACATAGCGCGCCACGTCGTTCGGATCCTCGCCATAACTTCGAGCGTTGATGACGCTGTTGTCGGGATCGATGTTGACGTCGGCAACAGGGGCAAGAATGTGATTGATGCCGAGCGCCTTCGCTTCGATCGCCGTCGCTTTGCCCTGTCGCTCCGCGAACGACGGATCGCCTGTCGCCGCGACGGCCATCGCCGGCGGCCAGAACGTCGTGTCGGCCATGCGCATCCCGATGCCCGACTCGAGATCGGCGCTGATGAGCAGCGGGATCTTCGAGGCTGCCTGCAGCCGCTTATTGAGCATCGCCGTCTCGTACACGTTCGCGCTGAACCAGACGAAGCCGCCGACGTGCTGCTCGCGAACGAAGTGATCGAGCCGCTTGTACGCCCACGACGACTCGTTCATGTAGACGCCGTACGCGTCGGGCGCGAAGAGCTGTCCGATTTTCTCGTCGACGGTGAGCTGGATCGGTTGGCTAGTCGTACAACTCATTGCCATGAAGGCTAGCAGAGAGGCGAAGCGGCGCACTGGCTCAGGATAAACTGATCGTATGTGGGACCGCCGCCGCATCTTCAAGGATCTTCTCGACGCGGATCAGCGCCGCAACGTGCTCGCCGCATTCTGGAAGCACGGCGACGCGAATGCGCGCGCGCTGGCGACGGCGCAGCTCGCGCGGGCGCTGCATTTCCGCGACGAGACGCTGAAGAAGATGCCGGTCGATAAGAAAGTCGAGCTGCTCGCGTCGCGCGCCGGCGCGCACGAGTTCAACCAGTTTTTCGAGATGGCGCTGATGCAGTACCTCACGCACGAGCAGGGGGAGATGCTCGGCGCGTTTCTCGATCTCTGGAACATCCCGCACGTCAACGGCTCGATCGAAGTCGACGAATACAAGACGCCGGCGGCCGGGCAGGTTCGCGACGCGGTGCATCAACTCGAATCGCGCTACGACAAACGCGACATCGCGCTCTATCTCGCGTCGGCAGGACTGCTGATGGGACCGGAGTGGCGCGACGCGACGTGGCCGGTCGTCGATGAGTTGATGTCGACGGCGTGATCAGAAAGATTCCGCTCGCCGTCGCCGTCGCGATCTTCATCGCGCTGCGCCTTCCTCTCTTCTTCGATCCCGCACTTCATCTCGGCTGGAACAGCGATTCCGCGCTCTACGGTCTGATCGCGAAAGCGATCACCGCCGGCCGCGACTTCCCGATTTTCTATTGGGGCCAGAGCTACATGGGGCCGCTCACGTCGTACCTCGCGGCCTCGCTGATCTGGCTCATGCATCCGATGCGCGCGCTGCGTCTGGCCGCGTCGCTCGAGATCCTGGCCGGCATCATCTTCTATTGGCTCGGGCTCCGCCGCGCGTTCGATGAGCGCGTCGCGAATGCGGTGGCGATCCTTCTCGCGATCGGGCCGGTGTACATGATCCATTTCACGATCGCGACGATCGGCGGCGAGCCGATGTTCTTTCTCAGCTCGATCATCTTCTGGTTCGCGCAAGCCACCGATCTCGCGCGCCCCCGCCACTGGCTCATCCTCGGCGTCCTCGGCGGATTCGGATGGTGGATCCATCAGGGGATCATCTTCGCGCTCGCCGCCGCGGTGATCGTGAAGATCCGGTGGCGCATCGAAGGACTCCACTGGACGCGATCACCATTCGTTGTCGTCATTGCTCTGCTGATCGGCGCCGACGCAATTCTCGGCGCGCTGCGCTCGCTCGGATTCGAAGTCCTGTCGCTCTTCTTTTACCGTCCGCTGCTCGAGCCGTTCGTCGCGCTCGTCGTGTTGCTGCTGATCGTCAACTTCGACGTGCTGCGACGATCGATTCACTTCGACTCACGCCTGCCGCTGTTCGCGATCGGGTTCGCGCTCGGCTATCTGCCGGTGATCATCGCCACGTTGCGCGGCGCGGTGCTGAAGTCGTACGGACTGAGCGTGCCGCCGATGCCGCTACGCGGCACGCTCGCGCACGCGATGACGTTCGTGCGTTACGACGTCTGGATGCTCGCCGGCAGCGGCGTCGCGTCGCTGATCGTGATCGCGTTCTGCATCATCGCGATTGCGAGACGCCCGCGTTTCGACATGCCGCTCGTCACCATCGCGCTCTGCATCCTCTTCTACCTTTTCAGCTCGCGCGCGTATCCCGGAACGGTGCGCTACATCGTGTCGGCGCTGCCGATGATCTACGCGTTCGCCGTCGACGAGCTGCTGCGCATTCGCGGCGGCATCCTCGGCGTGCTTGCCATCGCAGTCCTTCTGCTGATGCCGGCGACGCGGCTGGTGCGCGAAGTCGGCGAAGGGCGTGCCGAGGTGTATGGACATTTCGGTGGGGAGTTCGATCCGCGGCCGGTGCTGCGCACGATCGAGTCGCAGGGATATACGGTCTGCTACGCCGAATACTGGGTCGCGTACAAATTGCAGTGGGTGAGCGACGAGCGCGTCCGCTTCATCCTGTACCGCAGCTACGACAGGACGAAGGAGCAGTCGCGCGCACTCGCCGCGACGCCGGGACGGAAGTGCTTCGTCGATCCTTATGGAAAGGTGAGCGAGTACCGTCCGCGGCCGAATGGGGAAGCGATCAGTCAGAAGGCGAGCGAACATCTGCGCAAATTGAAGGGTGAGTAACGACTGGAACCCACGCGCCTATAATCCCGTAGGAAACCCTCATGACACTGCAAACGTCGACGCACCGGCGGAGTGGCCGCACGAGTGTCGTCCGTCGTTCGGAAGCGGCGCCGTCGCCGCGGGCGATGCGTTTCGTCGAGACGAAGCTGCGTCCGCCGATGCTGCGCGACGACGTCATTCGGCGGCCGGCGCTGCTCGATCAACTGCGCGACGCCGTCACGTCGTCGAAGCTCACGCTCGTCTCCGCGCCGGCAGGTTACGGGAAAACCACCGCGCTCGCGCTGCTGCCGCGCGCGATGCCGGACGTCGCCTTCGCGTGGCTGTTGCTCGACGAAGACGACAATGACATCAACGTCTTTTCCGCGGCGCTGATCGAGTCGCTACGCCGGGTCGATCCGAAGATCGTCGAAGAAGCCTCGTCACTCGTGCCCGGCGACGGTGCGGCCTCGCGTGCGGTGCTCGACGCGATCATCAACGACGTGGTCGCGCATCATCCGTCGCGGCTCGTCATCGTGTTCGACGACTTCCATCGCGTGACGGAGACGGCGGTCACGAAAGCGGTCGAGTACCTGCTCGAGCGCATGCCGCCGCAACTTCATGTCGTGATCGGCACGCGACACGATCCGCAGCTTCCGATTCCGCGGCTGCGCGCGCGGCAAGAGCTCGCCGAAGTGCGCGTCGGCGATCTGCGGTTCAGCGAGCCGGAGTCGCGGCAGCTTCTCAACGAAAAGCTGCGGCTCGGCCTCGCGGAGGATCACGTCGCGCTGCTGCAGGCGCGGACGGAAGGGTGGGCGGCGGGGATCAGCCTCCTCGTCGGCGCGCTGCGCCGATTGCCGGCTGCGATCAACCGGCAGTCGTTCCTCGCGCAGCTCTCGCAACTCGATCGTTACATCTTCGACTTTCTCGCCGCCGAAGTGCTCGACGCGCTGAGCGAGCGGGAGCGCCGCTTTCTGCTCGACATTTCGATTCTGGCGGAGCTGTCGCCGGGCATCGTCGCCGCGGTGACGCAGCGCGAAGACGCTGCGGAAGCGCTGCAGCATCTCTACGCGCGCAACTTGTTCGTCACCGCACTCGACGAGCCGCCGACGCTCTTCCGCTTTCACGAGCTCGTGCGCGATTTTCTCTGTACGAAGCTGCAGCGGGACGAGCCGGAGCGCGCGCGCGAGCTGCATCGCCGCGCGGCGCGCGCGGAGCCGGTCTTCTCGCGCGCGGTGATGCACTTGATTGCCGCCGCGGATTGGGAAGACGCGGCGAAGCTGATCGAAGAGCGCGGCGAGATTGCCGCGCGCGACGGGACGATCGCGACGCTGTCGGGTTGGATCACCGCGTTGCCGGACGAAGTCGTGGAGGCGCGCCCGCGTCTGCAATATCTCCTCGGCGTCGCGGCGTGGTCGCGGTTCGACATCTCCGCCGCCATCGAGCACTTTCAGAAAGCGGTCGACGGCATGCGCGCCGCCGGCGAGCACGCCGGCATCGGTCCGGCGCTCGTCTTCCTGTCGGGAGTGCTGCTCGGCTCCGGCGAGTTCACGCGCGCCGGCGAGCTGGCGCACGAAGCGACCGAGTACGACCTGCCGTTCGTCAGCCGGCTCGGATTGCTCATCGAAGAGTGCTGGCTCGACATGGCCATCGGCCGCTGCGAGCATGCGACGGAGTCGTTCGACGCCGCGCTCGATCTCATCGAAGCGCAAAACGATCCGGCGCTCGTTCACTCCTCGGCGCGCTCGATTCATTGCTACATCCTCGGATTGCCGCACGCGACGCCGCGGCTTGAGCGCTTCGTGCGCATCGCCATGCCGCTCACTCGCAACGCCGCGACGCCGCTGCGCGCGTCGACGCTCATGCTTCTCGCGTGGACGCATCAATGGCGGGGCCGCACGGAGCAGGCCGAGGCGACTGCGATCGAGGCGATGCAGGTCGCGGAGCATGCGGGCGGACTGAAGTCGGTGTCGACCGAAGCAGGACTGTTGCGCGCGACGCTCGCGGCTTTGCGTCGCGACGATGAGACTGCGGATGCAATGTTCGATCTCGTCTTTCGCGAGCTTCGCGATCTCGTTCCGTTCGCCGATGCGTGGATGGCCGGATACCTCGTCGCGCTCGGACGCATTCGACTGCTGCAGGGACGAATCACCGATGCACGCGCGGCGGAGCAGCGCATCCGCGCGATCGAGAACGTGCGCGAGTGGCCGATCGCGCCGGTGGCGCGCGCGCTGTTCCGCGGCTTGATGGACGCTGCGGAAGGAAACGACGCGGAAGCGGAGACGAGCTTCCGTCTCGCCATCAAATTGCAGAACCGGATTCACATCGACTACTTCGCGGGCGATGCGCGCGTCGCGCTCGCCGCGCTGCAACTTCGAGCCGGACGGAGTGACGAAGCACTCAAGACGTTCGCGCCGGTGCTGGCACGCCACGAACGTTACGGACAACCGGGGGCGGTGGCGTGGGAGGGCGCGCCGGTGCGTCCGCTGCTGCGGCTCGCCATCGCCAGTCACGCGCACGCCGCGTTCGCGACGCGCGTGCTGCAGTTGATGGGGGAGGAGAGCGAGGAGCCCGCAGTGGTGATGCCCGGCGGCGACGCGCTCACCGCGCGCGAGATCGAAGTGCTGCGCCTCGTCGCCGACGGCGCGAGCAACGCCGCCGTCGCCGAGTCCCTCGGCATCAGCGTTCACACGGTGAAGCGCCACGTCGCGAACCTGCTGCAGAAGCTGCGAGTGTCGTCGCGCACCGAGGCAGGCGCGGTCGCGCGCAAGCTGCACTTGGATTAGTCCATGAGAAAAATCATCGCAATCACGCAAGTCACTCTCGACGGCGTCATGCAAGCGCCCGGCGGACCGGAAGAGGATCCGAGAAACGGCTTCACGCACGGCGGCTGGGCGATGCTCTTCCTCGATGAAGCGGGGGGCAAGCTCCTTGGCGAGACGATCGCCGGCGAATTCGACCTGCTCCTGGGACGCCGGACCTACGAGATCTTCGCCGGCTACTGGCCGCTCCACGACGACAACCCGATCGGGACGGCGTTCAACAAGGCGACGAAATACGTCGTCACGCGCAGCCTCGATCGCCTCGACTGGAAAAACTCGCAGCGCATTGACGGCGACATCGTCGAGAACCTCCGCCGGCTCAAGGCATCCGACGGGCCGGTGTTGCATGTCTGGGGCAGCGGCGAATTGCTGCAGACTCTCATGGCCGCCGATCTCGTCGACGAGCATCGCCTCTGGGTGTTTCCGGCGGTGCTGGGCGAGGGAAGGCGGCTGTTCGAGAACGGTTTGCCGGCGCGTGGCTTTACGTTGGTGGAAACGCGAAGCACACCGAGCGGCGTCGTCGCGAATACCTACCGGCCGGCCGGTCCTCTTCCGAAATAGGAACGGCGGACGCGTGGCTCGAAAGAGCCATTTTCTAACCGGTTACATTCCCCCTTGAAAATGGCTCTTCCGCGCGATGCGTGAAACCGGTTACATGACCGATTTTATGCGACATGCAGCAGGTTCTCGTCATCGGTGGTACGGGCCGTATCGGCACGCCGACCGTGAAGGAGCTCACGGAGCGCGGCGCGCGTGTTCGCGTCATGACTCGGTCGCACGCGAAGGCGGCGGCGATGCACGGCACGAACGTGTGCGGCATGTTCGGCGATCTCAATCGCTCGTACACGGTCCGCGACGCGTTCATCGGCGTCGACACGCTGATCCTCATCACCGCGCACAGCATCACCGAGACGGGGCAGGGACTCGCGGCCGTCTCCACTGCGCTCGCGGAAGGCGTGCGTCGCATCGTGTTCCTCTCGACCGCCGTCGGCCCGGGCGCGATGCGCATTCCGCACGTCGCGGCGAAGGCGCCGATCGAGCACGCGCTGATCACGTCGCGCACCGACTACACGATCGTGCGCGCGCACAGCCTCTTTCAGAACGACTGCGCGGTGGACGACGCGATCAGCGACGGCATCTATCCGCTGCCGATCGGATCGGCCGGCATCAGCCGCGTCGACGTCCGCGACGTCGCCACCGCGCTCGCGAACGCCGCGCTGAACTCGGGATTCGAGCGCCACATCTACTCCCTCGGCGCGACCGAGCGATTCACAGGCGAGTCCGTCGCGCGCGCGTACGGCGTGAAGTACGCCGGCGACGATCTCGAGCTGTGGGAGCGCAACGTGAGCGCCTCGATGCCGAAGTGGCAGCGCGACGATCTGCGCATCATGTATCGCTACTATCAGGCGTTCGGCATGGCCATGTCGCTCAACGACTACCTCGAGCAGGAGCGCCTGCTCGACGCTACGCCGCGGCGCTTCAGCGACTTCGTCGAGGAGCGATCAAGCACGCTCGAATGCGCGTGCGCCTGCGGCGAGCGCTGAGCCGACGGCCAGTGTCGTCAGGCTGCCGACAACCGTGAACCACGGCCACGCAGCGTGCGTGCCGAGCCAGATGTACATCACCAGCGCAATGCCCGCGCTCATGCCGGCGAACGCGGAGATCGGGCCGCCGCGCTTGAGCGATCCGAGGAGGAAGACGCCCAGGATTGGGCCGTTGATGAGTGAAGCGACGAGGAGCGCGGCATCGAGCGCGGAACGCTTCTGACCGACCACCGCAAGGCCGACGACGATCTGCGCGATGCCGGCGACGATCGTCACGACGCGCGACACGTTGAGGTAATGACGATCGCCGCGATCGCGAACGATAGGCGAGTAGAGATCGGCGACGAACGTCGCGGCGATCGAGTTGAGCGATGACGACATCGCCGCGGCGAAGATCGCAGCGACGACGAGTCCCGCTAGTCCCGTCGGCAGCGAGCGCGTGATGAAGTCGGGAAAGACCTGATCGGGTGCGGTGAACGGCGCGGCGGGCGAGCCGGTGGCGTACGTGGCCAGCTTGTACGGCTG